>Ga0163163_10006638_pt1 | contig 10134 bp, 8 predicted proteins | sample S65metaG_FD_119766 | JGI IMG/M metagenome (GOLD analysis project Ga0163163, IMG submission 119766) | Switchgrass rhizosphere microbial communities from Kellogg Biological Station, Michigan, USA - S6-5 metaG | ecosystem: Host-associated > Plants > Roots > Rhizosphere > Soil | place: USA: Michigan... | reverse complement strand
TGCCCCGCATCGACAGTGACCATTACGTCGCCGCGATCGCGGATAAGCTACGGTCGTTCGGCGCACGGACTTAGGAGTGGCGGAACCGACAGGTTTCGAAGCCCGTGGACGGGTTGCCCCGTTGCGCCGAATTTTCTTTGCGGGGTACCACTTTGTTTGCAACGCAGCATAGCGTTTGTTATTGAACGATTCCGCAATATTTCGTCAGTATTGGTTTTGCCTTCCGCCCCTTTCCCCCTGAATGGGACACCATGAATCAACCAGTTAACATCGCCATTGTCGGTCTCGGCAAAATGGGCATTTCCCACCTGAGCATTGCCAACGCAACCGATAGTCTCAACGTCGTGGCCGTGTGCGACAGCGCATCGCTCGTGGGCCAGATGATCGAGCGCTACTGCAAGATTCCGTTTGTCGCGGACTATGACAAGCTGATTGCGACGCCCGGACTTCAGGCCGTGGTGATTGCCACGCCCACGCGTTTTCACGAGAAGATGGTCGAGGACGCCATTGAGCGCGGTCTCCATGTTTTCTGCGAAAAGCCGATGACCCTGTCCGGCGCGGCCAGTGAACGGCTGGCGGCGCTGGGCCGGGAGCGGGGCAAGGTCTGCCAGGTCGGATATCATAACCGGTTCGTGGGCACCTTTGGCGAGGTACGGCGCCTGCTCGATCTGGGTACGATCGGCCGGGTCCACCACGTGCATGCCGAGGCCTATGGCCCGGTGGTGCTCAAGCCCGCCGCCAAGACATGGCGCAGCAAGCCGACCGAAGGGGGCGGAGCGCTCTATGATTATGCGGCCCATCCCATCAACCTGATGAACTGGTATGTGGGTGAGCCGCTGGTTTGCGGCGGTGCGGAACTCGCGCCCTTGTTCTCGGCGGATGTCGACGACGCGGTTTATGCGAACCTGCGCTTTGCCAGCGGCGCGACCGGCCAGGTCAGCGTCAACTGGTCCGACGAGACGCACCGCAAGATGACGACGCGCCTCACCCTGTTCGGGGACAAAGGCAAGATCATAGTGGACCGGCAGGAACTGCAGATCCACATCGGTGCCAATGGCGTCGTGCCGGACGGTTACAAGCAGGGTTGGACCGTCAAATATATCACCGAGCTGACGCCCAATGTCGGGTTCTATCTGCGCGGTGAGGAATATTCCGCCCAGATAGCCGCGTTCGGTGACGCCATTCAGCAGGGCAATCTCGACTATATCAATGATTTCGCGAGCGGTGCGGTGACGGACAAGACGCTGGAGTTGATCCGCGCCCGCGCGCTCACGGAACCGCCCCCGGCCGAGATCATCACCGCCGCCCTTCAGGGGCAGCGACGGGCAGGGCGTGGCCTGTTTGCCAGGGTGATGGGACGATGAGCGACGTGCCGGGTAATTTTGTTCAGGCGACGGGCACCAGTGGCGCGCGCTGGCGGCGCTCGCGCATTCTGAATGCCTGGGTCGACGGTCTGCGCCTGCCGGAATTGATGGAGCAGCTGGACGAGGGGATCGTCTATACCCTCAACCCCGACCATCTTTATCACCTCCGTCGCAACCGCGAATTTGCCGCCGCATATTGCAACGCCCGGTTCGTGACGTCGGACAGTAAATATGTCTATTGGGCCTTGGGATTTCTCGGGCGCCGCATTCCCGAGAAGGTATCGGGATCCGATGTCGTTCCGGCCTTCTGGCGCCATCATGCGAAAAACCCGGACTGCCGCATCTTTCTGCTTGGCGCCAAGCCCGGGATTGCCGCGCTGGCAATGGAGCGCATCAACCAGCAGGCTAGTCGCGATATCGTGGTCGGCGCGCATGGTCCGTCGATGAATTTCGTCAACGATCCCCAGGAGACGGACGAGGCAATTGCCATGATCAACAAGTCCGGCGCAAATGTCCTGATTGTCGGGCTGGGCGCGCCCAAGCAGGAGATCTGGATCGAACGCAATCGTACCGCGATGCCCGGCGTCCGGATCTACATGGGGGTCGGGGCAACAATTGACTATGAGGCGCAGGCAGTGCCGCGGGCTCCGGGCTGGATGCGGCGAAATGGCCTGGAATGGGTCTATCGCATGGCGACCGAACCGCGCCGTTACTGGCGGCGATACACGCGCACGCTGGAGTTCTTCCTGCTGGTCCTGGTAGACCGGCTGGGCCTCTATCGACCCCCGGCCTTTCCCAGCCCGGTATCCGGTCCCCAAGGCATATCCGCAACTGGCGGCTGTGCGTTCACGTCCGATCTGGGAGCAGACTGAATCATGGACCGCATCTTTTTCGGCGATAACCAGTTCTTCGGCGTCAACCACATGTCCGAGGAAAAGGCACGGCAGCAACTGATGCGCTTTCAGAGCATCGATGCCGTCGCCGACACGCTCTACGCCGCGTACCAGGCCGGCGTGCCCGGTTTCATGTGTACGACGCACGAACGGATCACCGAGTTGACGCGGATCGTGAAGGCCGATCCTGAGAAATGGGCGGACCTGCGTTTCTATCCCGGCATGCCCTATGCCCATAAATATGCCAACGCGGTCACCGAGCTCGGCTATTTCGAGGCGTTGAAGCAGTTCCTGCCGTCGGGGGGACTCATTGACGCGGCACTGCGCGGCGGCAAGGCGCTGGTGACCGGGGACGTGGAAAGCGTGGTCACTCTGCTGATCGATGCCGAGATGAAGGCCTTTGCCGGCATGGAAACGCCGATCATATTCCTGCAGAACGTCGTGACCGACCTCATTCTGGGTCTCGGCTATTTCGATGCCTATCGCATGTTCGCCGACCATGTACGGGCGAAATATGGCGCGGAGCCCGGCTATTTCACGATGAACCTGCCACGCCTGCTGCCGGCCCTGGCGGCGGTCGGGATCGAAAACCCCATCGTCTGCGCCAATGTGAACAAGGTGGCGTTCCGCATGTCGGAGGGCATCGACGCCTATCGCGCCGCGACGCAAAAACATCCGGCGCGGGTGATCGCGATGTCGGTGCTCGCCTCCGGCGCGATCCCGCCGCGCGAGGCCATCGAATGGGTGGCTAACGAGCCCTATGTGGCGTCGATCCTGTTCGGCGCCTCAAGCCGGCAAAACATCGATAGCACGGTGCGCATTATCCGGGAACTCGATGCGGCAAAGGCTGCGGCATGAACCATTCGCTTAGTTGGCGTAAGTAGCGCTCGCATGCAGAAGATATTTCTGCTGTCCGCCTGCCAGGCCTATGCCGATGGCGGGACGATGCGCGTCGATCGAAAGATGTACGATGGTGCCGCGGCATTCAGTGCCTGTCCCGGTCTTCAGATCGAGCTTGTCAATGAAATCGGGACCTTCTCCACACCGCCAAATTATTATGTCGACGTCGCATCGCTTGCGGCCAATGCTGCGCTCAACCTTCGTTTTACGGACCGGTCGGCAGACTATCTGTGGGCGAATATCTCCGCTGGCGATCTCGTTTTCCTGACGGCGGACTGCCCGTCGCACATCACCATCGCCGAGGAATGCGTGCGGCGCGGCGTACCCTATTTCCTCATCATCGAATATACGCTGCTGACGAGGCTGCAAATTGCCCGGGCTGAAGCGCCGAGCCTTCCTCGACTGATCAAGACCTGTGCCTGGCATCTAGGGGAGGAGATCCGTATCCGCAGGGCGCTTCGGCAAGCGAAGGGCGTCCAGTTCAACGGCTATCCGGCCTATGATCTCTACGGCCGGCTGACGCGCAATGGCATGCTCTATTTTGATGGGCGGATCGAAGAGAGCGACCTGATCGTGGAAGGGGCGATCGCCGGGCGCCTGGGCAAAAGAACTTCGGCCGACGCTTTGCGTCTGGTCGTTTCCGGTCGCATCGAGCGCATGAAGGGCGCCCATTATGTTGTGCCGTTGTGCCGCGCGCTGCGCGAGCGCGGGGTGCACTTCACGCTTGATGTTTTCGGTGACGGCAGCTTGCGGTCGCAGATATCACAGGCTGTTGCAGAAAACGGCCTGTCCGACATGGTGCGCATCCATGGCGCCGTCGATTTCGACGGGGTATTGATGCCGCGGATGCGCGACCAGACCGACCTGTTCGTCTGTTTGCACCCACAAGGGGATCCGGCATGCACATATCTCGAGGCCATGGGCGCGGGACTTCCGATAGCGGGGTTTGCAAATGCAAGCCTGCGCGCATTTGTCGAACGTCATGGGGTGGGTTGGTCGGTGCCGATCGGCAATATCGGCCAGCTCGCCGCCGAGATCGCCAGGATTGCCAGCTCGCACGAGGAACTCGCCCGCAAGACATGGTCGGCCGCTGCCTATGGACGGGACCATGCCTTTCGCGCTGAATTTGTCCGGCGCGCACAGCATCTGCTTGCGGAGGCATCCATCGCTAAATAGTTGATGTGCCTCACTCGCTACTATCAGATAGGCCGGGCGGCGTATAAAGGCGCGATGTCAATCATGATAGGCCTATTTCGAAAGACATATATGACAGCGGTAAGATGGTCTCAGCGAAATAGCGGCATGGAAATTGCTGAAGCTAATCATGTGGTTGAGATGGGCCGCAAGAGCGCGCGTGGTAGTATCATTAGCCTGATCGCGAGCGCTATTCGAACTTTTATACAGCTGATTTTTGCTGCTGTGCTATCACGCCTGCTCAGTATTGACGATTATGGCGTGATGGCCATGAGCAGCACGATAATATATTTCTTTGCGCTATTTAGTGATCTTGGCATGGGTGGAGCCACAATACAGCGGCGCGTGGTGTACCAGGAGATACTCAGCACTCTGTTCTGGATTAGCGTTGGTGTCGGCATTACGCTCTGCATAATATGCTGCGCGTTGGCCCCTTTTGTGGGGGCTTTCTATAACGACCACCGGCTGGTTCTGGTGGTGGTAATTTCCAGCGCCATTATCCCACTAGGATCATTGGGATCACAGCATTTTGCAATGCTTTCTCGACAGGCGCGCTGGAAGGGGATCAATGCCGCCGGAGTCCTAAGCCAGCTTGTTGGTGGCCTTCTAAGCATAGCCTTGGCCTATTTCTTCTCAATCGGCTATTGGGCCTTGGCTGTGCAAAGCGTTTCCGCTGCAGCGGCAAATACAGCATTTCTCTGGTTCCTGTGTCGATGGCGGCCTAGCTCGCCGTCCGAATGGCGCCAGGCGCGAAGCTCATTGTCCTTTGGTGGCTATCTGATGGCCTTTTTTGCTCTGAATTACGCACACAGGCAGATGGACAACGTCATCGTGGGGCGCGCCTTGGGATCGGAGCCATTGGGTCTCTATTCGCGCAGTTACAATTTGTTCATGATGCCTCTGACAGCGATTGTGTGGCCAATTGCCAATGTGATTACGCCTCTGCTTGCGCGTCAACGGGACGATCCCCGCCGTTTTGCCCTGACGTATAGTAGCGCCCTTGCCTCCGTGTACCTTGTAACACTTCCCTTTGCTGGTGGGTTATACCTCTTTGCGAACGAGTGTGTTTCTATCCTTTATGGTAAAAAGTGGCACAGTTGTGCGGAAATATTAGCTATACTTGCAATAGCCATATTATGGCAGCCAGCTTATACTTCAGGCGGATGGATTGAAATTGGTTTGGGACGTACAAAACGCCACTTTCAGGCCGCGCTGTGTGCTGTGTCTGTGTATTTGATTGCCTTCGCCATCGGTGTGAAGGGCGGAACAACCGGTATGGCCAAGGCTTATGTCATCGCCAACATGATTGTCGTGGGGCCGTGGCTTTGGTGGGCTGCGCGCGGAACGGCGATAAGTGTCGGAGGAATACTGACGGCAGTACGTGGATCTGCTGTAGCGCTTGCCGTAGCCGTCGGGGTGACATTGATCGCGACTCCATATCTGCATCTGCCGGGTGATGGACTATTGAACTTTTTTGCCAGAGCGACGCTTTATGGTCTTGTCTATGTGATCACCGCTTTGGTGCTTTGGAAGATAGATAGGAACTGGGCGATGCTCGTTGAGGCGGCGATCGATAAGTTAGTACGTAGATCTACGGATTAGATTTATGATAAGCTGGAGAAAAGCTGCTTGGATGGTGCGATATCCACTGTCGGCTTACAGAGAATTGAAGATGGTTCGGTTTGTCGCTGAGCACATGCCTGTTTTTGGTGAGCGACCGTGGTTTGACGAGGAGGACGTAGAGGTAATAGCGGGCCTGCTCGATAGGGAACGTGTTGTAGTTGAATATGGGACGGGATCTTCGACCCTATATTTTGGAGTGAATGCAAAGGCAGTGCATTCAGTCGATTCAAGCCGAAATTATATAGCCGCCGTGGCCGCAGAAGCGGCTCGGCGTGACCTTTCAAACGTACACCTTTCTCTAGCGGACATCGGCCCTGTCGGAGACTGGGGATGGCCGATTGACGTTTATCCTACGGCGAAAAATCTTCAGAAGTGGAAGGCCTATCTTGAAGCGCCTTGGAGCAGTGTGGGGAATGTCCCAGTCGGTCTGGTAGTTGTGGATGGACGATTTCGCGCAGCCTGTACGGCCTATTCGATCGGAAAGTTACTCGACCGACACCAAAGTAACTTTGTGATATTTCTTGATGACTTCGTGGGGCGAGAAGAGTCTTATGGGCGGTTGAGCGAGATCGCCGTGCTTGAGAGAACGCCTGGGAGGGGCGTGTTCGTCATCCCGCGAGAGACCGAGGGCACACGAGCTCGCGATTTGGCGAAGCGGTGGGTCACCGATTGCCGGTGACCGCTTTGCGTTCAAGCTGCCAAAGGTCTCACCAAATCGATTAACCGTTGCAACTGGTCCACATTAATCCGGTACCTGCCTGGCGAGTCCGGGCTGGGCCGCCCAACCACAAATCCAAACCTGTCGCCGTAAATGTCGATCATGCGCTTGTGATAGGCGTAGAAACGGCGAGGGTCCTGCAATGTTATCAAGGTGATCCCCTCCGGTGCCAGCATATGCACATGGTTGAGATTGGAGCCTTCCACGCTGATCACGATGCGGGCGTCGCGCAACGCCGCACGAATAGCCGCCACGGGTTGTTCGGTCGGTATCAGCGTGCGGAACCCGAGAGTTTCGAGGGCGGCGCGGACTTCCGGCAGATTCGTCGGATCACGCATCCTTGCCGCGCCGCCGCGGTCCACGAACACCAGGGCTCCCAGCGATGGGTCGGTGTCCGGGACCAATCGGGTCTGCATCCGTCGTCGTAAGGCGAGGAAGCGGCTGGCCCAATAGTCGTTACAGCCCCGATCATCGAGAATCAGCAGCCGGTCCACATGTGCATTGCCAGTGTAGATGCACTCCAATTGGGCAATTTCCCGGTAGCCGGGTTCATGTTGCCACGCCTCGCGCGCAAGGCCCAGGGCTGGTGTATCAAGCTCGTCGCCGCGCATTTCCGTGACAAGGGAATCGCGGATCCAGTGACCGAATTCGAGACCGGAAAGAATGTTGGTCGATAGGATAGCGTGGGCATGGTGGTCGACAGCCACTTGGCGCGGGACGGGGCGATTGGTCGGCATTTTGGCTAGATGCCCGCGCGACGCAATATATACATCGCGCATTCGGACATCGTGCAACTCATATTGGATGGTTGCGAGATGGGTGCGGCTCTCACCCAGAATCCTGCGCCGTTCTTCCTCAAGGGTTGAGCTGGAAATAACGGATTCGATCGCGTCGATGTCCTCGTCCAGGTAGAGCGACGGTTTCGCGTCAAGGTCGATCGCGGGAGCAACAACGGTCGATCTGACCGCCGCGGCCTCGAGCGAGACGTGACGGAGGCGGTTGAGCAGTCTGCGCCACAAGAAATGCATTTCAGGGGAATGTCCGATATCGAGCTTGCGAGGTTTGCTACACTAGCCGCCTCCCTATTGAAAGGCGCGCAGTCGCTACTTCGATCCCATGCCGAACGGAGCAATTGCGGTTGGGAGTAAGTGCCGCGCGACCTGCCGATTTAGAGACCCGTGAGCGAGCCCGTGACGACTTAAGCTGTCTTTACAAATTGATCGCCGCGGCGAAAGTGAAAGAGCACTTTCGCCGCGGCGACAGGGCAGTGATAATCTACCGCAGCGTTGCCTTGAAATTCATGACTGCGGCATATTTCGGCGCATTGCTGGCGGGCTGCCCGGGATATTCCTGAAGGCCCCAGGCGCCATATTGGGTAATGAAGGCGGCATCGGCGAACAGGATGTTCAAGTCGCCGAATTGCTTCTGCCATTGGGTCAGGAACTGGGTGTAAAGTTGGCCCATGCGCGGATCTCGGTTCAGCGCACCCACCATTGTGACATTGGTGGAAGAGACGACATGCTGTCCGCCTTCATAGGTTATGAAGCGCTTGTGATAGCCGCGGATAACGTCGGCATTGGCTTTGGTCTCCGAAATTGTCGTGGCGAGCTTGGTCGACAATTGCGTGAACAGCCGGTCCTTGTCCGCGATTGTCGCGGTGGCGTTCGTCCCGTTGAGCAGGCCGTCGCCGAAATAGGGCGCGGTTGCAAAGGCGTCGACATATTTGGCTGTGTCGCCATATTTGAGGATCATGCCGGTAGACCATGCATTCTGGTTCTGCCCGGCCGCTACTCGGACAAGCCGCGTCGGCTGGGTGGCAAACACGTCCGTCCAGATCTTCATGGCCCATGCCGTCTTTTGCGAATAGCGGAACAGCTGAGCCACGTTTGGATCGGCGGACAGTCCGGCGGCGACGCCTTCATTGCGTGCCTGTGTGGCGACAGGATAGAAATAGTTCCAAACCTCGTTGGACATCTCGACATAGACTTTGTGGGTCGGCGACAGATTATCCCGGACATAGGTGGCAAAGCGGCGAACATAGTCCTCGTCCGCATTCCATGGCAACGAGAACCAGGGGTCGATGTTGGACTGGTTCGCGAGGGCGACCATCATTTCGAGTGGTACGCCGTCGGGACCACGCAAGAGTTCGCCCGACGCCCTGGCGCGTGTTGCCCAGGTCACCGACTTGTTTGCCTCCACTTCCTGCCATTTCATGAAGCGGGCGACCTTGTACTTGCTCACTTCCTGGACAAAAGCAGGGTCGAACAATGCGGTCGGCGAGGCCGATGCCTCGCGGCAGTCCACCTTGCGGACAGGGTTACTGGGGTCCGTGCGGGTGATAGACAGGAATGCCGGCTTGATCTGCGTCGAGGGCACCCAGCTGCTCGGCGGCGTCCATGTGAACGTCAGCGAATTGCCCGACCGGCTGATCCCGGTAATGGTCGTGTTGCCAATGTCGATCGTGCCGCTGCCGACAAAGGAACAGCGAATCTGGACCGGTGTGCCGGCATAGATACCGTTGGGGACGGTCAGGATCCGGATCGCCCGTTCGCCGGTGTCGAGATAGGTGACGACCTGGTCAGCATCAAGATGATCGACCGGCATGTTTGCCCATCCGCCAGCGGCACTGGTATAATACCAGGATGAGCCAATCAGCAGGTTCGAGAAGCTGCGTTGAGGACTGAAATAGGTAGGCTGGGTAAGATTGATGCCAAGCTGGGTCGCCGGCACGCCTGTCGTCGTGGCTGGCTGGGTGGTGGTGGTCGAGGTGGTGGTTGTGGTCGACGTCGAAGTGGTTGTCGTCGTCGGAATGGTTGTCACTGTCCCGGAAGACGTCGCCCAGTGCCCTTTGGTTTTGATCAATGCATTGGCGGCAATTGCGCTGCCGATAGTGAAGGTTATGAACAACGTAAAAAGTGCAGCCGACTGGTGATCCTTTACCGGACGCTTTTTTTGATTGTTCATGATTGATAATTCCCACTTTGTACAAGTGGCCCCCGCCACGATTTCTCCCGTGTAATGGCATCCCGACTAAGGGAAGCTTGCCGTATAAGGTTAAACCGAAGGGAACTATGACACCGTCAGAGTGGACAACGGCGGCGCGCCTGGCTGAGCCCGGCCGGCCAGCCCGTTCCGCTGTTCGCGCGCGAGACTGTTCGTCTGTGGTGGAACCGGTTCGGTCCGCCTTCGCCGGTGAGATTCGGGGTCGGCGAGTGTTGTTGCGACGGGGAATCCCGAAAGTCAGATCCGATAAGCCAGGCCCAGCAGAGCCACGCCCGGGTCCGAGGCGGCTCGCTGGCCCGCAGCAAGTCGAGCGTTGGCGAACAGGTCGGCCGCAACCTCCAAGCTTACCGACCAGGATATCGGGGCGATCCCGCGCTATGTCACAAGCCCGTCAATTCAACCATCGATCAGCTTCAGCGGATTGGGCTTAGGCTCGGCG
>Ga0163163_10006634_pt1 | contig 10136 bp, 11 predicted proteins | sample S65metaG_FD_119766 | JGI IMG/M metagenome (GOLD analysis project Ga0163163, IMG submission 119766) | Switchgrass rhizosphere microbial communities from Kellogg Biological Station, Michigan, USA - S6-5 metaG | ecosystem: Host-associated > Plants > Roots > Rhizosphere > Soil | place: USA... | reverse complement strand
TCTTTGAACGGCTGCGTTTGGATGTAGCTGGCGCCCACGATCACGTCGCCCACGCTGGCCTGCACGCGGCCCACGCGATCGAACCCGCGGACGCGATGGAGATCGTCTTCGTCCTGCGGAAGGCCGAGGCTGACTTCGGCGAACACCCGCGGAGTGCCCGCTACCACGCTGGCGCCGGTTTCGAGGAAGTTGTTCGACAGCGCCCAGTAGCCGCCGTAGCGGATGAGCGGCGCGCGAAGAAACCCGGTGTAGGCGTGGTCGCTCCGGTTGTAGAGCCCGAACGGGGCCCGGTAGCGGCCGATCCGCGTGCCCCACAGCGAGCGCGGCGACGTCGACGTCCGCTCGACGTAAAGCTCCATCGGACGCACGCGGCGGTTATAGGGATAGGCGGCGCCGAAGGCGTCGGAGTGCTCGTCCGGCTCGCCGGTCCAGGTTTCGGCCCAGGTGGCCTCGGCGTAGAAACGCCACTCGCGCGGGAGCGTGCCGAACAGGCGCAGCTGCGAGCCGGCGGCGCGGACGTCGTCACTCGAGCGCCCGACCGTGACATCCACCTCGGTGGAGACATCGACGTCCTGCGCGATGACCGGACGCGGCACCGCCACTACGGCCAGGAGCAGGAGCGCGCGGCCCGTGTGTGTCGTCACCACGAGATCTCCAGTGGCTGGCCTTCGCCGACTACCACGGTCGCGCTCAGCGTCTCGGCGCCGGATCGCCACGCGTGGTAGGTGTAGCGGCCCGCGGGCACGTCGGCGATGCTGAAGCTGCCGGTGCGATCGCTGGTGGCGTAGTAGGGGCTGTCCACCGCCACGATATACGCGCCCATGTGCGGATGGATGTTGCAGTAGAGCCGGTTCACGGCGGCCCGGTCGAGCGTGATCCGCTTGCTGGCGCCAGTGGGGTAGAGGCCGAGATCAAACGGCTTGCCGTTGGTGAACGAGAAGACGTTGTGAAAGACGCGGTCGTTGTTCGGTAGATCCACCGTCGAGCCGACCGGCGCCACGAGCACGCGCGGTTCGAACTGCATGTTGCGCTGGTGCACGACGAAGCGGCGCTCGCGCGGGCGCGGCGCCGACGACGCGTCGAGCCAGACGACCACGTCGGCCATCGGCTTGCCGCCGGCGATCGCCCGGCCGCGCAACGCCTCGGTTTCCGGCGCGGCAGCGGCGCGTGGTCCCGCGAGCGCCAATGCGACGGCCAGTGCGAGCGCGACACGCGCGGTTCTGTTCATGACAGCGGAATCTCCCCCGGTATTGCCCCTGGGGAATCGGCCGCCCTTCGGACGTGCTTGAACCCCAGTGCCGAATCGGGAAAGATCGGGTCATGTCCGTTCGGCTGTCGTCGTGGTTCGTGCGCCCGAGCGTGATGGGCACGGTGTTCGCCGAGCTGCGACTCGCGTGGCGGCTGATGCGCGAACCGCGGGTGCCGCTCGTCGCCAAGGCGCTGCCGCTGCTGGCGGTGCTCTACGTACTGTCGCCGCTGGACTTCATTCCGGACGTCGTGCCCGTGCTCGGGCAGATGGACGACGTCGGCATCCTGATCCTGTCGGTGAAGCTGTTCCTGCGGATGTGCCCGTCGGCCGCCGCGTCGTTCCACGCCGACGCCATCACGTCAGGTCGCCGCTTCACCCCCATGGCTCCGGCGGACATCGTGATCGACGCTACCTACCGCCGGGAGTAGAGGCGGTTCGAGCCGTCCATCGCCGTGGTCAGCGCGGGCATCAGCTCGTGCATCCGCATCAGCGGCGCCCGCCGCGGGTGCATTCCGCGCGTGAACCCCCGCGCGATCAGGGCGTCGAGCAGTGCACCCCGGTTCGACAGCACGTGCACCGGCACATCCCACGGCGCGCCCTCGCCGCTCACCACCGCCGGCGGCTGGTGATCGCCAATGAGGACGAGCACCACGTCACGGGTTCGTGGCAGGCCGACGAAGCCGCCGAGGGTCGCCAGCGCGTAGTCGATCGAGTGCACATAGCTCGGGCCCAGATTGAGCCAGTCCGGCGGCTGGGCCCACGCCTTCTGGTATTCGGCCTCGTCGTACGGACGCGACGTGAGCATGCGCGCCCACGACGCCTGATACGGCGGCGTCGGGCTGAACGGCGTATGGGTGCTCGTGGTCGGCAGGAAGGCAAACACCGGCGCGCGGTCCTTGCGCGCCAGCTCCAAGTGGTCGAGCTGCGCCAGCGCGAATTGATCCGGGATCGGCCACCAGCCGAAGCTCGGGCCGGTGTAGGCGAGCTGTTGCGTGTCGTAGATACGATCGAAGCCGTAGAACGCGCCTTCGGGCCAGTACTCCTGCAACCCCGGCATCACCGCCACCGTGCGGTAGCCGCGCCCGCCGAGCGCGCTGACGAGGGTGCGCCGCTTCTGCGCCATCAGGCGCACGTTGGTGCTCTCGTCCTTCACTTCGACACCAGTCAGGAAGGACACGTGCGCCAGCCACGAGGAGCCGCCGAACGTGGGCGACACCACGAACCCCGACACGACGTCGAGACCGCTGGCCTGCGCCTGCTCTTCGAAACGGGCGCGCCGGCTCTCGAGCGCCTGCGCGAACGCCGGCCGATCGTAGGTGACGGCGCCGTACGATTCGACGAACACCAGCAGGACGTCGGCGCCGCCGATCGCGGAGAGATCCGTCGGCAGCGCGGGACCTTCTCCCAGCGACTGGCCATCGCGGCCGAGCAGGATGTCGGCCACCATGCCCGCCTGCCGCACGTAAGTGGACGTAATCGGCGACGGCATGATCGGCGTCGCGTCGGGCTGCATCGTCAGCCGTTCGGCGGTAAAGAGCGCGACGACCACGAGGCACGCACCCGCCAGCGCCCGCCGGGTGGCGTGGCCGGCCAGCGCCTGGCTCACCCGGCCGAGCGCCCAGCGCAGCACCGCGTACACGGCCAGCGGAATACCGACAATGGCCAGGGCCACGCCGGCCAGTTCGAGCGGCGAGGCCACGCGCGCCAGCATGGCCCCCACCGCCGAGAAGTGGCGCGAGTCCCAGTACAAGTTGATGTCTCGCCCGAAGAGCGCCGTGGAGGTGACCGCCGCGTAGCGCCCGAGCGCCAGCACCGTCCACACGACGGCCAGCAGCCGGAGAACCCAGGCGGGCGGCCGCCCGCGCAGGTGCCACGCCAGGGCGAGGCCCGCCAGGAGCACGGCGCATTCCACCGAAAGCTGGCCGGTCCAGCGGATTCCGGGGGTCGGCCACAGCGAGGAAAAGGAAAGCGAGGCGTCGAGCACTACCAGTCCGGCCGCGAGTCCGAGCCAGCTGGCACGCACGCCCGCGCGCGAAGCGCGCGCTGGAGATAGAGAAACTAAACGGGGTTCCATGCTCAGCTAGGCCCCGTTTTGTTTGACAGTGGTGTCACCACCCCCTACGATAGCGTGAGGCCGTAGACCTTTCACGCCTTCTCAGCCTAAATGCTTAACTGGTTGACACATCGCGCGCGGCTCGCGTGGCAGCGCGTACAGGGGAAGCCTTTCGTCACCCGCGCCGCGGTGGCGAAACTGCCGACCGAGTACGGCGAGTTCGACATCGTTGCCTACGAGGATTCGGTCGATCACCAGACGCATGTGGCGCTCGTGCACGGCGACCTCGGGAGCGGCGAGAACGTGATCGTGCGCGTGCACTCGTCGTGCGTCACCGGCGACATCTTCCACAGCGCGCGCTGCGACTGCGGCCCGCAGCTCGATACGGCGATGCGCCGCATCGTCGCCGAAGGGCGCGGAGTGCTGCTGTATCTCAATCAGGAAGGGCGCGGCATCGGCCTCGCCAACAAGATTCGCGCCTATTCGCTGCAGGACGAAGGGTTCGACACCGTCGAGGCCAACGAACGGCTCGGCTTTCCCGCCGACAAGCGCGAGTACGGCGTGAGCGTGCGCATCCTCGTCGATCTCGGCGTCTGCTCGATTCGCCTCCTCAGCAACAACCCGCTCAAGCTCGCGGGGGTAGCGGGAGACGGGCTGTCGGTCAGCGAGCGCATTCCCATTGAAATCCCCGCCTCCGACCACTCGCGCCGCTATCTCAAGACCAAGAAAGAAAAGCTCGGTCACGAACTGACGTCCGTCTAGCGGCTGCGGCACGCCGTTGCGCACGCTGGCACGGTGCTGTTGACAACGGCCGAGCTTAGCGCGACGCTGAGCAGGACGTGGGTGTCAGGCACGACTCGCGCGATTCGCCTCAGAGCGTCACCTCGCAGATGCTCTTCGCCCTCCTGGCCGGCAACCTGCTGGCTCTCGTGTGTGTCCTGGCTTCCCTGCCCTTTCCGCGAGGTAACTCGGGTCTCGCCGGCGAACAGGTGACCTATGTTGGCGTGCTGACTCTGGTCGCCGTGGCGCTCGCGCTGATTGCCTACGCGATCCGGCGCGGCGGCAGGCTCTGGTGGACCGTGGCGATGGCCCTCAACGTCGCGCAGATCGGACGTCTTGTTCCCGGCATCGTCGCCGTTGTGGTCTGGGCGGGCCAAGGCGCCATCGAGGGCTTCTTCTGGGCCTTGGTGTTCGTACCGTTCCTCGCCCTGCTGTCGGTGATCGGCGTCCTGACGATGCAGCGCGAGCTGCGCAAGGCGCGCCGCCACCGGCTCGCCAGCGCCGCGTAGCGCGGCCCGCACAGTACCGGCCCGGGCGGCGCTCTGTGGCAAACCGGCTTCACGCCGGTTCGCGATCTAGGATCCGGATGCATGCCCGGCTACTCCGGAACGCCTCTCTCGAAGAAACTCGGCATCAAGCCCGGCATGGCGGTTTGCGCGATCGACGCGCCAGCCGGCTACCGTACGCTTCTCGCGCCGTTGCCCGACGACGTCACGTTCGCCACGCGCGTGTCGGCCGGCGTGGACGTGATCCACGTGTTCGCTACCGCCGCGTCGCCGCTCGCGAAGGCGCTGCCGCGCCTGCGCAGGCAGATGCGCGCCGACGCCGCGCTGTGGGTGTCGTGGCCGAAGAAGGCGGCCAAGGTGCCGACGGACGTCACCGAAGACGTGATCCGCGCCATCGCGCTGCCGACCGGTCTCGTGGACGTGAAGGTGTGCGCCGTAGACGACGTGTGGTCGGGCCTCAAGCTGGTCGTGCGAAAAGCCCTGCGCTGAGGCCGTACGTAGTCGCGGGTCTTTAGACCCGCGTCGCTGATCAAGAAAATTCACGGAGGGGTCTTTGCACCGCCAGCCACCACACGTCCACCGCGAATGACCACGTGAGCATCACCAGGGTTGCCGCCGCCAGCCAGACGCTGAGCGGCGGCGGCAGTACGGGCGCCACGACGATCGCCAGCCCGACGATCTGCACGACGCACACGAACTTCCGTCGCCAGCTGGGCGGCAGCGGCCACGCCATCCACCGCCACACCCACGCCGCGGCGACGAACGCGTACCGCATCAGGCCGCACGCCAGCACCCACACCCCGGCGCGATCCCAGCGCCACGCGAGCGCCGAGAGCACCAGTATCAGCAGCGCGTCGGTCTCCATGTCGAAGCGGGCGCCGAACGCGCTGGTCAGCGTCGAGCGGCGCGCCAGCCATCCGTCCACGCCGTCGAGTCCGCTGGCGATGATGGCCACCGTAGTGACGGCCCACGCCAGCGTGGCGGTGTGCGGTTCGGCGAGGGCGGCGGCAATCAGCGCTACGAGCGCGAGCCGCAGGGTGGTCAGTGTGTTGGCGGGCCCGAATCGAAGGTACGGATGATGCGCGCCGACGCGTGAGACCGCTATCAGCATCGACGCCAGAAAGATTGCGCCGGTCTTGAAGACGAAGCCCGGCGAGAGCTGCAGCTGGCGCGCGAACACGACGGCGGTAAGCTCGGCGACGGCCAGCCCCGCTGCGGCCGCCGCCAGCACGCCGGTTCGAAGGGAAGGGGTCGTTCGAGGATTGTAACTAGAATGGGACCCGGTGCCTCACGACGCGCGCGCGTTCTGGGTGGCCGCCCCCGGGCGCGGTGAAATTCGCACGGAGCCGCTGGCTCCTCCGGCGAGCGGCGAAGTGCAGGTGCGGACGCTCTACAGCGGCATCAGCCGCGGCACCGAGTCGCTCGTCTTCCGCGGCCGCGTGCCGCCGAGCGAGTTCGAGCGCATGCGCGCGCCGTTCCAGGGCGGGCGCTTTCCGGCACCGGTGAAATACGGCTACGCCAGCGTGGGCGAGGTGGAAGAGGGTCCGCCGGATCTCAAAGGCCGAGTCGTTTTCACGCTCCACCCCCACCAGACGCGCTACATCGTGCCGGCGACGGCGATCCACCTGCTGCCGGTCGGCACGCCCCCGAGCCGCGCCGTGCTGGCGGCCAACCTCGAGACCGCGATCAACGGTGTGTGGGACGCGCGGCCGCTCGTGGGCGATCGGGTGTCGATCGTCGGTGCGGGCGCCGTCGGCTGCATGACCGCCTGGCTGGTGGCGCGCATTCCCGGATGCGAAGCGGAGCTCGTGGACACGAACCCGGCCAAGGCCGCGGTGGCCGGCGCGCTCGGCGTGCGGTTCGCGCTGCCAGAGAATGCGACCGGCGAAGCCGACGTCGTGATTCACACGAGCGGCGCCCCCGCGGGGCTGGCGCTGGCACTGCAACTAGCGGCGTTCGAAGCCACCGTGGCCGAGTTGAGCTGGTACGGCGATCAGGACGTGCCGCTGGGACTGGGGCGGGCCTTTCATGCGCGGCGGCTCACCATCACCTCGTCGCAGGTGGGCAGCGTGGCGGCAGCGCAACGCGCGCGGTGGGATACGCGCCGGCGCATGCAGCTCGCGCTGCGGCTGCTCGAGAGCCCGGCCCTCGACGCCGTGATTACCGGCGAGAGCGATTTCGAAGAGCTGCCCGCGGTGATGGCGCGGCTTTCGACCTCGCCGGGCGATACGCTTTGTCACCGGATTCGGTATTAAGGTGGGTCTGAAGACCCACAACTACGTGGGTGTGAAGACCCGCAGCTACGGCGGTCTGAAGACCCGCAACTACGGGGGAGGGAACCTTGTATAGCGTGTGCGTGCGAGACCACTTCATGATCGCGCACAGTTTCCGCGGGGCCGTCTTCGGACCCGCGCAGCGCCTGCACGGGGCCACCTTTGTGGTGGACGTGGAGTTCCGCCGTCGCGAGCTCGACGCCGACGGCATCGTCGTGGACATCGGCAAGGCGGGCGATACGCTCAAGGCGCTGCTGGGTGCACTGAATTTCCAGAACCTCGACGAGAACCTCGCGTTCAAGGGCAGCAATACGACGACGGAGTTCCTCGCCAAGGTCATCTTCGATCGCATGGTCCAGGCGATCGGGCGCGGCGAGCTGGGCCCCTCGGCGGGCCAGATCGACTCGGCGCGCGTGACGCTGCACGAGTCGCACGTCGCCTGGGCGTCGTACGAGAGTCCGGTGCGCTGATGCACGCGGCCGCTCGCGGCCCGCAGGTCCACATGGTGGTGCCGGGGAGCCTCGACACGCGGACCGGAGGCTACGGCTACGACCGCGAAATCGTCGCCGGCCTCGAGCGGCGCGGCTGGACCGTCCGCGTGCACGAGATTCCCGGATCGTTTCCCGTCCCGTCCGCCGCATCACGCCGGGCGGCGGCGGCCGTGCTGGCGGCGCTGCCCGACGGCGCGGCGGTCGTGGTGGACGGGCTCGCGCTGGGCGCCTTGCCGGACGAAGCCGCGCACGAGGCGTCGCGCCTGCGGCTGATCGCGCTGGTGCACCATCCCCTGGCGGACGAGACCGGTCTGGCCGCCGACGCCCGAGCCGGGCTCGAGGCGAGCGAGCGGCGCGCGCTCGCGGCCGCGCGGCACGTCGTGGTGACGAGCCCGCGTACGGCGGTGGCGCTCCACCGCTACGGCGTCGCGCCTTCCTCGATCACGGTGATCGAACCAGGTACCGATCCGGCTCCGCAGGCGCGCGGCTCGAACGGCGACGCCATAGAGTTGCTGTGCGTGGCGACCGTCGTACCGCGCAAGGGGCACGACGTGCTGGTGCGCGCCCTGGCGGCGATGCGGGCGGCGCCGTGGCACCTGACCTGTGTGGGCGGCCTCGACCGCGACGAGCCGTGGGCCGCATCGGTCCGCGCCGCGGTGGCTGCCTCGGGGCTCGAATCGCGCATTGTGTTTGCGGGCGAGCTGGAACGCGAGCCGCTGGATGTTCGCTACGACGCGGCCGACGTGTTCGTGCTGCCGACGTGGTACGAGGGGTACGGGATGGCGGTGGCCGAAGCGCTCGCGCGCGGGTTGCCGGTGGTGAGCACGGCCACCGGCGCGATTGGCGATCTCGTGGGCGACGACGCCGGCCTGCTGGTGCCGCCAGGTGACCAGGGCGCTCTGACCGCGGCGCTGTGGTCCGTCGTGACCGACGCCGCGCTGCGGGCGCGGCTGTCCGGCGGCGCGCGGCGCGCCCGCGCGCGCCTGCGCAGCTGGGATGCCGCGGCGGGGCTGATGGCGCGTACCATCGAGGGCGTCGATGGGTGAGTTCACTGCCGAGTGGCTGGCGCTCCGCGAGCCGGCCGACGCCGCGGCCCGATCCGAACGGCTGTTGCAGGCGGTGGCCGCGCGCTTCACGCCGGAAACCATTCTCACCATTCTCGACATTGGCGCCGGCACCGGCTCCAACGCGCGCTACCTGGCCGAGCGCCTGCACCCGCAGCAGCAGTGGCTGCTCGTCGATCACGATCCATCGCTCCTCATCGAGGCCTCGCAGCGGCTGCGCGCCTGGGGCGAGGCCCGCGGCCTGGTGGTCTCGCGCGACGAAGGGGCCTGGCGTGTCGAGGGGGAGGGGCTGGCCGTGACGTTCACCACGCGGCTGGCGGACCTCGCCGACTTGCCGCCGGCCTCCGATCTGTTCCTCGAGCGGCGCCTGGTCACGGCGTCGGCGCTGCTCGATCTCGCCTCGGCCGCCTGGCTCGAGTCGCTTGCCAGCGAGTGCCGCCAGGCCGGCGCGGCCGGCCTGTTCGCGCTCACCTACGACGGGCGCATCGACTGCTCGCCCGAAGAGCCGGGCGACGACGAAGTCCGCCAGCTCGTGAACGAGCACCAGCGCGGCGACAAGGGCTTCGGCCCCGCGCTCGGACCCACCGCCTGCACGGTGGCCGCCGAGTGCTTTGGCGCGCTCGGCTACTCGGTGGAGCGCGAGGCCAGCGATTGGCATCTGGAGCCCGACGCCGGCGAGCTCCAGCGTCAACTGATTGAAGGATGGTCTCGTGCCGCAGTGCAGATGGCCCCCGAGCGCGCGACGTTCGTCCGCGAGTGGACCGATCGCCGCCTCGCCCACGTGCTCGACGGCCATTCGCGTCTCGTCGTCGGGCACGAGGATCTCGCCGTATGGCTCCCCGGCGGTACGTAGAGGTGGTGATCAGCGCAGAACGTTCGAAATGACGATCGCCAGCAGGGTCGCGCCCAGGATAAGCCACGACCACCTGTTGCCCATGTTCAGCGTCCAGCCGATACCCATGCGCCTCTCCACCAGCAGCGCGGGATCGTTGGGGTTGTAATAGAAAAGGCCGCCTTTCCATCCGGCGTCAGGCGTGCCATCTCCATGGATCCCGTCGCGCGCATCCGGCGCGATGGCGCGTTGCCCGCCTTGGCCAAGCCAGATCAGCACGAGCACGAAGCCGGAGGAAAGTGCCACCGCCGTACCGAGCACCACGAGGATGAAGAGGGGCAGACGATCCGTCCCCCTGATCACCGGGGCGACGGAGAATGCCGCGCTCAACCCCGCGGTCGCGTACGCGCTGAATAGCAGCTGCACCGCGCTGACGTCTTTGAACCTCCGCTCGCCCGCTGCCGCGGCCCCGTCGAGCGCAATCTGCCGCGTTCGGGAGACGATCGTCCACGCCATCGCCAGCATCATCGATGTGATGGCGGCACCGATCGCCAGCCCCGTGTACACGCCGCTCACGCTCTTGGTTCGAAAGCCGATTGCCGTTCCTTCCGCCGACCAACGCCATGCCACGCGATCAGGGATGAGTTCCCAGTTCAGCCACAGGAACAAGGCGGCAGCCGCCAGAATGATCAGCGGTCCGGCCGCGAACAGGGCTCCGCCGGGAAGACGGGTGTCGCGCGGCGCGAGCGTTGCCACACGAACCGTCTGCGCCGGCGCGGCGTGCGCTCGCACGCGCCGATGTGCCCACGCCCACCCGCCGAAGATCACCGCAATGTGAATCCCGACCACAGCAGCGCGGCCTTCACGGGCCGGTGACGCCATCGTCAC
>Ga0163163_10006631_pt1 | contig 10141 bp, 11 predicted proteins | sample S65metaG_FD_119766 | JGI IMG/M metagenome (GOLD analysis project Ga0163163, IMG submission 119766) | Switchgrass rhizosphere microbial communities from Kellogg Biological Station, Michigan, USA - S6-5 metaG | ecosystem: Host-associated > Plants > Roots > Rhizosphere > Soil | place: USA... | reverse complement strand
CCTACGCCATCCCGAAAATCCGCAAGATCGTGAACATGTTCGCGCCCAAGGTCGACGGCGACGGCAACGAGCTGGGCGGCGTGCCGGTGGTGCTGCTGGACGCGCCGCTCGGCACGTATCTCGGCTGGAACGTCACCGCGGACGGCGACCGGCCTTTCCACCGCGGGCAGGTGTGCAACTACGTCGGCGGCATGATTCCCTTCGCGCGCACCGCGGCCGAACGCATGGCGAGCGGCGATCCCCGCAAGTCGCTGGAAGAGCGCTACGGCACGCACGACGGCTACGTCGAAGCGGTGCGCAAGGCGGCGGAACGGGCCACGGCAGCGGGATTCCTGCTGCCTGCCGACGCCGAGGCGCTGGTCCGCTCGGCAAGCGAAAGCGCCGTGCTGCGATAGCGCCATTGCCATAGCCCTTGCCGTCGACCACCTGGGCTCGTCCGCAGCTTACCTGATCATCGCCGGCGGGGCCTCGCTAACCCATAAGCGCCCCCTCAAGACGCTGGACCTCGCGCCTGAGGACATCATCGCCCTGGTCAAAGAACCCACTGGGCAGGAAGAGAGCTGAGCGGGGTGCCGGGCGATCAGCGCGACAGCGCGCGCTTCACTTCCATGATGGAGTCCAGCAGCGGTTCGAGTTCACTCGCGCTGCGGCACAGCCGTCCGGGGTAGTACTCCAGGATGTCGGCGCCCGCCGCAAGGTAATCGCCCGAGCGCGCCAGCGTGGCCGGGATGTCGGGCTTGCCGTTGGCGTCGAGCACGTGCGTGACCTGCGCGCGTACCGTGAACCGCGCCGGGTCGCGTCCGGCATCGGCCAGCAGGCCGCGCAGGGTCTTGACGTCGGTGGCCAGGCGCGCCGGATCGGGCTCGGGGCGTATCCAGCCGTCGGCGCAGCGCACCATGCGCGCGAAGGCGCCGGGGCTGGGCGTCAGGCCCAGCCACACCGGAATGTGCTCCTGCGCCGGCCGCGGGTGACAGTGCAGGCTGTCGAAGCTCAACGTCGTGCCGTGATACGAGGCCGGCCCGCCCTTCCAGAGCGCGCGGCAGGCGTACACCTGCTCTTCCATGCGCGTGAAGCGCTTGTCGAAGGGAATGCCGCTGGCCTCGAATTCCTCCTGCTGCCAACCGGCGCCGAAACCCGCGTCCAGCCGGCCGCCCGACAGCGCATCCAGCGTCGCCAGTTGCTTGGCCAGCAGCACCGCCGGGCGCAGCGGCGAAATCAATATGCCCATGGACAGGCGGATGCGCTCGGTGACGGTGGCGACGCCCGACAGGATGGACACCGGGTCGTACCAGGGATAATCGTAGGGCGGGAACGCGGCCAGCGGATAGCGCGGCGGCGCGTCGTTGTGGATCACCACGTGGTCGGCGATGACCACCTGGTCGATGCCCTTGCGGTCGGCCGCGCGCACATAGTCGATCATCGGCGCCAGCCGGCCGCCGAAGAGCTCATGCACGTGGCGAAGCTCGATGGCCACCTGAACCTGGTTCACGCCGCTCGACGACATGGCCCCTCCTGATGAGACGAGGAGTTGAGGTTAGCAGAAACACGCTGCGTCTTTGGCGGAAAGCATCGTTGCGGAAATCGAATAAACTGGGACAGAGGAAGAGGAAAGCCGATCTCGCCCACGGCGCCGACGGGTTCATCGACCGCTCGCGCAACGCTGCTCATGTGCACCAACGAAGTGGTGCTGTCGGATGCCGCCGCACTCGCGGCATAGTTCAAGGAGCTCCCATGCAGTTCTGCCTGAGGCTGCAGCCGCCGGACATCGCCACGGCCGAGACGCTGATCGCCGCTTCGCAGCGCGCCGAGGCGCTGGGCTTCGGCACCATCTGGTCATCCGAGGCCGGCCACGATCCTTTCTTTTCCCTGCCCATCGTCGCCGCCCACACCAAAAAGATTGCGTTCGGCAGCGCCATTGCCGTGGCTTACGCGCGCTCGCCGTTCAGCACGGCGCAAATCGCCTGGGACTTGCAGCGCCTGTCGGGCGGCCGTTTCAGGCTGGGCCTGGCCACACAGGTCAAGGCCCACATCGAGCGGCGCTACAGCATGACCTGGCCGGGCGGCGTGGGCGCGCTGGAGGAATACGTGAACTGCTGCAAAGCGGTGTGGCACACCTTCCAGACCGGGGAGAAGCCCGACTTCCACAGCGAGCACTATCGCTTCACCCTGATCAACCCCGAATTCAACCCCGGACCGCTGCCGGCAGCGCATGCCGACGTCCCGGTGTGGCTGGGCGCGGTGGGCCCGCTGGCCGGTCGCGTGGCGGGGCGGGTGGCGCACGGCCTGCACGTGCACGCCTTCCACACCGACGGCTATTTGCGCGACGTACTGCTGCCCGCGGTGCGCCTGGGCCGCAAGGAAGCACGCAGCACCCGCCCCATCGAGGCCACCTGCTCGGTGTTCGCGGGCATTGCCCACGACGACAAGCAGGCGCGTGTCATCGGCGACAGGATGCGCGAATTCATCGCTTTCTACGCCTCCACGCCGGCCTACCTGCCGGTGCTGCAGCATGCCGGCTGTGAGGCCATACACGCGCCGTTGCGCGCCATGACGCGCGCCGGGCAATGGGCTCAAATGCCGGCGCTGGTCGACGATACGATCCTGGACAAGTTCCTGGTGGTGGACGCGCCGCGACGCCTGGGCGAGCGCCTCGCGGCGAAGTACGACGGCCTGCTCACCGAAATCGCGTTATATCGCGATGGCGGCCAGTTCGCGTCTGAGCGCGACTGGCAGGAGTTGCTGGAAGGACTGGACTCGCGCGCGCCGCTCTCGCCTATCCGGGCTTGATGCCCACCTCACTCGCGCGGCAACTGCAGTTCGTTGCGGGCCACCAGGTTGAGCTGGATTTCCGCCGAGCCCGCGGCGATGCCCGTTGAACCCGTGCGGCGGTAGGCCGCGGAAACCACCTTGTCCTCGTTGGCCATGAGTTCGTCGTGCAGGAACTCGCCCAGGAAATCGCAGGCCATGCGGTCCGATTGCACGATGGCATAGCGCGCCAGGTTGGTGAGGGCGCTGGGGGCCTTCTTCTTCACCCGACCGTCGATGACCTCCCAGCACATGAGGCGCGCCGCCTCGCAGGCGGCGCGGACGCGGGCGGCGCGGCTCCTGACCTCGTTATCCTTGAACCTGCCCTTGCGCGACAGTATCTGCACGGCGCGATCCAGGCCGCGCAAGGTGAGCGCATAGCGCGGGGCGCCGACCCGCTCGTTGTGCATGACGTGCGTCATGACGTTCCAGCCCTTGTGCTCCTCGCCCAGCAGCGCCGTGTGCGGCACCCGCACGTTGTCGAGGAACACCTCGTGCAGGCCCTTGGCGCCCTGCAAACCCCGGATGACGTTGACCTTGATGCCGGGCGTGTTCATGGGGATGAGGAACACCGAAATGACCCGCTTCTCGCTGCCGGTGCGCGCGAGCAGGAAGCAATAGTCGGCGAAGCTCGCCGCCGAGGTCCAGATTTTCGAGCCGTTGATGACGTAGCCGTCCGCCGTTTTCTCGGCGCGGGTCTTGAGCGCGGCCAGGTCCGAGCCGGCGTTGGGCTCCGAGAAGCCCTGGCAGTAGAACAGCGTGCCGCTGGAAATGCGGCCGAGGTGCTCTTTCTTCTGCTCCTGGTTGCCGAACTGCATGATGGCCGGACCGGCCCAGTTGACGCTCATGTACTGGTAGCTGCGCGGCTCGCCCGCCGCCCACAGTTCCTCGTTCAGTATCCAGTGGTGCCAGGCATCCATATCCTGGCCGCCGTAGGCCTTGGGCCAATGCGGCACCAGCAGCCCCTCCCTGGCCAGCTTGGGGGCGAAAGTTCGGGCGAACGCGACGACGAAATCCGAGCCCACGTCAAAGCCGTTGGACTTGTCCTCCCAATCGGGGGGAAGGTTGTCGTAGATGACGCTTCTTACGCGCTCGCGAAAGGCGGCGTGCTCGGGTGTCCAGTCGAGGTCCATGGATGGCTCCGCAGCGGGTAATCGAATCGCGGTCCGACGCCGCAGTGAAGCGCCATCATAACGCGCGCGGCGGCGGAGATTGCCGGCCGGCATCGCGGTCGCGCGGACGGAAATTTCGTATATTGAAAGTCCGCAAGACCCGCGCCGACAGGCGGACGCCGCCGCCGCGCGGATCAAAGCGAGGAGGCGGAGAATGTATCGCAGTCCTGCGGGCGGCCCGAATCCATGCCGCGCCTGAACCAGCGCACCCGCTGCGCGGACGTGCCGTGGGTGAACGATTCGGGAACGACCCGTCCCTGGGACTGCTGCTGCAAGCGATCATCGCCGATGGCCGAGGCGGCCGCCAGGGCCTGCTCCATTTCGCCGGGATCGAGCTGGTTCAGCGTGCCGGCATGATGGCCCCACACGCCCGCATAGCAGTCGGCCTGCAGTTCCATGCGCACCGACAGGCGGTTGGCCTCGGCCGCGGACGCCCCGGAACGCAGGGCCTGCATTTTGTCAAAGCGCCCGGTGAGCTTTTGCACGTGGTGGCCCACCTCGTGGGCGATCACATACGCTTCGGCGAACTGGCCGGGAGCGCGAAAGCGCGTTTGCAGGTCCCGGAAGAACGACAGGTCCAGGTAGAGCTTTTCGTCATTGGGACAATAGAACGGACCCATGGCCGACTGCCCGGTGCCGCAGGCCGACCGCACGGCCTGCTCGTAGAGCACCAGCGTCGGGGCGCGGTAGCTCTTCTGCGATTTCTGGAAAATGCCCGACCACACGTCTTCGGTGCTGCCCAGCACCTTGGACACGAACTGCCCCATGGCGTCCGCGGGCGCCCCAGTAGGCGCCTTGCGCGTGTCGGCCTGCGGAGCAGTCTGCTCGGCCAGGTTGAGCACGGTGCTGGGATCAAAGCCGAGAAAATAAGCCACCAGCGCGATCACCACGCCGCCCACGCCCAGGCCGCCGCCCACCATGCCCATGCCGCGGCGGTCCTCGACGTTTCCGCTCGCCCTTTGGTCGCCCAGTTCCATGGCCTGCCTCGTTTACTTGCCCGGATGCCTATTATCACCCCGCGTAGGGAAAAACCCATGGCTGAAACGTCCTGACGGGAAGTAGGAAAACGCCGCCCGGCCTCAAATGCTCAACCCCGCCTCGCACTCCTCCCTCACCCTCACGATGGCCGGGCCGTAGTCCGCTCATACCAGGGCGCCATGACCGAACCGATGGCGCCGTCGTGGAAACTGTACGTTTCTTCTTGCGCACGGTACACGACATGCAAAGGCGTTGGCGTATCGGGTTTACGGTGCTCATCGCCGTGTTGGCAACGCTCGCGGCCGTGCTGCTCGTCCTCAACGCCAGCAGCGGCGAAAAGAAAATCCTCCACGAGCTGCGCCATGACTACCCCATTGAAGACCCGCAGTTCCGCCAGACCATCGGGGTGCTGCTGGGGCCCAATCTGCGTCCCGGCAACCGCGTGGCAACCCTGATCAACGGCGACCGGATTTTCCCCACCATGCTGGACGCCATACGCGCCGCGCGGCACAGCATCTGTTTCGAGACCTATATCTATTGGTCCGGGAAGGTCGGGGAGGCTTTCGCCGACGTGCTCTCGGAGCGCGCCCGGGCCGGCGTCAAGGTGCACGTGCTGGTCGACTGGATCGGCAGCCAGAAAATGGACGACAAGCTCATCGCTGACATGCGCGCGGCCGGCGTGCAGTTCGAGAAATATCATCCGGTGAGCTGGTACACCCTGGGCAAGCTCAACAACCGCACGCACCGCAAGCTGCTGGTCGTCGACGGCCGCATCGGCTTCACCGGCGGAGTGGGCATCGCGGACAAATGGGCGGGCGACGCGCAGGACGCCGACCACTGGCGCGACACCCACTACCGCGTGGAAGGGCCGGCCGTGGCGGAAATGCAGGCCGCCTTCATGGACAACTGGACCAAGACCACGGGCGAAGTGCTGCACAGCGCCGACTATTTCCCGGCCATCGCGCCGGCCGGGGGGCAATATGCGCAGGTGTTCCAGAGTTCGGTGGAGGGCGGCTCGGAAAGCATGCACCTCATGTACCTGCTGTCGGTGGCGGCGGCCAGCCGCAGCATCCAGCTCTCCATGGCCTATTTCGATCCCGACGCCATCTCCATGCGCGCGCTGAAGGCCGCGCTGGCGCGGGGCGTGAAAATCCAGATCCTCCTGCCCGGCCCCATCACCGATGCCGAGCTGGTGCAGTCCGCTTCGCGCGCCACCTGGGGCGAGCTGATCCGCGCCGGCGCCGAGATCTACCAGTACCAGCCCACCATGTTCCATTGCAAGGTGATGGTGGTGGACGGGCTGTGGACCTCGGTGGGCTCCACCAACTTCGACAACCGCTCCTTCCGCCTCAACGACGAGGCCAACCTGAACGTCTACGACGCCGGCGTGGCGGCCGAACAGGCGGCCGTGTTCGCGGCCGACCTCAAACACGCCCGCCGCCTGAGCTATGAAGAATGGCAAGGCAGGCCGTGGCGTGAAAAGCTGGCCGAACGCCTGGCCGGGCTGTTGAACAGCCAGCTCTAAGTCCCTCACGAGCCGGGGAGACGTGGTGAGCTGCTACGCGGCGCTCAACCTCCCGCTGTCAGCCCATGCCATGCCGGTGCTGTCCGAGTAGTCGCCTTTGTGTCTTTGTTGGGGCGCCAGAGCGGGCCGTATAATCCCCGCTTTTTCGTTCCATGCTGCTCAAGAATCTCGTTCTCTACCGCCTCACCAAGAAGCGGATCATCAAAGCCGAAGACCTGGAGCGCAAGCTCGCCGCGCGGGCCCTGCAGCCCCCCAGCGGCCTGGAGATGGAAAGCCGCGGCTGGCTGTCTCCGCGCGAGGATGAACGCTACCTGTACAGCCAGGCCAACCACTGGCTGCTGACCCTGGGCATCGAACAGAAACTTCTGCCCACTTCCGTGGTGCGCCAGCTCGCCAAGGACAGGGCCGCGCAGATCTCGGCCAAGCAGGGCCGTCCGGTGGGCCGCAAGGAAATGCGCGACCTGCGCGAGCGCATCACCGACGAACTGCTGCCGCGCGCCCTGGCCAAGCGCAGCACCACGCGCGCCTGGATCGACGCCAAGGGCGGCTGGCTGGCGGTGGACGCCGGCGCCGACAAGAAGGCCGACGAATTCCTCGAAGCGCTGCGCCGGGCGGAGGACGATTTTCCCTGCAAGCGCCTGGACACCCAGCGTTCCCCGGGCGGCGCCATGACGAGCTGGCTGGCCACGCAGCAGGCGCCGCACGGCTTCAGCATCGACCAGGACCTGGAGCTTCAATCCCAGGACATGAGCAAGTCCACCATACGCTATGCGCGCCACAGCCTGGAAGGCAAGGAGATACGCGACCACATCAAGGGGGGCAAAAGCGCCATGCGCCTGGGCCTGACCTGGAAAGACAAGATCTCCTTCGTCCTGACCGACCAGTTGCACATCAAACGCATCAATTTCGTGAACGTCCTGTCGGAGGACGCGGGCGGCGATCCCGTCGACGAGGAAGAGCAATTCGACATCGACTTCGCCCTCATGACGGGCGAACTGTCGCAGTTCCTGGAGGATCTGGTGGAGGCTTTGGGCGGGGAGAAAACCGCGTAGGGCCGGTAGTCTTGCCCTTCTTCGCTCACCGGCTCGCGGCCTGGGCTCATGGCGTATCGCCAATCGGCGTCCTTCCAGTCGAGTTTCCAATCACGGTTGTCTGATTTATGCCGCAGCCGGTTTCCACAATCGGCGACGGAAAAACCGGTTCCGCACCGATTCGCCGGGACGGTCTCAGGCGCTAAAAACAAATGACATCAACCCGGTGGACCACTCGGAGAACAGGAATGGAAACGGCAGACCAGAATTCTTCATGGCCCCGCGCTTCGGACGCGCAGGCTTCAGCGGAGAAAGCGGCTGACAGGATGGCCGACAAGGCGGACACCGCCATCGACCGGGCGGCCGATACCGCCACGGACGTGGTCGAAAAAGCGCGCGCCATGACCGAACGCATCGCCGCTTCGGCGCACGCCGCCGTGGACAAGGCGGCCTCGGCCGCCGGTCCGGCGGTCGAGTGGAGCGTGAAACAAGGCTCCAATATCAGGCGCCAGCAGCAGCGCGCCACCGAAACCACCGTCACCTACATCACCGAAAATCCCCTGAAATCCATCGGCATCTGCTTCGGAGTGGGCGTGGTGGTGGGGTTGCTGGTCCGGCGCAACCTGTAAGCCGGCCGCGCGCCAAGTCGGAGGGGCCGCTACACGTCATAGGCAAAGGTCAGGCGGCGACCGACGGGGGCCTTTTTTTACCCGTCGACGCGCCCCCTCGATGCAAAGAGGCGCTTGACGCCCGTCCATACACCCGTGACGGCGGCAAACAACAGGCTGAAGCCTCCCAGAACCAGCAGCAGGTCACGCTGCACGGGGCCGGATGCGCGATAAAGGGCGATGGCCGCGGCGACGCCATAAGCAACCCAGAAGGCGATGACGGCCACTGATAACGGCGACACCCGTCGCATGTTGCCCCCCGGACGTCAGGCCCGCGCGATCGCCGGCGCCCTGCCTTTGGCGGGCGGCTTTGCACCTTTGGCGGCCTGCGCCCTCACCGGAGCCCGAACCAGCACCACCGGCACCGTAGATTTCCTCACCACGCCCTCGGCGTCGCTGCCCATCACCAGCCGCGTAATGCCTCTGCGGCCGTGCGTGCCGAGGACGATGAGATCCGCCTTGGCCTTGCGAGCCTCGCGCACGATCACGTCGGCCACCGGCTCGGAAATGTCTTCGATCACTTCGCCGCGCGCCTTGACCCCGGCCCGGTGAGCGGCAGCGAGCGCCCGCGCAACAATGACGCGCCCCGAGCGCACCAGGGCCCTAAGCACCTCATCGAGAAAAAAGCCGGCCCCGTCGAGGCCCATGCTGCGGTAGGTCAAACCCTCTTCCACCACGTGCACAAGGGTAAGGGTCGCGCCCTGCTCCCGGGCCAGGCGGATGGCCTCGCGCAGACCCTTGTTGGCGGTGGCGCTTCCATCCACGGGAACGAGAATGTTCTTGAACATGGTATTCCTTTCTTTGCCGGCGGTTTGCCCACGAGGGCTGGCTCCACTGTAAGCGGGCCGCGCAACCTCTTCTTGACCTAAATCAAGAAGCCGGGAAACGCCGGCTTGATCTGGGTCAAGGCCGCCATCCGTCCGGCGGCTAAGGTAGCGGCAGGATCGAAGGAAAGGACCGCCATGCTTGAATCCATGCATCACCACTTCCGTGCGCAGCTCAAGTCCCGGCGCGAGGCGCTGGAAAAGGAAATCCAGGCCAAGCTCGAAGATGTGCGCGGCCTGCACGCGGCGAATGCCGTGGACGGCGGAGACTTGGCGACGCTCGCCAATGAGAGGAACATCGACCTCGCGGAAACGGCCCGAGACAACCGGGAAATGGCGGAACTGGATGCCGCGCTGGCGCGCCTGGACGCCGGCCGCTTCGGCGTATGCTCGGATTGCGGAGCGGAAATCCCGCTGGCGCGGCTGCTGGCGTATCCGCCGGCGGCCCGTTGCGCCGCCTGCCAGCAGGCACACGAATCGAGCACCTCCGGAATTTGAAAGGAATTGCCATGGCGTACAAGCATGCAGCCATCTGGATTGACCACCAGCGCGCCCGCGTCGTGCTTTTCAACCGGGAAGACAGCCACAACGTGAAGCTCGAGTCCCATGCCGAGCAGCACATCCACCACAAGCACGGCTCCGTCGGCTCGGGACACGCGCCGGAGGACCGCCACTTCTTCGAAGCCATCACGCAGGCCACCGCCGGCGTCGATGAAGTCCTGGTATGCGGACCCGCCCAGGCCAAGTTGGCCTACGTCAAACACGTGGAAGCGCACCAGCCCGCGCTGCGCAGCCATATCCTCGGCGTCATCGACAGCGACCACCCTAGCGACGGCCAATTGCTGGCCGAGGCCCGCAAGTGGTTTGCCGCGGCCGACCGCATGCGGCCGGGCGGCGGAATACGGCTGCCCTGACCCGCCGCCTCTTAGTCCGCCATGACAGCCGTCATGCACGCCATGCGGCATCACCTCGCAGGAACGCCGCTCAGCCACGAGGCCATGCCCCTGCCTGTGCCGGGACCGGGACAGTTGCTGCTCAAGGTGGCGGCCTGTGCCGTGTGCCGCACCGATCTGCACATTGTTGACGGAGAACTGGCGGGCGGCCGTTTGCCGGTGGTGCCGGGGCACGAAATCGTCGG
>Ga0163163_10006627_pt1 | contig 10142 bp, 8 predicted proteins | sample S65metaG_FD_119766 | JGI IMG/M metagenome (GOLD analysis project Ga0163163, IMG submission 119766) | Switchgrass rhizosphere microbial communities from Kellogg Biological Station, Michigan, USA - S6-5 metaG | ecosystem: Host-associated > Plants > Roots > Rhizosphere > Soil | place: USA: Michigan... | reverse complement strand
GTCGGGCGTGCCGATCTCGCGTTCCACCAAACCGAACAGGCGCTCGACCCCGCTTGGGTCAGTGGCGTTGCAGGCGAAGGCGCGGGCGCCGGTCTCGGTACAGAGCGCGCCGAGTTTCTCGATCGAACGTGCGGCGAGCGCAACCTTGATGCCTCGACCTGCAAACAGCCGCGCCAGCGATGCACTCAGGCCCGAGCCTGCGCCGACAATCAGGGCCTTGCTGTAGCTTGGTTTTTCCATGAGGGGCTTCCTTTTACCGAAAGACGACTGCGGAGGATGATTTTCCGCCTCTGACGTGCGACAATCTGCTTCCGACAGATGAACAAGCGCACGGGGATTTTCAATGCAGCCGCGCAAAAGTGATCGCGTTGCCGATCGCGATGACAGCCCGGGACTGCTGGCTCCCGACACCACCGGCATGAACTTCTATCGTGCCGATCCGGCGCTGGCCAATCTGCTGCGCATCCATTTGCCGGATTCCTTGTTTCGCCACATCGAGCCGCATCTGGATCGCCTGGGTGAGCTGGCCGGCGGTCGCCTCGACGAATGCGCGCGGCTTGCCGACCGCCATGTGCCGGTGCTGCATCAGCGCGACCGCTTCGGCCGCGACATACAGTGGATCGAATACCATCCCTCCTATCGAGAACTCGAGCGCGCGGCCTTCGGCGAGTTCGGCATCCACGCCATGTCGCTTCGCAAGGGCATTTTGGGCTGGCCCGACAAATATCCTGTCACCGCCAAGCACGCGTTTACTTTTCTGTTCAATCAGGCCGAATTCGGCCTGGGATGCCCGATCAACGTCACCGACGGCTGCGCCAAGCTCCTTGCGAATTTCGGCAGCGAGGACTTGAAGGCGAAATATCTGGACGGCCTGACCCAGACCGACATGAGCAGGCTCACCCAGGGCGGCCAGTTCATGACCGAGAAGGAAGGCGGCTCCGACGTCGGCACGCTCGCCACAACCGCTGTGCGGGAGGGCGATCACTGGCGGCTGTTCGGCGAAAAATGGTTCTGCTCGAACGCGGACGCCGAGATCGTCATGCTGCTGGCCCGGCCCGAAGGGGCAGGCCCCGGCACGCGCGGCGTCGGCCTGTTCCTGATGCCCCGCAAGCTCGACGGCGGCTTGCCCAATCATTACCGGATCGTCCGCCTGAAGGACAAGCTCGGCACGCGCTCGATGGCCTCCGGCGAGATCAAGCTCGAAGGGGCGATCGCCTACGCGGTCGGTCGGCTGGACCGCGGCTTCGTGCAGATGGCCGAGATGGTGAATTCGTCGCGGCTTTCCAACGGCGTCAAATCCACCGCGCTGATGCGCCGCGCGTATCATGACGCGATGACGGTGGCGCAAAATCGCGTGGTATTCGGCAGCCGCATCATCGATCTGCCGCTGGCACGCCGTCAATTGATGAAAATCATGCTTGCCACCGAGCAGGCGCTGTCATTGAGCCTTGCCACCGCCGACGCGCTCGATCGCGCGGAAGCCGGCAGCCAGGATGCCGCGGCGCTGCTGCGCATCCTGACGCCAACGCTGAAATTCCGCGCCACGCGCGACGCGCGCAAGGTCTGCGGCGATGCGATGGAGATGCGGGGCGGCATCGGTTACATCGAGGAGTTCGCAACCGCGCGGCTGTTGCGCGACGCCCATCTCGGCTCGATCTGGGAAGGTACCGGCAATATCGTCGCCATCGATGCGCTGGCGCGAGCGGTCGGCCGGCATGGCGCCGATGCGGCGCTTGCCGCCGACCTGCATGCGCGTTTGGACGACAGCGCCATTGTCCCCGGCGGATGGCGCGACCGCCTTCGCGCGCTCACCGATCGTGCCGTCGGCTTTGCCCGCGAGGTGGCCGCTCGCGGCGACAACGAAGCCGACGCGCGCCGCGCGACCAGCCTGCTCTATCATGTCGCAAGCGCGGTTATGCTCGCCTTCGAGGGCGGGCGCATCCAGCAACTGCGCGGCGACGCGCGCAGGCTGCTGCTTTCGCGCCTGGTGGTCGATCACCGCCTCGGCGAGGGCGACCCGTTCCGCTTTGCCGATAGCGCCACGCAGCGCCGTATCACGGACTTTCTGCTTGGCGAACCGGCAGTCGGCATCACGGAAGTCGGCGAGTTGCTTGCCGCGTAAGTTCACATGGCCTTGCCGGTCGGATTTCGGGTGTGGCCGGGTAGCATGCGTTGCATGATCCGGTCCCGATAGACGAACAGGTGCACCAGCGCGGCTGCGACGTGAATGCCGATGAAGGAGAGAAGCGTCCACTCCGCCGCCTGATGCCAGCCGTCGATGAATTTGCCCGCCGCCTTATTGTCCGAGGCCAGCATCGGCAGCGGCGCAAGATAGAAGAACGACAGCGACCAGCCGCGAAACGATGCGAACAGCCACCCCGTGACGGTGGTGACCAGCACCAGCGCGTAGAGCATCCAATGCACGGCCTGCGACGTGAGCCGTTGCCAGGGTGGTAACGAGCTTTCCGGCGCCACCGGATGGGTGAGCCGCCAGACCAGCCGCAAAACGATGAGCACAAGAATGCCGATGCCCACCGAGACGTGGAAGGTCATGGGCGCGCCGGGGGTATCGCCACGATGAATGTCCGGCATCAGCCACCCGATCAGGTATTGCACGATCAAGAGCACGACGATCAGCCAGTGAAAGAGCTTGGCGGTGGTGCCGTATTGCAGGCGATTCGACATGCGTCCCTCATCAAAGCTGAATTTTGCGTGTGAGGCGGCGAGCAAGTATAGGGGCGCGCTAGGCGACTTTAGCATCGCCAAAACTTCTGCATCGCCCCAGTTTCCTCACGCCCCTCCGATCAGGATGCCGACCCCAAGCACGATGACGCCGCCCAGCACGATCTGGAACACGGCCTGCAGGAATGGCGTATCCATATAGCGCGCGCGGATGAAGGCGATCGCCCATAACTCGAAGAACACCACGACGCCAGCGATGCCGGTCGCGATCCAGAACGCATTGGGCCACGAATCCGGGACGAGATAAGGCAAGGTGTGGCCCAAGCCGCCGAGCGTGGTCATCAGGCCACACGTCAATCCGCGCAGCCAGGGTGAGCCGCGTCCGGTCAGGGAGCCGTCGTCCGACAACGCTTCGGCAAAACCCATGCTGATGCCGGCGCCGATCGAGGCGGCGAGACCGACCAGAAACGTCTGCCAGTTCTGATGCGTTGCAAACGCCGCTGCAAACAGCGGGGCGAGCGTCGATACCGAACCGTCCATCAGTCCGGCGAGCCCCGGCTGAACATATTGCAGCACGAATACACGCCGGCGCGTCTGGTCTTCCTTCGCCCGCACATCGGGCTTGAGGATCTCGTCGGTCAGCTTGGCCGCGGTCATCTCGTGGCCTTTTTCGGCTTCGGCAAGATCGCCCAGCAATCGGCGCACGCCGACATCCTGGGTGTGTTCGGCGGCCTTGACGTAAAACCGTTCCGCTTCGAACTCCATCGTCCCGACTTCCTTGCGGATGGTTTCGAGCGGCAGGTTCTTGGTCAACCAGATCGGCCGCCGGCGCAGGAACCCCTTGACGTCCTCCCGGCGAATGGGCGGGAGATTGGGGCCAAAGCGCTTCTCATACATTTCCAACAGCATGTGGCGATGGGTCTTTTCCTCTTCCGCCATCTGCTCGAACAGCTTGGCCGATTCCGGATAACGCTCGGCAAGGTCCTCCGCGAACGTCATGTAGATTCGGCTGTCTTGCTCTTCTGCGGAAATGGCAACCGCCAAGACTTCCCGCTCGGTCAAATCGGCGAAATTCTTCACGGCCATCGCCTTCTTGGATCTGGCTTCAATTTAGAACGATTCTAAATCGTTATAGCGGCCGTCCAAGGCGAGGTCAATTCGTTGTTCCGGCAAGCGGACCCAACTGAACGTTTGCGCCGCCGACGGGGTTCTGCCGCGGGGATCGTTCCTGCGGGAATAGCGTTGGGCGGGTTAGGTGCCGGCGGATTTGAAGAATTCCAGCAGCAGGCGGTTCACTTCGCCGGGCTGTTCCTGCTGCACCCAGTGCCCGGCGCCATCGACCAGGTGAGCGCCGAGCATGCGCGTGCAGGCGCTCGTCCGCATTGCCTCGAAAACGCCTGGACGCTGATAAGTGCCCCAATCCTGCTTTCCCGAGATAAAGCAGGAAGGCACGTCGATGCGCCGGCCCGACCAGGTTTCAAGTTCAGCCGTGAAGCGATCCGATGTCGCGCAACGATACCATTGCAAGCCACCCTGGAATCCCGTGCGCCGATATTCGGCGGTGTAGACGGCAAGTTCCTGTTCCCCCAACCAGCGGTTGGCGGCTATCTGTTCAGGCGAAGGCATTTCTTCCGCAACCGTCTGCGCCATGTTTTTGGCAAGGTCCATCACGTAATAGGTCGGCAGCTTCGCAAGCTCGCCCGCGGACCACGACTGCAGCGGATGGGGTTTGTTGTCTTTCCAGTCCGCGCTCTTGAAATGATAATAGGCGCGCAGGAAATCATGCAGGCCTTGGCTGGCGTGCAGCATGTCCGCATTCGCCTCGCGCGTCGAGTAGTACCAGTGGTAATGCTTGCGCGGGCGCGGCAGTTCGGCAAGCTCGCGATGCACGGGGTCCTGGCGCTTTGCTCGCGGCGCCTCGATGGTGTCGAAGGCGAGCGGCGGCGGTCCGGCGAACGGCGCGCTCATCATCACGACCGAACGAAACACATCGGGCCGGATCAGCGCGCACCAGGCCGCAACAGGGCTGCCGAAATCATGCCCGACGACAGCCGCGACGGAGCGATGGCCGAAGGCCGACACCACGCCAAGCGCGTCACGCACCAGATTGGTGAGGCGGAACGGATGGAGGTCGTTGTCGAAATCTGCGTCCCAGCCCGTGGTCCGGCCATAGCCGCGCTGGTCCGGCGCGATCACGTGATAGCCGGCATCGGCCAGCGTCGGCATCACCTTGCGCCAGCTGTAGGCAAGTTCGGGAAAGCCATGCAGCAGCAGCACGCACGGCCTGGCTTTGCCCTGAAAACCGGCCTCCAGCAGGTGCATGCGCAGGCCGTTGACGTCATCGACGAAGCGTGAGCGGATACCGGCCGGTAGCGGGATTTCCTCGAGCGGCATCAAGCCTACAGCCGCTCCACGATCGTCACGTTCGCCATGCCGCCGCCCTCGCACATGGTCTGAAGGCCGTAGCGCTTGTTGCGCTGCTTCAGCGCATTGACGAGCGTGGTCATCAGCTTGGCGCCGGTGCCGCCGAGTGGATGGCCGAGCGCGATGGCGCCGCCATTGACATTGAGTTTGGCCGGATCGGCGCCCGTGGCTTTCAACCATGCCGTCGGCACCGACGCAAAGGCCTCGTTGACCTCGAACAGGTCGATGTCGTTGATCGACATGCCGCTCTTCTTCAGCGCACGCTCGGTCGCCGGCAGCGGCGCTTCCAGCATGATCACGGGGTCTCCGCCCATCATGGTCATGTGATGGATTCGGGCCATTGGCTCGATGCCGAGGGATTTCAGGCCTCTTTCATTGACGATCATCACGCCGGAGGCGCCGTCGCAAATCTGGCTGGCGCTGGCCGCCGTCAGCTTGCCATTCTCGGCGATCAGCTTGACACCCTTGATGCCCTCGAGGCTGACATCGAAACGGATGCCCTCGTCGATCGAATGGATATCGGTGCTGCCGTCAGCGCGCGTAATCGGCAGCGGAACGATTTCGTCCTTGAAGCGACCGCCTTGGGTGGCTGCGATCGCCCGTTGGTGACTGTTGTAGGAATATTCGTCCAGCGCGTCCTTTGAGAGACCGTATTTTTCCGCCATCATCTCGGCGCCGGTGAACTGGCTGAATACGATGTGGGGGTAACGCTTTTCGATATTGGGGCTTTTGTAGTGACCGAAGCCGTTCTTTGCCGGCAGCGACGAAGCAAGGCCCATCGGCACACGCGTCATCGCCTCGACGCCGGCGGCAATCACGATATCCATCGAGCCCGACATCACCGCCTGTGCGGCAAAATGCACCGCCTGCTGCGAGGAGCCGCATTGCCGGTCGATCGACGTCCCAGGCACGCTTTCCGGCAGTTTCGAGGCCATGACGGCGTTGCGCGCGACATTGTTGGATTGCTCGCCGACCTGCATGACGCAACCCATGATCACGTCCTCGATCTGGTCGGGCGCGGCGCCGGAGCGATCTATCAGCGCATCGAGCACAGAAGCGGCAAGATCGGCCGGATGCCAACCGGCAAGACGGCCGCCCTTGCGGCCGCCCGCAGTGCGCGCGGTGGCGACGATATAGGCTTCGGCCATGGGCGTTCTCCCTGATTGATTTCGGTGGGGTTTATTATCCGGGGTGGATTAAAGTGGCGCTGCCGGATTTAGTCAATCGATCGATTAGCCCTTGAGTGTTCCGCTTGCATCGGCTTAACGTGCCGGTCAATCCGGATTTGCCGCGGAAGCGCCCATTTGCGTCAGCGAGGCTGATGCAGGCGGGGTGCGGAAGACGGGTTCCGATTTTACCGGATCAGAAAAGCGCAGAAACAGACTTCAACGCAAGCGCCAGAGGAGAGTTTCGATCATGCAGTTGAAAGACATTGCCGTTCTGATCACCGGCGGAGGCTCCGGTCTTGGCGCCGCAACCGCACGCGCCATGGCGGCCAAGGGCGCGCGCGTCGCCGTGCTCGACCAGAGCAAGGAAAATGCCGAGAAGATTGCGGACGAAATAAAGGGCATCGCGGTTGTCGCCGACGTCACAGACGAGGAGCAGGTCAAGGCCGCAATCGCCAAGGCCGAGAAGGCCCACGGCATCGCGCGCGTGCTGGTGAACTGCGCCGGCATCGGCAGCGCCCAGCGCATCGTCGGCAAGGACGGCGTCTATCCCCTTGCCAAGTTCGCGCGCATCATCAACGTCAACCTGATCGGCACCTTCAACGTGCTGCGTCTGTTTGCCGAACGCCTGCTGACCGAGGCTCCGATCGGGGAAGAGCGCGGCGTCATCATCAACACCGCCAGCGTTGCGGCTTATGAAGGCCAGATCGGCCAGATCGCGTATTCGGCCTCCAAGGGTGGTGTGGTCGGCCTCACACTGCCGGCGGCGCGCGATCTCGCCCAGCACAAGGTCCGCGTCAATACGATTGCGCCGGGCCTGTTCTTTACCCCGCTTCTGATGGGCTTGAGCGAGGAGGCACGCAAGAGTCTCGGTGCCCAGGTGCCGCATCCCTCCCGGCTCGGCGATGCCTCCGAATACGGCAGCCTTGCGGTTCATATCGTCGAGAACGCGATGCTCAACGGCGAGACGATCCGGCTCGACGGCGCCATCCGCATGGCGCCGCGCTAATCGAACTGCATCACCCGCGAAGAAGGTACGCCATGAATTTCGATTTTTCCGACGAGCAGAAACAACTGCGCGACCAGGCGCGGAAGTTCCTTGCTGAAAAATGCCCGCCGAGGGCGGTGCGCGCCGTCCTTGAGGGCAAAACGCCCTATGATCGCGAGCTATGGAAGGGCCTGGCCGAGATGGGCTTTCTCGGCGTTGCGATCCCGGAAAGCTATGGCGGTACGGGCGCGGGCCATCTTGAGTTGTGCGTGATCGCGGAAGAAATCGGCCGCGCGCTGGCGCCGGTGCCGTTTTCCTCCACCGTTTATCTTGCCGCCGAGGCTATTCTTCTCGCCGGCAGCCAGGCGCAGAAGCAGAAATGGCTGCCCTTGATCGCATCGGGCGCGGCGATCGGCACGCTCGCGCTGTTCGAGGGCAAGGGCAATCCATCGCCGCAGGCGATAAAGCTTTCCGCCGCGGGCGGCGTTCTCGATGGCGTGAAAAAACCGGTGCCCGACGGGGCGATCGCCGATTTCGCTATCGTCGCCGCGCGCACGGCTTCCAGCGGCCGAGATACCGATATCTCGCTTTTTCTGGTGGACATGAAGGCCGACGCTGTCCAGGCAAAGCCGTTGAACAATGTCGATCCCACGCGCAACCAGGCGGAGGTGACTTTCAGCCGTTGCAGGGCCGAGCCGCTGGGCGTGGCCGGCGAAGGTTGGAGCATCGTTTCGCAGGTGCTGGATCGCGCCGCCGTGCTGATGGCCTTCGAGCAGGTCGGCGGTGCCGACCGCGCGCTGGAGATGGGCCGCGACTATGCGCTGGACCGTATCGCCTTCGGCCGGCCGATCGGGTCGTTCCAGGCCATCAAGCACATGCTGGCCGATATGTATGTTTCGGCAACGCTGGCGCGATCGAACTGCTATTACGGCGCCTGGGCGCTGTCGACCGACGCCTCGGAATTGCCGGAGGCGGCGGCTGCCGCGCGGATCAGCGCCACGCAGGCGTTCCAGCATTGCGCCAAGAATAACATCCAGGTCCACGGCGGCATGGGCTTCACCTGGGAATTCGACTGCCACCTCTATTACCGGCGCGCGAACGCCACCGCGCTGGCGCTCGGCTCACTTTCTTACTGGGAAGATGCGCTGATCGATCGTATGCGGAGGAGGAATGCAGCATGAACTTCGAGGACACCCCGCAGGAAGCCGCGTTCCGTGCCGAGGCAAGGGCCTGGATTGCCGCAAACGCGCCCAGGCAATATGAGCAGGAACTGAAGAAATCTTCGCTGGGCCGCACCCAGCTTGCAGGCGCAAACATCCTGGAAGTCGCAAAGGCCTGGCAGAAGAAAAAAGCGGATGCCGGCTGGGCCTGCCTGCACTGGCCCAAAGAATATGGCGGGCGCGGGGCCTCGCCGATCGAGCGGGTGATCTGGCAGCAGGAAGAAGGCGCCTTCGGCAAGCTCAGCTACACGTTCATCATCGGGCATGGCATGTGCGGCCCCACGATGATGGCGTTTGCCAGCGAAGACCAGAAGCGCCGCTATCTGCCGAAGCTTGCCTCGGGTGAAAACATCTGGTGCCAATTGTTTTCCGAGCCCGCCGGCGGCTCGGATGTTGCCGGTTTGCGTACGCGCGCGGAAAGGCGCGGCGACGACTGGATCGTCAACGGCCAGAAGATCTGGACCTCGGGCGCGCATTATTCCGACTACGGCATTCTGTTGACGCGCACCGATCCGAGCGTGCCCAAGCACAAGGGTCTCACCATGTTCTTTCTCGACATGAAGAGTCCCGGCATCGAGATCAAGCCGATCAAGCAAGCCAACGGCGCCTCCGATTTCAATGAGGTCTATTTCACCGACGTCAGGATTCCCGATGCCCACCGGCTGGGTGCCGTCAACGACGGCTGGAATGTCTCGCTGACCACGCTGATGAACGAGCGGATGTCGATCGGCGCCGGCGTCCCCACCCGCTATACGGACCTGTTCGAGTTCTGCTGCAATCTGATGCTCGCAGACGGGCTTGCAATCGAGGACCGCAACGTGCGTTCGAAGCTTGCCAATTGGGCGGTGCGCGCCAGCGGCCTCAAATACACCAGCATGCGCGCGATCTCGGCGCTGTCGAAAGGCGAGCGGCCCGGCCCCGAGAATTCGATCGGCAAGCTGGTTGCGGGATCGATGATCCAGGATATCGCGGCATTCGCGATGGATCTGGAAGGAGCGGCAGGCGTGCTCAGTGGGCCCGACGAGGCCGAGACGGCCGGCAAGTTCCAGGCCATGCTGCTGCGCGCGCCGGGCACCCGCGTCGAAGGCGGCACCGACGAGATCATGCGCAACATCATCGCCGAGCGCGTGCTTGGTTTGCCCGGCGATATCAGGGTCGACAAGGACGTGCCGTTCAACAAGATCCCGACCAAGGGAAGAGCGTAAAGAATTCCGACCTCATCCTGAGGAGCCGCGCGAAGCGTGGCGTCTCGAAGGATGGGCCACGGGCTACATGGTTCGAGACGGCGCTAGCGCGCCTCCTCACCATGAGGTTTGAGATTAGTGCAAGAATTAAAAAACGAGAGGTCCGCCATGAACTTCGACGATACGCCGCAGGAAGCCGAATTCCGCTCAACCGCCCGCAGATGGATCGACGCCAACGCGCCGAAGCAATACGAGGCGGAGCTGTCAAAATCCTCGCTCGGCCGCATCCGGCTGGCGAAGCATGACATGGTCGAGGTCGGAAAGGCGTGGCAGAAGAAGAAAGCCGATGGCGGCTGGGCTTGCCTGCATTGGCCGAAAGAATATGGCGGCCGCGGCGCCACGCCGATCGAAAAGGTGATCTGGCAGCAGGAAGAAGGCGTTTACGGCAAGCTGACGCAGCCGTTCCAGATCGGCGAGG
>Ga0163163_10006623_pt1 | contig 10144 bp, 9 predicted proteins | sample S65metaG_FD_119766 | JGI IMG/M metagenome (GOLD analysis project Ga0163163, IMG submission 119766) | Switchgrass rhizosphere microbial communities from Kellogg Biological Station, Michigan, USA - S6-5 metaG | ecosystem: Host-associated > Plants > Roots > Rhizosphere > Soil | place: USA: Michigan... | reverse complement strand
GAACATATGTGGACTGACGGACACGACGCGTATCTGGAGAGCAGAGTGCTGACTGCCGACCCCATCGAACTGGTGAACCTGCTCTACCAGGCCTGCACGGAAGCTGTACGCGGGGCCAGACGCTACCTGGCGGAAGGCCGGATTGCGGAACGTTCGCGAGAGATCAACAGAGCCTATGAGATCGTGATCGAGCTCTCCACGTCGTTGGACCACGAGCGCGGTGGCGAGATCAGTCAGCGCCTGGCGCAGCTTTACGATTACATCCAACGGCGGTTGCTCGAAGCCAATTTGCAGCAGAGCGACGCACCGCTCGCCGAGGTTCTGGGCCTGTTATCCACACTCTCCGAAGCATGGGCGGGAATCCGAAAGGTGCAAGACGCGCCGGTAGCGGAAAGCCCTTGGTCCCAACCGGTTGCCCAGGAAGCGGGCAGGGGTCTCGAGGGGTGGAGTCTGTAGGGGTGAAACCTGTGAGCACCGGGTGGCTTGCGCCGCACCGGTCACTGCAGACGCGGGCGATTCTGTTCGTTGAGGATCAGACCGTCAAAGATCGCAAGCACCTGCTTGCGATAGGCACAAACACGCCGTAGATTGTCGCGGAAACTAGCCTCAAAATCCCGTGCTTTCATCCACTTCTCAATCATTGGATGCGGCACGTCGATGTCCTGCCTGAGTGTATCCACATCGTGTCCGCGCAGGAACAGCCCGTAAAAGAATGCAGCTTCCCGTTGTGGTGCTAATGGGTCGAAATCGTCTCTCGCCGTCATACGAAGCTCTCAGCGAAATTGTAAGTATACCGAGGACCTTAATGATCCGGCAAGTCCCAAAATGTTTGAATTGGGTGACACGCGGGGTGACTGATATGCTATATGCATCCGGGGAGGAATACGGTGCCTACACTAATCGCCAAACCCACGCGGGTCGAAGCCGCTGGCAACAAACCCAAGCTGATTGATGAATATATCGGACGAGTCAATTCTGCCACCAGCGCAACCAGCATTGCTCATATGCGCAGCCCCGGAGGTTGGCAGGAACCCGGCCAAACTCCGGAATTTGAAGAGTTTACCGTGGTGTTGCGCGGTACCTTACGGGTCGAGCATGGCGCCGGCTCGATTGACGTACACGCAGGCCAGGCCGTCATCGCCCATCGCGGTGAATGGGTACGCTATAGTACTCCGGGAGAAGAAGGTGCGGAATACATTGCGGTGTGCCTGCCTGCATTTGCCATGGACACCGTTCACCGCGACGAGTAGCCGGAAGATCCGCGGAATTTACCCGCCCGCGGACAGGGTCAGTCCGCTTACATTGCGAGTCTTGAACTCATATTTTTCGATACGCACGGCTGCCCGTTGCGCTTCAGACCGGACAACACGGCCTGTGGCGACAAACTGGAGAGGGCAGGTCCCATCCAGCCTTGCCGGCCAGTTCACGCTTAACTCCACCGTCCGCCCGATCGGCAACTTTTCTTCCGTGGTGAACAGAATTCCACCGCTGCCGATGTTTAGCGTGGTGCCCACCCCGCTTACCCTGGCTGTCCTAGACTGTACTAGCCGATAACGTACGTCCTCACGAACCGGAAACCTGTTAGTACCTCGACGCTCAGGGTATCCTCCGTTGTGAGCACCATTACTGTCAGTGCTGTTCATGGGTCTATCATCTAGCTTTTAAAGGTGCAGCACAATAGCTCTAGGGGCTGTATTTTTTGGGTAATCTTCCTAGTACTTTAGTTGATGGTAGTACTGCAGTTCGTGTCGCAATTTCCCACAACGGAATTGGCCAGTTGCCGCACTCTGATATTCTGGCCTCATGGATCAGGACCAACTGCGCGCATTATTCGAGCAGGTGCGCGCCGGCGCGGTAGATATCGACGCAGCCATGGGACGCCTGCGGCATATGCCGTTTGAAGACCTGGGATTCGCCAAGGTGGATCACCATCGCGCCCTTCGCCACGGCATGCCGGAAGTGATCTTCGCCAAGGGCAAGACGCCGCAGCAGGTCGCCGCCATTGCGGAGCGCCTGCTTGCCAACGCCCGGAACGTGCTGATTACACGTGCCGACCGCGAATGCGCCGACCTGGTCACCTCACAGCTCCCAGAGGCCGAATATATGCCCCTTTCGGGGGCTATCCGCTTCTGGCGCGACCGGACCCTGCGCGGCAAAGGACGAATTGCCGTGGTCTGCGCGGGTACCAGCGATATCCCCGTCGCCGAAGAAGCGCAGGTCACCGCGGAATTGATGGGAAACGACGTGGACACCATCCACGATATCGGGGTGGCCGGCATTCACCGCCTGATGAACAATCGCGAGCGGCTGGTTGAAGCACGGGTAGTGGTGGTCTGCGCGGGTATGGAAGGGGCACTCCCCAGCGTGGTCGGCGGCCTGGTCTCCTGCCCGGTAATCGCGGTGCCCACCAGCGTGGGGTACGGGGCAAGCTTTCACGGTCTCGCCGCGTTACTCGGCATGTTGAACAGTTGCGCCAGCAATGTCACAGTTGTAAATATTGACAACGGCTTCGGCGCCGGCTACGTAGCGAGCCTGATCAATCGGTTGTAAACCCTACCCCTTCTTAACAGGGGCGGCAGCCGGCTTGCCGGTCTTTTCGATCTCGTTGAAGTAGACCTTGCGCCCTTCGTCCATCGCCTGATTGGAAAGAATCACAGCCACGGAATCGGCCATGCCGACTTCCAGATTGGCAATGGGGGTCTTGCCGGTACGGCAGCAGTCGAAGAAACTCTCCAGTTCTACATCCACCGGATTTCGCTGCTCTTCCTGCACCATCACGCCCTTAGTGGTCAGCCAGCGTTTGGCGAACTTCACTTCCTTATCGATGAAGCTTTCCTTGCCGGTGAAATTGAGATCGCTGGTCATGATCGGGATCGGGCCGTTGGCGCCGCCCGATGCCACCATGGTGGCGCCCGCCACGAACGCCTTCTTCTCGCCGGCTTTCGTGGTTTCCGCGGCGGCCTTGGGCGGCTCGCGATACCACCAGGCAATCGCCGGATGCACGTCGTCGCCCACGGTGAGTTCGATCGTGCCGTCGCTGCCCATGATAATTTCACCCATCTCCGGGCGCGATCCGTTAAAGTACGGCAGGAAGCTGTTGGTGCTGATCGAAGAGTAGGTCATCTTCTGACCATTGGGGTACTTGTAGATCAGCTGGATGTTGTCGTAAACATCGCGCCCATCCTTCAGGATGTCCAGGCTGCCCAGGCCCATGACGAACTCGGGCTGCGAGCCGAACATCCAATCGGCGATGTCCACCTGGTGCGAGGTGAGTTCGGCGGTCAGACCGCCCGACATGGAACGGTAGACGCGCCAGTTGGCGATGTTCTTCTCCCCGCCGGGTTTCATGGTCCATAGCGCGCTCGGCTTGTTGAGCATGTTGCGGTGCCACTGCGCGTGAATGTGGTGCACGTTGCCCAGAATGCCCTTGTCCACCATCTGTTTCACGGTCTGGTAGAAGTGGCTGTAGCGTCGCTGCAATCCGGTCTGCAGGATCTGTTTGGAATGCTCCGCGTGCAAAGCCCGCAGCGCGTGAACTTCCTCCGGTTTGAACACCAGGCACTTCTCGCAGAAGACGTGCTTGCCGGCCATCAGGGCGTCGCGCGTCACCGGAAAGTGAACGAACAGGGGTGTGGTGACGATTACCGCATCCACGTCTTTGGCGGCGAGCAGTTCGCGATAGTCGTTGAATTGTTTCGGATTGTTGCCGATGGTCTCGACGCCGCGCTTCAGGTTCTCGGGATTGATGTCGCAAGCCGCGACGCAGCGCCCGTTGTCGATGCCCTTGAGGTGCTTCAGGAGATAGCTTCCCCGGCTGCCGGTGCCGATAATGCCAAACTGCACCTGATCGTTCGCTGCGCGAACCTTCTGGATAGCGGGAGCGCCATGTACCGCGGGGATAGCGGCAGCTACCGCCGTCACCGCTCCGGCGGTCTTCACAAACTCGCGGCGGGAGACTTCTTGGTCCTGGGCCATATTGGGCACCTCTTCTCTTTATTTCCCCCGATTGTAACATGCAGGATTTGGTTACCGAAGTGCCAGCGATGCCACCGACGCGCATCATGCAATGGATGGTTCGGCTTGCGAGCACCGTGTTGTGGCTGGGCACACTCGTTGTGTCGCTGCATTCACAGTCCCCATCCACCGCGCAAATAAGAGACATCCATGTCCCAAAATTGGCCAGCCCGCCGCGACTCGAGCAGTTCCTCGGCGGCGCCTCCCGCGGCGACATGAAGCAAATTGACGATTTCCGCCAGCGCCAGCCGGGCGACGGCGTGCCGGTCAGCCGCAAAACCTCGGCCTGGATCGGCTACGACAATCAGAATTTCTACGCCGTCTTCGTTTGCACATCGCCGGCCGGTCAGACGCGCGCCCGCATGTCCAAGCGCGAAGACATCATGAGCGACGACATAGTCGGCATTTTTTTCGATACCTACCGCTCCGGTCAGCGCGGATACGAATTCTTCGTCAATCCGCTGGGCGTGCAGGCCGATGCCGCGCTCAGCGAGTCCCAAGGCGACGATTTCAGCTTCGATACTCTCTGGTATTCGGAGGGCAGGATCACGCCCGAGGGATACGTCGCCATGATGACGGTTCCCTTCCGCAGCCTGCGCTTTGCCTCTCAGGCCGTACAGACCTGGGGCTTCGGCCTGTACCGCGGCATCCCGACCAACAACGAAAACTCCTTCTGGCCGTATGTCACCGAAAAGGTGTCAGGCTTCGTGCCTCAGCTTGGCAAGATGGACGGCCTCGAAAACATCTCGCCGGGACGCAATTTGCAGTTGATTCCCTATGCGGCATTCAGCCGTTCGCACTTCCTCGACCAACCCGACATGGGCGTGCCGGGCTTTCGCGGCAAGACGGACTTCCGCCCGGGACTGGACGCCAAGGCGGTAATTCACGACACGCTCACTTTGGACGTCGCGCTCAATCCCGATTTCAGCCAGGTGGAATCCGACGACCCGCAGGTCACCGTGAACCAGCGCTTCGAAGTGGTTTTCCCGGAGAAACGGCCCTTCTTTCTGGAGAACAACGGCTACTTCACGACGCCGGAGAACCTCTTTTTCTCGCGGCGCATCGTGGACCCGGAGTTCGGCGGACGCATCACCGGAAAACTGGGCCACTGGAACCTCGGCGTGCTGGCCATCGACGACCGCGCACCGGGCTCGGGACTCGATCCGGACGATCCGAATTACGGCGGGCGCGCCGCCATCGGAGTGGTCCGCGTGCAGCGTGACTTCGGTAAATCGAATGTGGGCGTGCTGCTCACCGACCGCGAGTTCGCCGGCAGTTACAATCGCGTTGCAGCTCTCGACACACGGCTGAAACCCAATGGCAACTGGACCTTCTCCGGTCAGGTGATGACCAGCCAGACGCGCGAACTGGACGGCACGCGCAGCGGCGGTCCCGCTTACAACTTCGATCTCTTTCACGGGAACCGCAAGTGGCTCTACGACATCAACTTCATCGACCGCTCCGAGGGCTTCCGCACAGAGCTGGGATACGTTCCCCGCGTCAACATGCGCCAGGTACAGCAGTTCTTCATGCGCCGGTACCATCCCAAGAGCAAACGCGTGCTAGTCTTCGCCCCGAACATCAGCTTTTTGGGGAACCTGGACCACAACGGTGTCCAGCAGGACTGGCGCGTCAATCCGGCATTCAACCTGCAATTGCCGCGCAGCACTTTCACGGGCAGCTCGATCACCGAAATCTTCGAGCGATTCCAGAACATCAACTTTCGCCGCCATGACGCCAGCGTCTTCCTGCATTCCGAGTACTTCAAGCGCGCCACGTTCGATTTCAATTACTCAAGGGGCACGCGCATCAACTACGATCCCGCGCCCGGCCTGGCGCCATTTCTGGCGAATGGCAGCGACCTACAGGCCGGTTTTACTCTGCGGCCGGTAGCTCGGCTGAAGATTGACGAGGTCTATTACCTGACCCGCATGCGGACCGCGCAGGCCAGCGTCTTCACGAATCACCTGACCCGCTCGCGAGTCAATTACCAGTTCACCCGTGCGCTCTCGCTGCGCATGATTGTGGATTACAACGCGGTGCTCGAGAACGCGGCATTGATCGACCTGAAGCGCCAGAAAAGGATCACCGGCGACGCGCTGCTGACCTACCTGATCCATCCGGGAACGGCGCTCTATGTAGGGTACACGGACCGGCTGGAAAATCTGGGGCTGTACCACGGGGAGGTTCGGCCGATCGGTTTTCCATCGACCACGACGGCCCGGCAGTTCTTTGCAAAAGTGAGTTACCTGTTCAGGTTCTGAGGTTCACCAACCCGCGGGCAACCGCTCCCTGACGGTCGCGGCTCGGATTGGCGCTTCGTAGCTCGGATTTGACGCTTCGCGACCGCGGTCGGAGCCGCGACCGTCAGGGAGCGTCAGGTTCTGAATTTTTCCAGCGTTCGCGGATTGTACGCCCAGTGAAACTCCAATTCGTAACCCATGGAGCGTGCCAGGCCGTCCAGATCGGGGAATAGCGTGGCGAAGGTGATGTTCATGCGGTAAAGCTCGCGCATTCCCACCTCGCGGACGGCATTGGTCAGGACGAACTTGGCAAGGATGTTTTCCTGATCGCGATCGCTCAGAATCTCTTCGATTGGCACGTCCAGCACGCCCGGAACGGCGAAGGTGCCGGATTGCGCGATCAGGCGGCGATTCATGGTGTGGGGTTCGCCCATCCAGATGAAGCGATGATTGCCCTTCAGGTAATACCGGCTGAAGTTGCCCTTGTTGCGCGGGTCCATGCGGCGGGGCCGGTCGGCGCGGCTGCTATCGATAGCGCCAGGGTTCATCGCCCAGACCACTCCGTCGGTCAACGTACGCTCCAGGGCGAAAAACGCGGCCACGTAGGGCGACCAGGTGAAATCGATCAGACGCGTGGGCGCTCCGTGATGCTGCATCAGGGCCAGCCACTGAAAATCATCGTCGGGCTCGGGAGGCTGCACCAGGAACTGGTGAGCTTTCCGCTTGAAGACTCGCAAGATGCGGCCTTCCTGGGCCGGCCAAGCTCCCCGATCGACGCCGAAATTCTGCAGGTAGCGTGAAAGCGAACTGTAGAGCGGCCAGCGCTCGTCGCGCTCGCCGCGAAACGCCCAATTGGAATATGGCGGTTGGACGATCAGTTTGAGAAACGCCTCCCAGGATTTCAGCCGGAAGACGCGATAGGACCTGCCGGTCCGTGGGCGCGTGGGCATGTACTACACATCGTAGCGATATAGCGCTTGCTCGATGGAAACGCCCCGGACATCGATCCGTTTGAGGTCGGCGGCGCCGGCGCCGTGGGCCTCGGCCAGCAATAGCGTGTTATCGGCATTGCGGAAGGGCGGGGTGCCGCGTGCGGCGCGCGGGTTATACCCCATGACGGCGGAAGAGACGGCATCCGTGCAGACCGGATTGAGTCCGGCGATCAGCACTCCGGGTTTGACGACGCGCACGCCGCGGATCCAGGGCCCCTCGCCGCCGGCGGTGGATTCCACGCCGTCAATGATGGCCAGGTGGATGGGGCGCACGATGGACAGATCGGCCACCACGCGCGATACGCGATAGCCGGCGTTCTTGAGGCCCTCCCCAGGATGCAGTTCGGGCGGCGCGATTTTCGCGGGCTGCCGTTTGGCAAAGTGAACCACGTCGGCGCGGCCTTTGGTGGGCTTTTCGTTAGGCTCGTCCACGCCGGCGTCGTCGCCGTAGATCGAGGCCGGGACACAACCGAAGCAGTTCTTCAAGGAGAGCGTCACGCCGCAATCGGCATGATTCTTGAGCTTGGCCAGGCTGACGAATACGTCGGTATCCTGGTAGGCCTGGTTCATCACGTACTCGGGGTACATGTACGCCGTGCCGGGAAATTTGAAGCGTGCGTACTTCTTGCTTTTGCCGAGGCCGTTGGTGTTTTCGAATTCGACGCCGGTGGCGGCGGATTGCAGCGCGCGGATGTTCCAGCCCGAGTCGAGGATCACGTCCTCCAGCGGGCCGGCGGTGGCCCAGGCGCTCTCCACGAAACGTATGCGCTTGGCTCCGGCGCGACCCAGCAGGTAGGCGGTGGCGCCGACGACTTTGGGATGCGTGTAGTGGGTCAACCCAAGCGCCAGGCCCTGAAAGCGCTGGCCGGGCGCACCGGTCATATTCACCTTGATGGTGACGGTTTTGTTGCGGACCAGCTTTTCGAGGCCGCCGAGCTGGTCGAACATCGCGGCCATCTTCGCCGTGACGTCTTCGTCGTAGGTGGCACATTTGGCGATGGAGACCGGCGCTACCGGCGGTTCGGGCGCACCGTGCAATACCTGCAGCGAGGGCGCCGCCGAAATCATGGCGATCCATTCTCTACGAGTCATGTTATTGCTCCAGTCTGATGGTGGCGCAGACGCCGACGCGATCTACGTCGACACCCCAGCCTTCCTCGGTCTTGTAAACTTCCAGGGATTTGTCCGCAGTGCCGGGCGCGATCAGAGTAGCGTGTTTGTACTCGCCCAGGTAGTGCATGGCGACGTTCTCCACCGGATAGTCCGAATAATTCACCAGGTGTACGACAGCGGTCTTGCCGCCGGGCGCCGCCAGGTAATTGGAGAGCATCGAAGAGACGTTGAACAGGCGTACGCCCATGTTGCGGCGGCCGATCATGGAATTGACATCGTGCCAGATGTCGTTGAGACGCTCCAGTTCGGCCTTCTCGAGAGTGATGCTGCCGGCAGCCGCGGTGGGATCTTTCCATCCGGGCGGCCCGGTGAGCAGAGTGCCGCCGCCGCGCGTGAAGCCGCGGAGGATTTCCTTCTGTTCGGGGCTGAGCGAACTGGCGTCCACGTTGACCGCCATGGTGGCGCCGGCGAGCGCTTCGGCCGAAAGCTGCTGCCGCGGGACGGGGCGCACAGGAGTGTGTTTGACCGCGATCATGTCGAGGATGCCGGGGGAAAGCAATCCACCTTTGCCGGGGTCTTGCACCACGGCAAGCAGGCCGGTCTCCCGCATGGCGCGCCACTCGGGATGCTGCTCGAACCAGGCCAGCAGACCGGTGATACGGTTCCAGGTGCCCATGGCGGCTTCTTCGCGCGCGGCGAGGCGGAGTGCGAGGTCGTCGTCGAAGGCCACTACCCAGCGCGCGCCGGAGATGCCGGCGTCGGCGATGACTTGCAGGTAGCGCGTGGCGGCGACGGCGGTTTTCGGCGGCGGTTGGTTGGCGATCCAGACGGTGGCGTTGCCCCAGGCCCGTACGGCGCGCAGGAAACCGGTGTTGGTGTCGATCCAGACCCCCGAGGTCGGTCCGGATTTTTTGGCGCCTTCCTCATCGACACTGATGCCTGGCCAGACGCCCTGGTAGGTACCGATCACAGGCGCGGGAGAGCCCAGTTGCAGTCGGCTGCGCGATGTCAGCTCGATCACCGCAAGATCTTTGATGCCGGCGGCGGTTCCCTCGGGAAATTCCCCCTCCAGCACGATGCCATCGACTTTGGCCGCCTGCGCACGTTCCACCTCGTGGCCGTCACCGCCGGGGGTGACGAGCGCCAGCGCCACTACGCCGCGCGCCTGTACGGCGGCCACCAACTGCGGGGTCGGGGACTTGAGAAGGAGGCAGTTTACGGGAGTGCCGGCGAGGAGTTCGAGTGAGCCGGTGTCTGCCCACGGCCATCGCACGGGAACCCAAGACGAGGGCGGCGGCGCCGCAGCGCACAGAAAGGGTACCCAGCTCATGGCGGCTACCCAGCGGCCCGCTCGCATCCACATAGAGTTAGGTTACGACATTCGGGGCGGGGAGGGCAGTGTAAAGTGTGCGTGCAAAGCGCTGGGTTGAAGCAGTTGGCCGATTGCCAATCGGCCGCAGGCTGCCAGCCTGCCCCACTTTCCTTTGGGCAGTACCTGTGATACATGCAACAGAGACTGGCCCGTGCCATAATCGCGACGGAGGGTTGCCGTGCGTATTGTTTCGCTCTTGTTGGCACTATGGGTTCCAGCGACGGCCCAAGTTGCGCCTACGCTCAATCTGGTCGTCCTGGAGGGCGAGGGCGCGACGAACAATATCCGGCAGCGCACCGCGCGCGAACCCGTGGTTCAGGTGGAAGACGAGATCCACAAGCCGATTGCTGGAGCCGCAGTCACCTTTCTCCTTCCGAATCAGGGAGCTGGAGCCTCTTTTGCCAACGGGG
>Ga0163163_10006622_pt1 | contig 10145 bp, 7 predicted proteins | sample S65metaG_FD_119766 | JGI IMG/M metagenome (GOLD analysis project Ga0163163, IMG submission 119766) | Switchgrass rhizosphere microbial communities from Kellogg Biological Station, Michigan, USA - S6-5 metaG | ecosystem: Host-associated > Plants > Roots > Rhizosphere > Soil | place: USA: Michigan... | reverse complement strand
TGCTCGTTGGTATCGACCTCAAAAAAACCGGTGCGATCGTAGCCGCGCGCCAGACAGTTCTCAGTCCCGCGGATAGTGAACTCTTTCTCACGTGAGCACATGTAAGCCTTGCCGGACCATTCGCCGCCGCGGTCGTAATCGACCGCATAGATGTAATAGTAACGCGCAACCAGTGCGCCGCGGAGCAGCGTTTCGCAAGAGCGTGAGGAAACATTCCACCAGCCCTCCGTCGTCCATCCCTCATTATCCTTGTATCCGATCGCGACACCCACGCGGCTGCCCGTGTTGTTGCAGAGGCGGAAATCCGCTTTGGCAGGCGGCGCCGAGACCGCCAGCGCCGCGGTGAGGATCGCCAGGAGGGTAACGATATGCAAAATGTGACGCCTTTTGGCGATGAATGGCAAAGCAGTCACACGTGTCGGCGGTTCCGAATATTGTGCGGTTGTGGCGTGTTCGGTCACGGCGTGTCAACGACGATGGCACGGAAGTCGTTCACGTTGGTGTAGGTGGGCCCGGGAGAGAGCAAATCCCCAAGGGCTGTGAAAAATCCGGTCGAATTATTGTCGGCGAGGAAGGCGGCGGGATCGAGGCCTTGGGCCCGTGCGCGCGCCACTGATTCGCCATCAACCAGCGCGCCCGCCGGGTCGGTTGCCGCTCCGGAGCCGCCGTCGGTGCCATCCGTGTCGCCGGCGAGCGCCGCGACCGCCGGCAGCCCTGAGAGGGCGATTGCGAGCGCCAGCGCATATTCCTGGTTGGGTCCGCCGCGCCCTTTACCGCGAATCGTAACGGTCAGTTCGCCGCCCGAGATAATGACCGCGCGTTTGCTCTGGTCCCGCAATTCGCGCGCGAGACGCGCGTGGGCGGTGGCGACATCGCGCGCTTCACCTTCGACCCGGTCGCCGAGCGAAATGCATTCGTAACCGGCCGCGCGCACCGCAGCTTCGGTTGCGCGCATGGCGTCGGCCGGCCGGGCGGCCAACTTGAACTGGCTGCCGGCAAATACCGGATCGCCTGGCTTTGGCGACTCGTTTTTCTGGTTGCTCAGCGCTTGCGTGATCGCCACAGGAGCTGCGATTTTGTATTTCGCGATGATGGCTCGCGCGTCGCCGAGCGTCGTGGGATCGGGAACGGTCGGCCCCGATCCGATCGCGGACGGGTCATCGCCCGGTACGTCCGAGATGGCGATCGTCAAAAGCTTTGCCGGATAAGCATGCCGCGCAAGGCGCCCGCCTTTGATGCGCGAGAGATGTTTGCGCACAGTATTGATTTCGCCGATGGCCGCGCCGGAGCGCAGAAGCCCTCGGGTCACGCTTTGCTTGTCTTCAAATGATATTCCTTCGGCTGGCGCGATCCAGTTCGCCGAGGCGCCGCCCGACATCAGCACCAGGACAAGATCGTCCCCCCCGGCGCCGTCGGCCAAAGCAAGTGCGCGATCGGCGGCCTCGAGGCCCGCAGCATCTGGTATCGGATGCCCGGCCTCGATCATCCGGACCTTGCGAAGGTGACGCGCATAACCATGCCGTGCGACCGCGACTCCGGTCAGGCGCTCCGACGCAATTCGTATCTGGTCGAGGTAGTGCGATTCGGCGGTCTCAGCCATCGAGCCGGCCGCCTTGCCCGCGGCGAGCAATATCAACCGGCCGGAAGGCAAAGCGGGGAGAAGGGGTGGAAGGCACGTTGCCGGATGTGCCGCCGATACCGCGGTGCGAAACAACCCTGTGAGAAAAGAGCGCAAGCTATCGTTTGAATTCATCTTGAGCTGCCGCTTTCCTCCGGCCCGACGCTCGCATAGCATCGCAAGGGGCTGCGGCGAATTGTTAGCACAATAACAAGCGTGGGGAGGCAATCATGGCGGAAGTCGTCCAGGTGTCGCGTCTGCTCGATCAACGCGGACTGAGCTCATTCCACTACAATCTGATTTTCTGGTGTGTGCTGCTGTCGTTGATCGACGGTTACGATATTGCTGCGATTGCTTTTGCCGCGCCGCATCTGGTGCGCGAATGGGGACTTAAGCCCGGCCAGCTCGGCCCGGTCTTCAGCGCAAGCCTGGTCGGAATCCTTTTCGGCTCCGCTTTGTTCGGATGGATCGGCGACCGTTATGGCCGCAAGATCGCGCTGATCTCCTCGAACCTGCTCTTTGGCGTGTTTACGTTCGCCGCCGCCTACTCGACCAATCTTGAGCAGCTGTTCTGGTTGCGCCTGCTGGCCGGCCTCGGCATTGGCGGCGTCATTCCGAACATTGTCGCGATCAACACGGAATCAGGTCCGCGAAAATACAAAGCGACACTCGCGCTGATCGCCGTTGGTTTCGTGCCGATCGGCGGCGCCATCCCGGGCGTCGTCGCTGCCACTCTGGTGCCGTCGCATGGCTGGCAGATTTTATTCACGATCGGCGGCATCGTGCCGATCGTGCTGGCCGTAATCGGGCTGTTCGCGTTGCCGGAATCGATCAAATTCATGGCGCTGCATGAAAGCCAGCGCGCCAAGATGGAGAAGACTCTCGCGGCGCTCGATCCGGGCTTCAAGGTGCCGCCCAATGCGACCTTCATTGTCGAAGACGAGCAGCAATTCCGCGGCTTCAATCCGGCCTACCTGTTCCGCCAGGGGCTGCACCTGATCACGCCGCTGCTGTGGCTGCTCTTCGCCCTTAACCTGATGGGCTACTTCTTCCTGCTGTCCTGGACGCCGACTTTGATGCAGATGCTGAAGCTGCCGCCGTCCGTGGGCGCGCTGGCGGGCGCCATGATCCAGATCGGCGGCACGGTGGGCTCGCTGGCGCTGGCGCGCTGGTTCGAGCGTCAGCGCTTTTTTGCCATCGCGATCGTCTTCGTTATCGCGGTACCGGTCGTGGCCTCGATCGGCTTTGCCGGTACGACGTCTACGACGGCGCTTGCGATCGCGACGTTCTGTGCGGGGTTCTGCGTGCTTGGCATCCAGACCGGCATCAACGTTGCTGGCGCGCTGGTCTATCCGACCTCGCTCCGGGCCAACGGTTCGGGCTGGGAACTCGGCATCGGACGGATCGGCTCGATCATCGGGCCGCTGGTTGGCGCGTTGTTCGTCGGCCTGCCGGTCGAGAAGCTTTATATGTGGTCGTCGCTGCCATTCGCGCTCGGCGCGGTGGTCTGCTTCGCCATCTGGAAGCTCAACGAGGCGCGTCTGAAAGCGCATCCCGAGTTGCAGGCCGCGCAGGCGCCGGCATAAGCGTCAGAACGGCTCGTAGCCGCGCAAGGCGGGGATCACCTTCTCGCCGAACAACCGGATCGAGCGCATCAGCTCGGGCTCAGGCAGGTCCGAGAAGTTGAACTCGCCCATGAAGACGTTGAACAGGCCTGACTCGGCCGCCGCGCGGATTTTTTCCGTCACCGTCTTGGGCGAGCCGATGAAAACCAGCTCGTGCTTCATGAGGTAGTCGGCGTCGAAGAGATTGGCCATGATCTCCGAGGCGCCCGGCTCGCCGCGGCCGATGAATTTCTTCGAATGCTCGCGCGCGCGTTGCTCGAAGGTTTCGCCCGGCTTTGGCGGCGGCAGGAATCCCTCATAAGCGCGCGCGGCCCGCACCAATGCGACGTCGAGCGCTTTCTGGTCGGATTCGTCGACATAGACGATGGTGCAATAGGCGATCTTCGGCGGCCGCCGGTGACCGCCGGCCGCCCAGTCCGCAAGGAACTTGCGATAGCGCGGCGCCGCATCGGCGCGCGGATAGACCAGGAAATAACCCGGATTGATTCCGTGCCGGGCGCAGAATTCGAGCGTCTGCGGATCGCGGCTCATCATCCAGAGCGGCGGATGCTGCTTTTGCACCGGCTGCACCGCGAGCAGCGCGCTGTCGGTGTTGTGAACCTCGCCATGAAACGAGAACGGCTGCGTTTCGCCATAGGCCGCCCGCAGGTACTCGACGAATTCAAGCGTGGGCGATTTGCGCAGATCGTAGTCGAAGCCGAATGGCTTGAAATATTCAGCGTTGATGCCGGGGACGAGGCCGAGCTCCATGCGCCCGCCGATCATCTGGTCGACCAGTGCGATCTCCTCGGCCAGCCGCAGCGGGTGGTAGAGCGGCACGATGTAACCCATCGAGCCGACGCGGATGTTGCGGGTGCGCGCGGCCGCGCCGACGATGTAGACGCTGGGCGAGGAAATCCAGCTCTCGTCGGGACGGAAATGATGCTCGACACAGAAGGAATAGTCGTAACCAAGCCCGTCGCACAGTTGAAGTTCGCGCCATAATTCCTCGTAGCGCTGGTGGGGGGTCATGCCTGGCTTGCCCCAGACATGCGAGAAATGGGCAAACTTCACTATGAACTCTCCGAAGCTTCTGGCCCTTCAAACGGGCGCGGGTCATGTCTATCTTTCCTACAGTGGAGGAGGCCGTCATGGACGACAAGACCCGCACTGAACTTGAAGCCGCGGTCTATCGGCGGCTGGTCGAGCACCTGAGATCCCGCACCGATGTGCAGAACATCGACATGATGAATCTCGCGGGCTTCTGCCGCAATTGCCTGTCGAACTGGATGAAGGACGCCGCCGACGAAAAAGGCGTTGTCATGAGCAAGGATCAGAGCCGCGAGATTGTCTACGGCATGCCCTATGACGAATGGCGCAAGAAATTCCAGAAAGAGGCCTCGAGCGAGCAAAAAGCCGCATTCGAAAAGTCCAGCCCCCGCCATTCGTAGTCACTGTCGCCTTGTGAACAGCGTGGATGACGGCGTCTGTGCCTTGACCTGAGGTCGTTCAACTCAGAAAGCTTCCTGGCAAGCGGCAGGTATCGTCTGCCGTGCGTAGTCAAGGAGACGTCGATGCCTGCAGCCGCGGCCGAAAAAGAACAACCGGCAACCCGCTTTGCCAAGGATCAACTGAAAGCTTTCGTCGAGCGCATCGAGCGCCTTGAGGAAGAGAAAAAGGCTACCTCCGACGACATCCGCGATGTGTATGCCGAAGCGAAAGGCACCGGCTTCGACGCCAAGGCCCTGCGTACGATCGTGCGCCTCCGCAAGCTGGATACCGATGAGCGCCGCGAGCAGCAGGAGGTTCTCGATACCTACCTGCACGCTTTGGGGATGGCGAACTAGGAAATCAGCGCAGCGACGCTGTCGTCTGCGATGAGAATGTGGCTGCGGCCGATTGCGTGCCGAAGGTCATCGTGGCCACGAACACCACCGCCGGGCCGTCGAAACGTGTGGCCGTCAGTCCGAGTTGCGGGTCGGTCGAGAAGGTCATGGCGACTGACATTGACGGCTTGTGCAACAACTCTTGCAATGACCGCATATCGCTGGGACCGATCCGCGTCGCCGTCATGTAGCGGTTGATGCTCGGCGTGAGCATTGCTGCGCGCAGCCAGAGATCGTCCTTGTGCCGGCTGGCCCCTGCATCCGCGGTAGCCAGTGGCTTCGCCACAATGGTTGTGTTGCCCTGTGCGGGCAAAATGGTTGCTTCCTTCGGCGCGGGCACCACTTGCGATGACACCTGCGAACCCATCGGAGGGGCGCTGACCCGAGCGGGCGGCTCCGCCTCGGTCGCATAGGCGAGCGCCGTGCTGCCGGTCGCGGCCGGTTCGGCGCTGGCGGTCTTATATGTATCTCCAGTCAGCGCAGCCGGCAGATTTGAAACGGGCTGGACGGGTCCGCGCCAGTATCCGCGATTGTCGAAAAGATTGCTGCCGAGTGACGCGGTCACGAAGGTCTGCTTGGGAGCTGCCGCCGGCGCGGAAGCAATGGCGACGGCGTGCGGCCGTGCTGTCGGCAGGGGCACGATGTGCTCGACGCTCACCGGCTTCGCCTTCGGCGTATTCATACTGGCCACCGTGACGGGAGCACGCGTCTGCTTCGGCGCGGACTCATCGCTTATCTCGTCGGCATCCTTGTCGCGTCCGAACAGACGGGCGAACAGGCTACGTTTCGGCTTTGCCGCGGTTGCGTCCGCCGTGATCGCGCCGTGCTCGCGCGCAGCTTCCAGCGACATCTCGGACGGCATGCCGCCGCGTTGCTCGACGTCGGCAAGCGCCAGCGCGTACCCCTTGAGCGGATGTCCGTCGGACGGAATATGGACCGTGCGGCCATCGGGGAAGACTTTGACCAGCTGATCGTGGGTCATGCGCGGCCAGTGGCGCACAGTGCCCGTATCGAGATGGACGAAGGGTGAGCCGGAGGTCGGATAGAATCCGACACCGCCGCGCTGCAGGCGCAGACCGACCGCGCGGATTTTTTCCAGCGGCACGCCCGGGATGAAGAAATCCATCGCCAGGCCGCTGACATGATTGCTGTTCTGCGCAACCCCGCTCGATCGCCGCCGCAGCATTGAATTGGTTTCTGGCGAGCGGTAGCCGCAGATGACGTCGATCGGCTGCGTAGCGTCGACCTCGCGATAGGCTTCCCACAACAGATCGAACAGATGCGGGTCCATACGCGTCGACTTTTCCTTGCGCCAATCGCGCATGAACCAATCGAGTTTTTTGAGCGCGGCGTCATCGTAACGACCGTTGCGCTTGTAGGTGATCGTGATGTCTTCACCGGTGTGAACGTGATGGAACGACAGAGTGCGCGTGTCGCCTTCGGCACTGGCGTTCTGCAACGCGTCGTTGGCGCCGAGCATGAACAATCCGGCAAGGCCCAGGCGGGCCCCGGCGCGCATCAAAGTCACCGCGAGCGGGCGCTCGCGCGACGCGTCAATAGGCACAGCGTTGATCCGTGAAAAGATCCGTCCCACGTCGCCGTCACGTCCCCGTCGGGCCACCGTAACGGCAGCCCCGTGAGTGTTATCGGGATCGGTTAATGAGAAATTAGCGCCGGTCCCCCGTCCGGCCTCTAACTTTCCGTGGAAATGGGCCGAAAACGGGGCAATCCGGAACTTGCCCTCGGAAAATTGTCGGGCGATCCGGCCCGAGCGGGCTCTCGATAACGCTGCAAAATGCGCTATTTGTGGGCCCTTAGCTCACCCGGTCTGGACGTCCTCGTCCAGGCCCAGCCCCTCCAATTTGCGATAGAGGGTCGAGCGCCCGATTTTCAGCCGCCGTGCCACCTCCGACATCTGCCCGCGATAATGCGAGATGGCGAAGCGGATGGCGTCCCTTTCGATGTCTTCGAGCGGCCTCACGTCGCCACGTGGGTCTGTGAGGGGAAGCGCATGGCCAGCCGCTTTATGCGCCAGCGCCTGGCCGTCGCCGCTGTCGGCTTCGGGCCACGAGGCTGCCGTCGCCGGCGATGGCTCGACCAAAGGCGGTGCGGAGTCAGCGCCGCCCGCAACAAGGGTGGCAATCTGCGGAAATTCGTTGGCGCCGATCTCGTCGCCGTCGGCAAGAACGACGGCGCGGAAGATCGCATTCTCGAGCTGGCGCACATTGCCCGGCCAGTGATAGGCGGCGAGAAGCGACAGGCCCCCGGCGCTGATGCTGCGGATCCGTTTGCCCTCTTCGGCCGCAATGCGGGTCAGGAAATGGCGCGTCAGCTCGGGTATGTCGTCGCGCCGCATGCGAAGGGGAGGCACCGAAATCGGAAATACGTGCAGGCGATAGAACAGGTCCTCGCGGAAGCGCCCTGCTTTGACGTCGGCAATCAGGTCACGGTTGGTTGCCGATACGATTCGCACATCCACCTTGACGCTCTTGCGTCCGCCGACCGGCTCGACCTCGCCGTCCTGCAGGGCCCGCAACAGCTTCACCTGTGCCGGCATCGGCAATTCGCCGATTTCGTCGAGGAACAAGGTGCCGCCGTCGGCCTCTGCGAATTTGCCGCTGTGCTTTTCGATGGCGCCTGTAAAGGCCCCTTTTTCGTGGCCGAACAGGATGGACTCGACCAGCGTTTCAGGGAGGGCGCCGCAGTTGACGGCAACGAAAGGCTTGCTGCGGCGCGCGCTGCTGCCATGAATGGAACGTGCGATCAGCTCCTTGCCGACACCGGATTCACCTTCCACCAGAACCGGAATCGCGGAGGCCGCGGCTTTTTCCGCGGCCTTGAGCACGGGCTGCATTGCGGATGAGCGCGTGATCACGTCGCCGATGCTGAACGTGCCGTTATGCTTGCGCTTGAGGCGTTGCAATTCGCCCGCCAGCGCGTTGGTCGCGAGCGCATTGCGTAACGACACCTGCAGGCGTTCGGCGCTCGCTGGCTTGACGACAAAATCGCTCGCGCCCGCGCGCATCGCAGAAACGACATTGTCGATGCCGCCATGCGCGGTCTGGACGATCACGGGAACGGTGACATTGGCGTCCCGCATGCGCGCCAGTACGCCAAGCCCGTCGAGATCCGGCATGACAAGGTCGAGGATGACAGCATCAAAGCGTTCGGCGTCTGGGGTAACCAGCAGGTTGCATGCTGCGTCGCCGCCATCGACGACGGTCGTCCGGTAGCCGAACCGCTGGATCATTGCTTCGAGCAGGCGCCGCTGGACCGGATCGTCATCGACGATGAGCACTACTTCCGCCATCACACCCCTCACGCACGGCTGTGCCGAATTGGTGCAATGTCGCTGGTCTGCCTTAATGGGGTATTAATGGGTTTCCCACGCGAACAATGGGCGTCACTTCAAGCCAATGGTCTTCCGTCGCCCCGAGCTCCGCGAGCCCTTGACGCCAGGACACAACGCTTCGACCAACCATCGTCCTCAGGCAAATTCAATAAACAGAGCGACCTGAGGAAGCCTGCCTCGCGCTAATTGCAGACCATCCAGCAATTGCCCATCCCGTTGCAGACACGATGCCGGCCTCGGCCACCGCATGGTGCTCCGGGGGCCACCACGACTGCGCCTGGCGCAACAACCACTGGCGCAACCACTGGAGTGCCCCAGTAGCGACCGCCGTAATAGCCGTTGACACGGCATCCGCCTCCCGGTCCGCGATGAAATCCAGCGCCGCATCCACCAGCGGTTAAAACGACCAGTCCGTCCTGAGCCTGATTTCCGAACGGCATGGCCTGCGTCGCAGTCATTGATAGCCCGACAGCTGCGGCAACGAGAAGTGAAGCGACAAACTTGTTCATTCGGTCTCGCCTGAACAGACGCCTTCTTCGCCCCCACCTGATGCTATCGACGCATCCTGCCAGTCACAATCGTTGCCATCGCATTGCCACGAGACATGGCTTAGATGAGGCCGATCCGTCTGTATTTTAAGGAAAAGATTGCCCGTCATGGCCAAGGCCTCTTCACGAAAAACGCCGAATAAAGCTCCTAAGTCCGGCGAACTACCGGAGTGGGATCTCAATGACCTTTACCCCGGGCTCGACAGCCCGGAGGTGAAGCGCGACCTGGAATTGGCCGACAGCGAGTGCGCGACTTTCGAGCAGGATTTCAAAGGCCGGCTCGCGGCGCTTGCCGCGGAGGGGGGAGCGGCGCTGGCGAAAGCGGTGGCGCGCTACGAAGCGATCGACGACCGGTTGGGTCGGCTGATGTCCTATGCGTCGCTACTGTATGCGGGCAACACCACCGATCCGGCGCGCGCGAAGTTTTACGGCGACATCCAGGAACGCATCACAGCGGCGTCGCTGCATCTCTTGTTTTTCACGCTTGAACTCAACCGGATCGACGACGCGCAGCTGGAGGCCGCGATGCGCGATCCTGCGCTCGGCCACTACCGGCCCTGGATCGAGGACGTGCGCAAGGAAAAGCCGTACCAGCTCGAAGATCGGGTCGAGGAGCTCTTTCACGAGAAGTCGGTGACCGGTTATTCGGCATGGAACAGGTTGTTCGACGAGACGATGGCCAGCCTGCGCTTCAAGGTTGCTGGCAAGACGCTCGCCATCGAGCCCGCGCTCAATTTCCTGCAGGACGCCGACGGCAAGAAGCGAAAGGCGGCGGCCGAGGCTCTGGCAAAAACATTCAGGGAAAATCTGCGGCCGTTCACGCTCATCACCAATACGCTCGCCAAGGACAAGGAAATCTCCGATCGCTGGCGCGGCTTCAAGGACATCGCTGATGCGCGCCATTTGTCGAACAGGGTCGAGCCAGAGGTCGTGGAGGCGCTGGTGTCCGCGGTGCGCGCGGCCTACCCGAAGCTGTCGCATCGCTACTACGCGCTGAAAGCGGAGTGGTTCGGGAAGAAGCGGTTACCGCACTGGGACCGTAACGCGCCGCTGCCGAAGGTGGCGCAACGGTCAATCCCCTGGGGTGACGCGCGCGCGACCGTCCTGACCGCCTATGGTGCGTTCTCGCCGAAGATG
>Ga0163163_10006621_pt1 | contig 10145 bp, 10 predicted proteins | sample S65metaG_FD_119766 | JGI IMG/M metagenome (GOLD analysis project Ga0163163, IMG submission 119766) | Switchgrass rhizosphere microbial communities from Kellogg Biological Station, Michigan, USA - S6-5 metaG | ecosystem: Host-associated > Plants > Roots > Rhizosphere > Soil | place: USA... | reverse complement strand
TCCGACGCCGACGTTGCGGTGGCCGTGGAGGTCTCGGTTCGCGACGGGCGGATGCGACTCGACTTCACTGGCACCGCGCCCGCAGTGCGTGGTAACGTGAATTGCCCGCGGTCGGTAACTCGCGCGGCGGCGGTGTTCGTGCTCCGGACGCTGCTCGACGACGATGTTCCGACGAACGACGGCATAGCCGAGGCGCTGGACCTCGCGATTCCTGCCGGCTGCGCGATCGACGCGCGGTGGCCGTCCGCGGTGGCGGCTGGAAACGTCGAGATGTCCACGCGCATCACGGACACGATCTTCGCTGCACTGGGCAATGCGGGCGTCGCGGTTCCCGCGCAGGGGCAAGGGACCATGAACAACATCACGTTCGGCGGCGTTGGCTGGACGTTCTACGAGACGTTAGGCGGCGGGCAGGGCGCGAGTGCGCGCGGCCCGGGTCCGAGCGCCGTTCACGTCGGCATGAGCAATACGCGCAACACGCCGATCGAATCGCTGGAGCACGCCTACCCAATCCGCATCGACGAGTACGCGGTGCGTCGCGGATCTGGCGGCGCCGGCGCGTACGCGGGCGGCGATGGCGTGGTGCGGCGGTACCGGGTACTCGAGCGGTGCACAGTGACACTGGTCACCGAACGCCGACGCCACGCCCCAAGCGGTATTGCCGGCGGCGCGCCCGGAGCGCCCGGCGTGAATCAGCTCAACGGCAACGGCATTCCGGCGAAGTGCCGTATGGAACTGGAGCCGGGCGATGTGGTGACGGTCATGACACCCGGCGGCGGTGGCTGGGGGATCAGAGGGGCCAGAGTCGGTTGAATTCACCGAGCTCGGTTTGCCGAGATCTCGAATCAACCGACTCCGACCCCTTTGATCGTTCGGCTAGACTTCCAATTCCATGCCTTCAGCAGCCGCGATCACGCGCAATGTGCGGCCGGACCGCGTCGTTGACGCGCGGCATTCCGCTAGCCGGGTATCGAGCTCGTCATCGCTGCGATCCGGACTGTGGTGGAACAGGACGAGCGTCTCCACGCCACTCTCGAGGGCGAGCGCGACCGCGTCACCATAGGTCGAGTGTCCCCACCCGCGATGCGACTCGTACTCATCCTCGGTGTACGTCGCGTCGTGAATGAGCACGCGGGCGCCGCGAATGAAATCCACCAGCTTGGCGCGCCAGCGATCGGTGCTCGCCGACGCATCGCCGGCCCGGAGCTCGTTGTCCGAGATGTACACGAACGCAGTGCCCAGCTGCGACCCACCCGGCTCTCGCGCCGCGAACCGGTAGCCTAACGCGCCGCCCGGGTGTCGCACGGCGAACGCCCGGACATCGAACCCGTCGGAGTTGAGGCGTTCATCGCTGAGCTCCCGGAAGTCGAAGGTCGCCGCGAGCTCCTCGAACGCCACCGGGAACACGACCGGGGACATCTGATCGCGCACGACGCGTCGGATGCTCGCGGCGAGCGACTTGGCACCCCAGATCGTAAAGCGGTTTCCGCGCTGGAACGCCGGGGCGAAGAACGGAATGCCCTGGATGTGGTCCCAGTGCGCGTGCGTGAGGAAGATGTCGCCGGTGATGGGGGAGCCGTTTGCACGGGCGATCAACGCCCGCCCGAGCTCGCGGATGCCGGTGCCGGCATCGAGCACGACGAGCGACCCGCTTGGCGTGCGCACCTCGATGGACGGCGTGTTACCGCCATACCGAACGGTGGCCGATCCCGGTGTCGGTATCGACCCACGAGTGCCCCAGAAACGAAGTCGAAAGGACATCAGAAACGGGGACTGGGGACTGGGGACTCGGCCAGAACGCTATGGCTCGCGAGTACACCACGTCGCGGCGTGAAGGTTCCCGGCCGAGTCCCCAGTCCCCTAGTCCCTAGTCCCGTAGTTCAGACGCGCGCTTGCGCGCAACGCTTGAGCGCCGGTCGGTCCGCCAACGCGATGCGACGGCGTTCGACGTTGATCCACCCCTGGTTCTGAAAATCCCGCATCGTGCGTGACACCGTCTCGCGGCTCGCGCCGATCATGTGCGCGATCGTCTGGTGCGTGAGCGGCTTCTCGATCTTGTCGCCGTTGTCGTCCGACGCGAAGTCGAGCAGCAGGCGCGCAATCCGGCCCGGCACGTCGAGCAGCGCGAGCCCGTGAATCTTGCCATCGGCGCGGCGGAGGCGGCGCGAAAGCTCCTGCATCAGCACCCACGCGACCGCCGGATTCGCCTCGACTCGGCGCCGGAAATCGTCGCTGCGGAGCACGAGCACATTCGTGTCTTCCATCGCGATCACATGTGCCGACCGCGGCTGCTCATCGATGAGGGAGAGCTCGCCGAAGTGCTCGCCAGGGCCCAGGACGCCGAGAATCACCTCGCGGCCATCCTCGCCCACGAGCACGACTTTCACGCGACCGTCGCGCACGAGGAACAGCGAATCGCCGGGGTCATCCTCGAACAGGATGACGCTGCCCTTTGGATAGCTCTTTTCGCGCGTCAGCTCAGCAAAGCGCTGCAGCTCGGCATCCTCGAGCTTGGTAAAAAGCGGAACCGTCCGCAGGAAGTTGGATATCTCCATCAGTCAGAGTGCTCCGCGAGAAACAGGGTCATCGCAAACGGAATAGCGGCAAGCATAGCCGACAGGTATTCGGTGGATGGACGCCGACACCGGCGCCGCGTCACGAATAGATGCCCTGTGGCGTCACGCAAGCCTAGTCGTCCGTGCCCGAGTCCAATGTGATGGTCGTCGGCAGACCCGCGCCAAGTCCTTGTCTGCTTGTCTTTTGCGCTTCTGACAGGGTATATTTTTCAGCTATTCTTCTCGAGCTATTGAGGGCGTTTCCATGAAAGCCGATATCCACCCCGAATACGCAACCGCGACCGTGAAGTGCGCGTGCGGCAACACGTTCCAGACGCGCTCCACGATTGCGGAGATCCATACCGACATCTGCAACGTCTGCCACCCGTTCTTCACGGGCAAGCAGAAGCTCGTCGACACCGCTGGGCGCGTTGAGCGCTTCCGGCAGAAGTACGGGAAGACGAACAACTGAGCCTTCGCGATCGACTCGCTGACGCGCTGGCGCGCGCGGCCGAGGTCGAACGGGAGCTGCTCGATCCGAAAACCGTTCGCGATGCGCGTCTCATGGCATCGCTCGGACGAGAGCACCAACGACTCACGACCGTCGTCGCGCTGGCAAAGCGGCTGGAGAAACTCGATGACGAGCTCGCGCAGGCGCGCGAGCTCGTTGTCGTTGACGACGCCGAGCTGGCGGCCGAGGCGCGTTCCGAAGTGACGCGCGTCGAGGCCGCCATTGGCGGTGTCGAGCACGACCTCAAGCCCGTCCTCGTTCCGCCCGATCCGCTGAACGACCGGCCCGCCATCGTCGAGATTCGGCCGGGCACTGGCGGCGACGAAGCCGCGCTGTTCGCGGCAGACCTGTACCGGATGTACACCCGCTTCCTCGACCGCCGCGGCTGGAAATACGAGCCGCTGCAGTATTCCGAGGGCACGTTAGGCGGTCTCAAGGAAGCGGTGTTCAAGGTCACGGGGGACGGCGCCTTCGGTGCGCTTCGCTGGGAGTCCGGCACGCATCGCGTGCAGCGCGTGCCCGCGACCGAGGCGCAAGGCCGGATCCACACGTCTGCCGCAACCGTAGCCGTGCTGCCGGAGGCCGAAGAGGTGGATGTGGAGATCGACGACAAGGATCTCCGGATCGATGTCTTTCGAGCATCAGGACCCGGCGGTCAAGGTGTGAACACGACTGACTCGGCCGTGCGCATCACGCACCTGCCGAGTGGTATCGTCGTGTCGCAGCAGGACCAGCGCTCGCAGCTGCAGAACAAGCTCCGGGCGATGCAGGTGCTGCGCGCGCGTCTGCTCGACGCGAGGATCGCCGAGCAGGAGGCCGAGCGCTCGCGCATGCGAAAGACGCAGGTTGGCACCGGCGACCGCTCCGCGAAGATCCGCACCTACAACTTTCCGCAGGACCGCGTGACGGACCATCGCATCAACCTCACGCTGCACGATCTCCAGCGCATCCTCGATGGCGACCTCGGACGCATCATCGACGCACTGCAGGAGGCTGCTGATGAGGAGAACCTCGGTGAAGGCTGACCCCGAGCCACACCCGTTAGGCACCCTGCTCACCGAGCTCGCGTCAGGTCTCGAAGGAGCCGGTGTCGCGCTCGCGCGTGATGAAGCCCGCGACATTGTCGCTGCGGTGCTCGACGTACCGCGCTTCTGGCCGTATGCGAACAAGGGAGCGCTCATCGATGCGACAGCGGTGGAAGAAGCACGGCAGGCGGCGGCCGCTCGCGCGCGCGGGGCGCCGTTCGCCTACGCCGTTGGCCGCGCGGCCTTCCGCCACCTCACGCTCGCGGTCGACGATCGCGTGCTGATTCCTCGGCAGGAGACCGAGGTGCTCGTCGACCTCGTCCTGCAGGCCGAAGAGGGAGGACGGGGCACGCTGGTGGACGTCGGGACCGGGTCGGGCGCCATCGCCCTCGCCCTCGCCACCGAAGGCAATTTCGACCGAGTCATCGCCACGGACGTATCGCTCGGCGCGCTGGACGTCGCGCATCGGAACGCGGCGTTCGTTCGCGATGATCTCCGCGCGCCGGTCGAGTTTCTGCACGGCTCGCTGCTCGCTCCCCTCGCAGGTCTGCGAGTCCGTGTGCTCGTCTCGAATCCGCCGTACATCGCGTTCTCCGAGCTCGAGGAGCTGCCCGCCTCCGTTCGGGACTGGGAGCCGCCGCTCGCGCTGCTTAGCGGCGATGAGGGATTGGCGACAACCCGCATGATCGTCCGGAGCGCGCCGTCCGTCCTGGAGCACGGCGGCCTTCTTGCTCTCGAAGTCGATACGCGCCGAGCGTCGCTCGTCGCCGAAGCGCTGGCATCGAACGGATCGTACCAGGACGTGGCCGTGCATCTCGACCTCACGGGCCGCGAGCGATTCGTGCTCGCCCGCCGCCGCTGACGACGGTCCGGCAATTACACTTCGTCTCCACCCCAAACCCGATCTTCTGCATGCTCGACGAGAAAGCGCGCGAGCTTGGCCGGCTCATCGGACAGAGTCCCGAGTACCAGGCGGTCAAGCGAGCGAACGAGGCGTTGAACGGTGATCGCGATGCCGTCGCCTTACTGCGCCAGATGGACCAGCTTCGCGATCAGGCCCAGCGCATGATCGAGCGCGGCGAGAATCCCACCGCCGACATGGAGCAGCAGCTTGACGACCTGCTGGGCAAGGTGCAGGTCAACTCGAACTACCAGCGGGCGATCGCCGCGCAGGAGAACTTCGACAAGACCATGCTCCAGGTGAACAACTGGATCACCGAAGGCATTCGGAAAGGCGCGACCAGCTCGATCATCACGCTCGGATGAGTAACGCGCGGGGGAAGCTGATCGTGCTCGAGGGCGCGGAGGGGGTCGGCAAAACGACCCAGCTGCGCCGCCTGGCCGAGACGCTGACCGCGAGGGGAGTTCCGCATCGTGGAGTGCGGGAACCGGGCGGTACGGCGATCGGTAACCAGATTCGCCGCCTGCTGCTGGAGCCCGGCCCTGGCTTCTCGGCACGGACGGAGGCGTTGCTGTTCATGGCGTCGAGGGCAGAGCTGGTCGAAACAGACATCAGGCCGGCGCTCGCCCGTGGCGAGGTCGTGCTCGCCGATCGCTTCTTCCTTTCGACGTACGCCTATCAGATCGCCGGGCGTGGCCTTTCGGAAACGGAGGTCACCGCGGCCAACCGGTTTGCAACTGGCGGGCTCGTGCCCGATCTTACGATCCTGCTTCGTCTCTCGGTTGCGGCCGCGCTGGCGCGAACCGATAGTCGTGGGGCGCGGGACCGCATCGAGTCGGCCAGTGATGACTTCCACCACCGCGTGGCTGAAGCGTTCGACCGATTCGCCGAGCCCACGTGGCAGCGGAGTCACCCGGAGTCGGGTCCTGTGGTGGCCATCGATGCCGCGGGATCGGTCGATGAGGTGGCGGCTGCTGTGCTTACCACGCTCGAACAGACGTGGCCTGAAACTTTCCGTCCGGCAGTCGGATCTCATTCCTGATTGCGGCGCAGTTCAATCCTCGGGGGTCGCATGCGCTCTCGCGCGTTCGTCGTATTGGGAGTCCTGAGCACCGCGCTCGTCGCCGGTGGCTGGCTGGTCGAACGTGGGCTGGATGGTGGATCGTCGGTCTCGGGACCCCGCCTGTTCGACGAGGTGATGACGCACATCGAGCGGTACTACGTCGACTCGGTGAGCACATCCGACCTGTATGGGAAAGCAATCGACGGGATGCTCGAGGAGCTTCACGATCCGCACTCGGTGTTTCTCCGCGCGGATCGACTCGCTCGTCTCAACGAGAGCACGACAGGTAACTACGGGGGCGTCGGGATTCAGATCGACGTCCGCGATGAGTGGGTGATCGTCGTGTCGGCGCTTCCCGGGACGCCGGCGGAACGCGCAGGAATCGAGACCGGCGATCGGATCGTCGAAGTGGCAGGCAAGTCTGCGAAGGGTTGGACGATGGCGGAAACGCGCAACGCCCTGCGTGGTCCGCCCGGAACGTCCGTCGCGATCATTACCGAGCGCGCCGGCACGAAACGGCCGGTCACGCTCGTTAGGCAGGAGATCCACCGGAGCGCCGTCGCCCGCTCGATGCTGTTGACCGATGGTGTCGGGTTCGTTGACCTCAAGGCGTTCAGCGATTCCACCGAGAAGGAGCTCTCCAGGTCGATCGATTCCCTGTCGCGTGCCGGCATGCGGTCCCTCATCCTCGACTTGCGGCAGAATCCGGGCGGACTGTTGACCCAGGGCGTCGGCGTCTCGGATCTCTTCCTCGACCGTGGACAGGAGATCGTCACGATGAAAGGCCGGGTCCGCGACGCCAACCGCGATTTCGTGGACGGCGCGCCGCAGCGATGGCCCAACCTCCCGATGGTGGTGCTCGTCGACGAATACTCGGCCTCGGCGTCCGAGATCGTGGCCGGCGCGCTGCAGGATCACGACCGCGCCGTGGTCGTCGGCCACACGTCATACGGGAAGGGAAGCGCTCAGACGCTTTACCCGATCACGGGTGGGAGCGCACTCAAGCTCACGACCGCAAAATGGTTCACGCCGTCCGGCCGTTCGATCTCCAAGCCACACAACGCGGAGGGCGACGAGGACGACGACACGATTCCCACCCCACAAGCAGCCCGCGAGAAGTTCAAGACGGACGCAGGCCGTACAGTGTATGGCGGTGGTGGAATCACGCCTGACGTGACCGCGGGTGACACGATGCCGGTGCCCAGCGAGCTCGCGCTGCAGAACGCGCTCGGGAAGAAGATTCCGCAGTTCCGCGACGCGATCACCGATTACGCGATGAGCCTCAAGGGCACGAACACGGTGACGTCGACGGACTTCGCGGTCACCGATGCGATGCGCGACGCCCTGTGGCAGGGCATGCGACAGCGCGGCATCCAGATCGATCGCGCGGTCTACGACGCCGCTTCCTCGCTCGTGTCGCGGCTCATTTCCTACGACGTCGCGCGGTACGTGTTCGGTCGCCCGGCCGAGCAGCGGCGGATCGTTCAGGACGATCCTATCGTGCAGCGTGCCGTTGAACTGACGCGCGGGATCAAGACACAGAAGGACTTGCTCACGCGAGTGAGCGAGAGTCAGGGCCGTAAAGGCGAGTGAGCTCCGCCGCCGCGGACGGCGGCAACAGGAACGTCGGGACGGTGTTCGTGCTGGGCGCGGGCCGAGCGGGACGATCGCTCGCCCGCGCCCTCGTCGTTGCGGGCGTCGACGTGCGCGGGCTGCACGGGCGGCACGCCGATGCGACGGCCCTCCCGCCAGTGACGGGCGGTGACCTGCCGAATTCGTTAGGCATGGCGACGGTCGTCCTCGTCACGGTTCGCGACGCGCAGCTCGGTGACGCGCTCCGGCAGCTCGCCCGAGCGACGCTCAAACCCGGTGCGGTCGTGCTCCACGCGAGCGGTGCCACCGATCCGGCCGAGGCGGTGCTCCTGCGCGAGCGCGGACACAGCGTGGGCACGATGCACCCGCTCGTACCGCTCGCGAACCCTGACCACGCCGCTCTCGTGCTCCGCGGCGCGTGGATCGGCGTCGACGGCGATCCGGCGGCCATCGCGGCGTCGACCGCGCTTGCCGCTCGCCTCGGCGCGCACGCACTCACGATCCCGCCGGGCGAGAAGCCGCGCTACCACGCGGCCGCGGTCTTTGCGGCAAACTTCCCGGTCGTGGTGGCGGCGCTGGCAGAGCGGCTGCTCGAGGAGGCGGGCGTTGCCGAGGACACGGCGCGTGCTGCCACCCTCGGCCTCATGGGCGCAGCTGTCTCGAACCTCGAGTCCGGTCGTCCGCACGACGTGTTGACTGGCCCGATCGCCCGCGGCGACGTCGCGTCGGTACAGGGGCACCTAGCGGCGCTCAAAAACGACGCGCCCGCACTTGCCGCCTACGTCACATTGTCACGAGCCGCGCTCACGCTCGCGCGCGAACGCGGCACGTCGGCTGAGCGACTGGCCGAGATCTCGGACGCGCTCGACGCAACTCAGCGGCCGCCGAGCACCGCCTGATCGACGATTCTGGCGCCCTTCGGGGGCCTGAACGAGAAGAGCTTCGCGTCCACCGGCGCGTTAGGCGTCACGGCGGTGATGGTCACGAGCCGCGTGATGCCGGAGGGTTCCACCGTCTCGAACTGACGCAGCGTTCCGTCGGTGGTGTCGATCCACACCTTCGCCTGCGTGAACGGCTCGGTGCTCGACTTAGGCTTGAGCATGAGCGCGTGGGCCGCGCGTCCGGCCACCGTCGCGGTCCCCGCATCGGTGATCGAGAAGCGAGTCTTCGGCGAGTCGAAGAAGCGTGAGGCGAGGTCGATGCTCCCCGCGCCGCCGTCGGTCATGGGAACCTTGATGACCTGCCCTGGCGTCGAGCTGGGCAGGTACACCCAGAGCCACTTCCCGTCGCCGATGATCATGTCGCCCTTCGGCTGAACGAACCGGAACGAGAAGCGAGCGGGCTCGCGCTGCTGCTGGAACTCACCAACCGCTTTCACGGTCGATCCCGTGAGAGGATTGGTGATGGCCTGCTCGAACGTGCCCTTCGACGTCTTCGTCTTGTTGTACGTTGCGACGGCCTTATCGATCATGGCGTCGACTGAGCTCTGTTGCGTCGGCGCTGCGAGCGCCACCAAAGAGCCAACGAGTGCGGCGTGTATGTAATTCACTCTCACTGGAGCCTCCTGTGCTCGAGGCGGCTACAAAGGCAGGATCAAGGCCAGGAGCCCGGTCTCGATTGCCAGTTCCGGCGCGCGCGAGCGCGCGATTCCCTCTCAGCCTTACCCCACCTCGATAGGCGCCGTTCCCGGCGACGGCGCCACGGCCCGGTCGATCGCGCGTGCAATGAGCCGTAACTCGTTGACCAGCTTCGCAAACTGATCCGGGAACAAAGACTGTGCACCGTCGGAGAGGGCACGGTCCGGGTTCGGATGAACCTCGACGATCACTCCGTCCGCCCCCGCGGCCACAGCGGCACGAGCCATGGGCGTCACCTTCTCGCGGAGCCCCGTACCATGACTCGGGTCCGCGATGATCGGCAGGTGCGAGAGCTTGTGGACGATCGGGATCGCATTCAGGTCGAACATGTTTCGCGCCGCGCTGTCGAAGCTCCGCACGCCACGCTCGCACAGCACGACCTGGCCGTTACCCTCCGCGAGGATGTACTCGGCGCTGAGGAGCAGGTCGTTGATGGTCGCGGCCATGCCGCGTTTGAGCAGCACCGGCTTGTTCAGACGACCGACGGCCTTGAGCAGCGAGTAGTTCTGCATGTTGCGCGCGCCGATCTGGATACAGTCGGCGTACTCCGCCACGAGGTTCGCACCCGCTTCATCCATCGCTTCGGTCACGACGGGCAACCCGGTTTCGCGTCGCGCGAGCGCGAGGAGCTCGAGCCCTTGCTTGCCCAAGCCCTGGAACGCGTACGGTGAGCTGCGCGGCTTGAACGCGCCGCCGCGGAGTGCCGTCGCGCCAGCCGCGCGCACTGCGCGCGCAGCCGTTACGATCTGCTGCTCGGATTCGACGGAGCAGGGGCCCGCGATCACGACGACGTCGCTCCCGCCAACGCGCACACCGGCTGCGATCTGAACGATCGTACTTTCCGGGCGCCACTCGCGTGA
>Ga0163163_10006620_pt1 | contig 10145 bp, 9 predicted proteins | sample S65metaG_FD_119766 | JGI IMG/M metagenome (GOLD analysis project Ga0163163, IMG submission 119766) | Switchgrass rhizosphere microbial communities from Kellogg Biological Station, Michigan, USA - S6-5 metaG | ecosystem: Host-associated > Plants > Roots > Rhizosphere > Soil | place: USA: Michigan... | reverse complement strand
GGCCGCCGGGATCCGCGTGGTGAAGGCCTTCGGCCGGCGCGACCACATGGCGGTCCGGTTCGACGAGCGCATCCGCAAGCTGCGCGGCACGGCGGTGGCCAAGACGGTCATGGTCGCCCGGACGTGGTCCACATTCGACCTGGTGCCCGCGAGCACGCTCGCCATCGTGCTGGTCGGCGGGGCGGTCGCGGTCTCGGCCGGCCAGATCACGCTGGGCCACCTGGTCGCCTTCGTGACCCTGCAGCTCATGCTGATCTGGCCGATCGACTCGCTGGGCTTCATCATCGCGTCCGGCCAGGAGGCGATGACCGCGGCCGACCGGATCTTCGAGGTGCTCGACACGACGCCGAGCATCGCCGACCGACCGGCCGCCACGCCGTTGCTCGCCGCCGACGTGCGTGGGGCGGTCCGGTTCGACGGGGTGCAGTTCACCTACCCCGGTGCCCCACGACCGGTGCTGCGCGGCGTCGACCTCGAGGTGCAGCCGGGCGAGACGCTGGCCATCGTCGGCGCCACCGGGTCCGGCAAGACGACCCTGGTGTCACTGGTGCCGCGCCTGATCGAGCCGACCGCCGGCCGGATCACCGTGGACGGCCGCGACATTGGCGAGGTCACGATCGACTCGCTGCGATCGGTGGTCGGGGTCGCGTTCGAGGAGGCGACCCTGTTCTCAATGAGCGTGCGGGAGAACCTCACGCTCGGCCGCCGCGACGCGACCGACGACGAGATCGCCGAGGCGCTCTCGGTCGCCCAGGCCGACTTCGTGTACGACCTGCCGGCCGGGCTCGCGACCCGGGTCGGCGAACAGGGCCTGTCGCTTTCCGGGGGCCAGCGCCAGCGGCTCGCGTTGGCCCGGGCGGTCCTCGGCAAGCCGAGACTGCTCGTACTGGATGACCCTCTGTCGGCATTGGACGTTCACACCGAGTCACTCGTGGAGGAGGCGCTCGCCCGGGTCCTGCACGGCACGACCGCGATCCTGGTCGTACACCGACCGAGCACGGTCGCGCTGGCGGACCGGGTCGCGCTGCTCTCCGACGGGGTCATCGCGGCGGTGGGAACCCACTCCACACTGCTGGCCACCGTCCCGGCGTACCGGGACGTGCTGTCCGCCGCGGCCGATGAGGGGGTGCGGGCCTGAGTGTCCGTTGACGTTGAACAGTGGCGTGGGGTTGCCCCGGACGAGGACGCCGAACGGACCGAGGCCGAGGCACCCGACGAGAAGGCGACGATCCGACTACGGGCGTCCAGTCGAGCGCTGCTCGGCTCCCTGCTGCGCCCGCACCGCGGCGGACTGGTGGTCCTGGTACTGCTGCTGCTGGTCCAGAACGCCGCGAGCATGGCCGGCCCGTACCTGGTGATGGTCGGTATCGCCGACGGCATCGCGCCGCTGCGCGACGGCGATCCGACGGTCATGCTCAAGGTCGCCGCGGCGTTCGTGGTCGCCGCGCTGGTCGAGTACTTCGGCAAGCGCGGCTTCCTCGCCATGTCCGGCCGGATCGGCCAGGACGTGCTGCTCGATCTGAGAAGCCGTGTGTACGCGCACTTCCAGCGGCTGTCGATCGGGTTCCACGAGCGGTACACGTCGGGCCGTATGGTCGCCCGGCTGACGTCCGACATGGACTCCATCTCCGAGCTCGTCGACGGCGGCATCGAGGACCTGGTGCTGGCTGGCCTGTCGGTGCTGTCGATCGCCGGCATCCTGCTCTGGCTCGACCCGCCGCTCGCGCTGGTGACGCTGCTGTCGTTCCCGCCGTTGCTGTTGTTCTCCAACTGGTTCCGGCACGCGTCGGCCCGGGCGTACCGCCGCACCCGCGAGGCGGTCGCGCTGGTGATCGTCCACTTTGTTGAGTCGCTGGGCGGGATCCGCGCGGTGCAGGCGTTCCGCCGGGAGCCGCGTAACCAGGAGATCTTCGAGGTGGTCAACGAGGACTACCGTCGGGCCAACCTCAAGGGATCGCAGCAGATCGCCATCTTCGCCACCGCCATCAAGGGCATCGGCAGCGTCACCACCGCGGTCGTGCTCACGTACGGCGGATTCCTGGCCTTGCACGGGCGCATCGACGTCGCGGTGCTGGTGGCCTTCCTGCTCTACCTGCGTCGGTTCTTCGAGCCGATCCAGGAGCTCAGCCAGTTCTACAACTCGCTGCAGTCGGCCACGGCGGCGTTGGAGAAGCTCTCCGGCGTGCTGCAGGAGACCCCGGGCGTGCCGGAGCCCGTGGTCCCCACCCCACCCCGCAACGGCGGCGGCGCCGTGGACTTCGACGACGTGACCTTCTCGTACCGGCGTGACCGGATCGTGCTGGCCGACCTGAACCTGCACATCCCGGCCGGGCAGACGGTCGCCCTGGTCGGCCCGACCGGGGCCGGCAAGTCGACGGTCGCGAAGCTGGTGTCCCGCTTCTACGACCCGGTCCGCGGCGCCGTCAGCCTGGACGGCGTGGACCTGCGGGACCTGTCCGACGCCGACCTGCGCCGGGCCGTGGTCATGGTCACCCAGGAGAACTTCCTGTTCTCCGGCACGATCGCGGACAACATCGCCTTCGGTCGGCCCGGGGTGAGCCGGGACGAGGTCGTCGCTGCGGCTCAGGCGATCGGGGCCGACGCGTTCATCCGGGAGCTGACCGACGGCTACGACACGGACATCCGCAAGCGGGGCGGCCGGCTGTCCGCCGGGCAGCGCCAGCTCGTGGCGTTCGCACGGGCGTTCCTCGCCGACCCGGACGTACTCATCCTGGACGAGGCGACGTCCTCATTGGACATTCCGTCGGAGCGACTGGTCCAGCGGGCGCTGCGGACGATCCTGGCCGACCGGACCGCGTTCGTCATCGCCCACCGACTGTCCACTGTGGAGATCGCCGACCGGGTGCTCGTCGTCGAGGCCGGCCGGATCGTGGAGGACGGCCCGCCATCGGTCCTGATCAGCGATGGCGGCCGGTACGCCGCACTGCACCAGCAGTGGGCGGACAGCCTCCTGTAGGACCTACCGCGGAAGGTTGTCGCGGGGGTCCTGCACCTGATTGCCGACCAGGAATCCGCCGGTCACGGTGTCCTGCACGCGGCCGGATCCGTCGTACGCGGTCAGGGTCAACACCTCCGGGCCGGTATACGTCACTGGCGTCGAGTTGTAGCCCGGCGGCAGTGGGGCGGCGACCCGCCAGACCCAGAAAAGCGTCCAGCCGGACGCGTCGCTGTGGGCGGTGGCGGCGTCGGACTCCCTGCCCTCGGACGTCACCGTGACCCGGCTGGCCGATCCGGCATAGACGCCGGCGTCCAGGACATCGTCCGGCCCGAGCGCGACCTGGCTGCTGAAGAACCGGAAGTGCGGGTCGGAGTCGTACTTACCGGAGATCGTCCCGTCCGGCGCGCGGGCCAGGTACATGATGGTCGTCGGCCACCGCACCGCGCTGTCGTTCAGGTCGCAGAACCCGACCACGAAGGCGGGCTGCTGCACGGTCCCGACGAGTTTGATCACCACCTCGACCTGGGTGTGTCGTTCCGGGACAGGAATGAGCACTCCGGTGCCGATCGACTGGTCCAACTGGGTGCCGGGTTCGCCGGAAGGCTTGGCGTCGGGCTCGCCGGTGGCAGCGGACGTCGGGCAGGACGCACCAGATCCCGGCGCGAGGATCGGCCGACCCACCAACAGCACCCCCGGTACGGCCATCGCGACGACGGCGAGCAGCCCGACCACGGTCGTGTTTCGCCGGGTCCGGACCGCGCGGGCCCGTCGCCGGACCCGTTCGGGCGAGACCTGAATGACCACCCCGGCCGACTCGGCAGCCAGCGCCTGACGCAGATCGTCGATATTTCTCATGAGTTCTCCTGCGGCGATACCGCCAGCTCGACGAGGTCGGGTGACACCCGGAGCTTGGCCAGGGCGCGGGCATTGGTGCTCTTCACCGTGCCGAGCGAGATGCCCAGCTCCTCAGCGGTGTCCTGCTCGGTGAGGTCCGCGAAGTAACGCAGAACGACGACGGCCCGCTCGCGCCGGGTCAGTCGGCGCAGCGCGCGGAACAGGCTGTCGCGCTGGGCCAGGTCACCGGGAGGGTCCACGCCATTGGCGAGTTCGGGTGGGCGGTCGGTGAGGACCTCGGGGCCACGGACCTGCCGCCGCCACCAGTCGGTGTGCAGGTTCACCATCGTGCGCCTGGCATAGCCGAAGGCATCGCCGGCCCGGATCCGCGGCCAGGCCAGGTAGACCCGGGTGAACGCCTCGGCGACCAGGTCCTCCGCCCGCGCCACGTCTCCGCCGGTCAACAGGCTACCGATGCGGCCGAGCCGCACCGAGCACGCGCGAACGAAGTCGTCAAACGCTTCCGGATCGGGCATCGGCAGCCTTCCACGTCGGGGTCTGCCATAACGTACGAACGGGGAGCCACCGATGGTTGCGCGCGCCGCGATCGGGATCAATGGCACCCGGGCAAACCGGTCGCACGTGGCCCCGGCGGGGCCTAACCTGCAGCCATGACGGATACGGCTGGCGGCCCGCCCGCGAAGCCCTCGCTCGAGGGCCTCGAGGCACGATGGTCGCAGAAGTGGCAGGAGGAGGGCACGTACGCGTTCGACCGGTCAAAGGACCGCGAGGACGTATACGCGATCGACACACCTCCGCCCACCGTATCCGGCACGCTCCACATTGGACACGTGTTCTCGTACACCCACACCGACCTCCTCGCGCGCTACCAGAGGATGCGGGGCCGGGAGGTGTTCTACCCGATCGGATGGGACGACAACGGCCTGCCCACCGAGCGGCGGGTGCAGCTGACCTACGGTGTGCGGTGCGACCCGACCCTGCCGTATGACCCCGCGTTCACGCCGCCCGCGAAGCCGGACCGCAAGCGCCAGCAGCCGATCGGACGGCGCAACTTCGTGGAGCTGTGCGCGCGAGCGACGGCCGAGGACGAGAAGGCGTACGAGGCGCTGTGGCGGCGGCTGGGGCTGAGCTACGACTGGTCGTACCAGTACACGACCATCGGTGACGTCGCCCGGACGACCGCGCAGCGGGCGTTCCTGCGCAACCTGGCCCGGGGCGAGGCGTACTCGGCCCTGGCCCCGTCGCTGTGGGACGCGACGTTCGCCACCGCGGTGGCGCAGGCCGAGCTGGAGGACCGCGAGGTCGCCGGTGCCTACCACCGGCTGCGCTTCACCGGCGCCGATGGGAGCGCGCTCGAGGTGGACACGACCCGGCCGGAGCTGCTGCCGGCCTGCGTGGCGCTGGTGTACCACCCGTCTGACTCCCGTTACCGCGCCCTGACCAGGGCCCGGACGCCGGTGTTCGGCGCCGAGGTGCCAGTCTTCGAGCATTCGCTGGCCGATCCGGCCAAGGGCACCGGCCTGGTGATGGTCTGCACATTCGGTGACCTGACCGACGTGACCTGGTGGCGCGACCTGCGACTGGAGACCCGGGTGGTGCTGGGCCGCGACGGACGGTTCCTGACCGAGGCACCGTCCGGTGTGGACGCGTCGGCGTACGCGGAGGTGGCCGGCCTGCCGGTGGCCCGGGCTCGGGCCCGCACCGTCGAGCTGCTGCGGGAGCGGGGCGAGCTCATCGGAGAGCCTCGGCCGGTCACGCACCCGGTGAAGTTCTACGAGAAGGGCGACCAGCCGCTGGAGATCGTGACCACCCGCCAGTGGTACATCCGCAACGGCGGGCGCGACGACGACCTTCGTGAGGAACTGCTGGCGCTCGGTCGGCAGCTGCGCTGGGTGCCCGACCACATGCGCCACCGGTACGAGCACTGGGTGGGCGGTCTGACCGGTGACTGGCTGATCAGCCGCCAACGGTTCTTCGGCGTGCCGTTCCCGGTGTGGTACCGGTTGGACGGGCAGGGCGAGCCCGACTACGAGCACCCGCTTCCGGCGTCCGAAGTGGACCTTCCGGTCGACCCCTCCTCGGACGCGCCGGCCGGTTTCACCGAGGCGCAGCGCGGCCAACCGGGCGGGTTCATCGGCGACCCGGACGTCATGGACACCTGGGCCACCTCCTCGCTCACCCCGCAGATCGTCGGCGGGTGGGAGCGCGACCCAGACCTGTTCGCCCGGGTGTTCCCGATGGACCTGCGGCCGCAGGCGCACGAGATCATCCGGACGTGGCTGTTCGCCACGGTCGTGCGGTCGCGGGCCGAGCACGGCCTGCTGCCGTGGCACACCGCCGTCCTGTCCGGCTGGATCCTGGATCCCGACCGCAAGAAGCTGTCCAAGTCCAAGGACAACGCCGACGTGGGTCCGAACGGACTGTTGGACCGGTACGGCGCCGACGCGGTGCGCTACTGGGCGGCCAGCGGCCGGCTCGGAGTGGACCTCGCCATGGACGAGGGCCAGATGAAGGTCGGCCGGCGGCTGGCGACCAAGCTGCTCAACGCGTCCAAGTTCGCGCTGTCCTTCGGTGCGTCTCCCGAGGAGTCCACTGTGGATGACCCGCTCGACGCGGCGATGCTGGCTCGACTATCCACAGTGGTCGACACCGCCACGCGGTGCTTGGACGCGTACGACCATACCGGCGCGCTGGTCGCCACGGAGTCGTTCTTCTGGGCGTTCTGCGACGACTACATCGAGCTGGTCAAGGAGCGCGCGTACGGCTCCGAGTCGGGGTCCGCCCGGTCCGCGCTGAGGACCGCCCTGTCCGTCCAGCTCCGGCTGTTCGCACCCTTCCTGCCGTACGTCACGGAGGAGGTCTGGTCGTGGTTCCAGGCCGGTTCGGTGCACCGGGCCCCTTGGCCGTCGCCGGACCTCACGACCGAGGGTGACCCCGAGGTGCTGGACGTGGTCTCCTCCGCGCTGGCCCAGGTGCGCCGGGCCAAGTCGGCCCGCAGCCAGTCGATGCGCGCCGAGGTGGCCCTGGCCACGGTACGGGCACCAGCGCCGGCGCTGGCCCGGCTGGCTCGCGCCGAGGCGGACCTCCGGGCGGCCGGGCGGATCGCCAAGCTCGACCTGGTCGAGGTGCCCAGCGGCGGCCTCACGGTCACCTGCGACCTCTGACCCGCCGTACCGACGCGGGTTGATCATGGGGTTGGACGCCCAAGATCGCTGCGATCATGACGCTAGCCTCATGATCGCGGCGATCGAGGGTCCGCCGGCGACGGAGGGTCAGAAGTCGCCGCCGAAGTCCCCACCGCCGTCGAAACCGCCACCGTCGAAGTCGCCGCCCTGGTCGTACCCGGGGTCGTCGCCCTGGTCGTAGCCGCTGTCCTGGCCCTGGTCGTACCCCTGGTCGTAGCCCGCGTCGTGGCCCTGGTCGTACCCGGCCTCCTGGCCCTGGTCGTAACCGGCCTCGCGCCCCGCGTCGTAGCCCTGGTCGTACCCGCCGCCGCCGTACCCGCCGAAGCCGCCGGCGAGCGCGTCGAAGAGCAGCAGGCCGCCGAAGACCCCGGCCCCGCTGGCCAGCGCGCCCTTCCACCAGGGCTCGGAGTACCAGCCGGCCGGGATCGGCCGGCCCTGCACCCGCCCGCCCGGGTAGTAGTACGGGGTGTCGTCGGCCGGGCGTGGGGACGCGCGGTACTGCCGGCCGTCCACGTCCAGCTGGCGGTCCTGGGTGATCACGCCGACCCCGCGCTGACCGGCCAGCGGCGGCAGGTCCGGCCCCGGGTCGATGCCCATCGCGGTACGGGCGGCCCGGATGTAGGCCAGCCCCTCCAGGGACGCCTCCCGGGCCAGCTCGAACTCGCGGGGCGAGGACGCCCGGTCCAGCTGGGCCCCGGCGGCGTTGTACCGCTCCCCCGCGTCGACGAGCGCCTGCTTGACCACCGCGTCCCCGCCGCCGGAGAGGTTGGCGATCTGCCCACCCAGTCGCTCGTACCAGTGCAGGGCCTCGGCCCGAGCGTCGGCCAACTGCTGCGCCTTACGTCTCCCCCAGAACATTCCTCCACGGTACCCAGCCAGCGCTAACGCCGACGGGCACGCTCCGCGGCCGAGGGCAGGCCGCCCTGGCACAGCCGTTTGAGGGTCTCCGGCAACCGGTGCACGAGCGGCGCGAGGACCAGGATCGTGCCCGCCGTGATCAGGAACATGGTCCCGATGAACACGGTCGGGAACCAGTCCGGCTCGATCTTCGCCTCACCGGGCCGCGGGTCGCTCGCGATGACCGGATAGAGGGCGCACATGAGCAGGTACCCGGGGGCCGCGGTGAGGACCCCGGCAATGCGTGCCTTGCGGTACCACGTGGGGTGGTCCATCGACACCTTCTAGTCGGCCAGCAGGAATGCCAGCTCAGTCTGCCATCTTTCGATGTCCGGCTCGACCCGGGGATCGGTGAGGAAGACCTCCAACCGGGCGCCCCACGCGTCGCCCGCATCGGTCGGGGTCACATCGAAGGTGAGGCCCTCGGCCGCGGCCCACTCCACAGGTCCCGGTTGGCCCCGGTCAGCGACGCCGGCGGTCCAGTGTGGACAACCGTCACGTACCGCCCGGCCGGGAGCACCCCGGCGACGACCTCACCCTCGCCCTGCACCTCCGTCGAAGGAATGCCCACGCGCACCCGCAGAACTCCGGCCATGTCGATGACGTCGTACTTGAGGAAAGGAGCCCCGACCGGCGTGATGCCACGGGCCGCGGCCCACCCGATCAGTCCGGGCAGTCGGTCGGCCGCCTCGAAGACGGTCGACATCGTTACGGTACAAGGGATGGAGAGGTACGGCTGGGCCGCACGCTCCACAATGGATGGGCTCACTCCTTCACCGTGGCCGCCAGCTCGGCCGCGGCGGCGGCCCGCTCGGCGGCGGCCGTACGCATGTCGCGCTTGAGCTCCTGCGGCAGCGAGAAGACGAGCTTCTCGGTGGCCGTCGTCACCTCGGCGACCTCGCCGAAACCGCGCGCGGCCAGGTGGTCGAGCACCTGCATGACCAGATCGTCCGGCACGCTCGCGCCGGAGGTGAGCCCCACCGTCGTCGCGCCCTCGAGCCACGCGTCGTCGATCTCCTGCGCGTAGTCGACCAGGTACGACGCGCGGGCGCCGGCGCTGCGGGCCACCTCGGCCAGGCGGACCGAGTTGGACGAGTTGCGCGAGCCGACGACCAGCACCACGTCGCACTGCGGCGCGATCTGTTTGACCACGTGCTGGCGGTTGGACGTGGCATAGCAGATGTCGTCGCTGGGCGGCGACTGCAGCAGCGGCAGCCTCTCCTGCAGCTTCGCCACGGTCTGCATGGTCTCGTCGACCGACAGCGTGGTCTGCGACAGCCAGACCACCTTCGACGGGTCACGCACGGTGACCTTGTCGACGCCGGCCGGGCCGTCGACCAGCTGGACGTGGCGAGGCGCCTCGCCGGCCGTGCCGATGACCTCTTCGTGGCCTTCATGCCCGATGAGAAGGATGTCGTAGTCCTCGTTGGCGAACCGCTTCGCCTCCTGGTGCACCTTGGTGACCAGCGGGCAGGTGGCGTCGATCGCCTTCAGCCCCCGGGCATTGGCCTGCTCGTACACCTCCGGCGCCACCCCGTGCGCGGAGAAGATCACGATTGAGCCCTCGGGCACCTCGTCGTTCTCCTCCACGAAGATCGCGCCGCGCTCCTGCAGCGTGGTCACCACGTGCTTGTTGTGCACGATCTCCTTGCGGACGTAGATCGGGGGGCCGTAGAGCTTGAGCGCCTCCTCGACGGTCTGCACCGCGCGGTCCACCCCGGCGCAGTAACCGCGGGGCTTGGCCAGCAACACTCTCTTTCCCGTCACGATCCCCATCGTAGGGTGTGCACCGTGACCGATGCCGAGGCGCGCAGCTCCGCGGAGACCCCGTGGCCGGTCCGGGTGGTGAGCCAGAAGATCGGCGCCTGGGTCGGCAAGCTGGGTTGGGTCTGGGTGGACGGCCAGGTGGCGCAGGTCGTCCGGAGACCCGGAACACAGGTGGTCTTCGTCACCCTGCGCGATCCGGTCGCCGATATCAGCCTCACCGTGACCGCGCACCGGGACGTGCTCGACGCCGGCGTCCCCGACCTGCGGGAGGGCGCCCGCATCGTCGCGCACGCCCGGCCGGAGTACTTCCACGGCCGGGGCACGCTGTCGTTGCGGGCCGACGAGGTCCGCCAGGTCGGCATCGGCGAGCTGCTGGCACGGCTCGAGCGGGTCAAGAAGCTGCTCGCCGCCGAGGGCCTTTTCGACCCCGCCCGCAAGCGGCGGCCGCCGTTCCTGCCCGGCCGGGGCGGCCTGGTCACCGG
>Ga0163163_10006617_pt1 | contig 10148 bp, 9 predicted proteins | sample S65metaG_FD_119766 | JGI IMG/M metagenome (GOLD analysis project Ga0163163, IMG submission 119766) | Switchgrass rhizosphere microbial communities from Kellogg Biological Station, Michigan, USA - S6-5 metaG | ecosystem: Host-associated > Plants > Roots > Rhizosphere > Soil | place: USA: Michigan... | reverse complement strand
GAAATTGCCCGCCGCAGCCGTGGCACCCCACGTATTGCCAATGGGCTTTTGAGAAGGGTGAGAGACTTTGCGCAGGTATTAAATGACGGTATTATTGATATCGGCATCACGCAACATGGTCTCAAAGCATTGAATGTAGACGAACATGGCCTGGATGATATGGACAACAGGATTCTTTTGGCCATCATTGAAAAATTCAAAGGTGGGCCGGTAGGACTAACTACCATTGCCACTTCGGTTGGTGAGGAAGCGGGTACGCTTGAAGAAGTGTACGAACCATTTTTGATACAGGAAGGCTTTCTCAAACGTACTCCACGCGGAAGAGAAGCAACTCATAAAGCCTATGAGCACCTTGGTAAAAATCCTCCAATGAGCGGTACTGGCCCTAATCTTTTTAATATCTGATTTGTTAGTTAATTTGACAGCGAACAATGCTGTCTATGAGAAATTATTTCCTGTTACTTCTGCCAGTGGTTTTCTTTTCATGCAAAACAAAAGACAAGACTTCCTTCGAAAAAGTGTGGTTTTATAATGATGAACTAACCGACCAGGAACAGATGGAAAATCTGAGAAAGTATGGCGGTGCTACTGAATACAGGTTTTCAGCCGCCAGCTTTTTAAATCTCCAGCCAAACGGAAAATTCACAAGTTATCTGTCAGCATTTGATTACGGAGATTGGAAACTTCAGGATAGCACTTTACAACTAACTACCCACAACAAAGGAAAATTGTTGCTCGAAGTAAAGCATCTGACGCCAAAACAAATGGTCTGCATAAACAAAAGCAGTCACAAGGTGTTTCGCTTCAACGGTTTTGAAAATAGTATTTCTCCTGAGCCAGAAAGCCCATTTGCTATTACTAATAATTTATGGAGAGCAAAGCCCAGCCATAAAGAATCCGATGCTGAACTTACCTCCCGGCTGAAAAATCATTTTAGATGGTGGGAGAAATATTTTTCCTGGAGCCTCAACAGCAAAATAAAGGTTTTGGATATTCGAAGTACTCCCAGTGTGCTGGAGTTGTATGGCAATGGGTTTGAATTGAAATATTACGACTACCAGTTTCCTGAATGGAAAAATATTTTTTACGATACGGCTAATTGCTGGCGTGCTTACGAAATGGTTTATTACCTTATGTACAGGAAAAATATCAAGTGGCTGAAAACTGAAAACCGTTTTGAAAGCTATATTTCTGCCTTCCAGCAATTGCAGCAGTGGATGGACATTGATCCGAGAACCTATTTGCCTGCTAAAGAAACTTCTGCACAAACTGCAAGTGCAAGAGGACCAATTAAAAATAAAGCGCAATAAAAAAAGGATTGAGAAACTCAATCCTTCAAAAAATTTTCAACTTCATAATTATGCAGTTCCCTGTACAACCAACCTGAACCCATTTCCATGAATGTTTACGATCTCGATATTGGGATCGTCCTTCAAATATTTTCTCAGTTTCGCTATATAAACGTCCATACTTCTTCCATTGAAATAAGTATCGCTTCCCCAAATGCGTTTTAACGCCTGTTCGCGGGGCAAAAGATCGTTCATATGTTCAGCAAGCATTTTCAGCAATTCGTTTTCTTTTGGAGAAAGTGTTTGCGTTTTTCCATCGTGCGAAAGCTGCCTAAGCTTTGGATTAAAGTGGTAGGAAGCAAGGTCAAATTCCCTGTTCTCTGCTTCGCGATTCAACTCTTCATTGCGTTTTAAAATGGCTTTGATTTTATGAAGCAAAACTTCGCTGTCGAAGGGCTTTGTGATGTAATCGTCCGCTCCGAGTTTATACCCCTGGATAATATCCTCCTTCATGGTTTTTGCACTTAAGAAGAACAAGGGCACATCAGGGTTTATATCTCTTATTTCTTCTGCCAGCGTAAATCCATCCATATTGGGCATCATTACATCCAGCAGGCAAAGGTCAAATTGTTCTCTTTGGAAGGCAGCAAGCCCCAGCCGGCCGTCACGCTCCAAAGTGACATCATAGTCGTTTAATTCAAGGTAATTCTTCAGCACACTTCCTAAATTCGGATCGTCCTCGCATAATAAAATTTTAGCTTTCTTATCTTTTTCTGCCATGACTAATGGGTTTTAATTAAGATTAAAATTAAAGCTTTTCAGTTTACACATTTCCGTTTATCCCGTACAGTTACATCAAATATCTTTCCAACGAAGCTAATCTGATGCCTTCTTTAAGAGGTCAATGGTACATCCTAATTTTTGTTAAGCCGATCTTTACGCTTTCCGGTTTGATTAATTTCGCGCCATGCATATCACAACTGACAATAGACTTAAAAAACTGATCATTATTGGTGACAGGGTTCTAATCCGTCCGAGCAAGCCCAATGAAAGAACGCAAACCGGTTTATATCTTCCTCCGGGCGTGCAGGAAAAAGAAAAAGTCCAACAGGGGTATATTATAAAAATCGGGCCCGGCTATGCCATTCCGATGCCGCCTGAAGATGAACCCTGGAAGAACCAGGACGACCAGGTACGGTATCTTCCATTGCAGGCAAAGGAAGGGGACCTGGCCATTTTTCTTTTAGGTGGCGCTACTGAAATCATGTATGAGAACGAAAAATATTTCATCGTTCCTCAAAGTGCTATTTTGATGTTGGAGCGGGAAGAAGATTTGTAATGGTTGAAGAGTAATAAAAATAAAGTTGGGTCCGGTTTATTGAAACACTTGTATGTACTTATCGTCATTACTACTATTTGGCTTTTCTTGCGTCGCACTCTTGTACTGTAACAATTCTATTCAACCTATTCGAAGAGAATTTCAACATTGACCATTCACTACTTACAATTAATTCTATGAACATTTCAAAAAGTGAGCAGTTATTTAGCAGGGCACAGGAAAGTATCCCTGGTGGAGTCAATTCTCCTGTAAGGGCATTTAAAAGTGTGGGTGGAACTCCCATCTTTTTGCAAAGGGCAAAAGGGGCTTATTTATATGATACTGATGGTAATCAATATATCGATTACATCAACTCATGGGGACCAATGATACTTGGCCATGCTTATGAACCTGTTGTAAAGGCCATCCAGGAAAAAGCACTCGACTCAACTTCATTTGGTGCGCCAACAGAGTTGGAAATTGAAATGGCAGAATTGATCAAAAGCATGGTGCCGAACGTGGATTTAATTAGGATGGTAAGTAGCGGAACTGAAGCCTGTATGAGTGCTATTCGTTTGGCAAGAGGCTATACGGGAAAAAATAAGATCATCAAATTTGAAGGCTGTTATCATGGCCATGCGGATTCATTTTTAGTAAAAGCAGGAAGCGGTGTTGCCACTTTCAATATTCAAACTGTTCCCGGAGTTACGACAGGTGTCTCGCAGGACACTTTAACGGCTCCTTACAATGACTTAAATGCTGTTAAGAACTTAATTGAAAACAATAAGAATGAAATTGCCGCTATCATTATTGAGCCTGTTGCAGGCAATATGGGCTGCATTCTTCCAAAAGAAGGATTCCTGGAAGGATTGCGGCAACTGTGTACTCAGGAAAATATCATTTTCATTTTTGATGAAGTAATGACTGGTTTTCGCTTAGCGCAAGGCGGTGCACAGGAAAGATTAAAAATAGATGCCGATTTAGTTACCTATGGAAAAGTGATAGGAGCCGGTATGCCGGTAGGTGCATTTGGCGGGAAGCTGGAAATTATGAAACACATTGCCCCACTTGGAAATGTTTACCAGGCCGGAACCTTAAGTGGAAATCCTTTGGCAATGATTGCCGGGTATACTTTATTGAAAGAACTCAAGAAAAATCCAGGCATCTACCAGCAATTGGAAGAAAAAGCAAATTATTTAAAACAAGGTTTGGAAAAAGTTTTTAAAGAATCCAACATTCGTTTTGTCATTAACCATCTTGGCTCAATGATCTCTATTCATTTTAGTGATCATCCGGTAGTTGATTTCGCGTCGGCAGCATCGGCAAACAACGCATTGTTCAATAAATTTTTTCATGCCATGCTCGATAGAGGAATCTATCTTCCACCCTCTGCTTTTGAAACATGGTTTTTGTCAAATGCATTAACTAAGCAAGATTTGGACAGGACGATTGAGGCAGCAAGGGAAAGTTTGGGCGGGATTGTCTGAACCGGGATGTGGTGGATTTAAAAGATCAGGGGGAAAAGTTTCGGTTCGATACTCTTTCTGTTTTGGAGCAGGTTGTATTGCTATTGTTTGTTTTTTCGATTTCATCTTTTTTTCGGTTCGCAATTATTTAACCACGGTGATCACAAAGTTTTTTGCACGGAGACCCGGAGAAATGGCAATTTTCTTTTGTGCTCTTTGTGTTTCTTCTCTTTGTGGGCTTTGTGGTTTATTTCCTGTCTATCAAAATTCTTAGTCCCAGGCTGTAACAAACGGACGACTGAAGTAGCTTGATAAAAAAAGACCTGCAATGCAGGATTGTAAAATATTTCAAGTAAACATCTATTTAATCTACCAAAATCCCAGTTCAGGCTAATGCAGAAAAAAAGAAATAATGCCAACCACAATCAGTACTGCGCCGCTGATTCTTTTTTCATTGTGTTCAATAAATTCTGCAGGTAACAGGTTAACACCTTTATTACCCAGATTGACCAATAATAAAATTCCGGATATACTTACAATGGCATAAACAATGGAAAGCAAAATAACGCTTGTCATTCCATAAGCTCCTGCTGATAGAAAAAGACTTTCTACTTCTAAACAAGGTGAAAGAAACATCATAAAAATGAAGATCAAAATCCATTTGCGCTTACTGCGTTTGTATTGCGCGACATCCTTCTGTGAACTATGGTGATGGTGTGGAAGATTCACGGTGTAATAAATTAGTCCAAATATGATGAGTAGAATAGAAGCACCTACACTAATCGCACGTCCATACTGGTCAGCCAGTTCTTTACCAATAACTCCCAGTACAAGCCCTAACGCCACAGTGCCCAAAACATGTGCTGTCGCCGAAATAAAAGTAACCGTTGTTATTTCTTTTATTTTCCAATGCTCGGCCCTTGCCACTGCCACCAATGGTAACCAATGGTTAGGGATTAACGCATGAACCAGGGCGAGTATAAAAGTGCCGGCAACAAGGCTAAGCATGAAGAAATTTGAAAGTCAAAAGTTCAAAGTTAAAAGTTGGCCACAACTTACCGAAGAAGTTCACAGGGTTTTAGCCCGGTATGTTTTTTAAATGCAGTTGAAAAATGGGAGATGGAAGAATATCCCAGCATTAGTGAAACTTCCGTCACGTTCAATCCTTTTTCATACAATAAATATTTGGCATGCTCCATTCTCTGGTTTTGATAAAAATCAAAAATGGTAGAGCCAAACATTTCTTTAAAGCCCTTTTTTAAATAGCACTCATTAATTGCCACTTTTCGGCTAAGTGCTTTAATGGTGATAGGTTCACCTATATGTTGGAGTAAAACTTCTCTTGCCTTGATGATCTTTTCCCGGTCTGCTTCGTTGGCCAGGAATTTATTGATTGTCGTATCTATTTCCTTTTCTTCCAGACAATCTAAACTATATAACAACAACATTTGCGTTTGTGCATTCACAAAAATGTTAGCAAGGTTGCCCGAGTAATTATGATTCAGCAACCCTTCCAGCGCAATCCGTGTTCGATTGCAAATAGAAAAAGTTTTAGAAAAAGAGTCCTGGTGGTGGAAAGAAAGTACGCCTTCGCTCAATGTATAGTTTGCACTTCGTAGCCCAATAAACTGTTCAAGCACTGATGAAGTAAAAACAAAACTTAAGAAATCGACGCTGTCTGTTTTTTGTTCGCAATTGAATGATGCATTTGCTTTGCATTCATTACATTCTTTCTGATCTCTGCGGCAGTACATATTGCCGACGCTGCAAAATCTTAATTCGAGATAATTTTTTTTAGGATCAGACACCTGGTAGTGATAAACGATCACGCCAACATCATCAGCAATCCAGTTTTTTGGTCGTTCATACCTTTTGATGGAATATTGAACAGACCCTGGGATCTGGCTGGTGACTTCGAAAAGAAGTTCCGTACCCACTTCACGTGGTTTGGTAACTAAATTTTCCCGAATATGTAATGATTGCATCAAGGCGCAAATTTAAGACTCAATGTGCCATAGATGCGGCTTCAAACTTCAGACTTTCGTCATATTTATTACTTTCGCCGAATGCAGTCAAGTAATAATGGCTACGATTTTCAACACACCCTTGCTTCGGAGATCAGTATTAGCGGAGTTGGTATCCATACCGGGCAAACAGTAAATATGGTATTAAAGCCTGCCGATCCCAACACCGGCGTTATTTTTAAAAGAATGGATCTTCCCGGCGGGCCTTCTGTAAAGGCCGATGTGGACAACGTTACCGAAACAACCAGAAGTACAACAATTGAGGCCAATGGTGCCAGGGTTGGTACTATAGAACACCTTTTAGCAGCTCTTTTCGGAAACCAGGTAGACAATGTTTTGATTGAGATCAACGGTCCTGAAGTGCCTATTTTAGATGGTAGTTCTGAACCTTTTATAGAAGCTATCCAAAAAGCTGGTACCAGGGCACAGGATGCACAAAAAATCTATTATACACTTCAACACAATGTCACCTTTTCCGATGATCAGAAAAAAGTAGAAATGGTGGCCCTTCCCTATCATGATTTTCGAATAAATACCCTGATCGATTTTAATTCGCCTGTACTTGGAACGCAACATGCTGCATTAAAAAACATTTCTGATTTTAACGAGGAAATAGCACCCTGCAGAACGTTTTCGTTTTTTCATGAGCTGGAGTATCTGATTGATCATAATCTTATCAAGGGTGGAGATATTAATAATGCCATTGTTGTTGTTGATAAAGCGGTGACAGAAGAACAAGTGAAAAGGATAGCAAAGATCTTCAATAAAAAAGATGTTAAAGTTAACGAAGGTGGAATTTTAAACAACCTCGAATTGCGTTTTCCCAACGAGCCCGCACGGCATAAACTATTAGACGTTGTTGGCGATTTAGCTTTAGTGGGTATCCCTTTCAAGGGTCATATTATTGCAAATCGCCCAGGACATTCAAGCAACATTGCTTTTGCCAGGAAGATCAAAGAACATTTGAAGAAAGTTAAGGGCAAACAACTAACACCCGTATATGATCCTTCCAAACCGCCGGTTTATGATGTTCATGGCATAGAAAAAAAATTACCGCATCGATACCCGTTTTTATTGGTTGATAAAATAATTGAACTGGATGCAAAACATGTTATCGGAATAAAAAATGTAACCTATAACGAACAATTTTTCCAGGGACATTTTCCCGGCAACTGTGTAATGCCTGGTGTTTTGCTGGTAGAAGCATTAGCTCAATGTGGCGGCATTCTCACAATACCTGATGATCCGGAGAATGATTATGACACCTATTTTTTAAAAATTGATAATTGCAAATTCAAATACAAAGTAGTTCCGGGCGATACCCTGATTCTTAAAATGGAATTAATGAATCCTGTTCGCCGGGGAATTTGTGAAATGAAAGGAACTATTTTTGTCGCCGATAAAATTGTTGCCGAAGCTGATTTAGTAGCACAAATTGTTAAGAAACCCAAAGTAAAATCATGATTTCGACGCTGGCCTCTATCCATCCCAATGCACGAATCGGTAATAATGTTATCATAGACCCGTTTGCTGTCATTCACGATAATGTTGTTGTTGGTGATGACACCCATATAATGTCTCACGCAGTGTTGCTGCCCTATACTCGCATTGGCAAAAAAAGTACAATATTTCCAGGGGCTGTAATTGGTGCTATTCCGCAGGACTTAAAATATGCCGGCGAAGACACCACAGTCGAAATAGGAGATTATACCACCATTAGGGAATGTGTAACAATAAATCGTGGCACAAAAGATAAATGGAAAACGGTAATTGGTAACCACTGTTTGCTGATGGCCTATTCGCATGTGGCACATGATTGCCTGGTAGGGAATCATGTAATACTTGCCAATGGCGTACAGCTGGCAGGACATGTGGAAGTAGGAGACTTTGCCATAGTTGGCGGGTTATGCGGTGTGCAGCAATTTACCAGAATTGGAAAGCATGCATACATTGGCGGCCAAACAGCAATACGGAAGGATGTGCCTCCATTTGTGAAGGCGGCACGCGAACCCATTAGCTATATGGGAATAAACGTGGTTGGTCTACACCGAAGAAATTTTCCGCATCATCAGATAGAATCGATATCGCAGATCTATCACTTGCTGTTTGTCGGTAATCACAGTACAACATCCGGAATTAACCTTGTTCGGGACAAGATTCCGGACAACGAAATAAAGGCTGAGATATTACAATTTATTCAGGACTCAAAAATAGGCGTGATCAAACGTTCTTCTAAAAGCGACCTGGATGAAGATTAGCCTTGTCAACGCAGGTAAACGTTTTAACAGGGAATGGATCTTTCGAAATACCGATGTTGAATTCAGTTCTTCAAATTCATACGCCATTACGGGTCCGAACGGCTCTGGAAAATCCACTATACTACAATGTATTGGAGGAATGCTTCAACTCAGTGAGGGCAGTATTCAATTCCAAAAAAATAATAAGCTGCTGACAAATGAAGAGGCCTATAAACACATTTCTTTTTGCGCTCCCTACCTCGATGTAATAGAGGAGATGACTTTAATTGAGTTTTTAGAGTTTCATAACCAGTTTAAATCTTTAATAAAAAATTTCTCTATTACCGATATCATTGAAGAAGTCGGACTAAAAGAAGCAATCAATAAGCAAATACGATACTACTCTTCTGGAATGAAACAAAGAGTAAAGCTGGCTCAGGCTATTTTTTCAGACGTTTCTATTTTGTTATTGGATGAACCATGCAGTAACCTTGATTTAAAAGGAATTGACCTGTATCACTCCTTAATCGAAAAATATTGTAAGGAACGAGTGGTAATTGTATGTTCCAACGACGAAGTGGAATACAGCTTTGCCAACCAAAGAATTAATGTTTTGGATTACAAAATGATAAAGACCTAAAGACTAAAAATCGGCACTTGATAATTTCAAAAACAATTTGAGTAGTTGGTCTGAATTCATTTAATTAGTGTGCTGAACTCATATCTACTTTTTGCCCTTTGTTACGTCTTACCATTAATACAAATGGTATGCATACCAGGAACAAAACTCCTATGTACAGGAATACATCCATGTAGGAAAGAACAGATGCCTGTTTCATCACAGAACCCTGCATGGCTTTGTAGGCGTCCTGTAATGCAATATTTGCCGGAACACCTTTGGCCATTAACGAGTGTTGAATAGCATCAATTCTTGCCTGTACTGTGGGATTAAACCGGTCAAGATGGTTGGCAATATTTGTTTCGTGTACTACTAATCGATTGGCCATAAAAGTGATGATGACGGCCACACCAAACGATCCACCCAATTGCCGCATCATTCCCGTAAAAGCAGCTCCCTCTCCAATTTGCCTTCCTTTTAAAGTGCTTAATGATAAGGTGGTGATAGGAATAAAAAGCATTCCCATAGCCACACCCCGAAGAATAAGCGGCCAAAAGAAATCGTCTTTCCCTGTATCAGGCGTCAATATTTTATATCCCCAAAAACAAAAAAAGAAAAACAGTAACATACCAGATGCTACCAAATATTGCTGCTTCACACCCTTTTGTAAAAGTTGCCCAATGATAGGCATCATAAATGCTGTGGTTAGTGCCGCAGGTACAAAAAGTAATCCTGCCTGTGTTGCAGTCCACCCAAGTAAAGATTGAGTATACAGTGGAATAATAAAGGTTGATCCATATAAGCCAAATCCAAGAATAAACGACAGAATAGTTCCTACTCGCAGGTTACCGTTTTTTAATACCCGTAAATTCACCACAGGATTTCGAAAAGTCAGTTCACGCCAAATAAAAAAGAAAGCACTGAAAAAGCTGATAACTGCAAGCGTAACAATTGTGTTGCTGTTGAACCAATCTTCTTCGTGACCTTTTTCCAGGATATATTGTAACGATCCTACGCATGCTGCCAGTAAAATAATTCCAATCCAGTCAATATCCTTAGCCATACTTTTTTCTGCGTATTTCGGACTTCTTACAAATTGCAAAGTGAGCAACGTTGCAATGATGCCTAACGGTATATTGATATAAAATATGTATGGCCATGTTGCATGATCTGTAATGTATCCGCCCAGCGGTGG
>Ga0163163_10006616_pt1 | contig 10150 bp, 10 predicted proteins | sample S65metaG_FD_119766 | JGI IMG/M metagenome (GOLD analysis project Ga0163163, IMG submission 119766) | Switchgrass rhizosphere microbial communities from Kellogg Biological Station, Michigan, USA - S6-5 metaG | ecosystem: Host-associated > Plants > Roots > Rhizosphere > Soil | place: USA... | reverse complement strand
CGTCTCCACGGGCGGCCTCCTCCCCCAATGTCCCGTTCTGACATTCGTACTATGTCGGGGCGGGCTCGTTTGCGAATGTCAGAAGGGACACTAGCACCAGCTTATATGAGCGGCGGCAGCAATGACAATCGACCGGATGCGGCCGGCCATTGCCGTCCGGATAGGCCAACGGGAAATGATTTTGGATTGAATCGCACGTTCGGCGATTTCTCAGCTCGCCCGGGAGCCGCCCATCTCCGTTGTCAGGTGAAATCGCCTGGTCGGCACCAGGCTGAAATCAGTGTTCGTGACGGGATGAGGCCCTTAACGTCAAAGTGATCAATCCTGCAGAACCGAGAAGTCCTTGGACTTCTGACCCTCCACAGCTTCCAAAAATCCTTCGGCAACAAGGCCGCGTTTCAGCAATTCCCGTATCGCCGAAGCCCTGCTCGGCATCCGTTTCTTGAAGCGCCACGTATCAATAATGCGCAGCTCGGTTTGTGAAAGCATGATCTGAAGGCGTTCGCCTCGGTTGAGCTGACCCATCCCCGTACTCCTGAGGTAGAAACCATCCGATAGGCTAAAAAGCCGTTTGATAGGTCATTTACTATTTTGACTAATTAAGCGCACTAACATGGGTTAACGGATAAATCGGTTAAAATAGCCGAATTTGCCGGCAACACATTGAACTAACGACTGTTTTATTGATTTTGCGCCGTATGAGGCGCACCCTGCTCCGGTAGGCGTTCCCCCAGCGCGACGCAAAGAGCTCAGAGACCAAAAGTGCCGCTAGACAGCTTGCTTCAAAGGCGTCTGATACGATCGGAAGATTCCGAAATACTGAAACGAGCGTTCAACATGGCCCTCAAAGGGCTGCATCTGGTTGATCGCAATGATCCGATTTGCGAGATCGTAGCCCGCAAGATCATCGAGATCGGCTTGGATGGCACGCGCGATCCGCAGGAGATAGCTGCTCAGACGATCAAGCAGCTTGATCCGCAAGGCTGCCTCGGGTCGAGTTGAATCTAGTCCAATCAGGCGCTATCCGACGATTCCGGCCGCGACCTGCCCACGCAGCCGCTCCAGGCTGAGTAGCGTTTCGGCGCAGGCCTGTGCGACCTCGACGCCCTTGTTTGCAAAATGCCTGCGGAAGAAATCGAAATGGGCCGCCGTCTCATGAAATTGCTGCGGCGTGACGACCGCCGAAAACACCGGAATCTCGGTGCGCAATTGCACATCCATCAGCGCCTTGATCACGGTTTCGGCGATGTATTCGTCATCGATCACAAGGCCGGTGGCAACGATCGCGGTGTAGCGGCGTGTCCTGGCCAAGAGCTGCGCGTGCAGCGGTATCTCGAACGAGCCGGGCACCTCGAACACATCGACCTGCGCGCGCGGAATGTGGCGCAACTCGATTTCGGCAAGGAACGCGTGGCGGCATTCGGCCACCACGTCACGATGCCAGGCGGACTGCACGAACGCAACGCGTTGCGGCTTTGCAAAGCGAGGATGCTCGGGCCGCGGCTCCCGCGGTTCGGAAGCAACGGGGCCTTCTGAGCCTTGCTCTGAAGATTTTGCGTCAGCAGGTTCTTGCGACATCTGAAAACCGAATTCCAATCCATGCGGCTCGCAAGGTTCATGGCGTTCGAACGGCCACGACGGATGAGCCTGTCGAAACTATGCCCAAGCGGCGTCGTTACGGCAAGACGGCTGCCCCCGAAGATTATGCGGGCATGGCCGCGGGATTCGGACTTCACAGAAAAATATCTTCGAGCTTGCAATCGAAGAATGCGGCGCGGCGACACGGAATCCGATTCCGGTTTGTTCTAACGACAAAAGTTAACGGCCTAGAGAGCTGTGGAAAGATCGGAGCTTTGTCTGTGGATGGAGTCACCGTGCCGTTGCGCTGATTCCGCAAATCACATCACTTCGTCCGGGCAAGTCCCGATCCTGACGCCGGTTGGACCATCGGGAAATTGCATTCGAAGGCGCGCAAGAGGCCTTTCGCGTTTCGGCGTGCCTCATGCGTATCAGCTCGTATCTGAATTTTGCAAAGGCAAGGTCGAGACGGCATGTCCCTCCTCGAAGGTATCATCGATTCCCCGAACAATCCGCTCGCGGTGGTGGAGGACGTTGCTGCCGATAACAACCTGTCATTCGAACGTTCCGGCGAAGACGAGGTGACGATCCTCTCCAAGGGCGACTGGACCGACTACCAGATCTCTTTCACCTGGATGGGCGCGATCGAAGCGCTGCATCTGGCCTGCGCCTTCGACCTGAAAATTCCGGAGCCGCGCAGGGGCGAAGTGCAGCGGCTGATTGCATCGATCAACGAGCAATTGTGGGTCGGGCATTTCGATATCTGGACCCACACCGGCATGATCATGTACCGGCAGGCTCTCGTGCTGCCGGGCGGTATGGCGGCCTCGACCGCGCAATGCGAAACCATGCTGGTGAGCGCGATTCACGCCTGCGAGCGCTACTATCCGGCATTCCAGTTCGTTGTGTGGGCCGGCAGGTCGGCGGCCGACGCCATGACTGCGGCCATGTTCGATACCGAGGGCGAGGCCTAGAGTCATATCGGTTTCGATGGAATCAGAGCCGAGGCTCTAACCCTATATTTTGACGCGTTTTCGTGAACTGCGAACCGTCATACACCCCCGGATCAAGTCCGAGCGCATGCTTGGCTCGAAAACGCTATGGGGGACACTCCCGTAACGAGCAACCGACACCTCGTCACCGCCGTGGTATATCTCGCTGACAGGCGGATGGCCGGGACAAGCGCGGGCACGAAGCGTTATATTGGTGGCGGGAAAGAGTGCAGATGACCGCTACTGAGCCGCTTGTCGATATCTCGGGTACAATCGTCCTCGCCGGCGCCGGCAAGATGGGCGGCGCCATGCTTTCGGGCTGGCTGGCGCAAGGGTTTGCCGCAGAAAAAATCGTGGTGATCGAGCCGCAACCGTCCGACGTGATCCGCGCCCTGGCGGCCAAGGGCGTGCGCCTCAATCCATCGCCGGCGGATATCGGCGACAAGGTCGCGGCACTGGTTGTCGCGCTGAAGCCGCAGGCCTTCCGCGAAGCCGGGCCCGGCCTGAAGCCATATGGCGGGTCTGCCACGCTGGTGCTGTCGATCATGGCCGGAATGACGATCGCCTCGATCGCCAATGTCTGCGGCGGCAACGTTGTTCGCGCCATGCCCAACACGCCGGCAGCAATCGGTCGCGGCATCACGGTGGCGGTGGCAGGCAACGACGTTACCGATCGCCAGCGCGCAACCGCCGATGCTTTGCTGCATGCCACCGGTTCGGTCGAATGGGTGGAGGACGAAGGGCTGATGGATGCGGTGACGGCGGTCTCCGGCTCAGGTCCTGCCTACGTCTTCCTGCTTGCCGAGGAACTCGCCCGCGCCGGCATGGCGGCGGGCCTGCCCGAGGCGCTGGCCGTGAGCCTCGCGCGCGAAACAATTGCCGGCTCCGGCGAACTGCTGCATCGCTCCGATCTTTCCGCAGCAAGTTTGCGGCAGAACGTCACCTCTCCCGGAGGCACCACGGCGGCCGCTCTGGACGTGCTGATGGGAAAAGAGGGCCTGCGGTCGCTGATGACGCGCGCGATTGCAGCCGCCACGCGAAGATCGAAGGAATTGGCGAAATAGCGTTATCCTCCTGCCCGCCGCATCCCGCAACGGCGGTGCTCTTTTGCGAACTTCGGAAGGGCAACAGCAACTTATTTTTTTTTCAGTGGGGCTTTGTTTCGAAGTCCGAAAATCACGAACAGGCGGCAGTAGTGATGCGGATTTCTGAAAAACACGGTGAAGTCTGAGCTTTAAATCATGACAAATCGAAATCGATTAGAAAAAGCGGCTTCGCGCCGGATTGCCTGTTGTCGCTGCGGCAGCGAGTTTACCTGCGGCCTCGGCGGGGCGTGCTGGTGCGCCGAGGAGACCGCGCGGCTGCCGATGCCCGCCGACGGCGAAGACTGCCTGTGCCGCGAATGCCTGCGCAAGATGGTGGCCGAGAGCGCCCAGGCAGCAGGGCAACAACCTGAGACATAGCGAGTGCGAGAAGCTCGCGCGATCGGCTAAATGCCGGCAAAAAAATAACGCAGCGGCGCGCTACCGGGTGCCACTGCGCTCGCTCTTAGAAGCAACCGGACTTCAAGAAGTCACTTGACTACGGCCGCAGTCTGGCCAAACAGGATCCTGCGCTCTTCCTCGGTGCGGATCGCAGGCTGTCCAAAGTTCGGATTGATCTCTTTGGCCTTGGCATAGGCGCGCTCGGTTGCCGGGCGGGCACGGATGGTTTCCAGCCAGCGCTTCAGGTGGGGAAACTGCTCGATGTCCTGCCCCTGGTTTTTGTACGGCACGACCCACGGATAGCAAGCCATGTCCGCAATCGAATAGTCGCCGCCGATGAACTCGCGGTTGGATAGGCGCTTGTTGAGCACGCCGTAAAGGCGATTGGTCTCGTTGATGTAACGGTCGATCGCGTAAGGGAGCTTTTCCTGCGCATAGTTGCGGAAGTGATGGTTCTGTCCGGCCATCGGCCCCAGTCCGGCCATCTGCCAGAAGGTCCACTGGATGACGTCGTAGCGGCTGTAGATGTCCGAGGGCAGGAACTTGCCGGTCTTCTCGGCAAGATAGAGCAGCATCGCGCCCGATTCGAAAATCGAGATCGGCTTACCGCCGCCCTTCGGCTCGTGATCGACCATTGCAGGGATGCGGTTGTTGGGCGCGATCGACAGGAATTCAGCCTGAAACTGATCTCCCTTGCCGATATGAATCGGGAAAATTTTGTAGTTCAGCCCCGTCTCCTCAAGAAACATCGTGATCTTGTGGCCGTTCGGCGTGGTCCAGTAATAAAGGTCGATCATGGTGCATTCCTGTGATGAGCGCGATTTCGGAAAACAAAGATTTCGTAAAAACCTTGCCGAAAACGGTGCGAATGGATGCGGTTGCATGAATGTTGCCCCGCCGCGCCGCGGAGTCAACCGGCACAGACGCAAGAGGGCATCAACACTCGGTGTTGATGCGGCCCCCGGCCCCGCAGGGCATCCCCGTTCCGTCAAAACATCAGCTCAAACGGCCGTGTGCACGCAGCAATTTCCTGCCGTTTTCGGTGACGATCACCATGGGCAAGGAGCCTGAAGCGCTCGCGCGGGCCACGTAGCCGAAATCGACGGCGTCTTCCCAAATCGTCAGACGCGGACAGGATGTCCGCCACGCCGCGATAACCTCCGAATAGGGACGCGGTTCCCGCGCGACCCATTCGACGAGATCAAGCACCAGCGCATCCGCCTTGCTTGCCGCATCCGCCTTGCTCATCGACAGCTCCCGACATCGTGGCAGCCCACTATATCCTGTTCGGGGTCTGAAAACTTCACCTGAAGCTGTGAAACAGTTCAAAGGTGTGAAACAGTTCACATGGCCGCAATTGGATCTATGCTTTGTTCGGATCCTCCAACCGGCGGAGCGCGACATGAACTACCAGGGCTTTCAGATCGAGACTTTCGAGGCCGGAAAAGGTCTTTGGCACGCCAGGATCAGGCGGGCGGATTTCGAGCCGGTGATCATCGACGGCGTCTCGTTCCCGGAGCTGGAGGTCGGCTTCGCCTGGACCAACCGGGAAGCAGCGATCTCCGACGCCAAGACCCGCATCAATTACCTCAACCAGCGATCGGTGATCGTCGAACAGGATAGGTTCGCCTCCCATGTTTGAATCCGAAACCGATTCGTCCGACAAAGTTCGTTCCAATTGCCCGGATTGCGATGGCCGGCTGAAAGTTCTTCGCGTCATCGGCGGACGGGCCGGCGCCGAGTACTGGACCATGCGCTGCGTCCAATGCGGCGGGATACATCTGGACATCGTCAACGGCTCGTCGTCTTCGCCCTCCCCGGCGGCGTAGGTCACATCAATCCAGGAGCATTCCATAGACGCTCCGGATTGCTTCGCACGCAATGACACCGAGGTCGGCGAACGACGCCCGCGCTCGCAATGGCGCTGGCCGCTTCAAATCACCCCGTAAACGCCCGCGCGATCGCCGATTGCGCATCGCGCTGGATTTCCTTCAGGTGTGCTTGGCTGCGAAAGCTTTCCGCGTAGATCTTGTAGACATCCTCGGTGCCGGAGGGCCGCGCGGCGAACCAGCCATTCTCGGCAATCACCTTGATGCCCCCGAACGGCTGATGATTGCCGGGAGCCGCCGACAGGGTCGCGAGCACCGCCTCGCCGGCAAGCTGCGTCATCGCAAGCTTCTCGCCGGTGAGCGCCTTCAACAGGCTCTTTTGCTGCGCGTTGGCGGGCGCATCGACCCGCTCGTAGAAAGGCTTGCCGAGTTCCTGCGCCAAACAATCGAAAAGCTGGCTTGGATCGCGGCCCGTGCGAGCCGTCATCTCGGCGGCGAGCAGGCCCAGGATGATGCCATCCTTGTCGGTGGTCCACACCGATCCATCGCGCCGCAAGAACGAGGCGCCGGCGCTTTCCTCGCCGGCAAAGCTGAAGCCGCCGTCGATCAATCCTTCGACGAACCATTTGAATCCCACCGGCGTCTCGACCAGACGGCGGCCGAGCTTTTTCGTCACGCGGTCGATGATCGCGCTGGAGACGATGGTCTTTCCGACCGCGCTGTTCTCCGCCCATTGCGGGCGATGCTCGAACAGATAGACGATCGCGGCCGCCAGATAGTGGTTCGGATTCATCAGGCCGCTTGAGCGTGTCACGATGCCGTGCCGGTCGGCATCGGTATCGTTGGCAAAGGCCACGTCGAACTTGTCACGCATCCCGATCAGGCGAGCCATCGCGTATGGCGAGGAGCAATCCATGCGGATCTTGCCGTCCCAATCCAGCGTCATGAAGCGGAAGGTCGGATCGACCTCTTCATTGATGATGGTGGCGTTGAGACCGTAGCGGTCGATGATCGGCCGCCAGTAGCGCAACGAGGCACCGCCAAGCGGATCGATCCCTATCTTCACGCCCGCGGCGCTGATCGCCTCCATGTCGAGCACGTTGGCAAGATCGGTGACGTAGGGCGTGATGTAGTCGTGGCCGTGCACGCAGCCGGCCTTGCGCGCGCGGCCATATGGGATGCGCTTCACGCCGGTGAGGCCGTCTTCCAGATAGCGGTTGGCAGCGCGCTCGATCACCGAGGTGATGTCGGTATCGGCCGGCCCGCCGTTCGGCGGATTGTATTTGAAGCCGCCGTCTTCGGGCGGATTATGCGAGGGCGTGATCACGACGCCATCGGCCAGGCCTTCGCTGCGACCTCTATTGTAGGTGAGAATGGCGTGCGAGATCGCCGGTGTCGGCGTGTAGTCGCCTTGCGCGTCGATCATGACCTCGCAACCGTTGGCTGCAAACACCTCAAGGGCGCTGGCAAGCGCCGGCTCCGCCAAGGCGTGGGTGTCGATCCCGATAAACAGCGGGCCTGAAAGATTCTTTTCGCCACGGTGATCGCACAGCGCCTGGCTGATCGCGAGAATGTGCGCCTCGTTGAACGCGTTGTTGAGCGCGGAACCGCGATGGCCCGAGGTTCCGAACGCCACGCGTTGCGCGGCAACCTTCGGATCCGGCTGGTTCGCAAAATAGGCTGTCACCAGCCGCGGAATGTTTGCCAGCATCGACGGCGCAACGGTCTTGCCTGCCAGCGGGTGCGTTTCGGACATTTGGTTTCCTTGAAAAGGTTTTGGGGAGAATGCGAGCTGGACGAAGTGTAGATAGATTTTGCAGGCGGGGACAGGAGCCGAACGCCAATTTCGTCGTCGCGAGGAGCAACGCGGCGAAGCAATCCAGATAAAACCGTAAGCAAGTTGGATAGTTCGCGTTTGCTCGCAATGACGGCAGCTCGGCCGTGCTGACACCTGCTGACGAAGCAATACAGCTCGGTAGAACCGGTTCCTCGCCGAGCTTTTGCCCTTCCCCTGTCGCCGGACTCATCCCATATTCGCACCGATGGTGAAGAAATCCGACAATCCCGGAAAGTCCGGCAAGAGCCCGAAATCAAAAGCGCACCGTCCCGAGGTGCAGCCGATCGGCCCCGCTTTGGCGGAACTGCTCAATCCCGCGATCAATCGTGGCGAGAGCGGCGTCGGTTCGTCCACCGGGCTAAAGCCGCCGCCGGACAATTCATGGGACCGCCGCGCCGGCGGCGAGGCGGCCGCGCATCGCGCCCGCGCATCGACGCGCGGAAAGAATAACGATGGTGCTCAGCGTGACGCAACCGCGAATCCCGCTGGTTTTTCATCCCCTCCCCCCGCGAGCGAAGGGGGCGCTGTGCCTTCCCTCCCCGCCGCATCGCGACGGGAGGGACAACAGAGCGGAAAGCCGCGCGGCGAAGCATCTCAAGGCTTCTCCGAATCCGCGCAGCGCGAATTCGCAGCCCCCAATTACGGCACGGCGGCGACCGTGCCGGTGCTCGACCCGGAATTGGCCAGGCAGCTCGGCTTTGCCGAAGAAGAAGATGACGCATCGCTCGCCCGCCCTGCCCGCAACAAGATGGAGGCGCTCGGCGTCGCCGCGACCGCGCAAGCTTTGGAGACGCTGATCCGCGACGGCAGGCCCGAGTTCCGCACGGAAGACGGCTCCATGAAGGTGTGGACGCCGCACCGCCCGCCGCGCCCGGAGAAATCCGAAGGCGGCGTGCGTTTCGTCCTTACGTCGGATTATTCGCCCAAGGGCGACCAGCCGACCGCGATCGCCGAACTGGTCGAGGGCATCCAGCGCAACGACCGCTCGCAAGTATTGCTCGGCGTCACCGGCAGCGGCAAGACCTATACCATGGCCAAGGTGATCGAGGCGACGCAGCGCCCGGCGATCATCCTGGCACCGAACAAGACGCTGGCCGCGCAGCTCTATGGCGAGTTCAAGGGCTTCTTCCCCGACAACGCGGTGGAGTATTTCGTTTCCTATTACGATTATTACCAGCCCGAGGCCTATGTGCCGCGGACCGACACCTATATCGAGAAAGACTCATCGATCAACGAGCAGATCGATCGCATGCGTCACTCCGCCACGCGTGCGCTGCTCGAACGCGACGACGTCATCATTGTGGCCTCCGTCTCGTGCATCTACGGTATCGGCTCGGTCGAGACCTATACCGCGATGACCTTTGCGCTGAAGCGGGGCGAGCGCATCGACCAGCGGCAGTTGATCGCCGACCTGGTCGCGCTGCAGTACAAGCGCACCTCGGCCGATTTCGCCCGCGGCACCTTCCGCGTCCGCGGCGATGTGATCGACATTTTCCCCGCGCACTACGAAGACCGCGCCTGGCGTGTGAACCTGTTCGGCGACACCGTGGAGAGCATCGAGGAGTTCGATCCGCTCACCGGCCACAAGCAGGACGAGCTTGAATTCATCAAGGTCTACGCCAATTCGCACTACGTGACGCCGCGCCCGACGCTGGTGCAGGCGATCAAGGCGATCAAGATCGAGCTGAAGCAGAGGCTCGACCAGCTCCACGACCAGGGACGCCTGCTGGAGGCGCAGCGGCTCGAGCAGCGCACCACCTTCGACCTGGAAATGATGGAGGCGACGGGCAGTTGCGCCGGCATCGAAAACTATTCGCGCTATCTCACGGGCCGCCGGCCCGGCGAGCCGCCGCCGACGCTGTTCGAATACGTGCCCGACAATGCGCTGGTGTTCGCCGACGAAAGCCACGTCACCATTCCGCAGATCGGCGGCATGTTCCGCGGCGACTTCCGCCGCAAGGCGACGCTGGCCGAATATGGCTTCCGCCTGCCCTCCTGCATGGACAACCGGCCGCTGCGCTTCGAGGAATGGGACCTGATGCGGCCGCAGACGGTTGCGGTGTCGGCGACGCCTGCGGGGTGGGAATTGACCGAAAGCGGCGGGGTGTTCGTCGAGCAGGTGATCCGCCCCACCGGCCTGATCGATCCTCCCGTCGATATTCGCCCGGCCCGCACGCAGGTCGACGATCTCGTCGGCGAAGTCCGCGCCGTGGCGCAGCAGGGCTATCGCAGCCTGGTCACGGTGCTGACCAAGCGCATGGCCGAAGACCTCACCGAATACCTGCACGAGCAGGGTATCCGTGTCAGGTATATGCACAGCGACATCGACACCATCGAGCGCATCGAGATCATCCGGGATCTTCGGCTCGGCGCGTTCGATGCGCTGGTCGGCATCAACCTGTTGCGCGAAGGCCTCGACATTCCCGAATG
>Ga0163163_10006611_pt1 | contig 10152 bp, 8 predicted proteins | sample S65metaG_FD_119766 | JGI IMG/M metagenome (GOLD analysis project Ga0163163, IMG submission 119766) | Switchgrass rhizosphere microbial communities from Kellogg Biological Station, Michigan, USA - S6-5 metaG | ecosystem: Host-associated > Plants > Roots > Rhizosphere > Soil | place: USA: Michigan... | reverse complement strand
AGTTCCATTTTTCCAATTGAGTGCTATCTCATCGGGAGTAAAAGATGTAAGAGAGGTCATTGAGGAAGCAAAAACAAAAACGACCTGCATACTTTTCATTGATGAAATTCATCGTTTCAACAAGGGGCAGCAGGATGCACTGCTGGGGGCTGTTGAAAAAGGCATCATCACATTGATAGGTGCCACAACAGAGAACCCTTCATTTGAAGTGAACAGCGCCCTGCTTAGCCGTTGCCAGGTCTATGTCTTAAAACCATTGAATGAAAGAGACCTGATCCAGCTTTTGCATCATGCCATAAGAAAAGACGATACGCTTCACAAAAAAACGATCGAATTAAAAGAAACAGAAGCTCTCATTAACATCTCTGGAGGCGATGCCAGGAAATTGCTGAATCTTTTGGAATTGGTTGTCGATGCCAAAGGAAATGATGTTGAGATAACAGATGAGATTGTGATGGACGTGGCCCAAAAGAGAATCGCATTGTATGATAAAAAAGGCGAGCAACACTATGATATCATTTCTGCATTTATCAAATCAATGCGTGGCAGTGATCCAAATGCTGCTGTTTACTGGCTGGCCAGGATGATAGAGGGAGGTGAAGATGTAAAATTCATTGCGAGGAGAATGGTGATACTCGCGAGCGAAGATATCGGTAACGCCAATCCAACTGCGTTAGTGATGGCAAATGCAACTTTTGAAGCTGTTAACAAAATCGGTTATCCTGAATCTAGTTTGATATTATCCCAATGTGCTATCTACCTCGCCTCAAGTGCAAAAAGCAACGCAGCCACTGTGGCAATTGGTGATGCGATGAGTGCAGTGAAAGAGCATGGTGATCTTCCTGTTCCTTTGCATATCCGCAATGCACCCACAAGGCTCATGAAAAATCTCGGCTACGGAAAGGACTACCAATACTCACATAGTTATGAAGATAATTTTTCAAACCAGGAATACTTGCCAAAAGAAATTTCAGGAACAAAGTTTTATGATCCGGGTCAAAATCCTAGGGAAGAAGAATTGAGAAAGTTTTTAAAGAATCTTTGGAAAGATAAATATGGATATTAATGCAAAATGTAAAAGCAAAAATGAAAAACTGTTTAACATCAGGCTTTTTACATTTTTAGTTTTTAATTGTTTAAAGAGGGTTGATACAACAAAGGGAAAAACTGCCCATCCATCTTCTCTCCTTTTTTTACAGGCGGCACACCTGCGAGTAATGCATCATTGGAATCGGAAATAACTCCGTCAGCAAAAACGTTGATCACAAATGCTCTCCTTGGTTTATCACTTTTGTTTTCACCCGAGCCATGAAGCGTAAGTGAATGATGAAAGATAGCTTCTCCGGCTTTCACCTCTGCAAACTGCGGGTTTTCAAATTGCTTTCTTTGCTCGTCATTTAAAAATTCCTTTATCCCATGTAATTCACCTGCTATCACAGGCTTTGGAAGCAACCCCCACTTCTGACTGCCCGCAATATATTGAAGACATCCATTTTCTTTCGTTGAATCATCCAATCCGCACCAACATGTGAGGTGAGCCACGGGTGTAGTTCTCGTCCAGTAAGAATAATCCTGGTGCCAGGCCACTACGCCTCCTTTTTTTGCAGGTTTGGAAAATAACTGATCGTGCCAAAAGCGAACAGGCCTGTTTCCCAAAAGCTGGCTCGCTGCAACAAGAAATCTTGGGTTCCACAAAACGTCATGAAATCCCGGTGTTATTCGCCAGGCACCCAACGCATGAAAAAGTATTGTAGTCGGATCGCTGGATTCGTTAGAATGAAATTCATAAAAAAGATTATGACCGGGAAAATTTACATCTGCCAGTTCTGCCAGTTCTTTTTTTAACAGGTCAATTTGGTCCTTGTCCAACATCTTTACGCCGCTTAAGTATCCGTTCTCATTAAAAAAATTGATCTGATCCGCTGATAACTTATATTGCTCCCATTCTTCTTTTTTTGAGGGCCATCTAAAAATACTACTCGCTAATTCATGAACAGTACTGAGATCCTTAACCGGCATATCAATCATTTCATTAAAATTAATGCTTTTGCAATGCAGAATGTCCCTTTCTTTTAATTTTATCAGAAGATATATATAACCACATGATTAATTGGTCAATTAAAAAATTTGATGATCTCACTCCCAATGAGCTTTATTCTGTACTTCAATTGAGAAACGAAGTTTTCGTTGTAGAACAGAATTGCGTTTTCCAGGATGCAGATAATAAAGACCAGGATTCCCATCATCTCATGGGTTGGGATAATGAAATGCTTGTTGCTTACGCAAGGATCGTCCCTCCGGGAATTGCGTATGACTCTTTTCCGTCGATCGGAAGAGTTGTGACATCTCCGAAAATGAGAAACAAAGGCATTGGAAAGATCCTGATGCAGCAATCAATTGAAGAGCTTCAAAAACTTTTTGGCAAAAGTTCTATAAAACTGGGTGCCCAGCTCTATCTAAAAAAATTTTATGAATCATTTGGTTTTGTCCAGTCAAGCGAAGTATACATGGAGGATGGCATTCCGCATATAGAGATGATAAGAACGACATGAACGCGTAAATCTTCTAAGTATAAAAACTCAAATCGTTTGCACAATAAAAAAAAGGATTGTCGCGGTTTGATTTAACTTTTTTCTTTTCTATTTTTCGCTCGTAAATCCAATAAGAGAAACCAGAAAATCTAGTATCTATGAAGCGAATTGTACCAATCGCACGTCTGATCGCGATCATTCTTATCACTGCTTCCTCATCATTGACGTCGTTTTCACAATCAATCACTATACGCAATAAGGTAGAAGTGGGTCTGGGCCTTGGACCTCTTGTTTTTTTAGGAGACCTGGGAGGCGCTAAGGGATTAGGGAGGACTTTCATTAAAGACATTGATTATCCGTTAATCAAATTGAGCAAAGGGCTTTTTGTGGGCGTGGCACCAACAGAATGGTTGGGTTTCCGACTTGCGGTCAATACTGGCATGTTGGAAGGGGATGACAAGTTGGCCCCGAATAAAGGAGGCGATGAAGTATTCCGTCTTGAACGTAATCTTAATTTCAGGACCAAACTCCTGGAAGGATACGCAGCCGTAGAATTTTATCCTAGCGTCTTTCTCGAACAATACGATGATTTGAAAGGCAAGCTTCGCCCTTATGGAATAATTGGAGTGGGTGTCTATCACTTCAATCCACAAACACAAGACAATAGCGGGAACTGGGTGGCATTACAGCCTTTGCATACAGAAGGACAGGGCTTCCCTGAATATCCAGACAGGAAAGCGTACAAACTTACCCAAATGGAGTTACCCATGGGTTTTGGATTCAAATACTATTTGAAAGAAAATATGTTCATTGGGCTTGAAGTGTTGCACAGAAAATTATTTACGGACTATGTGGATGATGTAAGTACGAATTACATCGACCCGATTTATTTCGACAAATATCTTTCGCCTGCGAATGCCGCATTGGCAAGACAACTCAATTACAGGGGAACTTTTTCATGGGCCGTAACAAGACCAAGTGCTATCGTTGGTGAAAAAAGAGGTGATCCAAAACAAAATGATGCATATTTCTCAACAATTCTGAGGTTAGGTTGGAGATTGAGGGAAATGAGCGGCGCAGAGCGGCAAATGAGATGTCCACTATATTATTAAGAGTCTTCTTAAAATAAAAACGTACCCTTTATGAAACGCAGGCAAATAATGCCAACATTATTACCAACCAAAATTATGTTATCGATCGCTGTGATTTGTTTGTCAGGTTCAAAATTGGAAGCAACTGGCAATACGAATGAGATCTCCATCAGTAAGAAATCTTTTGAAGACGATAAAAAACCAGCAAAAAAAGAAAAATCCTTCAGAAATCAGAATGTAGTGAAAGTGTATCCGGACATCGTCAAAAAGGAGATGCACGTCATGGCAAAATCAGGCATTGAAAAAGAAATCGAGTTCATGGTTTTTGATATAAATGGCAACATGGTACTGGATTACAAAATGAAGCCGGGCGAAAAGAGAACGATCAATGAACTAAAAAAAGGATCATACATGTATCATGTATTTGCTGAAGATGAATACCTGACCACAGGAAAAATCGTTTTCAGATAAAAGTTCTTTCAAACTCTGTTCCGGTAAAGGCGGAGAGCTTAATAGAATCTGATACCTGGTTGACAAACCTAATCCGTTCTCTATTGGTACCCTCATAGTCTAGTATACGTATTTTATTAAACACTCTCTGCCAAACTTACCGGACACTATTAACAAGGTAGTTCTTTCTTTTCCATAACTAAGAATCCCGTACTGGCGGGGAAATTGGTAAAATCTGGTATCCGTATGAAACCTTTCAGTTGGCTCTGGAAAATTTCAAAAAGATTTTTCGCAATGACTCCCCGCCGCCTTTACGGGTAAATCTCTTCCCCGCATCATCTTCACTCGTTCACAGGACGGTTCATATTGGGTTCGTAAATCTCACGCCATTTTCTTACATTTAGTATCACTAAAACTAACTATTATGAACGTAATTGAACGAGCAAAAAACATTATTACATCTCCTAATAAAGAGTGGGATGTAATTGCCCTGGAACAACCCAATACCGGCCAAATCATCATGGGTTATGTTGTTTTACTTGCGGGTGCGGCTGCGGTAGCGGCATTTATCGGCTACGGCTTGATCGGTTTTAATTACGGCCTCTTCCATTATGCCACTACTTCATGGGGTATCTATTATGCCCTGAGAGTGTTGGTTGCCGCTGTTGTGGGAGTGTTTATCAGCGCACTAGTAATCGATGCGCTGGCGCCCAGTTTTGGATCCGAAAAGAATATGGGCCGCTCTGTCCAACTGGTAGCTTACTCCTACACTCCTGCCTGGATAGGGGGGTTGCTGTCAATTTACCCACCTCTCGCAATAGTGGGGGCACTGGCGGGTATTTATGGACTATACCTATTGTATATAGGAATGCCTAAATTAAAAAAGACTCCAGCCGATAAACAGGCAGGTTACTTTATAGTATCGCTGGTCACCATTATCGTTGTCTACTTCATAATAGGACTAATTATGAGCAGAATTGTGCTCTCGGCAATGGGATTGTCGTATGGTGTCCTTGGATTATAAAAAGAAAAAAAATTAACCCCGCTGCGAGCGGGGTTTTCGAGGCAAATTGATTTCCATTTCATCATCAAGCCGGATAAAGTTCACGCTTTAGAAATTGTGCTGTATAACTTACCTTGTCATTGATCATGGATTCGGGTGTACCCTCAAATAGAATTTTTCCTCCTCCATCTCCTCCTTCTGGTCCCAAATCAATAATGTGATCAGCTACTTTTATTACATCCATATTGTGCTCTATCACCAATACGGTATTTCCCCTGTCAACCAATTTATTCAAAACATCCAGTAAATGCTGTATATCTTCAAAATGAAGACCTGTCGTAGGTTCATCGAGGATATAAAAAGTCTTGCCCGTATCCCGCTTCGACAATTCGGTCGATAGTTTTACACGCTGTGCTTCCCCGCCACTTAAAGTCACTGCAGACTGTCCAAGCGTGATATAACTCAAACCAACTTCATCAAGCACTTTTATTTTACGATAGATATATGGCACCTGTTGAAAGAATTCGACGGCTTCTTCCACCGTCATTTCTAACACATCTGCGATCGATTTTCCCTTATATCTTATCTCAAGTGTTTCCCGGTTATACCGTTTCCCGTTACACTTCTCACAATGAACATAGACATCAGGAAGGAAATTCATTTCAATTACTCTCATGCCGCCACCCTCACAGACGTCACACCGGCCGCTTTTTACGTTGAATGAAAAACGACCAGCGTTGTATCCCCGGATCTTTGCCTCGGGAACTGAAGCAAACAAAGTTCTTATGTCAGTAAAAAACCCACAGTAAGTAGCCGGGTTACTTCTCGGAGTGCGGCCAATGGGCGATTGATCAATCTCAATTACTTTATCGATATTGTCAAGTCCCTTAATGCTTTTATACTCCAGGGGTGTCACCCTCGAGCCATAAGCGTGCTTTGCGAGAAGAGGATAAAGTGTTTCGTTGATAAGGGTCGATTTACCACTTCCACTAACACCGGTGACAACAATAAATTTGCCAAGAGGAAATTTTACATCTACGTTTTGAAGATTGTTTCCCTTTACTCCCTTTAGCTCAATAAATTTCCCATTTCCCTTTCTTCTCTCTTTGGGTGTTTCAATTTTCCTGTGTCCATTCAAATAACTTGACGTGAGCGTATCCAATTTTAATAATGCTGATGGAAAGCCCTGTGCTACCACCTTCCCTCCATGATAGCCTGCCCTGGGACCGATATCAATCAAATGATCAGCAGATAACATGATGTCTTTATCATGTTCAACGACTAACACACTATTCCCGATGTCCCTTAAGTTTTTTAGCGCTTCTATCAGGCGATGATTATCTCGCTGGTGTAACCCGATGGATGGTTCATCCAAAATGTACGTGATTCCCTGCAACTGCGAACCAATTTGAGTAGCTAAACGAATGCGCTGTGACTCACCACCGCTCAGCGTTTTAGACGGACGATTCAAAGAAAGGTAAGAAAGACCTACATCCAACAAGAACTGGAGTCTCTCTCGTATTTCTTTCAATATGTCTTTAGCAATTGCCTTTTGTTTATCCGATATTCTGAGCTCTATCCCATCAAACCAGGCGGCCAGGTTATCCAGGTTCATGCCGCTTAAGTCAGAAATATTTCTTCCCAGTATTTTAAACCAAAGACTTTCTTTCTTCAGTCTTGCACCACCACAACTTTCGCAGGGCTTTAATTCCATATAACTCTCCGCCCAATCGCGCAATCCCTCACTGTATCCATTGTTGAACCAACGCTTCAGCATATTGACTATCCCCTCAAAAGGTGATTGAGGATCAAACTGGACGTTCTCAAAATCGATCTCGGCTTCGTGTCCCTCCTCATTGCCGTATAGCAAAATATTGAGGGATTTCTTTGGCAAATCCTTCAATGGTTTTTGTAAAGAAATTTTGCTCTTTTTAGCAATTTCCTGTACCTGCCTGTATATGTAAGCTTCTCTTTCTTCACCCAGTGGCGCAATCCCTCCTTCCGTAATACTGAGGCTCCAGTCCGGAATAACTGCTTCCATATTTACATGGAACATTGTTCCCAATCCTTTACAAACCGGGCATGCGCCGTAGGGTGAATTAAATGAAAAAGAATTTGGAGAAGGCTCCTCATAGCTAATACCTGTGTCCTCGCACATCAATTGTTTGCTGTATTGAATGACGGCCCCCTCGGGCTCCACCAAAGGGGGAGTGATTCGCTCCCCATCCTCGCTTTTCAATCTGTTTTGTTTCACAGAAACATTTTCACCACGCAAGGTTTGTGAGTTGGTGGCCTTCCCTTTGGGAAGGTCGGGATGGGCTTGCAAAAACATCATTTCTTTGCCAAGCTTTAACGTTTGTTGTACGCTCTGGCTTAATCGTGATCTCAAATCATTTGTTACCTGCAACCTGTCAACTACCAATTCTATGTCATGAATCTTATAACGATCGACCTGCATTTTGGGAACAAGATCCTTGATCTCTCCATCGACTCTTACTTTTAAAAACCCTTTCTTTCGGATATCTTCAAATAATTCGCGATAATGCCCTTTTCGGCCACGGACCAATGGTGCAAGAAGACTTATTTTTTTTTCTTTGAACTTTTTGAAAATATTTTCGACTATTTCTTCTTCACTCCATTTCACCATTTTTTTGCCGGTATTGTAACTATAGGCCTCACCTACCCTGGCAAAGAGTAAGCGCAGGAAGTCATATACCTCCGTAACGGTTCCAACGGTTGAACGCGGGTTTTTATTTGTCGTTTTTTGTTCAATGGAAATAACAGGCGAAAGGCCGGTGATCTTATCTACATCAGGCCGTTCCATTTCGCCTACAAATTGCCTTGCATAGGCGCCGAAGGTTTCCATGTATCGCCGCTGACCCTCTGCATAGATCGTGTCAAACGCCAGAGATGACTTGCCACTGCCGCTAATGCCGGTAATAACAACGAGCTTATTCTTTGGAATAATGATGTCAATATTTTTCAAATTATGTACTCTCGCTCCGGATACCTCAATTACATCCTCTGCAGGCACATCAATTGTACCGTTATTTTTTTCCTTTGCCATATTAAATTTGGGAAGTCGCAAAGATACTGAATCTCAGTCGCTGAATAAGAAAGACAGATGGGACGAATCGGGCAAATCCCTTGCAAAAATCCCGAAGTTAACATCATAGAAAAAATTGATATGGAGAAAGAATTTAAAATATTTTTTCCCAAAAAAAGATTTTGGCACAGTATTTCGAAACAGTTGCGCAGTACCAATTTAATCACAACATATAAGCTAATAGAGTATGAAAAAAACCTTCTTTTTAGCAGGTATAGCAAGTTTTTTGCTTTCCCTGTCTATAAATGCCCAACAGGATTCAACAAAGCCGATGCAGCAGGATACAACCAAAGTTGCTCAGCAAGTTGACACAACAAAACCGGCACAACAAGTTACCACACAGCCTTCCACTGAAACTCAGCAGCAACCTGCCACGCAAATGCAGCAATCTGCAACAGTGGAGCAAAAGAAATACGGGAATCCGACAGTTGATTCCATTCTTTCAAAATATACGCTGGTTCCCATGCCAAATCCAATTACTACTGAACAGATTTTCCCGGTAATTGGCCAATATCAATCAACAACAAATGCTGACCAAAAAATTACGGTTACGCTTGATGACCAGAATAAAGGTTTTGCATGGGTAGATGGTCTGCCTCAGGGAAAAGTAAAAGCTGTTCTAAGGAAATCTCCTGCTACCTACAAAATTCCAGCTCAAAAGACTGAAGGCGGCACTGACGTTCCCGAGGGAACACTGATCTATGACAAAGACACAAAAACAATTTCTATAATGCTGGGCCGCGAATTTAACGACCAGGATCCGGCATCTGTCTTTACAAATGCAACAGCTACTACTGAAGATCAGTCCATGGCAACAAATGACCAAACAAAGATGGATAAGGAAAAAACAAGCGTAACGAAGACAAAAGGAAGCAAGACAAAGACGAAGGCAAAAGTTGAAAAGAAACCTGAACCATGGGTTTTCACTGGAACTAAGATCGAGCAGACAACAGCTGCTAACTAATTATAAATTTTTAGAACTTTTTCTTACAGGGACTAGGGACGTGATGGGCCCCGATTATTCGGGGCTCTTCTTTTTGCCCTCCCTGATTTCTTTTCACCGGCTCAAAAATCTACCCCATTGTTTGTCCGGCTAAATAGGCGGGTTTATCTTTGAGTCTGCCTGCCTGCTCCGAGGGAGTCCTTCGGACCGGTAAGCAAGTTCTTTACTACTTATCACGAAAGGCTGAGGGATGTGGCCCGATGAAGCCTTGACAACCTGTCCTGGACAAGGTGCCAATTCCATCCCGACCATTGGGAAAGATAAGTCAGAGCAAAGCTTAAGACGTCGAATTTAAATATCAAAGAGCTCATCTGGTTTACGGGTGAGCTTTTTTATTATATATAAATAAATCTTAAAAACAGTTGTTAGTTGATAATTTCTCTTTACTAATAAATAAAATTTGCACTGTAATTTTTTAAACTATTGAAGATGGAAGCACATAAAAAACTGGTTATCGGTCTTTTTGGTTTTGGTACGGTGGGTGAAGGATTGTACAAAATACTTCAGCAAACTCCCTCCCTGCAAGCCACAATCAAGAAAATTTGCATTAAACATCCGGAGAAGAAAAGAAATGCACCTGCTGAATTATTTACAACAAATAAAGATCTTTTACTCAACGACCCCCAGATTAATGTGATCGTTGAAGTGATCGATGATGCCGATGCTGCCTTCCGTATCATTACAAAGGCGTTGCGAAATAATAAAGATGTAGTTAGTTCAAGTAAAAAAATGATCGCTGAGCATTTGCACAAAATTCTGCAGTTACAACGGGAGACAGAACGGTCATTCTTATATGAAGCGGCTGCCTGTGCTTCTATCCCCGTCATTCGTAATTTGGAGGAATATTATGATAACGATCTTTTACACTCAATAAAAGGGATCGTAAACGGATCCACCAATTATATTCTGACCAAAATGTTTGAAGAAAAGCTTGAATTCAAACAGGCTTTATTACAAGCGCAGCAATT
>Ga0163163_10006610_pt1 | contig 10153 bp, 12 predicted proteins | sample S65metaG_FD_119766 | JGI IMG/M metagenome (GOLD analysis project Ga0163163, IMG submission 119766) | Switchgrass rhizosphere microbial communities from Kellogg Biological Station, Michigan, USA - S6-5 metaG | ecosystem: Host-associated > Plants > Roots > Rhizosphere > Soil | place: USA... | reverse complement strand
CGGCCCGCGCCGTCGCGAGTCGTCTGGGCATTTCGGACGTCCGCGCCGACGTGCTGCCCGGTGCCAAGCGCGACGTCGTCATTCAACTGAAGCAGTCGGGACGCGCCGTGGCCATGGCCGGCGACGGCATCAACGACGCACCGGCGCTGGCCGAGGCCGACGTCGGCATCGCGATGGGGACGGGCGCCGACGTCGCGATCGAGAGCGCCGGCATCACTCTCGTGAAAGGCGACCTGAATGCGATCGCCCGGGCCCGCCGCCTGTCGCGGGCGACGATGAAGAACATCCGGCAGAATCTGTTTCTCGCGTTTGTGTACAACGCGATCGGCGTTCCCGTTGCGGCGGGCGTGCTGTATCCGTTCACGGGATCGTTCATCAGTCCGATCTGGGCGAGCGCGGCGATGACGCTGAGTTCGGTGTCGGTGATTGTGAATGCGCTCCGGTTGCGGCGGGTTCGTTTGTAGCGGTTCGTTTGTAGGGGACGGCCTTCAGGCCGTCCCGCAAGAGGCTGGATGTAGGGGACGGCCTTGAGGCCGTCCCTCAGAACTCAGAAAGGAATTCCATGGCCATCGATCCGGTCTGCAAGATGAAGGTTGACGAAGCGAAGGCCGCCGGCACGAGCGAGTATCAGGGCAAGACGTATTACTTCTGCGCGGTTTCGTGCAAGCGGAAGTTCGATGAGAATCCGGAGAAGTATTTGAAGGCGGGAGGAGTTGGGACGCCCTAAAGGGCGTCCCCTACAGGGCGTCCCCTACAGGGCGTCTTCCCCTGCAGGGCGTTCCCTACAGGAAGGCTTGCGCCAGGAGTTCGTAGGATCGCCGGCGCGCCTGGTGATCGTACGTGATCGTCACGACCATGATCTCGTCGGCTTCGTACTCCGCAGCCAGCGCCTCGAGCTCCTCGCGAACCCGTGATGGTGTGCCAATGATCGCGCGCCGGCGCTTCGCCACCGCAGCGAGGCTGTCGGGATGCTGCTCGAGAAACTGGAGTGCAGTCTCGACCGGCGGAACTGTAATGGGTGTCCCGGCCAGGAAGTGCGCAAACCCCATGCGCGAGCTCGCCGCCAGTTGCTTCGCCTCTCCATCGGTGTCGGCGCACAAGGCCCAGGCGGCCACAATCACATACGGCGACTTCTGCGCGGCGCACGGGATGAAGTGCTGGCGGTAGTGGCGGGCCACCGCCGCACCGCCGGGATAAATGAAATCAGCAAAGGCGTACGGCAAGCCGAGTTCCGCGGCCCAGATTCCGCTTTGCGGCGACGATCCGAGAAGCCACGGCTGCGGACCGGAATGGTCGGGCAACGGGGATGGGCGCAGGCGCGCGAACTGGTGACCGGCGGGAAAACCATCGCGCACGTAGCAAAGCAGCTCCACCAGCTGCTGGGGAAAATCGTCGGGCGCGGCGGTCCGCCGATCGCGCTGCAAGGCAAAGGCGGTCATCGGGTCGGTGCCGGCAGCGCGGCCGACGGCGAGGTCAATTCTCTCGGGATGAAGCGCGTTCAGCAGGCTGAACGTCTCGGCGACCTTGAGCGGGCTGTAGTGCGGCAGCATGACGCCGCCGCTGCCGACCCTGATTCTGGCCGTCGCGGCGGCCACCGGCCCGATGACGATTTCCGGGCTCGTCCCGGCAAGCATCACCGTGCCGTGATGCTCGGCGAGCCAATAGCGCGTGAACCCCAGCCCATCGACCAAACGCGCCAGATCGACCGTGTTTCGCAAGGCATCGCCGACTGTCATGCCCTGTGAAATGGGCGACTGGTCCAGCACGCTGAGCCGCAGTGACATGCTGTGCACCATCTTCCCCTGAGGCTCGCGTCCGAAACCAGCATTTGTTGCTACACTTCCCATCCCCTTTCGGGTTTCGTTCGTAGAGTTTATGTGGCTCTGGGCGGCTCTGGCGGCGGTTTCCGACAGCTCGGTGGCGGATCGGGCGGCGTTTGATCGCATGGCGCGTGGCGATCACGATGCCCTCGGCGAGATCTACGATCGCCACGGCCGGTTGGTGTACTCGATGGCCTTCCGGATCCTCCGCGACCAGTCCGACGCCGAGGACGTCGTCCAGGAAGTCTTCTCGCAGGCCTGGCGGCAGGCGTCCCGGTACGATGCCTCGCGCGGGAGTGTGCTTGCGTGGCTGCTCACGCTCACCCGCAGCCGCTCGATCGATCGGCTGCGCGGCCGCCGCGCCCGTCCGGAGCCGACCGCGGACGAAGGGATGTTGAATGCGATTCCTGACCGCGGCGCCCCGGCCGATGTCCTGGTGGTGTCGGCAGGACAAGCCTCGCAGGTCCGAGAAGCGGTCGAAGGACTGTCGGTTCTGCAGCGCGTGGCCATCGAGCTCGCCTTCTACGAGGGGCTGACGCATGCCGAGATCGCGGAACGGCTGGAACTGCCGCTCGGTACGGTGAAGACGCGGATTCGTCAGGGACTGCTGAAGTTGCGGGATCGTCTGGCGGGGTCGGTGTGATGGCTGTTAACGGGTCGGAACACGATCGGCTCCACGAATCGGCCGGGCTCTATGTGCTCGACGCGCTCGGGCCATCCGAGCGTTCGGAGTTCGAGCGCCACCTGCAGACGTGTGCTGAATGCACGGCGGAAGTCCGTTCGTTGACCGGCGTCGCGGCGGCGTTGCCGTACGGCGTGCCGCTCGTCGATCCGCCGCCCGGCCTTCGCAACCGCGTGATGGCGGTCACCGGCGGCGCCAGCGTCCCACCATCGAACGTTGTCGCGTTGCCGGCACGTCCCCCGCGCCCGCGGTCATGGGTGACGATCGCCGGCTGGCTGAGCGCCGCCGCTCTCTTGCTGGTGTCGCTCGGACTCGGGACCTATTCGATGTCGTTGCAGCGTGAAATTGCCGGACTCCATTCCGAGATCAGCACGCTCAATGCACGGCTGACCGACAGCGAACAGCGCGTGACCGTGGCGACACGACTCGTCGCGCTGGCTGATTCGCGGATGGCGATCCTCACCGCGCCCGACATGACGCAGGTCGATCTGCAGGGCCAGCAGCCAGTCGCGCCGCGTGCCGCGGGCCGCGCCTTCTACAGCCGGTCGCGTGGGCTTGTCTTCACGGCCACCGATCTGCCGCCGCTTCGCGCCGGGCGCGCTTACCAGCTGTGGGTGGTCACCGCGCAGCAGCCGGTCAGCGCGGGACTGCTCGACCTCGACACGGCGGGCCGCGTCACGCAGGCTTTCAACACGCCGCCAGACCTCGCGGCGCCCGTCGCCATCGCCGTCACCGAAGAGCCGGCGGGCGGTGTCCCCGCGCCGACCGGCGACAAGTATCTTGTCGGCCTCACCCATTGACGTCATCGACTGCTTCTCACGAGCGAAGCGCTACATCCAAGCCTGGCCACCGTCCGTAGTTGCACTCAGAAGCGGCCAATCGGCCGCCCATTCTTCAGAGGAGAGGGTGCAATGCGAAAGTCGATTCTTGGCGTGTTCGTGATCGCGGGATTGATCGTGGGCGTGTCATCGGCCAGCGTCGTCGGTCAGGCGATGCACGAGAAGTCGCTGTACGAGCGGCTCGGCGGCAAGAAAGCGATCACCGCCGTCGTCGACGAGTTCGTTGGACGTGTCGCCGCCGACAACCGCATCAATGCGTTCTTTGCCGCCACCGCGTCGGATTCGAAGCGCCTCGCCGCCTTCAAGGGCAAGCTCGTCGATCAGATCTGCGAAGCCAGCGGCGGTCCCTGCAAATACAAAGGCAAGGACATGAAGACGGCGCACATGGGCATGGGTGTCAGCGGCGGCGACTTCAACGCGCTCGTCGAGGATCTGGTGGGCGCGCTCGACAAGTTCAACGTGCCGCAGCACGAGAAAGATCAGTTGCTGGGCGCGCTCGGCCCGATGAAGAACGACATCGTTGAGAAGAAATAGCTCTCCACCACAAAGGACACAAAGGGCACGAAGGACGGAACATCAAAAACCTTTGTGTCCATTGTGTCCATCGTGGTGAACGTTCTTTTCAGATCACCACAGTGAGGCGCACGGCCGTATTCCACGGATCGGTCACGACTGAGCTGTCCTCGTGTTTTCGTACCTGAACTCCCGCCGCAGCCAGGCTGTGCGCTGCTCTCTCGAGATCGTCGGCCGAGGGCAGCACCAGCTCCCACTCCAGCAATCGCGCCTCGTTCTCGAGCGCTGGTCCGACACCGGCCGCCCACGTGTTCGTCCCGAGATGATGGTGATAGCCGCCGGCCGACAGAAACAGCGCGCCTGGAAAGGTCCAGACGATTTTGTCGAAGCCGAGCGCGGCGTGGTAGAAAGCTTCCGCGGTCTCGAGATCGCTGACCTGCAAGTGCATGTGTCCCAGCGTCGTTCCCGCCGGCAAGCCGTTCCAGGCCTCGTCGCCACCGGCCGCCACCAGGCTCTGCAGATTGAGCCGCTCCGTGGTCATGTAGATCTCCTGGGCGCGCACCTTCCATTCCGCGCGCGGGCGATCGGCGTAGACCTCGATGCCGAGTCCGTCCGGATCCCAGAGATACAACGCTTCGCTCACCGCGTGATCCGCCGACGCGAGGTGTGTGCCGTGTTCGCCAAGATGGCGCACAAACCGCCCGAGCGACGCGCGATCGGGAACAAGGATCGCAAAGTGGTACAGGCCGTACCGCCCGCCGCGGGGCGGGCGCTTCGTGCCCGCCTGCCCTTCGAGGTGAATCAACGGTGAACCGCCGCCATGAGCGCCCAACGCCGCGCTGGTTCGATCGCGCGAGAGGACGGTCAATCCGATGATGTCCTGGTAGTACTCGAGCGAATGCTCGAGATCGCTCACCTGCAGACGGGCAGCGCCGAGATGCGTTGCGTGGGGAAGACGAAAACCGGGAGCGGGAATTCCGAAGGGCATGCCACTGCCGCGACCAGGCCGCTCCCCTACCTTACACGACGATGGCCGGAGGGGCGACGGGAACGGTGGCCGTGCGACGGCCCGCTCCCAGCGCGCTCAGGCGGACGGTGGCCCTGCCGATGATGGTGATGGCGATGCGAACCGTCGGCACCGGGCGGTTGTTTCACGGCGGCTTTGTGATAGTCGAAATCCGGGACCGTGACGCGCGACAGGCGCTTATCGATGGCGCGCTCGATGGCACGGACGTCGCCTTCCTCCTCGGCCGACATCAGCGTAAACGCCGTGCCGGTTGCCTCGGCGCGAGCGGTCCGTCCGACGCGGTGGATGTAGTCTTCCGGGACCGCCGGCACGTCGAAATTCACGACGTGACCGAGCGCGGTCACATCGATGCCGCGCGCCGCGATATCGGTCGCCACCAGCACGCGGTACTTCCCTGCTTTGAACCCGGCCAGCGCCTGGATGCGCTGGGCTTGCGAGCGATTGCCGTGGATCCGTTCGGCGCTGATGCCGCTCGCGGACAGCGATCGCGCGACGCGATCGGCGCGATGCTTGGTTCTGGTGAAGACCAAGGCATCGGCGATCTCGCCGCGATTCAGCAGCTCAATCAGGAGCGACGCCTTCAAGTGCTGCGGCACCGGATACACCGCCTGCGTGATGCCGACGGCCGGCGTCGCGCGCTGGTTCATGTTGATGGTCACCGGGTCGTGCAGCATCTCGCGCGCCAATTCGGCAATCGGCGGCGGCATGGTGGCGCTGAAAAACAGCGTCTGGCGCCGCGACGGGATGTGACGAAGCACGCGGCGGATGTCCGGGAGAAATCCCATGTCGAGCATTCGGTCCGCTTCGTCGAGGACCAGGAATTTCAATCCGGCGAGCCTGGCATACGGGGCGCGGAAATGATCGAGGAGACGGCCCGGCGTCGCGACGATCACGTCGACGCCGCTGCGAAACGCATGCTCCTGCGGACCCATGCCGACGCCGCCGAAAATGGCGGCCGCGGTCAGCGGGGTGTGCGTGGCGAGATCGTTCAGATCTTCGACAATCTGCGCCGCCAGTTCGCGCGTCGGAGCGAGCACCAGCGCCCGCGTCACACCGCGGCGCTCGGCAATCAGCTTGTGAAGGATCGGCAACAGGAACGCTGCCGTCTTGCCGCTGCCGGTCGTCGCCGTCGCCATGACGTCGCGCCCCTGCATCGCCGGCGGGATCGCGTCGGCCTGAATAGGCGTCGGCCGGGTGAAGCCGAGATCCTTGACGCCCTGCAGCAGGTTCGGATGGAGTGCGAACTGACCGAATGACACTACGCGACGCGTTCTTGCGAGGGAGCGCCCGGCATCATCAGATCGGGCATCGGCTCGGCCAGGAACATCCGGCGAACGGCGGTCCCGATCCATCGCGCATAGCGCGCCGACCGCGCCACGCGCGCGCTGTCAGTGGCGATGCCGGTGTTGGCATACATCTGGCGGTACAGCTTCGAGATCAACATGAACGCCACGCGGGCGCGCAGCGACTTGACCACCTTCGCGCGCTCCCAGACGCGCGGCCAGCTGTAGAAACTGTCCCACGCCTGTTGCGTCCGCACGCGGATCTCCTCGAAATCCATGGTCGGATGGGCCGAGTAGAGCTTCGGACGCTTGTGCTGCGGGATCAGCCAATGCTGCGTGACTGGCACGCCGTCAACCGTGTGGGCCTGATGCTCCGGCTCGGCGGCCCACTTCTCGAAATCGATCGTGCCCGGGAACGGCGTCAGCAGCACGAACTGCGCGAAGGTGACGTCGGCTTTGTGGGCCAGGGCGACGGTGGCTTCGAAGGTTTCCTTGCGATCGCTCGGCAAGCCGAAGATGAACGATCCGAGGACGTGAACGCCGTTGTGGCGGAACGCCCGCAGCCGATCCACGAGCGCATCGCCCGACAGATTGAAGCCCTTGTAGACTTCCTTCAGCCCTTCATCGGTCACCGACTCGACGCCGACCAGCGCGCCCTTGATGCGCGCCTTCTTCATCGCCGCGAGAAACGCCGGATCTTCGGCCGCTTCCATGGTGATCTGGGTGAAGAACACCATGTCGTCGGGCAGCTGCGACAGCATCTCCATCAACTCGAATCGTTCGCGCCGCAGTTCCTCGAGCTCGTGAAGGCGGGTCTTGTCGGAGCGGCGGCGGGCCATCGCCAGATCTTCGAGCGTGACCGGATAGAAGTTGTCGTCGGCGAGGGCAATGAACCTGAATCCGAGGCGACGCAGCTCCACGATCTCGTGCACGACGCGATCGACGGCTCGCTGACGAGGCTCCTGACCGTCGGTCCGCCACACTGAGCAGAACGAACAGTGCTTCGGGCAACCGCGCACAGTCTGGACCGACGCCCACATGTAGCGGCGCGGCGGCAGCAGATCCCATCGTGCCGAGGCGAACGTCTCGCCGCTCACACGACCGCCGTCGTAAATCGGCTGGGGGTGCCCGGCCACGCAGTCGCGTACAACGTGTTTCCAGATGACGTCGCCGTCGCCCTTCACGACCGCGTGGGCGGAGCCGTGGGAGAGGGCTTCCTCGGGAAACAGCGTGGCGTGAATGCCGCCGTACACCACCCATGCGCCCCGTTCGCGCGCCAGCTTCCCGACTTCGTAGCCGCGGCGCGCGTTGCCGGTATGGATCCCGATCCCGACGACATCGCCAGGTTGAATCGTCGAGACGTCAATCGGATCCAGTGATTCGTCGACGACCAGGGGGTCGCCCCACTCGGTGCCGGTGGCGGCAGCGAGGACATAGAGCCAGCGAGGTGTGATGACGGCCACGCCAAAGGAGACGTGGCTCGGATTCAACAGGTGGACACGTGTACTCATTCGCTAGCGGGCCTTCCGGGCTGAAGACACGCGTACGTTTTGTGCTCTCGGTCCGCTGATCGAATCGTCAAGGAGTTCGAACGTCACCCGCTCCCCAACCTGCAGATCCCAGAACTTGCCTTGGAAGTCGGCCTTATGAAAGAAGACGTCGCCGCGCGGAGCACTGATGATGCCGCTGCCCTGGCCGCGGGTAAGGGCTTTGATGCGTCCCTTTGTGACCTTGCCAGCGTAGACAGGCTTCGACGGGCCGACGTGAGACGGCGAAGGCATCGGGCGCCCTTTCAGGAGTCGGGGCTTCCGATGAAGAAAGCCGCCCACTGCTCGAAATGATGAAACGGGACTGGACGAATGACGACAGAGTCTAACACGCGCAGAGTCGGCTTTAGAGCTTCTTTGCGGAAATGTCTGGAATCGCGACGCTCCGGTTCAGGTGTCAGCGTCAGAACTCGATCAGAACTTCGATTTCATCATCGGAAACGTGCCTTCCGACTTCCGGACCGGCGTCGGTTCGGAAACCGGCTGTGCCGCCGCCTGTTCGGTGAGCGCGCTCGCCAGAACCTGAGCGTGGTGGGTCTTGGTTCTGATCTGCTTGGTGGCGGCGTCGGCTTCCTTCACCAGGCTTTCAAACAGATCAGGCAGTTTCTCGACCGATTCGATTCGGAGCGCCCGCGGTGCGTCGTTGAACAACCACTCTTCGACGTTCGAGTCTTCCACATCATTGTGATTGCCAGACATCGTTCGCAGGGCGATGCCCCATTTGTTGCCGATTTTCGCGTAGCCGAGATCGCGTTTCGTGTAATTGCCCGAACCATCCTCCCGGCTCTCGAGACGGAGCCAGGTGGCGATGCCCAGGTTGAGGCGTCGAAGCGCGGAATCCAGGGCGGTGACGAACTTGCCGAGCTCGTCGGACACGGCGTTCAATTCCGTGGCCGCCTGTGTGAGTTGTTTGTAGGAGCTCGAGATCCGCTGGTTGAGTGAGTCGATCTTTGCAGCCATTCGATCCTCCACGGCCTGACAGGCCACAGATAACTGCCCCACGGGGCCTTTCCACTCGTCACTTCACCAAGCGACGGGACGTTCCGGCTTCCGCCGGGCCGACAAAGAACGTCGGCGCAGATCCATGCGTGATCTTACAGCACTTTCTACTCGAGCCTCGAACCGCGGCCATAAGAATCTATGCAAAGCCGTGTTATTGCTGAGCTTATGCGCCTCGCGACTGCACGTCGTTTCAATACCAGCCCTCAGGCGGCTGCATTCGACGCGGCCCGAGCAAGGACCAAGCCAAGGTAGAATCGCGCCGTGACTCACCGTCTCTTTTCCATCGTCTTTCGCTCATTCGTCGTGATCTCCGCCTTGTGCGCCGCCCGCCCCGCGGCCGCTCAATTAGGCAGCAAACCTGCCGAAGAGTGGATTCGCGAGCTCGATGCTGCTGACCGCGTTTCCGGCCTGAAAATCCCCGAAGTCATCGCCGCGTTGAAGGTCAAGGCCGGTCAGGTCGTCGCAGACATCGGAGCGGGAAGCGGAGTCTTCAGCCTGCCGATCGGGCGCGCGATCAGACCGGGAGGGACCATCTACGCCGTCGACATCGACCAGGAGCTGCTCAATCACGTGGAAATGGAAGCGACCGAGCAAGGAATGGTCAACGTGAAGCCGATCCTGGGAAGTGGAAGTGATCCCCTTCTGCCCGTTGACGTCGATCTGGTGTTCATGAACGACGTCCTGCATCACATCCAGGACCGTGCAGGCTACCTGGCGACGCTCGCCCTCTACCTGAAACCGGGTGGCCGGATCGCCATCATCGACTTTCAATCGGGCCAGGGCCCGCACAAAGATGACCCGACGATGATGGTGACCGAGGATCAGGCGACGAAGTGGCTGGAACCGGCCGGCCTGAAGCCGGTCGAGCATATCAACCTGTATAGCGATCGCTGGTTTGTGGTCTATGGAAAGTAGAGGTTCTCGGTTCTAGGTTCTCGGTTCTAGGTTCGGTGACACTGAATCAAGAACGTAGAACCCAGAACGTAGAACCCAGAACCCAGAACGGAGAACCTTTAGAACCCTTACTTGTTACTCTTCTCCTCCGCTCTCGCTCCTCGCAGGACCAGCTCGATCGCGACATTCCCTTCATGACACGCGTACTCGTAGACCTGGTAGTCGTCGTGGCGATTCAGGAGCAGCGATGCGCGCCAGGGCTGCGTAAACGTGTTGGGATCCTCGACTCTCATCTCGTACTGAATCGTGTCCTGATCGATCAGCGTGAACCGTTCGACGACGTGGAGCGCGGTGCTGTAAGGCGCGGCACGGAGTCGTCCGGACGCGGCATGAGTCGAAATCCAGCCGCGCCCGTTGTAATTCGTGCTATCGATCACCAGCGTGTCGCCTTCCCAGCGGCCCCGCGGCTCGCCGGTCCATGACGTGATGCTGTCGAGGCGGGGCCGGCCATCGGTCGGAATGATCCGCGCTTCATGGATCTGTTCG
>Ga0163163_10006607_pt1 | contig 10157 bp, 7 predicted proteins | sample S65metaG_FD_119766 | JGI IMG/M metagenome (GOLD analysis project Ga0163163, IMG submission 119766) | Switchgrass rhizosphere microbial communities from Kellogg Biological Station, Michigan, USA - S6-5 metaG | ecosystem: Host-associated > Plants > Roots > Rhizosphere > Soil | place: USA: Michigan... | reverse complement strand
CGCCTCCCGGGTCCGGGCGGGCAGCCGGTCAAGCCGCTCGGACCAGGCGGCCTCGAGCCGGTGGCTGGGCGGCAGGTCACCGAGCGGCGCCTCGCCGCGGCGCTGGGCTGACGACAGCAGCGCCGCGATCTCCAACAGGGCCAGCGGGTTGCCCCCGGTCCAGCCGACCAGGGCCGCCAGCACGGCGCCGGTGACGCGGAGGTGGTGCGCCTCGAGCAGCCGAGCGCAGTCCGTTGAGGTCAGGCCGGAGACGTCGATGGTGGGAAGGTCGGCTCGTTCGATCTGGTCCACTCGGTCCGGCCGGGCGGCCAGGACCATCGCGACCCGCTCGGACGCGAGCCGGCGCGCCACGAACAGCAGCACCTGGGCCGACGAAGGGTCGACCCACGGCAGGTCGTCGACGAGAACGACGAGCGGCCGGCGCTCGCCCGCCGCGGCCAGGACGTTCAGGGCCGCGGCACGTGCCGGGTAGGGGCTGGTGACCTCGCCCTCGGCCAGCGCCAGACAGATCTCGAGCGCGGACCGCTGTGCCCCCGGAAGATCCGCGAGGTGCTCCCGCAGGGGAAGAACGAGATCCGCGAGCGCGGCGAACGGCAGCGACGCCTCCGCCTCCACCCCCTGCAGCCGCAGAACGCGGGCGTCGACGGCGGGCGCGGCGGCGCCGGCCGCGTAGTCCAGCAGCGTGGTCTTGCCGACGCCGGGCTCGCCGCGCAACAGCAGCGCCCCGCCCTGCCGGGACACCCCGGCGAGCAGGCCGTCGATGAGCCCTCGTTCACGGTCCCGCCCGACGACCGGCAGCCCGGACGGTGGGACGCCGACGGCCGGACCGTCGTCGGTCGCCCGCATGTCACCCCCGATCCAGCGTGCCGCCGCCGCAGGATCACCATCCTGCCGTGAATCGTCTGTGCCCGAGGGGAAACCGGAAAGCGAACCGGCGGGTCGCCACGCCTCGGGTCCACCGGTCGGCCGGGTTGTCCAGTGCCTGGAAGGTAGGCAAAAGTAGGGATTTCCCCGATGCCGACGGCCGGCGGGCCGTGTTGACTTGCCCAGGTGCGAGCCGCGGGCGGCAGGCGCACGCTACCCGGCGCCAGATCGTGGCCGCCGCGGCAGCTGCGACCCGCGACGCGCTCCGATCGCCGGCACCCACTTCGGGTCTGCGGCTCCCTCGCAGCGGCGACGCAGCGGCCGACGGGGAGATGGAGCGTGCCTCCCCGCGGCCGGCGCGAAGCTCCGTGCCGCCAGGTGACGGCCAGGCAGCCGCTGGGTTCGGGGGGACCAGCGGAACCACCGTCGCCTGGCGGCACGGGCACCGCTGTCGTCCGGGGCATCGTGGTCCGGTGGGTGCCGTGGTCGCACGGAACCGGCCGGGTGGCGAACCCCGGCGGTCCTGGTGGCATCCGCGTGAGGGATCATCGGGACCATGGCTTCGGGGGCTTCCACAGACAACGAACCGGCGCTGCGGATCGGCGTGCTGGGCGCGGCGCGGATCGCGCCGGCGGCGCTGATCCGGCCGGCGGCGGTGGTAGACGGCGTCAAGGTCGTCGCCGTCGCCGCCCGGGACGAGGCCCGGGCGGCGCGATTCGCGGGCCGGCACGGAATTCCACGCGTTCTGGCCGACTACGGCGCGGTCGTCGACGACGACGACATCGACGCCGTCTATATCCCGCTGATTCCCTCCGCACATGCCCACTGGACGATCCGGGCCATCGAGGCCGGCAAGCACGTGCTGTGCGAGAAGCCCTTCACCGCGAATGCCGACGAGGCACTCGCGGTGAACGAGGCGGCGGACCGTGCCCGTGCGGGTGCCGGCGGCGACGTGGTCGTGATGGAGGCGTTTCACTGGCGCTATCACCCGCTCGCCGCCCGCCTGCTGGAGATCGTGTCGAGCGGCGAGATCGGGCCCGTCCGGCGGGTCGCAGCCCGCCTCGTCATCCCCATTCCGAGCCGGCGCGACATCCGCTGGCAGCTCGCCCTCGGCGGCGGCAGCCTCATGGACATCGGCAGCTACGGCGTCCACATGATGAGGACCCTCGCCGGCTCGGAGCCCACTGTCGTCTCAGCCACGGCGACGACGCGGCTGGCGGAGGTCGACCGCTACCTGACGGCCGACCTGCGGTTCGACGGCGGGATCACGGGCCGGCTGGAGGCAGGAATGTGGGCATGGCCTGGTCTCGCGCTGAGACTGGTGATCACGGGGGAGCGGGGCGAGATCCGCGTCTTCAACCCGCTGGCGCCACACATGTTCCACCGCCTGACCGTGACGACGGACCGGCGGCGACGTGAGAAGGCCGCCGGTGAGAGCACCTACGCCCTGCAGCTGCGAGCCTTCCACGCCGCCGTCCGGCACGGTGCGCCGGTGCTGACCCCGCCCACGGACGCCCTCGCGAACATGCGGGCGATCGACGCCATCTACCTGGCCGCCGGCCTTTCACCCCGACCGTCGGGGCCGACCGCCGGCTGACCGACGTCCGGGCGACAAGCGACTGACGGCCCCGGTTTCGCGCGGGCCGCCGTGCGGGGGACCACCGCAAGCTCCTGGCTCCCCGCTCCCAGTTACTGGCTTTCGGCGGCGAGGCGCAGCAGCTCGTCGTGCAGGAGCGTCGTGGCCCAGGTGGTGTCGGCGTCGGGCGGCTGCGTGTGGAGATGGAGCGCCAGGCCGTCGACGAGGGCGTGCAGCCGGCGGGCGGCCGCGAGGGTGACGTCGTCGCGCGGACGCCCGGAGAGCAGCTCGACGGCCTGGTGGCAGAGCTCCTCGAGCTCACGGGCGGCGTAGTCGCGGATCGTCACCAGGCTGGGCAGGGCGTGGCTTTCGGCGATTAGTGCCAGGTTGACGTCGAACTCGGCCCGGCTGTCCGGCTCCAGCGGCAGCAGGTGGCGAAGGACGGCCAGGGCGAACTGGACCGGGTCCTTCGACGGAGGGACCGCCCGGATGCGCGCCGTCGCCCGATCGACCATGAGCCGCGCCGAGAACTCCAACAGCTCGGCCCTGGTCGGGAAGACGTGGCGCAGCGAGCCGACGACGACGCCTGCCTCGTCGGCGACCGAACGTACGGAGACCGCTCCGATCCCGCGCTCGACGATGATCCGCCACACGGCCTCGGCGAGCTGCGCCTTGCGGGCGTCACGGTCGATGGTCCTCGGCACGGCCTGAAAGTAGCACGACTGTGCTAGCTTGGCGTTGTAGCACAGTCGTGCTGCCAAGTTGTGTCCGTGCGGTCCGCAGCGCCCGCGCGGGAGCCCACGAGGAGGAACGCCGTGATGGGTGCGGTGATCGCCGCGTGCGAGATCGGTTTCTGGGTGCTCGTAGCGCTGGGGCTGGCCGCCCGGTACGGGCTGCAGTGGCGGCGCACCGGGCTGGTGCTGCTGGCGCTGACGCCACTGGTCGACGTCGTCCTGCTGGCGGCGACGGTCGTCGACCTGCGCGCCGGCGCGACCGCGAGCTTCTTCCACGGCCTGGCCGCGATCTATCTCGGGTTCTCGGTGACCTACGGGCACAAGATGATCGCCTGGGTGGACGTGCGCGCCGCCCACCGGTTCGCGGGCGGCCCGGCCCCGGTGCGGCTCCACGGCGCGCGATACGCCCGGGAATGCTGGATGGACGTGGTCCGTACCGGGGGCGCGGTCCTCATCGCCGCCGCGGTGATCTGGATCCTGACGGTCCTGGTCGACGACCCGGACCGGACCGTCGGCCTCGAGTCGCACTACCCGGTTCTCGCCCTCATCCTCGTGGCTGAGCTCATCTGGGCCATCAGCTACACCGTCTGGCCAAGAAAGCCAAAGCCGGCATCCTGATGCATAGCCGGCCAGCGAGGGCCCCGATAGCGGGGGGCCGACCGAAGACTGCTGCCCGGCCGACGGGGCAGCCCGCGATCGGGCTGCCGGGCTGACCTTGTCGGCGAGATCGTGGATCAAGCGTAGGGTGGTGGCGAGGCGGGCGGCGCTGCGTGGTGTGGGGGAGTGGAGGCTTAGATGAGACGCCGTTTCAATACGGCTGGCCCATGCGTCCCGCAATACCATTATATGATTCCGGCGCTTTCACGGATACCGGATGCGCCGGCGCTGGTGGACCAGGCGGCGTACTTCGTTGTGCACGCGCCGCGTCAGACCGGCAAGACGACGGCACTGCGGGCGTTGGCACGGGAACTGACGGACGAGGGCCGGTATGCGGCGGTGCACTTCTCCTGCGAGACGGCCGAGGTCGCCGGAGACGACTATGGCGCGGCGGCTCGCGGCATTCTTTATCAGATCAGGACCGGAGCGGAAGACCAGCTCCCGGCCGAGCTATGGCCGCCGGCCTGGCCAGAGTCGCCGGAGGGAACCGCGCTGGGTGCGGCGCTGCGTGCGTGGGCGCAGGCCTGTCCTCGGCCGCTGGTGCTGTTCTTCGACGAGATCGACGCGGTCCGTGGCCAGAGCCTGATCAGCGTCTTGCGGCAGCTGCGCTCGGGCTTCCCGACTCGGCCGGACACCTTTCCAGCGTCCGTGGTGCTTTGCGGACTACGTGACGTCCGCGACTATAAAGTCCTCTCCGGAGGCGACGGCAACCGTCTCGGCACGTCGAGCCCGTGCAACGTAAAGCTGGAGTCGTTGCGCCTCGGGGACTTCACTCTGGACGAGGTGGCTGATCTCTACGGTCAGCACACAGCCGAGACCGGCCAGGAGTTCGGCGCCGGAGCGGTCGAGCACGCCTACGAGCTGACCGGCGGCCAGCCGTGGCTCGTCAATGCCCTGGCCCGCGAGGCGGTCGAGAAGCTGGATGTCCCACCGTCGAAGCCGATCACGGTTGATCATCTGGAGGAGGCGAAGGAGCAGCTGATCCTGGCTCGGGTGACCCACCTGGACTCGCTGGCGGCCAAGCTCGCGGAGCCGCGCGTCCAGAAGGTCCTGGGCCCGGTGCTTACCGGAGACCTGCTGATTCTCGAGCCATACGACGACGATCTCACCTACGTCCGCGACCTGGGCCTGATCGCACAGAAGGCGCCCGTCCGGGTCGCCAACCCGATCTATCGGGAGGTCATCGCCCGGGTGCTGTCGTCGAGCATCCAGGAAAGCATCATCGCGGACCCGAGGTCCTTCGTCCGTGCCGACGGCACGTTCGACTTTCCCAAGGTGCTTGCCGAGTTCGCCGAGTGGTGGATGGAGAACGGCGACTTCCTGACTGGCCGCGGCTATTACGATGAGGCCGCCCCGCAGCTGATCTTCATGGGTTATCTACAGCGGGTCGTCAATGGCGGCGGCTACGTCGACCGTGAGTACGCCGTCGGCACCGGCCGCGTCGACCTGCAGATCCGCTGGCCCTTCAAGGCCCCCGACGGCAGCCGCCAGGTCCAGCGCGCGGCGGCGGAGCTCAAGGTGTGGCGCGATGGCAGACCCAACCCGCTCAGCCGCGGCCTCCAGCAGCTCGACCGCTACCTGGACCGCCTCGGCCTGGACACCGGCACGCTGATCGTCTTCGACCAGCGGCCCGACGCCCTCGACATCACGGAACGCACCGCGATCATCACGACGACCAGCCCCACCTCGGGCCGCACCATCACCCTCATGACCTGCTGACGCCGCGTCAGCTGAGCGGCTGGGAGACGCGTGAGCCACCAGGTGTCGATCGTGGACGTCGAGGCCTGGCCGACCGCCATGGTCGCGGCGGCCATGTCGAACAGGTCGGTCACGTAGAGCCCGCAGGGGACGACGTCGTTCACGCCGGTCGCGGCGGGGGCCGGCCGTAGCCGGCCAGGGCGGTCAGGCAAAGGCTGACGACGTGGCGCAGCCGCAGGCCGCGCAGCTGCTCCGGCTCGGCCCCGCCTCGACGCCAGAACGTTGCGTTGGCATGGCGGTCACGTGACGATGACGTACTGCCGCGGTGCGCGCCTTCACTCCAGTCGGAGGCGCGAGGGAAAGGACCAGTCGTGAGCGCAGGAGCAAGCGAGCGGAGCGGTCGTCCGAGGAACGAGGACGACCGCGAGCCGGGGTCCCCGCGCGGCGCGGAGGCGCCGTGCGGGGGAGCGATGAGTGCGGCGACGGAGCGAACTCGGGGCACAGGGAGCCGTGAGGTCAAGGGCGTCGTGTCGATGAGGAAGGTCGCGCCGGTCGAACTGCGTACGGTCGTCGTGCCGGACCCGGGCCCCGGCGAGGTCACCGTCGACGTCCAGGCCTGTGGCGTCTGCCATACCGACTTCCACTACCGCGAAGGCGGGATCAACGACGACTTCCCGTTCCTGCTGGGCCACGAGGCCGCCGGCGTCGTCGCCCAGGTGGGCCCGGGCGTCACCCACGTCGCCCCCGGCGACTACGTGGTGCTCAACTGGCGGGCGGTCTGCGGCCAGTGCCGCGCCTGCCGGCGGGGCCGGCCCTGGTACTGCTTCAACACGGCGAACGCGACGCAGAAGATGACGCTGGAGGACGGCACCGTGCTGTCGCCGGCGCTCGGGATCGGCGCGTTCCTGGAGACGACGCTCGTCGCCGCCGGGCAGTGCACCAAGGTCGACCCGGCCGCGCCCCCGGAGGTCGCCGGCCTGCTCGGCTGCGGCGTGATGGCCGGCCTCGGCGCGGCGATGAACACCGGCGAGGTCGGCCGGGGGGATAGCGTCGCGGTGATCGGCTGCGGCGGCGTCGGCGGCGCGGCCATCGCCGGCGCGCGGCTCGCCGGCGCGGCGAAGATCATTGCTGTCGACGTCGATGAGCGCAAGCTCGCGCTCGCCACGACCCTGGGTGCCACCCACACCGTCAACGCCCGCGGCACCGACCCGGTGGCAGCGATCCAGGAACTCACCGACGGGTTCGGCGCGGACGTCGTCATCGATGCCGTCGGGCGGCCGGAGACCTGGAAGCAGGCCTTCTACGCCCGCGACCTCGCCGGCACGGTCGTCCTGGTCGGTGTCCCGACGCCCGAGATGGAGCTGTCGATCCCGCTGCTCGACGTGTTCGGCCGGGGCGGCAAGCTGAAGTCGTCGTGGTACGGCGACTGCCTGCCCGAGCGCGACTTCCCGTTGCTGGTCGACCTCTACCTGCAGGGCCGGCTGCCGCTGGAGACGTTCGTCTCCGAGAAGATCGCGCTCACCGATGTCGAGGCGGCCTTCGAGGCGATGAAGCGCGGCGACGTGCTGCGTTCGGTGGTGATGCTCTGATGTGCGCCCCGGCTGACCACGCCGCGGCCGGTACCATGAGCAACGCGGCCGGTGCAGCCGGCTCGGCGGGCGCGGGCGACGTCGGCGGGGTTCTGGGAGCACGGCGTACCGGGGGCCCGGCGCATTCGCCCGAGGCGCGCACGGCCGCCGGAGCGGCCGGGAGCCCCGGCGGGCGGGTGCGGATCGACCATCTCGTCACGTCCGGGGTCTTCTCTCTCGACGGTGGCCGCTGGCACGTCGACAACAACGTCTGGCTCGTCGGCGACGACGAGGAGTGCATCCTGCTCGACGCGCCCCACGACGCGAACGCGATCCTGGCCGCCGTCGGCGACCGCCACCTGACCGCGATCCTGTGCACCCATGCGCATGACGACCACGTCGACGCCGCCCTGCGCGTCGCCGCCGCCACCGGCGCGCCGATCTGGCTCCACCCGGCCGACCGGGAGCTGTGGGACCGCACCCACCCGAACCGGGCACCCGACCTGGAGATCGATCCAGGTCAGCGGTTCACGGTCGGCGACGGTACCGACGCGGTGACCCTGACCGCCCTGCACACCCCCGGCCACACCTGGGGAAGCGTCTCGTTCCACGCCCCCGCCCTGAACACCGTCTTCACTGGCGACACCCTGTTCCAGGGCGGCCCGGGCGCGACCGGCCGCTCCTTCTCCGACTTCCCCACCATCATCGACTCGATCACCGCCCAGCTGCTGGACCTCCCGCCCGAGACGGTGGTCCGCACCGGCCACGGCTCCTCGACCACCATCGGCAGGGAAGCCCCCGCCCGTCAGGTCTGGATCGACCGCGGCCACTGAGGCATTCACGCCAGCTCGGCAGGCCGCGACCTTCCGTCCATGCGCATCGCGACTCGCTCATCGCCGCTACCTGTGGCCGGTCAGCCACGGTCGCCAGACGCATCACTTGCACGATGGCATCCTCCGGCCCCGGCAGATCGTCATGAGCATCCAGGGGCCTGATCGGAGCTGGGCCAACTCGCCGACCTGACGGCCGGCCTCTGGCCACGGGCCCGGCCCTGCCCGTAGGCCGGACCCGTGGGGCTGTGGTCAGTCGCTGACGAGCATCTCGCCGGACTGCTGCTGCCAGAGGCGGTGGTAGTGGCCCCGGACGTCGAGCAGCTGCTGGTGGCTGCCCTGCTCGACGATCCTGCCGCCGTCGAGGACGACGATCCGGTCCATCCGCAGCAGCGTCGACAGGCGGTGGGCGACCGCGATGACGGTGCGCTCGCTCCACAGCTCCTCCAGCGCGTGCTGGACGAGCAGCTCGCTCTCGCTGTCCAGCGCGCTGGTGGCCTCGTCGAGGACCAGCAGTGGCTTGCGGTCGAGGAACGCCCGGGCGATCGCGATCCGCTGCCGCTGGCCGGTGGACAGCTTGATGCCCCGCTCGCCGACCAGCGTGTCGTAGCCGTCGACCGCCCGGACGATGAACTCGTGGGCGTGCGCCCGCCGGGCCGCGAGCTCCACCTCCGCCTCGCCGGTACCCTCCGGCGCGCCGTAGGTGATGTTCTCCCGGATCGACCGGTGGAACAGCGAGATGTCCTGCGGGACGTAGGAGATCGCGCGGGCGAGCCGGCGGTTGGGCAGCGGCCGTCCGGCCAGCACCACCGCGCCCAGCGGAAGGGCGTAGTAGCCCAGCAGCAGCTTCAGCAGCGTCGTCTTTCCGCTGCCGGACCGCCCGACGATCCCGACCTTCTCGTGTGGCTCGATCGTGAGCGTCACCCCGTCGAGCACCCGCACCGCGGGGTTGTCCGGGTACGCGAAGGTGATGTCGCGCAGCTCCAGTCTCCCCAGCGGCCCGGCCGGCCCAACCCCGGCGAGCTGCTCCGGCCCGGCGGACCTGGCCGTGTCGTCCGGGACGGCGCCCCCTGCGGCGCCTGCCACTGCCACGGCGAGCGCGTGGGCCGCGCCGCCGGCCGCCTGGGCGGGGATCTCGTCGGGCCCCGGGGCGTCCGGGTCGGGGAAGGCCTCGGCGTCGAGCAGGTCGCGGTCACCGAAGAGGTAGCCGTAGGCCTCCTCGACGCGGGCCAGCCGCAGGTTCAGCTGGGAGAACTCCCAGATCACCGCCCAGATGAAGTCGGAGAAGATGACGAGCGCCGACAGGAAGGTCGTCAGCTCGCCAATCGTCAGGTCGCCGCGCAGGAACAGCCACAAATTGAGCAGGATGGCGCCCGGCCAGATCAGGTAACGCACCACCAGGCTCATCGAGGCCCAGAAGACGATCGTCCAGAACATCGACCGGTTGGAGGCCGCCACGACCTCCTTGCGGCGTTCGACGACCAGCGCGTGCTCCGCGCGCTCGCGGCGGAAGGACTTCACGCTGACGAAGTTGGAGACGATGTCCAGGACGTAGCTCTCCATCTCGGCGGTGACGTCGGTGGACTTCTTCTCCTCCCGCGCCGAGCGGCGCGCGGTGCGCCCGGCGATGAGGAACAGCAGCACGATCGCGCCGGTGAACAGCAGGCCGCTCGGGACGTTCACCGCGAACATGATCAGCACGATGGACGGGAGCCTGACGGCCAGCTCGATGTAGTTGAAGCAGGCGTTGTCCAGGAACTCGCGGTACTCCTGCCCGAGTGTCCGGACATACCCGCTGACCTTGCCGGTCGAGCGCCCGGCGAAGTACGGGTACTCCTGGTTGATGACACGTCCGAACAGCAGGTTCTGGTAGTCGTAGCCGCGCGGGTTGAGCAGTTTCATGTAGGACAGCTCGGCGGCTCGCCAGAACAGGTCGTGCCCGACGCTGCAGCTGATGAGCGCCGCGGTGTAGAGCGCGACCTCGCCGTGCGGGATGGGGCTGCCGTTGAGCGCGGAGACGAACCTGCCGATGAAAATCGGGATGACGGCGATCGCCACGTCGGCGACCACGAAGATGGCGACGACCAGCGCCAGCCGCCAGCGAAACGTGGCGGTGAACCGGAGATAGGAGCGAAGGCCGGCGTGCCGGCCGTTCTGGTCTTTGCGGCCTTCCTCGGGTGCCGTGCCAGCCGGCGGTGTCGTCGTCCTGTGCGGCAGGCTGCCGGCCGGG
>Ga0163163_10006603_pt1 | contig 10160 bp, 4 predicted proteins | sample S65metaG_FD_119766 | JGI IMG/M metagenome (GOLD analysis project Ga0163163, IMG submission 119766) | Switchgrass rhizosphere microbial communities from Kellogg Biological Station, Michigan, USA - S6-5 metaG | ecosystem: Host-associated > Plants > Roots > Rhizosphere > Soil | place: USA: Michigan... | reverse complement strand
CCTGCCGATGAGCCCACCCCCTACAAACTCTTCTTCGATCAGCCCGCGTCGACATGGAACGACTCAGTTCCCGTTGGGAACGGACGGCTCGGGGCCTGCGTCTTCGGCCAGCCTGGTAAGGAACGCATTCAACTCAACGAGGAATCGATCTGGGACGGAGAACCGCGGGACCGCAACAATCCCCTAGCAGGACCAACGGTGGACCGCATGCGGCAACTCCTCTTTGCAGGACGAGTTGCTGATGCTGAGGCACTCGTACTCACTGACTTCCTTTCCGTTCCGCGTCGCCTGCCCTGCTATCAGACGCTCGGCGACCTGCACCTGGACTTCGGTCCCATGGAAGGCATCAGCGATTATCGCCATGAGTTAAATCTTGATACCGCGATCGCCACCACGACATTCACCCACCAGGGGATCCAACACAGGCGGGAGGTCTTCAGCTCCGCACCCGATCAAGCTATCGTGATTCGCATCACGGCCAGCCGTCCCGGAAAGATCAGCTTCACCGCTGCGCTTGACCGTCCGGCAAACTTCAGCACTGCCGCCATCGCGCAGAACAGGCTGACGCTCTCTGGAGAGGCGCTACCCGTCAACGACAATCCCGGACTTCCCGTCAAAGAGCGGCAGGTTGGAATCAAGTACTATGCGGAACTCCTCGCTGTCTCGACTGATGGTGTGACCTCGACGAAGGGCGCCATTCTGACCGTTGCGAACGCGACTGCCGTCACGCTGTTTCTCGACTGTGCAACCAGCTTCCGCTACCCGGCAGGCGAGGCTGCGATGAAGCAAGCCGTAGTGAAGAATCTGCTCGCCGCTGCATCGCGTCCGTATGCCGACCTGCGCGCGCGGCACGTCACGGACTACCAGCGATACTTCCGCCGCGCAGCAATTATTATCGGCGACGGGCAAGACCCGAATGCGGCCATTGCAACCGACAAACGCCTCGCAAAGATCAAAGGTGGCGGAGAAGACCTGGCTCTGCTGGGCATCTACTTCCAGTTCGGCCGTTATCTGCTTACCTCTAGTTCACGCCCCGGAACGCTAGCGGCGAATCTGCAAGGAATCTGGAACGAATCGGTCGACCCTCCGTGGGGATCGAAGTACACCATCAACATCAACATCCAGATGATCTACTGGCTTGCTGAACGGGCAAACCTTTCCGATCTGCATGCTCCTCTGTTCGACCTCATTGACCGCACCCGTAATCCCGGCCACATCACCGCGTCACGCTACTACAACGCGCGGGGCTACGTGGTCCATCACAACACTGATATTTGGGGTGACTCCTCGCCTGTCGACGCTCTCGGAGGCGGCGTGTGGCCTATGGGAGCAGCGTGGCTTTCGCTGCACCTCTGGGATCACTACGATTACACGGGGAATGTGTCATTCCTGCGAGAACGCGCCTATCCGCGTCTGCAGGAAAATGCCCTATTCCTGCTTGACTACCTTGTAACCGATCCGGCTACCGATCGCCTTGTGACCGGGCCATCCTGCTCACCCGAAAACAAGTACAAGCTTGCTGACGGCACCGCGCATAACGTATGCATGGCGCCAACCATGGATATCGAGATAGTGCGTGCCGTACTGACGCGCCTGCTGCAGGCTGCCTCAGTACTCGCTACCTTACCCAACTGGGACGCCACTGCTGATGCAGAGCTGCACAATCGAGCGCGCCTTGCGCTCATCAAGCTGCCGCCGTTCCAGGTAGGCAAAGCCGGAAACCTGCAGGAGTGGCAGGAGGATTACGCCGAGAGCGAACCTGGACATCGTCACATCTCGCATCTCTTCGCACTCTTCCCCGAAGATCAGATCACACCTCGACGCACACCGGAGTTGGCAAAAGCCGCGCGCGTGACCCTTGACCGCAGGCTCGCCGCAGGAGGCGGAAGTACGGGATGGTCAAGGTCGTGGGTCGCTTGCTGCCTCGCACGATTGGAGGATGGCGACGCCGCCTATGCGAGTCTGCAAAGACTGCTCGGCGATTCAACACGCGGCAATCTGTTCGACGTCTGCGGCACTAAGGACGACTCGCCATTTCAAATCGACGGAAACTTAGGCGGTCCCACGGCGATCGCAGAGATGCTGCTTCAATCGCACGCCAGCGGAGGCAGCTCAGAGATGCCGCGAATGCGTGGGGTCGAGTCCACGGCAAACATCATTCGTCTGCTGCCAGCACTTCCGAATGGATGGGCTAACGGTTCGTTCCACGGATTGCGCGCACGAGGAGGCCTCGAGATCGATCTTGAATGGAGGAACGGCAAGGCTACTGAGGCAACTATGCGAGCACATCTCGAATTGACACATCATATTATTGCCCCCAAGGGACAGCGCATTGCATCGGTTTCGCCTACGCCGACACAGCCCATACCCGGAGCGGGTCCTGATGAGTTAGTCCTGCAGGTGAAGGCGGGCGAAACATTCACCATCCGCTTCGCCTGACCCGCGCATCCGACGACAATTCTTTACTTTTCAGATAACACTTGCGAGGCTGCCACCTAGTGCGTATATATTCGGCAACGATCTTTGAAGAGAGTGGATGCTGTGGACAGGCGGACAATTCGAACGCTGTTGACCATTCTGATGTACGCAGGTGTCTGCCTCTTCCTGCTTCCCTACTTCACGGGTAAGGCCGCGACGGCAACATTCTTCATGCTGCTGGGGGCGATCATTGCAGTGGTGTGCGGGCTTCTCCGCTGCTACCTTACCGAAGGCGATTAAGGCAACAGGGAATGTCATGGGCAGCAGATACTTCACGCTGCTATTTTGGTGCTGCGTCCGAGGTAGCTGCCGGGGCCGCAGCCGAGGCAATCTGAGCCGCCTTTAAGACGCGATAACCATCGCGAGTTCGGATACGGTACTTCTGCGCGCTCTCCCCGGTAAGCTTCACTGAGATCGTCCGCCAGCCACGATTCGGGTTCGGCTGCGGATAGTAGCTGAGCGAATAGAGGTGCGCCAAATCCTCGCGAATCGAAGAAAAGGCGTCCGTCTCGTCCTTCCAACTCTTGGCAAAGTAGGCCTTTCCCCCTGTGGCCTTGCTCATCCGCTCGAAGACCGCACTGGAAATCGGCTCGGCCTGGGCGTCGCGCGTGCTGATCATGTAAATGATGGTTCCCGTAGACTGCGCCAGCTCGGCAACGTCTTCCGGAGGAACCAGGCTGGCGTTATCGGGTCCGTTTGAAAAGACGACGATTGCTTTGCGTCCGGTAAACTGTGCCGCATCCTTCACCGTCATCAGGAGGCAGTTATAGAGCGCCGCATCGTCGCCGGCGACCGTGCTCCGTACACCGCGAAGAACAGCAGGCCTGTCTCCCGTCAGCGGCACAGCGCGCGAAAGATCACGGCTGTAGGAATAAAAGGCAACTCGGCTGACTCCCTCCAGCGAACGGACGAAGTCTGCAATTGCATCTTGCGCGAAGACGAAGCCGCGATACATGTAGTTGCTGGTATCGAACAGGATGAAGACGTTTGCGCCCGTAATGCCAGGCATCAGCGACGATCCGCTTTGAGCATCGGACCCTGCAGGGGGCTCCGGCGCAACGACCGAGACCATCTTGCCCTCGCTCAGCACCATACGGCGCGTGGGCTCATTGCCCTCTTCGAAGGTGGAGATCCGTTCCTGGATCTTGTCCTCTGTTATCACAAAGTCTTCCGGCTTGAGACCGCTGATGTAGTTGCCCTTCTTGTCAGTCACGGCAACATTCAATTGCACCAGAACGACGTTGACCAGGATTTTGGAGTCGTCCTGGGCGGAGATTTGCCTACCACCGTCGATAAAGAGGACTGAGGATAACAACAATACAGAGAGAAGAGATTTGTTCACCGTACTCCTCCTATTGCGGGTTCTGTCCGTTCGCTCTGTGGAACGCTGAGCGACGTAGTCGTTGCTACGGGTAACGGAGTTATCTTTCCTTGACGAAACTCTTCGCCGGTCTCCTGCATGGCACGCTGAAGCGCCGGCCAGTCCTCCAGATCCGTTGCAAAAATCTTCGCCGTCATACGCCGCGTGAGCTCAGGTACAAGGTGATTGAGTGTTGCTGGATCGTAGCCCTTCTCGTCGACCAGGCGCGCCCAGTAAAGGTTGTTCGACTCCCATGACTCTCCAAAGAGCCGGCTCGATTCTCCACCAAAAGACGGGAACGGCTTCACGTAGAGCAACACCGGAGAGTAGCTTCGTGCCATCACCGGATGCGGCACCCCGAAATCACGCGAAAGACGCTGCGGCGTCGTCTCTGCGGGACTCTTCGCACAAAGCGCCTCAAGCTGCTCGCTTGCTGGGCCAGCCGAAGCTGCGTGGCCTGGATATCTTTTCCGGTACTCAGCTGCGAGATAGAAGGTATCCGCCGGCATAGTTTGGGCGAGTAACGCTATCGAATCCTCGCCACTCACCAGCGACTGTTCGAGCACTTCAAGCCTCTGTGGCGACACGCGATCCGCGAGAATCAGCATCACCTGCGCGCGCAACGGCTCGTTCTTTGCTGCTGCGGTCAACAACTCCTCACCTGACCGCTGGTAGAGCGTGACAGCATGAAGTTCGGCCGGAGAGATGCTCCACCATCTCGGCACTGTCGCGCCAACCATTAGATCAGGAACAAGCTCCTTCCATATCAGGGCTTGCACATTCTCCGGCGCAATAAAGTCCTGCTCTGTTGCGGCTAACGCATACGGGAGATCTGCGAGAGAGCCCATCAAATATGCGCCGCCACCTGCCGGCGTGCCCACGCCCATTAACTCCGGAGCCTGCCAGTAGCGCTCCGTTGCCACGACAGTGATACCTGAGAAGTCATGGGACCGCACGAACAGCGAGTTATTGTGAAGCACCTGCGCTCCAGGAGGTTCGTAGTACGCATAGTTCAACCCCACCAGGGCGTCTCGAAGGAAGGGGGTCAACTGACCGCGTGCGGCTTCCAGTTGTGCTTTTGTTCCCGGCCCTTTAATGACCTTCGTCAGATCCGTCTTAATCTGAAGCTCAGCATGGTGACTTGTGTAAACGCCTGGCGCCCATGTGATCTTTTCACTGTTGGTAAAGATGGGACGCGGCATCTCAAACTCGCGCAGTTCACCCGCAAGACCCAGCATATTAGATGGCGCAGGCGATCCTTGTGCCATCGCCCCCAAGCCATCACTCAATGCAAACAACGTGTCGAGCGATACAAGTCTCTGGTCGTCCAGCACATTGCGTAGGCGAGTCGCGATCTCTTGATGAGATCTTTGCCCTTCCGCGCCCTGTTGCGGAGGCCCGGCCAGAAATTCGATCACTTCGTCCTGGGACGTATTCGGCTTTCCAGCTGCCGCAACCATTACTTCTCCAAGGGAAGTACGCGTGGCGTCAAACAGCTGAGACGAAGACGTAATCTTTGCGAAGGGTGCGATCAGCTTTTGCCATGAATTATTGATCTCTGTAGTTGGAACCTCTCCCTGGCGGGCGAGAATCTGCCATATCCCCACGTTTGCTTGAAAGGTTCCGACTGCGTTCTGGCGCAGCGTCTGGTTTCCAATATTGCCGATTCCGTCAGCCACATTCATGAATTGCGTAATGGATTCATCGTTGAGCTCTGGAAACTCTGAGAACACCATGTACCACGAGCTGAACCTTGAAAAGCGACTAGCCAGTAGTCGCGCCGTCGTCGGAGACAGCTGCTTATCCGCAGGCCGACGAGCGTCGATCTCGCTCAAGGTCAGATAGCTCTGAAGCGGTCCCGTGTCTGACTCCACTCGGGAAAGAGAAGCCATCGCCTCCAGCAATTGCTCAGGACTGTTCCAGCTGTGTGCCTTCTTTCCCCACAAATGAACGAGCTTCGAGTCGGACTTGTCGTTGAGAGCGTCCTTCCACACATCAAGGTTTCCCGGGACATGTGGAGCGCCATTGGCATCCCATTCCACTCGCGTGAAAAGTACAAGCAGTCCGGGCGCTTTCCTAAAAACACTCGCTGTCGCTGTAGGCTCCGAGTTAGGAGACCGGAAGGCTTCATATACGCCCTTCATCCGACCCGGCTCCGTCAGGTGCGCCTGCTGCGTGCGGTTAACACGGGAGAGCGCATCGAAGTACGCCGCCAGCCAGCCATTATCTTTGGCCAGTAGTTGTATAACAAAATCGCCGGGAGAAGTCGGGCTCGCGCCAACCAACTCCTTCCAAGTACCCTCGGCGGCCGCTCCACCGGGCAACAGAACGCGACCTTGGCGAATGGATATCTGGCTGCCATAAAAATCCAGCACTGGTGCGACACCCAAAAGCTTCCACAGTCCAGGAGACTTCTGCAGTGCAAGATTCGTTTCCGCATCGTTGCGGGCCATGGCCCAGTACAAACGAGCAACATCGGGGTCCCGCACAAGCAGATCAACCAGATTGCTCGACGACCTCTTCCTGCTCACCGTCAGCCAATCTGTCTCTCTCAAGAGGACCGGGACACGGTTTGATGGAAACGAATAGCTAAAAGGCACACCCTTCTGTAGCGACTCCTCGAGCGTTATCAGGGGGAAGCCGGAGTCGATCGTGAGGAAGGCCCTGTCTGGATTTGAGGTGGCCAGCGTCATGTTCTTCTGCCCGCAGTTCCCCACGAGCCTGTAGCCGAGAATCTGAATCAGGGTGCCGGCATCCTGGCAACTCTCCACATGAATCGTGTTATTGGAACCGGCCAGCACCTGCAACTCGCGCGCTTGCTGGACATACCGATCGAGCAAGATCAGAAACTCAGTTGGCTTTTGACGCGAATAGCCCTGCATGTACACATTGCGGGCAAGCAGCGGAAGCACATCCTCTGTGGGGATCTTCTGGCTGATTCCGGCCATGCGGAGGAACGATCGCAGAGGCCCCGGAATGACGACGCCGTCGGCTGCGCGCGATACAGACTTTCCCGCTGGCGCAGTCCTCGCCACCCGCGACGAGGAACTTGACTGAGCCTGAACTGCACAGGGGGATACAAGCAGGCATGGTAAGCCTGCTAAAAGGACTGCGAGCGGACGAAGAACGGACTTCATCACGGACACCTCGTCAGAACCCTTGAGACTTGCGCAGCCCCACGCCAGTCGATCCTGCCTCTAACGGCGATCTCTTAGAAGCAATCCAGAGTGAAACCTAAATCCAATGCATCGTGGCTTTAGCTGCACCTCTTGATCTCTCGGTTTTTCTTTCGTCGGACAAATATATATACCAGTCCCCGGCATCTGCTAGTCCCTTTCATCTCCCAATCGTCAAGAAAATGTAAAAAGACATACACAAGCTCCATTGCAACGGCATGGCAGCAAAGAAGTTGCTGTCCGAGCCCAACGCCGGCTAGGTCAGCAGAATGACGTCAAGAAATCGCGGCCCATGCACGCCTTTGATTCGCGTCATCTCAATATCGGCTGTCGCCGAGGGCCCCGAAAAAAACGTCGTCGGCAACTCCGCCGTCGCCTGCAGCCGCTTCAATGCCTCGGGCACCGTCTCTACCACATCCGCTGCCCGAACAAGGCAAAGATGGTAATCCGGCACCAGCGTCACTGCGCGTCGTCCTTGTCCAGCTACGTTCTGCAACACAACTGAACCGGTCTCCGCGATCGCCAGCGTGGCTCCGGTTATCACACCATCGAAGCCATCTAGTTCCGCCGCTGAAAGCCCCTGGTCTACTGCGAAATCGAATCCCGCGGGCAGCCACGCAGCATCGAACCCTTCCGGAATGGCGAGTCGCTTGTGGCCGCGCTCACTGAGCATCTTCGCCACAGCTGCCGCTACATCATCAACAGCGGCGGTCCGTACCACGTGCGCGTCGTAGTCACGCAGACGATCTTCCAGCAGATCGAGCACCTCATCATGAGAACGGGTCGCCTCGCGACGATAGTTGCGCTCAATCGCGTTCCAGTCTTGCTCTGTTCGCACAGCATCGGCAGCCGAGGCATTGGCTGCACGAATCCGTCGCAGAATCTCCTCCCGAGCGGCAGACGAATCGACGACTTTGTCTGTCTCAGTTGCCACGGCTCTCCCTCTTCTCCCACCAGTCGCGGAACGTCTCCTTCGGCATCTCCTGCAGGTCTCTCACCTGCGTCCAGCCGCCAAGCAGACCCGGCAGCCATTCGATCCAACCACCTCCCTGCCCGTCCTTGCGAACCAGCGGAGCCTCAGCCACACGCCCCAATCGTTGCGCCGCGCGGAATCTTCGTTCCGAGCGAAAGATCGCCGCCATTGCCTTCATCGCCACGGCCTCCGCGCTGAACCCCTTCTGCACGACGACCTTGTTCCGCAGATGGATCAACACCTCCGGAATGTTGATCTTCACCGGACAGACCTCGTAACAAGCCCCACACAGCGAAGACGCATAGGGCAGCGACTGCGCATGATGCATCTGCTGCAATTGCGGCGTCAGGATCGCCCCAATCGGCCCGGCATACACTGAACCATACGCATGACCGCCAGTCTGGCGATACACCGGGCACGCGTTCTGGCACGCTCCGCACCGAATGCAATTCAGCGTCTGCCTTCCCTCTCGGTCGGCCAGCACATCCGTGCGCGCATTGTCCATCAGCACAACGTGAAAGCTGCGTGGCCCGTCGCCTTCATGCACGCCCGTCCAGATCGAGTTGTACGGATTCATCCGCTCACCGGTCGCTGATCTCGGCAGAAGCTGCAGCATTACCTCAAGGTCCTCAAAGCGTGGAAGAACCTTATCGATTCCCGCAATCGTAATCAGCGTCTCCGGCAGCGTCAGGCACATCCTGCCGTTTCCTTCGCTCTCGACGATGCAGACCCCGCCCGTCTCAGCGATCAGAAAGTTCGCGCCGCTGACTGCTGTCTTCACACGCAAAAACTTTTCGCGCAAAAACCTCCGCGCCGCATCGGCAAGGTCCTGTGGCTCGTCTCCCAGCTCAGGCAGGTTCATCTCGCGCTGAAATATCTCGCGAATCTGCTGGCGATTCTTATGCAGTGCCGGAACCACAATATGAGAAGGCTGATCGTTCCCCAACTGAATGATCAGTTCTGCAAGGTCCGTCTCGTAGGCATGCACTCCGGCAGCCTCAAGCGCCACGTTTAGGTGAATCTCTTCCGTCGTCATCGACTTAACCTTGATGACTTCGTCAGAGCCACTCGCCTTTACCAGCGCCGTAACAATCCGTTTGGCCTCTTCGCCATCCCGCGCCCAATGAACCTTGCCCCCGGCGCGAGTGCAGTTCCGCTCAAACTCCTCTAGATAGTGGTCGAGGTTCGCCATCGCATGTTCACGAATCTGCCTGCCGCTCTCCCGAAGCTGCTGCCAGTCCGGCATCTCGGCCACTACGCGTGCGCGTTTATTCTGGATGACCTCCGTCGCATGACGAACGTTCTTCCTCAGCTGCGTATCCCCCAGCATTCCCCGAGCAGCAATGGGAAACGTCGGCGAGGTCTTCGGATCGAGCATGTTGTCGGCGGTCGTACTCACTGGGCTGTCTCCTCGACCCCAGCTAGAATCTCTGCCAGATGAACCGTTCTCACACCGGTTCTCTGTCGGTGTAGCGCTCCCTGTATGTGCATCAGGCAGCTGTTGTCGCAAGCAGTGCAGGCCTCGGCCTTGGTGTTCAACACGGCGGTCACCTTCTCGGCCAGCATCGCGCTCGATACATCAGCGTTCTTCACCGCGAAGGTTCCGCCGAAGCCGCAGCACTGCTCCATATGGTCGATCTCCACCAGGTCGATTCCCTTCACCGAGCGAAGCAATCGCATCGGCCCATCACCAAGACCCAGGTTACGCAGCCCATGACAGCTGGCATGGTATGTAACCCGATGCGGATAGTACGCGCCCACATCTTCAAGTTCCAGGCGCTTGGTAAGAAACTCAGAGAACTCGTACACCCTCGGCAGCAACTCCGCCACCTCTGCTGCAAGCCTCTTGTCACCAATCTCTTCGGCCATCTTCGGATAGTGGTCACGCATCATGGCTACGCAGCTCGACGATGGAACTACCACTGCCTCGGCATTGCGAAACTGCTCCACAAACCGGCCCACCAGCGGGAGCGCTTCTGCCTGATAGCCCGTGTTCCAGTGCATCTGTCCGCAACAGGTCTGCCCCGCAGGAAACTCCACCGTATGACCCAGCCGCTCCAGCAGCTTCACTACGGCCTTGCCGGTCTCAGGAAACAGGGTGTCGTTGTAACAGGTGATAAAGAGCGCGACTCGCAGACCCACCTCCGGTTTTCCTTGCAGCACTTGATTCAAT
>Ga0163163_10006600_pt1 | contig 10163 bp, 7 predicted proteins | sample S65metaG_FD_119766 | JGI IMG/M metagenome (GOLD analysis project Ga0163163, IMG submission 119766) | Switchgrass rhizosphere microbial communities from Kellogg Biological Station, Michigan, USA - S6-5 metaG | ecosystem: Host-associated > Plants > Roots > Rhizosphere > Soil | place: USA: Michigan... | reverse complement strand
TGGCTACCGGACCCTCAACGACATTCTGGACTTCGAGCGTGAAGTCATCGACAAGATCCCGGGGATGACGCCGGCCGCCGCGGAAGAATTGATGGCATTCCTCGCCGACCTGACGGCCGACGACTCCGCGGAGGGTGAGAAGCCGGCTTCATGAGCGGCGTGCTGGGTTTGCTCGGCCTGGGTATCCGGGCCGGGAACGTGGTCGTCGGGGTGGACGCGGTACGACGCAGTCTGCAGGCCCGGGAATGCCGCTGTATCGTGGTCGCCAGGGACGCCAGCCAGCGGGCCCGGGAAAAGGTGGTCCGGCTCGCGACGGCAATCGGAGTACCGCAGGTGGAGGGGCCGGAGGCCGCGGTACTGGGCGCCCGGCTGGGAAAACCGCCGGTGATGGTGGCCGGGGTTCGAGATGCCGCACTCGCGGACGGGATCGTCCGGGCCGGGGCGGCTGGGCAGGGTTGACGGAGGATTGAGTGGTCAAGACGAAAGTGCAGGATCTCGCTGGCGAGCTGGGCGTGCCGTCCGAGCAGCTGATGACGCTGCTCAAGGAGATGCACGTGCAGGCGCGCGGACCGCAGTCGTCGCTCGACGACGATCAGGTCGCCGCGCTGCGGGTTCGCTGGGAGCGGGAGAAGCGCAAGAAGGCACCGGAGCCGGCCAAGAAGCCGAAGCGCAAGGTCGCCAAGGCCGCCGACGCGGAGCCCGTGGCGGCTCCGGCCGACACCAGCGCCAAGCCCTCGAAGCGCCGCCGCACCGCCGCCGAGGTGGCCGAGGTCGAGGCCGTGCTCGAGGCGGAGCGCCAGGCCGAAGCGGCCGCGAGCGCGGCCTTCGAGCTGCAGCGTCCGACCCTCGAGAAGCTCGAGCTGCCCGAGTTGTCGGGCCAGCCCATGCCCACGATCGAGGAGCGGGCCCGCGCCCTCTTCAAGGATCTCCCGCCGCTCCCCGCCGAGCCCGAGGCCGCCGCCGAGCCGGTCGAGGAAGCCGCTCCGGAGCCGGTCCGCCCCGAGCGGGTCACCCCGCCGCCTCGGGTGGCACCGGTGTCCGAAGGGCCCGCGGTGGTCCATCGGGCGCCGTTCATTCCGCCCCGGGTCCCCCGTCCGGCGCCGGGTTCCGACCAGCGCGGCCAGCAGGGCCGGGGCGGACCCCGTCCGGTGTTCAGCAGCAGCCCCGGCGCGCCTGGCTCGACCGGCGCCCCGGCCCGCCCCGGCAGCCGTCCCGGTGGCCGCCCCGACGGTCCCAATCGTTCCGGCGGCCCGAGCCGGCCCGGTGGGCCGCCCAATCGCTCGGGTGGTCCCGGTGGCCCGCCCAATCGGTTCGGGCCTCCCGCCGCCGGCGCGCCTCCGGTTCGCACCTTCGGTCCCGACGCCAAGCCCGCGGGCAGCGGTGACCGCAAGAAGGGGAAGAAGAGCCGGAAGAATTACGTCGACCAGGATGCGGTGCAGGCCAACATCCTGAAGACGCTGCAGGGCATGAAGGGCGGAGTCAGAGGCAAACGGCGCTCCGACGAGCCCAGTTACCGGGACCTCATCGCCAGCCGCACCGCCGAGGAGAAGGAACGCGAAAAAACCCGGATCCGGGTCAACGAATTCATCTCGGTGGCCGAGCTGGCCGAACAGATGAAGATCCCCGGCAACCAGATCGTGCAGTTCGCGTTCAAGGAGCTGGGCCTGATGGTGACGGTCAACCAGCGGCTCGACTTCGACCAGATCGAGCTGATCGCCTCGGAGTTCGGATTCCAGGCGGTCCGCGAGGACGAATACGCCGCCGAGCTCACCGCCGCGCCGATCGAGGACAAGGCCGAGGACCTGACGCCGCGCCCGCCGATCGTCACGATCATGGGTCACGTCGACCACGGCAAAACGTCCCTGCTCGACTATATCCGTAAGGCCAACGTGGTTGCCGGCGAGGCGGGTGGCATCACCCAGCACATCGGCGCCTACCACGTGACGCTGCCCGGCGGCAAGCACATCACCTTCCTGGATACGCCGGGCCACGAGGCCTTTACCGCCATGCGCGCCCGGGGCGCCCAGGTCACCGACCTGGTGGTGCTGGTGATTGCCGCGGACGACCAGGTCATGCCCCAGACGGTGGAAGCGATCAGTCACGCCCGGAACGCCGGCGTGCCGCTGGTGGTGGCCATCAACAAGATCGACCTGCCCTCGGCCAACATCCCCAAGGTCAAGCAGGACCTGTTGCAGCACAACGTGGTGCTGGAAGAATTCGGCGGCAACATCCTCTCGACCCAGATCTCCGCCAAGAAAGGCACCGGAGTCGAGGAACTGCTCGAGAAGATTCTGCTTCAGGCCGAGGTGCTCGATCTCAAGGCCAACGCCGACGGGCCCTGTCACGGCACCGTGCTCGAGGCCACCCTGGATCCCGGCAAGGGGCCGCTCGCGACCGTGCTGGTCCAGCGCGGGACGCTGCATCTGGGAGACAACTTCATCTGCGGCAAGTTCTCGGGCCGGGTTCGCGCCATGAGCGACGAGCGCGGCAAGCCGGTCAAGGAAGTCGGGCCTTCGCTCCCGGTGCAGATCCTCGGCTTCGAGGGCGTGCCGGCGGCGGGCGACACCTTCCTGGTGGTGGCGGACGCCAATGAGGCGCGCGAGATCGCCCAGAAGCGCCAGCGGCTGGAGCGCGAGGCGCAGAACCGGCGCGGGGCCCGCAGCGGAACGCTGGAAGACTTCAGCCGAGCCCTGAAGGAGGGCCAGGTCACCCAGCTCAAGATCATCATCAAGGCGGACCAGGGCGGCCCCGCCGAAGCACTCGCGGACGCGCTGGCCCAGCTCAGCAATGCGGAAGTCCGGGTGGATGTCATCCACCGCGGGGTCGGCGCCATCACCGAGAGCGACGTGCTCCTCGCTAAGGCGTCCGGCGCCATCATCCTGGGCTTCCATGTCCGGCCCGACGCCAACGCGCGCACCACGGCGGAGCGCGAGTCGGTGGACGTGCGCACCTACCGCATCATCTACGAGGCGGTGGAAGACGTGCGGGCCGCGCTCGAGGGGCTGCTCAAGCCGGAGCAGCGCGAATCGGTCCTGGGCGACGCCGAAGTGCTGCAGGTGTTCAAGGTCAGCAAGGTCGGCACCATCGCCGGTTGCATGGTGCGCTCCGGCCTGATCCAGCGCACCGCCAAAGTGCGGGTGGTCCGGGACGGCACCCTGATCTATACCGGCGGGATCTCGAGCCTCAAGCGCTTCAAGGACGACGTCAAGGAAGTCCGCGAGGGACTGGAATGCGGCATCGGGGTCGAAAACTTCAACGATCTCAAGGTCGGAGACCGGATCGAGGCCTTCCGCATCGAAGAGATCAAGCGGACCCTGCAGCCCGCCGCCGGCGCGACGGGCTGAGGCGGCGGGAGACATGAAAGGCGGGTCGCGGCGCCGCCCGGAGCAGGTCGGCGAGATCGTCCGCCAGGTGCTGGCCGAAGCCATCACCCGCGAAGTGCGCGATCCCCGCGTCGGTTTCGTCACGGTCACCCGCGTGGATGTCAGCGGAGACCTCTCCCACGCCAATGTCTTTATCATGGCCCAGGGTGAGGAACCCGAGCGGGAGAAGGCGCTGGAAGGTCTCAAGAGCGCTGCCGGGTTTCTTCGGGGGAAGGTCGCGAAAGCGCTCGCCACCCGGACGATACCCGAGCTCCACTTCCAGCTGGACCGCGGCCTGGAGCACGCCCAGCGGATCAACGCGGTGCTGGCCGATCTCAAGCGGGAGCCGGTGGACTGAACGGGGCGTTGCTGGTGGACAAACCGGAGGGGCCGACTTCGCACGACGTGGTGGCGCGCGCGCGGCGGCTCTTTCGCACCAAGGCGGTGGGGCACACCGGCACCCTGGATCCGTTCGCCACCGGGTTGCTGGTCCTGGTGTTCGGCGGGGCCACCCGGCTGGCGCGGTGGGCCGAGCGGCATCGCAAGATCTACCGCGCCGAGGTGCGGCTGGGCAGCAGCACCGATACCGACGACCGGACCGGTGCGGTGTTGGCGGAGCAGACCCCGGCGTCGTGGCCCGGGCGGGACGCGGTGGCGGCCGCGATGGCCGCGCTCACCGGAACCCAGCTCCAGCGCCCGCCCGCCTACTCCGCCAAGCGGATCGCGGGGGAGCGGAGTCACCGCCTGGCCCGGAGTGGCGGTAACCCGCAGCCCGAGCCGGTCGAGGTCACCGTGTTCTCGTTCGAGCTGCTGGAGTATGCGCCGCCGATGTTGTCTTTCCGGGCCGAGGTGAGCCCGGGCACCTATGTCCGCGCGATGGGCCGCGACCTGGGCGAGCGTCTGGGCGTCGGGGCCCACCTGACCGGGCTGCGCCGGGAAAGCATCGGGCCCTGGCGGGTGAGCGACGCGACCCCGCTGGCGGAGCTCAGCGGATCGGAGCCGTTGCTTCCGCCCCGGACCCTGGTCGCCGATCTGCCCTCGGTCGCGCTGGATCCCGCGGAGGTCCTCGCGGTCGGACACGGTCGAGTGGTGCCGAGACCCGGTCCGACCAGCGGCGAGGCGGCCCTGTTCGACGGCGAGCGATTGCTGGCGGTGGCGGAGGCGGTGCCGTCAGGATGGCATCCGGTGGTGGTGCTGGCATGAGCGAGGCAATGCCGCTGTTTCCCGGAGGCAGTGTGGTCACCGTCGGCTCGTTCGACGGCGTGCACCTGGGACACCAGGCCATCATCGCGCACCTGGTGGCCCGGGCGGCCAAACGCGGCGCCGCGGCGGTGCTGGTCACCTTCGAGCCGCATCCCGGCTCGGTGCTGGCCAAGGGGAATCCGCCGGCGCGGCTCACCACCGCGCTGGAACGGCTCGAGACGGTAACCGAGCTGGGACTCGACCGGGTGGTCGTCCTCCGGTTCGATGCCGCCCTCGCGGCGCTGCCGGCGGAGCGGTTCGCCACCGATGTCCTGCTGGCCCGGTGCGGGATGCAGGAGCTGGTGCTGGGCCCCGATCACGGATTCGGGCAGGGCCGCGGCGCCGACAGTCAGAATCTGCCCGGTCTGGGCGAGCGGCTCGGATTCGAGGTCTCGGTGGTGGCCCCGGTTCCCGACGCCCGGGGCGAAGCGATCTCCAGCACCCGGATCCGGACCGCGCTCGCCGCGGGAGACCTCGGCCGGGTCACCGAATGGCTGGGGCGTCCCTATCGGATCTCCGGGCGGGTGGTGCCGGGCGCGGGGCGGGGCCGCACAATCGGCCTGCCGACGATCAACCTCGAGGGGCCGCCGCCCGAGAAGGCGCTGCCGCCGGACGGGGTCTACGCGGCGCTGGTGGAGTGGGGAGACGGCACCGCCGGTGCCATGCTCAACCAGGGACCCCGGCCCAGCGTGGGCGATGCGCGCCGGTCCCTGGAGGCGCACCTGTTCGGCCTGACGCAGGATCTCTACGGCCGGCTGGTGCGGGTGGAGTGGGTGGAAAGGCTGCGCGACACCCAGCGGTTTCCCTCGCTGGACGCCCTTCGGGCGCAGCTCGCGCTGGATCGGGAAGCGGCGCTCAAGGTTCTGGCCCGTGTCCCGCTGACCTCAACCGTGCGCCCCCCCGGGGCGCGATGAGCGAACGATGTTCGGATCGATCCGTAACCGGCTGATTCTGATCGGGGTGCTGGTAGCCGCCTCGCTCTTCTATCTGTATCCGCGCCAGATCACCATCCGGGAACGGGGTGACAACGGCGTGATGCGGGATTCCCTGGTCACCCGGGTGCCGCTCAAGCTCGGTCTCGACCTCCAGGGGGGCATGCACCTCGCCCTCGAGCTCGACCAGTCGAAGAAGGTGTCCGCAGACCCCAAGGCGGACATCGAAAAGGCGCTCCAGGTGCTCCGCAAGCGCCTGGACGAGTTCGGGGTGACCGAGCCGCTGATTCAGCAGGAAGGCTGCTGCCGGATCGTGGTCGAGCTCGCCGGCATCAGCGATCCGGCACGCGCCAAGGGCATCGTGCAGCGGAGCGCCTACCTCGAATTCCGGATCACCGACAAGACCGGCGCGGTCGACCGGGCCATCCCCGGGATGGACCGCGTGCTGCGGGCCCTCGGCGTGGGAGGCCAGGCCGCGGCGCAGAAGCCGTCCGCGGTGCAGCAGCTGCTGGGAGGCGACAGCGCCAAGGCCGCGGCCGATACCTCGCTCATCACCGGCGGAGTACTGGCCGGTCTCATCCAGCCGGCCAATGCCGCGGGTATCCAGGGCAGCCCCGGTGAATTCGCCGTGGCGGAAGGCGCCTACCCGCGGGTCGACAGTCTGCTCAATCTCCCCCAGATCAAGTCGCTCTGGCCTCGCAACATCAATTTCATCTGGGCCGGACAGCCGCTGAGTCTCGGGGTCAATCAGTATCGCCTGCTCTACGCGGTGGAAGACAAGCCGATCATCACCGGCGAAAGCCTGATCAACGCCACCGCGGCGGTCGATCCGCTGACCAACGGTCCCATCGTCCGGTTCGAGCTGAACCGGTCCGGCGGGCGCACCTTCGGCAAGGAGACCGGGCGGCACATCGGTGATTTCATGGCCATCGTACTGGACGGACGGGTCCAGGGTCGGCCGCCGGTGATCCAGGGACAAATCACGACCAGCGGCCAGATCACCATGGGCAACCGGTCGCTCCAGGAAGCCCAGGACCTCGCGCTGACGCTGCGGGCCGGTTCGCTGCCGGTCCCGCTCAAGATCGTCGAAGAGCGTCAGGTCAATGGCACTCTCGGCGCCGACTCGATCAATGGCGGCGTGATCGCCGGTCTGGTGGGCACGGCGCTGGTCATCCTGATCATGCTGGGCTACTACGCGGTGAGCGGTCTGCTCGCCGTCGCGGCCCTCGCGTTCTATGTGGTCTTTGCCCTGGGCGGGCTGGCCATGCTGGAGGCCACGCTCACGCTTCCGGGCATTGCGGGTCTGGTGCTGTCGATCGGCATCGCGGTCGACGCCAACGTGCTGATCTTCGAGCGGATCCGGGAGGAGCTGGCCCGGGGCAAGACGGTGCGCCTCGCGGTGGACGAGGGCTTCAAGCACGCCATGCCGGCCATCATCGACTCCAACCTCGCCACGGTGCTGACCGCGCTCTTCCTGTTCCAGTTCGGCACCGGGCCGGTCAAGGGTTTTGCGGTCACCCTGATCATGGGTATCGCCGCGTCGATGATCTCGGCGGTCTTCATCACCCGCACCCTCTACATGATCTGGCAGCGGCGGCGGCCCGATGCCACCTCGCTGAGCGTCGGCTCGGTCCGGCTCTTCAAGAACGCGAACTACGACTTCATCGGGGTGCGGCGCTACGCCTACGGAGTCACCGCGGCGATTCTGGGCATCGGGCTCGCGTTCATGCTGATTCGCGGCGTCAACTACAGCATCGAGTTCACCGGCGGCACCCTGATCCAGGTCACGACCCCCACCAGCGTCGGTGCCGCGCAGCTGCGGTCCTCCCTGGACGGCGTCGGTCTCCGGGGCTCGGAAATCCAGCAGTTCGGCGCACCCGGGGAGTGGGTCATCCGGGCCCGGGCCGCCGCAACCGTCGACGCCAACGACACCCAGACCACCGCCGCGCTGGTCCACCGGGCGCTGGACGGCACGATCGGCGCGGGGAAGTACACGGTGGCGCGCACCGAAGCGGTGGGGCCCAAGGTCGGCGGCGAGCTCCGGCAACGGGCGTTCCTCGCGATCCTGCTCTCGTTCCTCGCGGTGCTCGCGTACCTGGCCTACCGGTTCGAATGGCGCTTCGGCCTCGCGGCCATCGCCGCCACGGCCCACGACATCCTGGCCACCATCGGCTTCATCGCGGTCATCCACCTCGAGGTGAGCCTCGTGGTCGTGGCCGGCGTGCTGACGATGGTCGGGTATTCGCTCAACGACACCATCATCATTTTCGACCGGGCCCGTGAGAATCTGAAAAAGCATCCCAAGGAGTCGTTCTACGACGTCCTGAACCGCTCCATCAACGAGACCCTGCCGCGCAGCATCCTGACCCACGGGACCACGCTGTCCACGCTCATGGCGCTGGCCCTGTTCGGCGGGGAAGTCATCCGGCCCTTTGCGCTGGTCATGTTCTTCGGCGTGTTCACCGGCACCTTCTCGTCGATCTATATCGCGGCCCCGGTGCTGATGTACATCGAGACCCGCTGGCCCGGCGCTCATGCGCGCGGCGTCCGCAGCGCGGCCGCGCCGAGCGGCGCGCCGGTGCCGGTCACCAGCGGGCGAAAGGCCTGAGCCGAAGCCGGCGGGAATGCTGGTCGATACCCACTGCCATCTCGCGGACGCCGCCTTTGCCGGTGACGCCCGCGAGGCGGTGGACCGTGCGGTGGCCGCGGGCGTCGGGCATGTGATCGTAGTCGGTGAATCCCGTGAGGCGGCGGACCGGGCGCTGGACATCGTCGGCGTCGATGCGCGGGCCTCGGCCACGGCGGGTGTGCATCCTCACGTCGCCAGCCAGTGGGACTCGGCGGCGGCGGAGTGGCTGACCGCCCGGCTGGCCGATCCGCGGGTGGTGGCCGCCGGCGAAATGGGGCTGGACTATCACTACGACTATTCGCCCCGGGACCGCCAGCGCTCCGCCTTCGAGGCGCAGCTCGGCATCGCGGCCCTGGCGGGGAAGCCGGCGGTGATCCACTCCCGCGAAGCCGATGACGACCTCGCCGCGATCCTCAGGAACCATCCCCGCACGCTCGCCGTGCTGCATTCGTTCAGCAGCGGACCGGCGGTGCTGGATGCCGGTCTCGCGCTGGGGCACTACGTGTCGTTCAGCGGCATGATCACCTTCAAGAGCTGGCGCCAGGACGACGCGATTCGCCGAGTGCCCACCGATCGGCTGCTGGTGGAAACCGACGCGCCCTACCTGGCTCCGGTCCCCCACCGGGGCCAGCGCAACGAGCCCGCGATGGTGGTGCGAGTCGCGGCGCGGCTGGCCGAGGTGCTCGGCCTCCCGGCGGACGAAATCGCGCGCATGACCACAGCCAACGCCCGGCGCCTGTTCGGGGCGCGCATCCCGGGCTAAAACGGGAGACCGGACTTGAGTCCCACCGTCCCATCCGATATCGACATCGCCCAGGCGGCCACGCTGCGCCCGATCGCCGACGTCGCCGCCGAAGTCGGACTCGCCCCCAATGAGATCCTGCCCTACGGCCACACCAAGGCCAAGGTCACCATGGCCGCCATCCGGGCCCGCAAGCCCAGCGGCCGGCTGGTCCTGGTCACCGGGATCAGCCCGACACCGGCCGGGGAAGGGAAGTCCACGGTGACCGTGGGCGTGAGCCAGGCCCTGCGCCGGCTCGGCAAGAAGGTCGTGGTCTGTATTCGGGAGCCGTCACTGGGACCGGTGTTCGGGGTCAAGGGCGGCGCGGCCGGTGGCGGGTACGCGCAGGTGATTCCGATGGACGAAATCAACCTGCACTTCACCGGGGATTTCCACGCCATCACCTCGGCGCACAATCTCCTCTCCGCGATGCTGGACAACCACCTGCATCACGGCAATGCGCTTGGGCTGGATACCCGGCGGATCACCTGGCCGCGCACCATCGACATGAACGATCGTGCGTTGCGCTCGATCGTCACCGGGCTGGGCGGGCTCAACGGCGGCCCGACCCGGGAAGACCGCTTCGTGATCGTGCCGGGCAGCGAGATCATGGCCATTCTCTGTCTGGCCTCGGATCTGGCGGATCTCGAGACCCGCCTGGGCCGCATCATCGTCGGGCTGACCCGGGAGAAGAAGCCGGTCACCGCGGCGGACCTCAAGGCGTCCGGCGCCATGACCTTGCTGCTGCGCGATGCCATCCTCCCCAATCTGGTCCAGACGCTCGAGGGCGGTCCCGCGCTGGTCCACGGCGGCCCGTTCGGCAACATCGCTCACGGGTGCAATTCCCTGATGGCCACCAAGCTCGGACTCTCGCTGGGCGACATCGTCATGACCGAGGCGGGGTTCGGCGCCGATCTCGGCGCGGAGAAATTCCTCGACATCAAGTGCCGACTGGGCGGCCTCAACCCGGAGGCCGCGGTGATCGTGGCCACGGTGCGGGCGCTCAAGATGCACGGCGGCGTCAAGAAGGACGCGCTGGGGACGCCGGATCTCGCCGCGGTGACCCGCGGGTTAGCCAATCTCGAGGGGCATGTCCGCAACATGCAGAAGTTCGGCCTGCCGGTGATCGTAGCGCTCAACCGGTTCGTCTCGGACACGGTCGAGGAGCAGGACGTGGTCCTGGCCGCCGCCCGGGGATGGGGCGTGCGGGCGGCCCT
>Ga0163163_10006596_pt1 | contig 10166 bp, 6 predicted proteins | sample S65metaG_FD_119766 | JGI IMG/M metagenome (GOLD analysis project Ga0163163, IMG submission 119766) | Switchgrass rhizosphere microbial communities from Kellogg Biological Station, Michigan, USA - S6-5 metaG | ecosystem: Host-associated > Plants > Roots > Rhizosphere > Soil | place: USA: Michigan... | reverse complement strand
GCGCTGGAACGGCTCGGCGCGCTCGACGACCCGACGCTGCGGGGAGCGCTCGGCGATCCGGCGCCGGATCGCCGAGCGCTCCCCGCAGCGTCGGGTCGTCGAGCGCGCCGAGCCGTTCCAGCGCGCCGAGGGCCGAGGCCCGCACCCCCGGGTCGGGGTCGTCGAGGGCGGCACGCGCGAACGGCGGGTCAGCGTCGTGACCGGCGAGCGCCACCGCACGGCGTCGCTCGGCCGGCGGGCGGTCGCCGCTCGGGCTCGCGTGGTCGGTCACGCCACCGATGTCCCTCGTCTCGGCTCAGGAGAAGGTCGAGAGGAGGGTGAGCACGGCGATCGCGCCGATGGCGAGGGCCATGGCGAGGAGCATGCCCATGACGACGCTCGAGACCCCGAGGCCGAGGAACGACATCAGCCGCTTCCACACGGGGGTGCGTCGGTAGATTTCGGTCGGGTCCTCGACCACGACGACGTCGGCCAGCGGCGTCCCCCGGCGGCTGGCGCGTGCCGCGGTCCGGTCGGCTCTGGAAGGCTTGGCTCGATCGATCAGCAGCAGCGCCACGATCGCTCCCGCCGCGAGCGCAAGGGCCCACGTCGTGATGAAGGTAGAGGTCGTGGACGAGATCGCCAGCAACGAGGACACGGTGTCCGAGACGTTAGCCCCGGCCCCCGACGGCGAATGGGCGGCACCCGCAGCCGGTGTTGCCCTCCCGGCACCCGGGCCGCGGGTTGTGCCCCCGCTGTCGCCCCCGCCCGGTGGCAGGTGGACGCCCGGCGCGGTCGAGCCTGCTGGAGCGCCGCCGCCGCCGGCACCTCGGATCGCTCCTCCGCCTCCGGCCGCGCCTCGAGCCCGCCGCTGGGGACTGCCCCTCGCCCTGCTCGGCGCGCTGCTCCTCGTGTTCGTCGCCGTCGCGACGTGGATCCCGACCGATCGGTACGGCATCGCGCCCGGCTCGGCCCGCGCGGTCGAGCCGAGGGTCGACCTGTCGGCCAAGACGTTCCGGTCGAAGGGTCAGATCCTGTTCGTCACGGTCGGCATCCCGAAGCTCAGCGTGCTCGGCCGGATCGTCGGCGCCATCGATCCCGACGTCGAGGTCAAGACGGCCCGCGAGGTCTTCGGAGACCAGACGCAGGAGCAGAACCAGGTCGCCAACCTCAAGCTGATGAGCTACTCGAAGGAGACCGCGGCGTACGTCGCGCTGAAGCTCCTCGGTTACGACGTGAGCCTCACCGGTGGCGGACCGGTCATCCAGTCGATGTGCCTCCAGTTCAAGGACGAGAACGATCCGAAGAGCGCCTGTGTCCGTGCGTCGCCCGCCGACGCCGTGCTCGACCCGGGCGATGCGATCGTCGCCGTCGACGGCCACCCGGTCGTGCTGCCGGGTGACATCGCACCGCTTCTCGAGCGCAAGAAGCCGGGCGACAAGGTTGTCGTCACCATCGTCCCGAAGGGCTCGAGCGACCGCAAGGACGTGACCGTGCCGCTGACCGACTCGGGCGACGGGCGCACGATCATCGGCTTCGTCCCGGTGAACGGCGGGGTGCACGACGACGTCGGCTACAAGTTGCCGGTCACGGTGAACGTGAGCACCGGTGAGATCAGCGGGCCGTCCGCCGGTCTCGCCTTCACGCTGACCCTGCTCGACGAGCTCACGCCCGGTGACCTGACCGGCGGCAAGAAGGTGGCGGCGACGGGCACCATCAACCTCGACGGGTCGGTCGGCGACATCGGCGGCCTGCGACAGAAGACCGTCGCGGTCAAGGAAGCGGGGGCGTCCTACTTCCTCGTGCCGAAGGCCCAGGAGCAGACCGCGATCGACGAGGCGGAGGGCAGCTCGCTGAAGGTGATCGGGGTGAGCACGGTCGCCGAGGCGCTGCAGGCGCTCGAGCGCATCGGCGGCGACGTGAGCGGCCTCCCGAAGCCGCCGACGGCGTGAGCCGGCGCGCGCCGCTCGTGCGCCGCTGAGATCCCCCAGGGCCAGGCGGCCATGCCGCGCCGCGGTGGTGGCCCGCCCCTACGCTGAGGGCGATGGCTGCTGCACCGCCACCCGATCCCTCAGACGCCGGTTCGGCGGGATCGCTGGCCGCCTCGCTCGCGGGTGCCACCTTCCCGACCGTTCGGAAAGGCTTCGATCCGGCTGCGGTGCGGGAGGTCCTGCGACGGGCGTCCGACGAGCTGACGCGGGCGCAGCGGGACCGCGACCGCCTCGCCCGAGAGGTGGCCGAGCTGCGCGAGGCCGCCCGCACGGTCGAGCCGGCGGACCTCGATCAGGCGACGGTGGCCGCGAAGCTGGGTGAGGAGGCGGCCCGCGTCCTCTCGACCGCGCACGACGCCGCGAACCAGATCCGGGCCCGCGCCGACAACGACGCCGCCCTCCAGCTCCGGGAGGCCGCCGAGGTCTCGTCGCGCCAGTTGCAGGACGCGGAGGAGACATCGGCGCGGCTGCTGCGCGAGGCCGACGAAGAGGCCAGCCGGCTCCGAGGGGATGCGGAGATCGAGGCGTCGCGACGCCGGCGGGAGACCGACGAACAGTGCGAGGCCGAGATCGAGGCGGCGAAGAGTGAGGGCCGGGAGATGGTGGCCGAGGCGCGAGCGGTGCGCGAGCGGGTGTTCGCCGACCTCACCCGCCGCCGCGAGCTGGCCCGGCACCAGATCGAGAACCTGCACGCGGGACGGCGGCGCATCCTCGAGTCCGTCCAGGGTGCCCACCGCGATCTCGGCTCGATCCTGGCCGAGCTCGAGGACCAGGTGCCCGACGAGGACGACGACGAGCTGCCGCCGCTCGACCTCCCGGTCGACACCGGGCCGGTGCCGGTGGCGCGCGAGCCCCAGGCCCGGATGGTGCTCGGGGAGATCGAGGTGCCCCCCAACGTCGTCGCGCTCCGCCGGGAGCCGGTGCGGGCGGTCGCGGACCTGGACGACGAAGACGTCGAGGACGAGGACGTCGAGGACGAGGACGTCGAGGACGAGGACGGTCCGGTCGTCGAGGATGCGGACGTGGACGATCTGATCGCACAGGAGCTCGTCGAGGACGAGGCCGAGCTCGTCGAGGAGGAGGCCGAAGCCGAGGCGGTCAAGGAGGCAGAGCGCGGCGAGGAAGGTGACCTCGGCGAGGCGACCGAGACCGACGGGTCCGAGGAGGTCGACGATCCGGACGGCCCCGAAGGCGACGCTCGGCCCGCCCCGGCCGGTGATGCGGCCGCGTGGCCGGAGGATCCCGAGCTGGAGGCCGAACCCGAGTCGGCCGACGCGGAGCCATGGTCGCTCGACCCGGAGCTCGAGGCCGCCCCGCACCCCGGTGAGGACCCGCTGACCGACGAGCTGCACCCCGAGGGCAGTGCTCCGGACGTCGCGCCGGCCGCCGACGCGACGACGGCGGAGCTGCCGGTGGTGGGGGACGCGGAACGGGTACCAGCCGCCGAGGCCGCGGGCGACGCCTCCGGATCGAGCGGCGAGACCCGCTCGGTGGACGACCTCTTCGCCCGGCTCCGTGCCTCCGGTGCGGCCACCGTCGCCCGTGACGTGCTCGAGCCGGACGACGCGGCCGGTGGAGACGAGGCGGCGATCGGCGTGCCTCGTGCCGTGGTGGACGCCGACGATGCCGGCGAGGACGAGGACCTGTCCGACGACGCCCGCGCGGTGGCCACACGCGACGCCCTCCTCGCGCCCTTGCAGGTGAAGCTGGGCCGACAGCTCAAGCGCGTGCTGGCCGACGAGCAGAACGAGGTGCTCGATCGGCTGCGCCAGCGCAACGCCAGTACGGACCCCGACGTCGTGCTCGGCACCGCCGACGCCCACGCCGGGACCTACGAGGAAGCGGCTGAAGACCAGCTGTGGGCGGCGGCCGAGGCCGGCGCCCACTCGATCTCCGCCATCGAGGGTGAGGAGTTGCACGCCGCCCTCGAGGAGCGGTCGGTGCTCGAGCGCTGCCTCGACGCGGTGGCCAACGAGCTGGTGGTCCCGCTGCGGGCCCGGCTCAGCGAGAGCCTGGACGCGTCGGGCGGCGACGCGACCGAGGCCGCCCGGCTGCTGCGATCGACGTACCGGGAGTGGAAGGGCAAGCTGGACGAGCTGAGCGGGGACCTGACCCGCAGCGCGTACGGGCGTGCCGCGTTCGCCGTGCTGGCTCCAGGGACACCCGTCTGCTGGGCGGTCGACCGCAGCGCGGATACACCCTGTGCGGACGCTGAGGACAATGCGCTCGCCGGCGCCGTGCCCGCGGGCGAGCCGTTCCCGACCGGGCATCGATACGCCCCTGCCTACCGCGGATGCCGATGCCTCCTGGTCCTCACCGATAAGTAGCCTGCCGCCTCGTGCGGATCCCCTCGGACCTTCCTTCGAGACCTCCGCGGCGGAAGCGGGAGCGACGGGTCTCGAATCGGGTCCGCATCATCCTCGTCGTCCTCGCGGTCCTCCTCCTCCTGCTGTTCCTGTCAGCTCGCGGCATCGCCGGCTTCTACACCGACTACCTGTGGTTCGACTCGCTCGACCAGTCCAGCGTGTTCACACGCGTGCTGAGGGCCAAGATCGCGCTCGGCGTCCTCTTCACGTTCGGCTTCGCGCTTCTGTGCATCCTCAACCTTGTGCTGGCGGACCGGGTCAGTCCTGCGCCGCTGCCCGAAGGCACGGACGAGGCGATCGCCGGCCGGTACCGGGAGCTCGTCGGCCGCCGGCAGTGGCTCGTCCGCGTCGGCCTGTCGCTCCTGCTGGGCTTCATCGCCGGAGCCCCCGCCTCCAGCCAGTGGAAGGAGTGGCTGCTCTTCACGCACGCCGTGAAGTTCGGGGTCGACGACCCCCAGTTCGGTCAGGACGTGAGCCTGTACGTCTTCCGACTGCCGTTCCTCACCTTCGTGGTCGACTGGCTGTTCGCCGCGTTCGTCATCATCCTCGTCGTCACGGCGGTGGCCTACTACCTCAACGGCGGCATCAGGATGCAGGTCCAGCACCGGCGGGTGAGCTCGCAGGTGAAGCTGCACATCTCGATCTTGCTGGCCGTCCTCGCGCTGTTGAAGGCTGTCGGCTACTGGTTGCAGCGGTTCGAGCTCACCGCCTCGACCCGCGGTGCCGTCAAGGGCGCGACCTACACGGACGTGAAGGCTCAGCTCCCCGCGCTCCAGCTGCTGGCGATCATCTCCCTGCTCGCCGCCGCGCTGCTGATCATCAACGTGTGGCAGCGAGGGTGGCGCCTGCCCGTCATCGCGGTCGGCCTCTGGGTGCTGGTGGCCATCGTGGCCGGCACCGTGTACCCGGCCTTCATCCAGCGCTTCGTCGTCCAGCCCGCCGAGTCCCGGCGAGAGAGCCCCTACATCGACCGCAACATCGACTTCACGCGGAAGGCCTTCAACCTCGACAACGTCCAGAGCGAGAGCTACCCGGTCGGCCCGCTGACCGACAGGGCGGTGACCGCGAACCAGGCCGCGGTCGCCAACGTCCGGTTGATGGACCCGACCATCGTGTCGCAGACCTTCCAGCGCCAGCAGGAGCTGGCCGGCTACTACGTGTTCCGCGATCTCGACGTCGACCGGTACAACATCGACAACCAGACGCAGCAGGTCGTGCTCTCCGTCCGCGAGCTCAACCGAGACAACATCCCGACCACGACATGGGAGGCGCGCCACCTCGCGTACACCCACGGCTACGGGGTGGCCTTCGCGCCGGCCAGCAAGGTGCGAGGCGACGGAAGCCCGGACTACCTGAGCGATGGCAAGGGCGGCGAGGGTCCGCTCTTGACGCAGCCGGCGGTGTACTTCGGCGAGGGGCTCGACAGCTACTCGGTGGTGCACACCGACCGGGACGAGATCTCGTACAACAACGACAACCAGAGCTACAACGGTGCCGGCGGCGTGAAGATGAGCTCCACCCTCCGACGCGCCGCGTTCGCCCTGCGGTTCGGGGAGTACAACCTGCTCGGCTCCGGGCTGATCCAGAAGGACAGCCGGATCATCTACATCCGGGACGTCAAGCAGCGGGTGCAGACGCTCGCGCCGTTCCTCGACTTCGACGCCGATCCGTACCCCGTCATCCTCGACGGGAAGATCATCTGGGTGCTCGACGGCTACACCACGAGCTCGCGCTACCCGTACGCCGAGAACGCCGACAACTCGCAGATCGCCGAAGGCAGTGGGCTGAACCACACGTTCAACTACGTGCGGAACTCCGTGAAGGCGACCGTCGACGCCTACGACGGCACGGTGAAGTTCTACGTGACGGATCCGACCGACCCGATCATCCAGGCCTGGAGCAAGGCCTTCCCGAGCCTCTTCACCGCGCAGGACCAGATCCCGCCCGACCTCGCGTCCCACTTCCGCTATCCGGAGGACCTGTTCCGGGTCCAGACGAACATGTACGCCAAGTACCACGTGAACGATCCCACCCAGTTCTTCCAGCGGGACCAGTTCTGGAGCGTGGCGCAAGCGCCGCCGCAGACCGTCGATCCCGGCTCGGCCACGATCACCACGTCCAGCACGAACAACGGCATCACGACCACCACCACGACGGCGCAGCGGTTCAATCCGTACTACACGATGCTCCAGCTGCCGGGGGACACGGCGCCCGAGTTCTCGCTCGTCAGACCGTTCGTGCCGTTCTCCGAGACGGACGAACGCAAGAACCTGATCGCGCTCATGTCGGTGTCCAGCGATCCCGGGAGCTACGGGAAGCTACGCGTCCTCACCGTGAAAGCACCCGAGCAGATCGACGGGCCCGCGCTCGTGGACTCCGGGATCAAGGGCAAGTACGCGGCCGACTTCACGCTGCAGAGCCAGACGGGTTCGAAGGTCCGCCTCGGCGATCTCCAGGCGATACCGATAGGCAACTCGATCCTCTGGGTCCGGCCCTGGTTCGTGCAGGCCGAGCAGACCCCGGTCCCGCAGCTCGCCTATGTGACCCTCGCCTACGGGGACAACATCGTGCGGGACAGGACGCTCGAAGGCGCGCTCAAGCTCGCCTTCCCGAACTCCAAGATCGACTTCTCGAGCGTGGTCGGCCCGCTGACGGCCACACCACCGGGGGGCGGCACGGCGACGAACCCCGGCTCGTCGAGCAACCCGTCGACGTCGACGCCGTCGACCACACCGTCGGGCGGCTCGAGCACGACGGCGCCGGCGACGAACCAGAGCGTGGCTGCGCTGCTCGCGCAGGCGAACGAGCTCTACGCCGAGGCGAACGCCGCGCTGAAGTCCACACCGCCCGACTTCGCCACCTACAACGACAAGATCACGAAGGCGTTCCAACTGGTGTCCCAGGCCGAGGCCAAGGCCGGCGGTCCCGTCCCGAGCACGAGCGCTCCTGCGGCCAAGGCGTCGGCGCCCACGCAGTCGCAGACCACCGACACGACGACGAGCACGTAGCGCCGGCGTGGTTCGTCGGCCGCGCCGCGCCCGTGCTGCGGCGGCCGCCTCTTCTCCAGGCCGGCGCGTCCTTTCCTCTCCGGCGCCGGCGGGCCCGTCTAGCGTGCGTTCCCATGCCGGATCGCCGACGTCGAACAACGCACGGCCAGTCTTGAAGGGCCGAGATCTGTCGATCGAGCAGTGGTTCCTGACGGCGCCCGAACGTGGCAATCCGTCCACCCGCATCGACCTCCGGCGCGACCCGCCCACGGCATGGTCGCTGGGGAACGAGGTGACGCCACTCGTCCACGGTGCGGTGTACTTCCATGCGCTGTCGGCCGCGGTCGAGCTGGCCGGAGCAGGCGACCTCGTCCTGTTCACGGACTGGCGGGGAGATCCGGACGAGGTCGTCGACGACACGGGCATCGCCGTCTCGGAACTGCTGTCGGCCGCGGCGCGGCGCGGTGTGATCGTCAAGGGCTTGATCTGGCGGTCGCACCTCGACCGCTTGCGGTTCAGCGCCAAGGAGAACCGCCATCTCGGTGAGGCCATCGAGCGCGCCGGCGGCGAGTGCCTCCTCGACATGCGGGTGCGGCTGGGCGGCTCCCATCATCAGAAGTTGTGCGTGGTGCGATACCAGGAGCACCCCGAGCGGGACGTTGCCTTTGTCGGCGGCATCGATCTCTGTCACAGCCGCCGCGACGACCAGCGTCACGCCGGCGATCCGCAGCGGCAGCCGATGGCGAAGGTCTACGGCGAGCGACCGCCGTGGCACGACATCCAGCTGGCCATCCGCGGGCCGGCGGTGGCGGACTTCGAGACCGTGTTCCGCGAGCGCTGGGAGGACCCGACGCCTCCGACCCGCGACCCCCTCCGGCGCCTGGCCGACCTCGTGCGCGGTGACGACGACACACCCAGGCCGTTGCCTCCCCAAGCAGCCGACCCGCCGGTCGCTGGATCGCACGCGGTCCAAGTGCTGCGGACCTATCCGCAGCGGCGGCGGGGCTACGCCTTCGCGCCGGACGGCGAGCACAGCGTGGCGCGCGGCTACGAGAAGGCGGTGACCCGTGCCCGGGACCTGATCTACATCGAGGATCAATACCTCTGGTCGGCCGACGTCGGTGAGGTGTTCGCCCGCGCGCTCCGGGACCAGCCCGGGCTCCGGCTCATCGCGGTCGTGCCGCCCTTCCCCGACCAGGACGGAGCGATCTCCGAGCCACCGAGCCTCGTCGGACGGGAGGCGGCGTTGCGGGCCATGTGTACGGCTGGCGGTGACCGCGTCGCGGTGTACGGGATCGAGAACGAGGCCGGGGTGCCGATCTACGTGCACGCCAAGGTGTGCATCATCGACGACGAGTGGGCCTCGGTCGGCTCGGACAACTTCAATCGCCGGTCCTGGACGTACGACTCCGAGCTCAGCGCCGCCGTGCTCGACGAGGCGCGGGCTCTGGCCGACGACGGCGGGTTCGCCCAGCGGCTCCGGCTGACCCTGGCGTGCGAGCACCTCGGTCGTGATCCGCTCGACACCGCCGGGTTGCGTGATGCGTCGGAGGCCTACGAGACGTTCGCCCGGTCGGCCGCGGCGCTCGAGGCGTGGCACGAGTCGGGGCAGCGCGGCCCACGGCCGCCAGGGCGTCTGCGGCCGGTGGTGAAGCGGCCCGTCGGCCGCGGGACTCGCATCTGGGCGACGCCTACCTACCTCAGGCTCTACGACCCGGACGGTCGCGACCGAGCCAGTCGGCGCCAGAGGAGGTACTGAGAGGCGGGCGCGGGTGTGATCGGGATGCGCCGCGGCGCCTGGGCTCGGGCGGCGCGATGCCCGCCGTCAGTTGCCGGAGCGCTCGGGGCGGGAGCGGTGCACGAGCTCGGCCAGGTTGGCGAGGTCCTGGCGGATGGCGATCTCGTGCCGAGCCAGGTCGTTGGCGATCCGCACCTGGTTCGTGCGGAGCTCCTCGACCAATGCCGTCGCCGACTCGTCGTCGTGGTCGTTGGCCCGCGCCGTGGTCAAGGCGTCGAACCGCTGGTCCTGCGCCGTCAGCCGGCTGGTGAGGCTCTGGTGGGCCGAGTCGAGCTCGTGGTCGAGCTCGACCAGCTGGTTGGTGAACTGCGTGGTCAGCTCCTCGAGCCGCAGGCTGAGCCGCTCGTGGTCACGGAGCTGGCGCTGGTCGAGGCCCTCGACCCTCTGGCTCAGCTCCCGCACCAGGTCGTGGACCTCGGCGAGCGAGTTGCCCGGGGCCGGCGGCGTGAGCGGTGCGGCGGCGGCGGTCGGCGGGGGCGGCGGAGGGGGAGCGGGAGGGGAAGGAGGAGGGCTGGCCTGGGCGACCTGGGCCTTCAGCGCGTCGAGCTCCTGCTGCAGGCCCGCGATGGTCTCGGAGGTGCGGCGGCGGAAGCTCATCGGAGGTTGCGGGCTGTGGGGCCCGGCGATACCGTACTGAACTCAACTCGCCGCGGGGTGGAGCAGTCAGGTAGCTCGTCGGGCTCATAACCCGAAGGTCGTAGGTTCAAATCCTACCCCCGCCACCAACGAAAGCCCAGGTCAGAGCCCTCCCCAGCGGAGGGCTCTCCTGTTGGTCGGGTCGGGCGCCCCTACCTCGATCCCTACAACGGGCTACCGTTGTCTCGTGCGTGGCACCAAGCGCAAGCGCCGTGAAGGTGTCTGGGAGCTGCGGGTGTACGTCGGCCGCGACCCGGTGAGCGGCAAGCCACGCCAGATTTAAAAGACGTTCCACGGTGGAGCGAGAGCCGCCGACAACGCCCTGCGAGACCTCGTCGAGAAGTACGGCGAGGGCAGCCGCCGGCCCGACGGCTGGGGTATCACCGTCGGCCAAATGTTCGACCGTTGG
>Ga0163163_10006595_pt1 | contig 10166 bp, 5 predicted proteins | sample S65metaG_FD_119766 | JGI IMG/M metagenome (GOLD analysis project Ga0163163, IMG submission 119766) | Switchgrass rhizosphere microbial communities from Kellogg Biological Station, Michigan, USA - S6-5 metaG | ecosystem: Host-associated > Plants > Roots > Rhizosphere > Soil | place: USA: Michigan... | reverse complement strand
GATCAGGCCGGGAACAATCAAAAGTGCGTAACCGATTGTGAGCCGAATCAGCACGCGGATCATCGTGCTGACGAAAGGACGAAACCGCTTCTTTAGTACCGCAATTGCTTCACGCAAACGGACCGGACGGAGTGGCGCAACGGAAAGTTGCACGACGATGATGGCAGTGACGCCTGATATTACCGCTGTGCTAACGAAGTAGCTGAGGATTTGAAGTAAAGCGACTACGACAATTCCACAGATCACTGCGATGTGGACGGCTCCGGTCTTCGGCAAGTATTTGTCGGCAATGAAAAGAGCACTCATCAAGATGCTCACAACGATAACGGGAATATGAGCGAGAAACGAAAGTTTAAGAAACTTGGGAAAGTATTCGCTGTAGAGTGAGAACGCACGCCTGTATAAAGCTCCAACGCCTTCGGCCTGGCCGCGTAGCGAACTCGCCAAAGCGAACGCTGTCTGTGGTCGCTCAGTTGGCACTTTCGAAAGTGCTGACATCACAACGCCGGCCACTCGTTTTGGAACTTTCGTTGCGCGTTCGCGAATATGCTGCGGTGATTGTTCGCGATGTGCACGCATCACGTTCGACGTGTTACCGGCAAATGGCGGGTCACCTGACAACATCTGATACGCGATGACGCCAAGGCTATAAATGTCGGAGCGAGTATCAACGTATCCGCCACTGCATTGCTCCGGAGACATATAAAGCGGTGTCCCCATGATTGCACCGACGCGAGTCAACGCTGAACCTTGATCGGTTGTTGTCTGGTTAGGAGAGCCAGTTGTTCGTGAGTGTGTGTCCTTGCCAAAAAGAAGCGTTCCATCGTTGTCATCGAGTTCGGCGACCTGGTTTCCAAACCTTCCCGTCAAGTTCGATTGTTCGTGAACAGAAGTTTTTGCAGATAAGAGTCGCGTTCCATTCTCTTCACCCGTCGATTCGATTGGTTGAGCACTGACCTCAGCTGGTTGCATCAATGTAGGGGTTTCCAACTCAACAGAACCATGGACCGGAAACGAGTCAGTTATTGAAGTTGGCGTGGCGCTCTTCAGGACCGAGAGATCATCGATGATCGTCGAGACAGAATCTTCATTGATCACTGGCGCAGTGGCTTCGCCAAGTTTCGCGATACCAAAGTCAAGGACCTTGACCCGGTAACCCCCGAGACGAGTTGGCTCCAGCCAGATGTTGTCGGGCTTCAAGTCGCGGTGAATGATTCCCTGCTGGTGAGCTTCATGAACCGCAGAACAAACCTGTTCGAGAATATCTACCACCCAGTCGAGCGGCAGACGCTTCTCCTCGGCGAGGATGTCGCCGAGCGTGCAACCGTCAAGGTACTCCATGATGAGGTAAGCAACCCGACCGTTGTTAACGCCGGCGAATCCGAAGTCTGTGACATCAACTACGTTCGGATGGCGTAAGCGGCCTGCGGCGCGTGCTTCGCGTTTGAAACGTTCAACGAATTCGTCGTTCCGCATGAACTGGGGAGCGATCAACTTTAGAGCTACGTACCGTTCAGTTCCCAGGTGAGTTGCAAGATACACGGCTCCCATACCGCCCGATCCAAGTAACTGCTCCAGACGATACTTGTCGTCGATGACTTCTCCGACGTATTGCTCGAGTCCGGTCATGAGGAACTCAATGCTACAGCAATTTGATTAACTCTGTCTGCTACGGGAGGAGGCTGGGTAAGTTTCAGAATCTTAGCGCGAGGGAGCAAGACAAGAGGGAATCATTGGTCATTTTCCAGTTGTCATTTTCCATTTTCCATTTTGCGGGGGATCGGATTTGAGCAGGAGAAATCAATTAAGAGCCTAAGCCCTCATTGGCGACAATCGTTTAGACCGGTTGAACCCCCAAACGTTCGAACAGGGGCAACTGGAAAATGAAAAATGCCAAATGAGAAATGACAAATAAATCTTTTCTACCAATCGCATCCCCACTCATCTTTGCCCCACCAATCCATTCCGATCGGTTGGCCATCGGGCGGATCTTGCGGGCGGGTAATGTTCATCTTCTTGGGATCGTCCTGGAAGCGCTTGATCTGTTCGATCGCGTAATACAAGAAGGCTCGTTGATTGTCATCACGTGTCAGGGTTCGCTGCGTGCCGAGCCACGTCTTGAGCTGATCGAGTTTTAGTTCAGCAACTGCGCGTACTTGATTTGGAGCGCGCTCCGCAGAGGCAAGTGCCATTAAATCTTCCAGTATCACCATGTCGACCGTATGTTGAATCTCACCGGCATAACCAGTTGCAACTGATGCTTTCCAGGTCGAAGTGATGACCTTGTCGACTATTTCAACCAGTCCTGGATTGCGTGGATCGCGAGCATGAAATTGAACAAGGCGTGCAGCGCGCTCAGGGTTCAAAAGAAATCCACTGACGTGATCAGTAATTGCTTCAGCGGGTGCGAGTGCGTCAAACGTCGGTTGTGTGCGAATGCGAAAGTCTTCGCGAGTGCGTGCGTAGCCGGCGGGACGCGGTGGTATCAACTTCAATAACGATTCAGGCAACATCAAAGCGTCAGGTTTGATTGTGTCCAACACCGCGTCGAGAGCACGTCGTTGCTCCTCTGGCGCCACGATCTGCGGATTGCGATCTCCTTTGCCTTTCAAACTGAAGGTGTAGTCCTGACCTCCTACGACTTTTGCGGCCGCTTCAACCTGGTAGCGGTGATACATGTAAATCGGTACAAGCACATCTTCGAGGGTGGCCAGCGGTGCGCCCTCCCGGATATTGTTCTCGCCGAAGCGTCGTAAGGCAGACGCCCGTACCTTCATCACGTTGCCGAGTTCATCAACAGCGTTCTTTCCGTTGTCCCAAAGATGAGCAACCGAGCTGGAAGCGCTCGCAGGGCGCGCGTCCTGATCCGTCAGATACATCAGACCACGCGAAAACGCATTACTGAGTATTTGATCAAGTGCAGAATGTTCGTCAGTGCCGGCGGGAAAATCCTGATAGCCATAAGCAATCGAGACCTTGTCCCACTCACCAATTCCCTTCGCATACGCGTCCGACAGATCAGGAACACCATCGGTACCTAGTTTCACGTAAGGAGCTGGATAGTCCATCACGGACGCGCGATTGACCGGGCTTGCGGCATAGTTGTGTTGAAGCCCCAGCGTGTGGCCAACTTCGTGCGCGGCGAGTTGACGCAAACGCGCCAGCACCATCTCCAGCAGTTTCGGCGATAGCGGCTTTCCCTTCTCATAAGGCGCAAGCAATCCTTCGGCGATCAAAAAGTCCTGTCGATCGCGAAGTGAGCCAAGACTTACGCGGCCCTGGATAATCTCTCCGGTTCTCGGGTCACTTAATGATTCTCCGTACGACCAACCGCGTGTGGACCGATGAACCCACTGAATGACGTTATAACGAACATCCATTGGGTCAACGTCAGGCGGCATCACTTCGACACGGAAAGCGTCCTTGTATCCGATCGCTTCGAATGCCTGGTTCCACCACCGGGCACCTTCCACAAGTGCCGAGCGAACTGGTTCCGGTGCGCCACGGTCCACGTAATAAACGATCGGCGCGACGGGTTCACTCACGGCAGCATTTGGATCTTTTTTCGCCAATCGATGTCGAGAGATGAATCTTTTAGAAATCGGTTCTTCGATTGGTATAGCAAAGTCCATGTAGGTGATTCCGAAGAAACTCGAGCGGGGATCGAAGACACGCGGTTTGTACCCTGGCCCAGGCAACTGTACGAAGGAGTGCCGCTCGCGAACAGTCACGGCCTCAGGCGCCGGAACAACCTGCCGAATGAACTGACCACTCGGGTCGCCGGTAAAAGTTAACGTCGTTTCGACCTCAGTGTTTTGTGGAAAGTTTTTGGTGTTTGGTAAATAGAACGCGCAACGCGAAGGTTCGAGCCGATAAGTTCCTTGTTGACCTCGTTGGAGCGTGTTCGTCACATGGTGCACATCGCGAAGATAGAAGGCTGTAGCATCTACAAGCACACGACCAGACTCTTCGGCTGCAACGTCAAACCCCCACAGCGTGGATTCCGCAAATGCGTCTTTGACAGCGAGCTTTTCGTCGGGGTCGTTTGTTACCGCCCGGTAGTCGTAGTTGGGCGCCACCAGCAAGACTTTTGGGCCAGACCGATCGAAGCGCACGATGAAACTATTTCCGAGCTGCCCGCGGTCCAAACCGATGTCATTAGAACCAATGCCGGCGGGCAGAGACTCGACGTAGAGAAACTCCGTATTCCAATTGTCGATCTCAAGCCAAAGTTTTCCCGCTTTTGCGTCCCAATAGAACGGAAAGTAACCGGGAAACTTCTGCATCCCCGCGACCTTTTCGTCGAAGCTTTGGGCCTTCGTTGTTTCGGAACGCGGCTGCCCGCAGAGTGGAGAGACGAGAGTTAACAATACCAACGCAAAAGAAAAACGGATCATGTGGTGTGTGCCTTTTAGCTGCAATGATATTCACCAGCGGTGACAGGGTTCCCTTCCTAACCTGATAGTTTTGAACCACGATCACACGCAGTGACAAACCGAAGGTTCGGAACAATCGGCAATCGGCAATCAGCAATATCACGGAGTGTCTTTCCACTCCGGAATTCTTCCAGGCGTCCAGGGCGCGCCGCCAGCTTCCAACTGTTTCTCCAATCTCGAAAGATCCACTTCAATCAATTGACGAAGTTGAGTCAGTACACCTTCGAAATCCTGAGCTGCAGCGTTGTATTGATTGACTTGCGTCTGCGTTGGTCGCGCCGTCGACATGCGCTGCGCGCCAACGACATAACCTACGCGCTCATTTATCGAAGGCGCAGTATTGATGTTTCGTTGTCGAGCTGCATTGTCGCCACTCAACGCGCGAATGATCTCGTTTGTTCGTTTGTCGAGGGACGCCGCATCATCTTGAAGCTTTTGCGTCAGCGAAGGTGTTTCAGTAATCGCGCGCTTTATCGCAGTCAGTCTCGGCTTCAGTGCATTTGCTGCCTGGGTTGCGCCACTAACCGCTCGTTGGAGCCGAATTGCCTTCTGCTGAAACTCAACAAGGGCCGAGCGGTCGGCACCCGACATTGTGTCCTGACCTTCCACGATTACCTGAAACTCTTGTGGCTGGCCCAATGGCGTCAAGACACCATCGACTCGCTTTGCGATGGACGCCTTATAAGTTCCGGGCATTACCATTGAACCGGCGGGCGGTTCAAAATCTGAATCGGCATCTGGCGGAGGAGGAGCAGACAAATTGGCAGCCGGGTAACGAAGATCCCAGGTGACGCGCTGAATTCCGGCGGTGACCGGGCCGGTAAGCCTGCGTACAACTCGATCATTCGCGTCGCTGATCGTAACAATTATGGCCGGTGCTTCTTCCTCATCTTCCGCTCGAATCTCCGCGGAGTTCGGCCATGCAACCGGTGCTTTCTGTTTCTCCGCTTCCTTCTCAGCTTCTTGTCTTTTTTCCTTTCGAGTCTTTACCGGATCCTTGAGATACCAGGTCACAGTTGCCCCGAACGGCGGATTGTCAGCTGTGTAAAATGTCTCGCCCTGAAAACTCTTACCGCGCCCCCCCAGTGGTTGCGACTGGATATACATCAGCGCATCCTTCACCGGAAACAGAATTGATTCCTGCCTGAGTGCCTCTGGCCTTATCGAACGGAGTGCTGAGTAGTTATCAAGGATGTAGATTCCGCGGCCAAACGTTCCTACTACAAGATCGTTTTCACGTTTTTGGATATTCAGGTCGCGCACTGCAATCGTCGGCAGGCCACCTTTTAGTTGAATCCATTTCTGTCCCCCATCAACAGAAAAGAAGAGACCAAACTCCGTTCCAACAAAAAGCAATTTGGGGTTCACATGATCTTCAGCAATTGCCCAAACCGGACCGTTCGCGGGAAGGTTTGAAGCAATCGATGTCCAAGTTCGTCCTGCATCAGTTGTCTTCAAAAGATAAGGTTTGAAGTCGGCGTTCTGATGATTGTCAAAAGCCACGTACGCAGTGTTCGCCTCATGGTTGGAAGTAATAATGCGACTTACGTATGCCATGTCTGCCACACCCGGGAACTTGTCGATTTTCCGCCAGGCCTTGCCACCATCTTCAGTTATCTGGATCAACCCATCATCAGTTCCTACATAGATCAAACCGTCTTTCTTTTGCGATTCGGCCAGGGCTGACGCGTTGCCGAAGAACGCAGTAGACGCATTCTTTGCAACTGCATCGATCCCCCAGACGCGACCCATTACAGCCAACTTGTCTCGATCGAGAGCACGAGACAGCTGTCCACTAATTGGCTGCCAACTGTCGCCACGATCGTCACTGCGGAAGAGTTTGTCCGCTGCCATGTAAAGCCGAGTATGTGAATGAGGACTGATTATAAAAGGGGTGTCCCAGTTCCAACGCCATGGTTCTTCGTTGCGACCTGGCTGTGGCTGAATACCAATCCGCTCGCCCGTGCGCTTATCAAAACGAACAATGACGCCATGCTGCAAAGAAGCATAGACAGTGTTCGGGTCTTCGGGATCCACTTGCGAACGAAAACCATCCCCACCCTGGGTCACGTACCAATCGCTATTGACGATTCCAGAAGCGCTACGCGTACGTGAGGGACCTCCAAAGCTAAAGTTGTCCTGAGTTCCGCCGTAAACGTTATAGAACGGCTGCGCGTTGTCGGTAGTAATGTCGTAGAACTGTGCGACGGGAAGGTTCTCTTTGAAGTTCCAGTTTGCACCGCGGTCGAAGCTTTCATAAACGCCCCCGTCGCACCCGACGAGGTAATGATCGTTATCGCGTGGATCGATCCAGATTTCATGGTTATCGACGTGCTTTGACTTTTCACCCAAACGTCTCAACGTGCGGCCACCGTCGTCTGAGACCATCAGAAAGACGTTCATGACGTAGTTCCGATCTACATTCCTCGGATCAGCGACGACGCGCGCGTAATACATCGCACCCGTATCGAATTCATTTCGTCGCTCCCAACTGCGACCACGATCTGAGGATCGGAAGATACCGCCTTTTCGATCGGCAGCTTCGATTGTCGCGTAGATAACGTTCGAGTCGACTGGTGAAATTGCGATACCAATTCGGCCCATGTCACTCGTGGGTAGCCCCGCACGCAATTTATTCCAGGTGGTTCCGGCATCTGTTGATTTGTAGAGTGCGCTCTCCGGTCCGCCATCGACTAGCGTCCACATATGACGGCGACGTTGATACGCAGCGGCGTACACTGTGTTTGGATCTTGAGGATCGATAACGACATCGGTGACGCCGGTGTTTTCACTGATTGTGAGAATGTTTTTCCACGTCTTGCCACCATCAATGGTTTTGAAGAGTCCTCGCTCTCCTCCCGATCCCCACAACGGTCCTTGAGAAGCTACGTACACAATGTTCGAGTCTTTCGGATCGATTGCGATCCGCCCGATGTGTTCAGACGTTTTAAGACCGACATTTTTCCAACTGCGCCCGCCATCGTCAGAACGGTAGAGGCCGTTGCCGTAAGAAACACTGCGTTGACTATTGTTCTCGCCAGTGCCAACCCAAACCGTTGATGGATTCTTTGGATCGAGGGCTATAGCGCCGATTGAATAAGAACCTTCACTATCAAAAACCGGCGTCCACGTGGTTCCATTGTTGACTGTCTTCCAAACTCCACCTGAAGCAGCAGCTACGTAGTAACGAGATGAGCTCGACGGATCGACGGCGAATCCAACAACGCGGCCTGAGGTGAAAGCTGGTCCGATTGACCTGAACCTTAAGCCATTGAATGTGGGAGTCGACATTGGGTCTCGTGGCCGAGCGGCTTCGTCAGGCTTCTTCTCTTCATCCGGTTTCTTTGCTTGCTCCTGTGGACTCGGTGATGGCGAGCTCTGAGGTGCCGCCTGAGGCGACGGCGTAGGTGTTTGCGCATTTATAAAAGCAGGCGCAAGCAGGAAGAGCAGAAAGAACCACAGTGAGAGTTTTCTTAAAGACAAACTGCTGTTGGCGCACGTAGGTGTAGTCATAAGAAGAGTTCCCTTGGTTTTAGAAAAGCTTTAGGTGAATAGCACGACGGAAGCGTGCACAAGATAGAACTATCCGTCAGAACCACCCGAGTTACCGGGTGAGTACGAAATCAACTTACAGATGATACGGGTGTCAAGAAGAACTGAAACTGGAAACGCTAAACTAACACTTGTCTTCGTTACCAACAAAGAGCGTGACATAAAGTTCAGCCGCTGAAGGGTGGCAGGTGGTCTTTAATATTCACTATTGCAGATTCTTCTTTAAGAATTCGATTGTGCGACGCCACGCATCAGCCGCAGCTTCGGCATTGTAAACTTCCGGACGTGCGTCGTTGAAGAAAGCGTGACCAGCACCTGGGTAGATATGGACTTCGAATGATTTTCCCAGTTTCTTCAGTTGGTCTTCCAACTCATGGACCAACAGCGGAGTCACGGAGCCATCAAGTTCTCCATAGATTCCAAGCACCGGACTCTGAAGGTTCGGCAGGTCTGGCTTAACCTTCGGATGACCACCGTAAAAGACAACACACGCTCCGACTTTAGTGTTCTTTGTCGCCGCGTATAACGCAAGGGCGCCTCCCATGCAAAAACCAATTACGCCGACCTTGTCGCCCGTCGTTGCTTCTTGGGCAGCCAGAAAATCTATTGCACCTTTGAGATCCTTCTCAGCTTCTTCAATACGAAGCGCCATCATCATCTTGCCGGCTTCATCAGGCGACTTGGCCACCTTACCGTGGTAAAGATCAGGAGCAAGCGCCACGAATCCTTGATCCGCAAAACGATCGCACACGTCCTTGATTTGAGGTACCAGTCCCCACCACTCCTGGATTACAACTACGCCTGGCCCGTAACCACTTTCAGGTTTCGAAAGATAGCCAGGTGTGTTTCCCCCGTTACTTTGAAACTCGACGTTCTCTCCCATTTGTTCTCCTACTTAGTATCGGGCTGTGCTCGACTCTGATCGAGCAACAGACCGTCCCAACGGTTCATGACATCAAGATGAATATCGAACTGATCGATTACACGCATCGTGATGTGATTCACCATGTCATCGAGATTTTGAGGGTTGTTATAGAAAGCCGGCACCGGAGGAAGAATCACAACACCCATGCGCGAAAGCTTCAACATGTTTTCGAGATGTATCTCACTGAACGGCGATTCTCGTACCACCAATACCAACTTTCGACGTTCTTTCAGAATAACGTCGGCCGCCCTGTGTATCAGGTTGTCGCCGAGTCCGTGAGCGATCGCGGCAAGCGTTCGCATACTGCACGGAGCGATCACCATTCCTAACGTTACAAAGGATCCGCTGGAAATCGCAGCGCCCTGGTCGGTCACACCATAACTCTGTGTTGCCAGGGCTTGAACTTCCTTCACGGTATGAGGAGTCTCATGCACCAACGTTCTTGCCGCCCACTTACTGAGAACAAGGTGGGTCTCTACTCCAGAGCCATGAAGCATCTGTAACAGACGAACACCGAATATCGTTCCAGTGGCTCCCGTGATGCCGACAATAAGGCGCGCAGGTTTTGTGAGTTCCATGGCTACTTCATTTTGGCCAACTTGTTCGTAAGATGCAAAGCAAGAACTCGGGGCAGTAGCCCGACTGTAAAGGAGGGCATATTTGTTCTAAGCGCTACTCGATGCCCTCCTTTACAGTCGGGCTACTGCCCTGAGTTTTGGATCAAAAAAAGCCAGACACTCGAACTAGTGCCTGGCCTTTGATGTCGGATTGAAGAGCGTTACGCTTTCACGCCAATGTACTTCTCAACCATTCGCGTGATCGACTCTTTGCTCGTGGCTCCCACGACGCGCTCCACTTCTTTTCCATCACGGAACAGGATCAAGGTTGGAATGCCCTTGATGCCATATCGCTGTGCAGTGGATGGGTTGTCGTCAACGTTTAGTTTGACGACACTCGCGTTATCACCATAGTGCTCTGCCACGGCTGCGACCGTAGGTGCAAGCATGCGGCAAGGGGCACACCATTCGGCCCAGAAATCTACAAGCACGGGCTTGTCAGCTCCCAATACATCCTTTTCAAACGAGCTGTCGCTCACATCTTTCACAAATTCACTCATCTTTGTCTCCTAGTCTCTGCGTTAATGTCTCCACGTTATCTGTTGTAGTTTACCCCTCGCCTTCGAGGAAATTCTTAAGTAAGCGGGCCCGCGACGGATGACGGAGTTTTCTGAGCGCCTTCGCCTCAATCTGCCG
>Ga0163163_10006590_pt1 | contig 10167 bp, 10 predicted proteins | sample S65metaG_FD_119766 | JGI IMG/M metagenome (GOLD analysis project Ga0163163, IMG submission 119766) | Switchgrass rhizosphere microbial communities from Kellogg Biological Station, Michigan, USA - S6-5 metaG | ecosystem: Host-associated > Plants > Roots > Rhizosphere > Soil | place: USA... | reverse complement strand
TTTCCATTCGAGACTGGAATGGGTGTCCGCGCAGGACATGGAAAAGGCGGTCGAGGTGATTGTCCACCTCTGTCAGATTTGGGAGGAACACAGCTGACAACTCTCAACTCTCAACTCTCAAGTCTCAGCGCGAGAGTTGAGAGTTGAGAGTTGAGAGTTGTTGTTACCGCAGGCTCGCGAACGTGTATGTCACGCCGGCGAACCACGACGCCTTCGTCTTGGTGCCGAGCTCGGAGAGCACGTTGCTGTCGATCGGCGCGCGCCCTTCGACGACGCCAGGCGGCAGCGTCGCGACCGGTCCGATCGCGACACCGGCGGTGAACGACGCGTGCGGCCCGAATCGCAGCGCCGATCCCAGGTAGAACGTCGCGCGCGAGTCGCCGCGCAGTCCGATCCCGAACGACAGCGGCGCGATCCACGCGTACCGGTCGTGATGCACCTGCGCAAACATCGCGACGCCGAGGTTCACCGTGCTTTCCTGATCCGCCTGCCGGACGACGACGCGTAACGGCTGGCCCGTGACATTGGCGAGCGCGTATTCGGGATCGACCAGACCGGTGGCAACGAAGCCGCCGGTGAGCGCGAGGTCCCATCCGCTTGGCGTGTCGCCCGTCGACCCCGCCGACCCCGCGCGCCCGCGCTGTTCGTCATTCGCCCCGGCCGGCCCCGCGAGGCACAGCAGTGCAAGAACGGCAACGGAGGCGATCCACTTGAAGGAGGCTGTGAACATGGGCTTCACAATGTGTCTTGAGGCTGGCCGAGTCAACACGTTTCTTCGCCGCAACCATCCCGTAGAATGAAAACGTCTGTGACCTGTCGGCTGGCCGCCTGTCTCGTCGTGTGTCTGCTCGCCGTCGTACCGGCGCAGGCCGCCGATCGTCCGTTCGTGGTCGCCTCGCGCGGGGACGCGTTCATCGCGCACCAGAGTGGCAGCGATCTGTGGTCCATCGGCAGCGCGAACCTCGAGCTCGTCGTCGGCTTCGACGCCAGTCGGTCGCTGACGTTCCAGCGTCTCTTCAATCCCTCGACCGGCCGTGCCTGGGACATCGCGCAGGCGCCGGCGTTCACGATCACTGCCGGCGGCGAGCGCGTGGCGCTCACGTCGAGCGGCGCCGTCACCCTCGTCAGCGCAATTCCCGAGGCCACGGAACACGGTGTCACCCTCACGTTCACCTTCGAGCACCGCGCGCAGCGGCTCCTGTTCACGCGCGTGCTGTCCTGCTACCCGGGATCGCCGACGATCGAAACCTGGGCGCGAGTCGCCAGCACCGGCGGCGACGGTACGGCACTGACCGATCTCGTCGCCTGGGCGATGACGATGCCGCTGGGCAACGTCCGATGGCTCGGCGGCCTGCGCGGCGACTCCGCCAACGGCGGCAGCCCGGTCGAGGATCCTTTCGTCTTCGCGGAGCACGACTTCGAGCCTGGCGAGCGTCTCGACCTGGGGGCCGCGGGGCGCTCCTCCGAGGACTTCGTCCCGCTGTTCCTGGTCGACGACGGGCGCGACGAGTTCTTCGGCGGGCTGGTCTGGTCGGGAGCGTGGCGTGCCTCGCTGGAGCGCGCCGACGACCGCCTGCGCGTCACCGTGTCGTTTCCCGGTGTCAGCACGACCGTGACGTCGGCGAAGCCGTTCGAGCTCCCGCACACGTTTTTCGGCGTCGCTGCGAAAGCGACGGCCGACGAAACCGCCGCGCTGCGTCAGTTCGTGCTCCAGGGGCTTCGTCACGGCCGCCCGTTTCAGCCGCTGGTCACGTACAACACCTGGTTCATCTACGGCACCCAGCTCAACGAAGAAGCCATGGTGGCTGAGATCAATCGCGCCGCGGCGCTCGGCATCGAGCTGGTCGTCATGGACGCGGGCTGGTACGTGGGCGCCGGCGAGACCGGAGATTTCGACTTCGACTCCGGGCTCGGCACGTGGACCGAAGACCTGTATCGGTTCCCGTCCGGCCTCCCGAGCCTCGCCGACTACGCGCACGGCGTCGGGCTGAAGTTCGGTTTGTGGATCGAGCCCGAACGCGTGGCGCTCGCGTGGGTCGGCACGCCGGGTCTGGCGCAGGAACCGTGGCTGGCCACGCGCGGCGGTGATTACGGCTCGTCGCTGAACGCGCAGATTTGTCTCTCCGGCGCCGGGCGCAAATGGGTGCTCGATCAACTCATCGCGCTGATCGAGCGCGTGCACCCCGACTACCTGAAATGGGACAACAACTTCTGGATCAACTGCGACCGCGCAGGGCATGGCCACGGGCCGTCCGACGGCAATATGGCGCACGTCCAGGCGCTGTACGACATCTTCGACGAGTTGCGCCGCCGCTATCCCGATCTGCTGATCGAGAACGTGTCCGGCGGCGGCGCGCGCCTCGACTTCGGGATGATGGCCTTCACCGACGCCGCGTGGATGGACGACCGCACGTCGCCGTCATCGCACGTGCGTCACAACATCGAGGGGTTGACCTTCGCCTTCCCCCCGGCCTACCTGCTCTCGTTTCTCATCGACGCCGACGGCGAACCGATCGCGGGCGCGGAGGATCTGCCGCTGCTCATGCGCAGCCGCGGCGCCGGCATCCTCGGACTGACCTACCGGAGCGATCTGATGGACGAGGGTACCGCGGCGCTGCTCAAGACGCAGATCGCTGAATACAAGACGTACCGCGACATCATCACGCAGGCGCATGGCACGCTGCTGTCCGCGCAGGCGCCGCTCAATACCGACGGCTGGGATGTGTTGCAGGAGGTCGCCGACGACGCACGGAGCGCGCTGATCTTCGGGTTCAAGGTCGACAGCCAGGACGGCCGCATGATCGTCCGACCGAGAGGGCTGCTGGCGGACGCGGTCTATGACATCCGGTCGATCGATGTCGGCCCGATCGGCGCGGCGCGCGGCGACGCGATCATGCAGGATGGGATCGAGCTGATCCACAACGGCGGCTCGCGCGCGCACGTGCTGATCCTCAGAGCGCAGTAGATAACTCAGAACTCAAAACTGAGAACTTAGAACTTTAGAGCCTCAATTTCATTTGCATCCCGGCGTGACCGACCGGGGGCGACGCTCGTTCCACTTCTCCACGATCCGCTTCAGCTCCTTGATCGGTTCCGGGTTGTCGTCGACCTGCAGCCGCAGCACGGTGTCGTTGTGCAGCCAGACGCCGCAGTCCTTCTTGACAATCACCAGCGCGGCCGACTGCTGACCACGCTTGTCGCCCCCGCCGGCCTGCCCGCCTTCGAGCGCGGCGACGAGCCGCTGCGACAGATGACCCGGCGTCTTCTCGAACGCCTCAATCATGTTGTCGACGACGGCCGGCCCGGCGAGGATGTTGCCCTGGGCGGTCGCGAACGTGCCGCTCTTGTGCCCCGCCCATTCAGTCGCCTTGGCGCCGGTGTGCGCCGCGAACTGTCCCTTGAGGTTCATCACCGCGAACTGACGGCCCTGCTTCGACCAGGTATCGGGCAGCGGATCCGGATCCTCCTTGAGGATCTGTTGCACGATCGCATCCGGCGCCATCCCCGTGCGGAGCAGCGCCAGGGCCTTCGCGCCGTAGCCCACGTCGACGATCGCCTGCGTCGCGGCGATGCCCGCGCTCGCGTCGGCCCACAGTACGCCGTTGCCGACCGAGAAGACACGCGACTGCACCGCGCCGCCAACCTCGCCGGTCGCCGGATCGAAGCCGAGGATCGAGAACGTCCCCGTCTCCCACAACGATTTCTCCGCTCGAGGCACGCCGGCCGCGATCAGCACGAGCGCGAGGACCAGTACTTTTACCTTTGACAAGATCCACCCCAGACACTCAGGACGGCTTCGACCGCCTTCGGCTTGATCTCGACCACGACGAACCGTTCGTGCGCCCATCCCGAGAACTGCGCGAGCCAGAACGTCTTGCCGGCGATCCGCATGACGCCAAGCGGCAGCATATAACCGGCGCCCGCACGATTGCATTCCAGCAGATCCACCACGGTCTCGAGCGACCGAACATCGGCGCCGTCGCGCACGAACCACCCCGCGCCGAAGGCCAGCGCCTCGCACTCATCGGGACGCTGCCCGAGCCGCCGGTAGCGGCGCACGGCCTCGACGTAATAGACGCGCGGATAATCGCCGGCGGCGTAGACCGCCTCGATGTCGGGGTCGCGCCCTTCGCGAGAGCGCCTCGCCATCGGGTGGTTGTAGTGATCCTCGGTCTTGCGCTCCGCCTTGTTGAACGCCTCGCGCACCGCCGGAATCAGCGCGCGCGTGTCCGCCGATTCGGCGGGCACGACCGCGACTCTTTCGACGGGTTGGGGCGGCGACACCGCGAGACCGTCCTTCGGATAGGGCTGTTCGGTCCGCGGCGGCGGCGCGGCGGGCGGCGTGTAGTCGGAGCGCAGGCCGATCTGGCGGACACAGTGCACGTCGACCCAGTCGGTCTGCACGACGCTCACGCGCTGTTGTTCACCGGCGCGCCAGATCTGCCAGGTCTCGAGCGGACCGGTCGGTCCCCACCACTTCGACGGCACGCCGCGCAGGCCGATCGGAATCGTGAGTTCCAGCGCGGGCTGCGGCCACGCATTGCTCCACCGCTTTCCGTCGAACGCGCCGAACGGGATGATGATGCCGTCGCGCCTGAGCACGCCGACGCCGAATGCGGAGCGCGACCCGTCCGCTGCGCCAGGCGCCACGCCCAGCGCCAGCGCGACGATGCCAACCGCGAGCGCACGCACGGTATCCGCCGCCACAGGCCGGGAGTATACTCCCGCCTCTATCGGAAGGAGGGCGCATGACCCGCGAAGCCTTGAGCGCGATTGTCGAAGAATACGTGGATGCGTGGGACCGCCGCGACCCTGCCGCCGTCGCGCAGCACCACGCGCCGGACGCAGTCGCCGAGAGCCCGATCTACGCGACCCTGCGCGGCCGGCAGGCGATCGAAGACGCGTCCCGCGCCTTCTTCACGTCGTTCCCCGACGCCAAGTTCACGGTCGACGCCGTCGTCGTCGATCCGCCGCGCATCGCGATCTTCACGACCATCAACGCCACGCACGTCAACGAGTTCTTCGGCATGCCAGGCACGAACCGCCACATCGAATTCAGGAACGCGCGTCTGATGGAGACCGATGAGCACGGCCTCATCGCGCGCGAGCGCCGGATCTACGACTTCACCGGCCTCCTGGTGCAGATCGGCGTGCTGCGGGCGAAGCCCGCCAAACCATGAAAGTGAGGCGTCGGGCTAACGGCTGAGGGCTGAGGGCTCAACGAAAAAGGGCCCAAGGCTTTTCAGCCCTGAGCCCTCAGCCCCTTCGTGATCGCAGTTACTGCTGTCCTGCCGTATTCGAGCCCTTCGGCGGATCGATGCTGAAGGTCAAACCGGTGAACATCATCTCTTCCCAGGTCTGATCGCCCCACCATACGTCTTTCGTCGGGTCGGGATTCGACTTGTTGGCGGTCGAGTTGTCGTACCAGGCGGTCGCGTGGATCTTCGTCCCCTTCGGCAGCTTCAGCGGCTGCTTGAAGACGTAGTCGGTCTGCCAGTTGAAATCGTAATGAGGGACCGACAGGATCGTTTCCTTCTTGCCGTCCGGATACGTCGCCTCGTAGATCCAGCGGATCCCGCGCACGTGGGTATGCGGCAGCATGCTCCACATCGTCACGTCCGCGCCGAGGGTCATTTCGGCGTCGACGCGGTGATCGCGAGCGCCCGCCGGAATGTGCAATGCACCGTTCTGCAGGGACGCCCACCGGAGTTGGGTGGCTGGCGGCTGCTTCGCATACTTCACCGCGATGCGCGTCCGATCGGTCGTCGCCTTGCCGTACGTCGTATAGTGCATCTGCAGCACGAGGGTCGTGCCCGCCGGCAACTTCATCGCGGTGCCGTCCTGATAGACGCGGATGAACTGCCCGGGCACAAACCCGCCGACCGCGGGGCCGACACGGACCGGTCCGCGCTGGTTCGGAAACGCCGGTTTCCGCTGCTCGGGCGGCAGCGGCGGTCCACCGAACTGGCCGGCCGGAATGTCCATGTTCGGCGCGAAGTCGAACAACGGCGGCGGCTGTGCGGGACGGGCGGCGGCCTGCGCACCAGGCGCCGGCGCCGCGGGACGGGCGGCCGGAGGTGCCGCCGGCGGCCGCGCGTACAGGATCACGTGATGAACGGCCTTCGGATCGCCTGCCTTCACCTCGAACGCCTGCACCCACTTGTCTTCGGTGAGCCTGGTCTCGATCTCGAGGAACTGATACGGGATTTCACCTGTGGCGGGAATCGGGTAGTCCTCGTTCATCGCGAACACGGCGTCGGGCGTGCCGATGGTCCAACCGCTGTCGTAGGTTGGCGCCGCCGGCAGATCCGCGGGATTGCCCTCCGGCGCGCCGCCGCTCGCCCAGGCGACGAGCGTCGCTTTGTCCTTCTCGCTCAACCGGCGATCGTTCAGGAACTCCCCGTGCTTCGGATCCGCATGCCACGGCGGCATCGAGCCTTTGCCGACCTGCGTGGCGATCGACTTCACCCACGGCCGCGCGTCCTTGAACGTCAGCAGCGACATCGGTGCGATCTCGCCGGGCCGGTGACAGTTCGTGCAGTTCTTGAAGAGGATCGGCGCGACCTCCTTGTTGAAAGTCGGCACGGCTGCGGCCGGCTTCGCCGCCTGCCCTGCCGCGGATACCGTCGCGGCGACCGCCGCGACGCCACACAGCGTCAGGGCGGTCCGCACGCTGATCGGAACATTCATTGTTTCACGCCTCCACCGGCGGTCTGGGCCGGGGTGCCGTTCAGACTGAACGTAATCGCGGTGAACTGCATCTCTTCCCACGTCTGGTCGCCCCAATACACGTCTTTCTTCGGATCGGGGTTCGCCTTGTTGGCGGTCGAGTTGTCGTACCAGGCCGTGGTGTGGATTTTCGTACCCTTCGGCATCTGCAACGGCGTCTTGAAGACGTAGTCGGTCTGCCAGTTGAAGTCGTACTTCGGCACGTTCAGGATGATCTCCGAACGTCCGTCGGGATAGATCGCGGTGACTTCCCATTTCTTGCCGCGCATGTGGGTGTGCGGCAGGAGACTCCAAATCGTCATGTCCTCCTTGAGCGTGAGCTCGGCGTCGACGCGCGTGTCGGAGGAGCCGGCCGGGAGCACGAAGTTCTGGTTCTGCAGCGTGGTCACGTCGACCGCGGTCTTCGGCGCCTCCTTGGCCCACTTGATGCCGATGCGGGTGCGGTCGGTTGTCGCCTTACCGCTGGCCGTGTAGTGTTCCTGGATGATCAGCGTCGAGCCGGCAGGCACGCGCAGCGCGGTGCCCGGCTCGTAGACTCGGACCGCCTGTCCGGGCGCATACCCGGCCAGCCAGCCGGTCGGTCCATGCTTCATCGGCCGATCGTTGGCGTCGTCGCCACGAGCAGGCTTGGGCGCCTCAGCCGGACGACGCATGTTGCCCGCCGGCATGAATGGCGGCGCCACTTTGGCGGCATTCGGATCGATCAGGTAGACGATGACGTGGTGAACGACCGAGCGATCGCCCGGACGGACTTCGATCGCCTGCGCCCAGCGATCCTCGGTGAGGTTGGTCGGGACCTCGAAGTTCTTGTAGTCGATGGTGCCGCTGGCCGGGACGGGATAGTCCTCCTGCATCGACCAGACGGTGTCGGGAGTGCCTATCTGCCAGCCTTCGGTGAACTTCGGCGGCGCCGGCATGTCGGCGCGGTTCCCTTCGGCGGCGCCGGAGGAGACCCATTTCACGATGGTCTCGCGATCCTTGTCGCTCAGGCGGCGGTCGTTGGCGAACTGCCCGTGTGCCGGATCCGCGTGCCACGGCGGCATCGTCCCATCGGTGACGCGGTTGGCAATCGCCTTCGCCCATGGCCGCGCGTCACTGAACGACACCAGCGGCATCGGCCCGATCTCGCCCGGCCGGTGACAATTCGTGCAATTCTTGTAAAGGATCGGCGCGACGTCCTTGCTGAACGTCGGCGTGGTCGGGGACTGGGCGTAGACGGACGCCGCCGTCCCGATGAGGCAGGCCAAGGCTACGGCAACCCGGGTGCGATTCATAAGCTCCTCTGCTCGATTAACCGGTTGGGAAACAGGAAGATAGTACCACTAATTACGTGGCCCGGGCAGAGGAGGTTTCAGGAAAAGTGCCCTTTTCCTACTTCTTTTTGCGTCCGCCGCCCTTCCGCTTGCGGGGAACCTTGGCGCCCGCCTTCCGCGCCTCGCTCAGGCCGATGGCAATCGCCTGCTTGCGGCTGGTGACCTTCTTGCCCGACCGTCCCGACTTCAGGGTGCCGCGCTTGCGCTCATGCATGGCCCGCTTGACCTTGCTCTGCGCCTTCTTCCCGTACTTCGCCATGTGATCACTCCTCCGTGTCGACGACGCGTCTGACGATATCCACGAACGCATCCACCAGCACACGATCGCGCCACCCCTTGTCTGCTTCGTCGGCCAGCACCTCCAAGGCCTCTTCGGTCGGCCGCGCGACGCGATACGGCCGCTCCGTGGTCAAGGCGTCGAACACGTCGACGACGCTCACGATCTGCGCCAGGAGCGGGATCTCCGCGTTGCGCAGGCCGTCCGGGTAGCCGGTGCCGTCAAGCCGCTCGTGATGGTGGCGCACGATCGGCCGGACCTTGTTCAGCGACCGGAGGCCGGCGCACAGACTGTCTCCGACGATTGGATGCTTGCGCATCACGCGCGACTCGTGCGGATCGAGCTGACCGTCTTTTAGAAGCACGGCGTCCGGGACGGCAATCTTGCCGATGTCGTGCAGAAAACCGCCGCGCTCGAGCGCCGCCAGATCGCTCTCGTCGAGGCTGAGCGAGCGGCCCAGGGTGGTGGCGTAGTGCGCGAGGCGCTGACAGTGGCCGTTGGTCGTCGGATCCCGCGCTTCGATGGTTGCGCCCATTCCCAGGATCACCGCCTCGGCCGATTCAAGCTCATCCGTGTAGCGTTTCAAACGGACGAGTGACTGAATTCGCGCGTGCAGTTCAGTCGCGTCGAAAGGCTTGAGGAGAAAATCGTCGCAGCCGGCCTCGATGCCTTTCAGGCGGTCGCGGCGGTCCGTCTGTGCAGTTACGATCACCACGGGCACGAACCGTGTGGCACCGTGCTCTTTCAGTCGGCGGCAGAGCTCGTAGCCGTGCCCGCGCGGCGCGACGAGGTCAACAAGGACGAGATCGGGGGTTTTCTGACCGCACACGTCAAGGGCGGCATCGACCGTGGTTGCGACAGACACGGTGTGCCCTTCACGGCTCAGTAGACGGCGGAGAAATCTGACGCTCGTTTCATCGTCATCCGCAACAAGGATGTCTGCGTTTCGCACCATCAAGACGCGCGATAGTTGCAAAAGGAAGGCCGCTGAGGTCAAGCTGGAGGGAGGAGGAAACAGCAATGCGCAGAGCGACGACGGCGATCGTCATGGCACTGGCGATCGCGCATGTGCAGGGGGCCGATCTCTCGACGCGTGAGGCGAGCCGCATTCAGGAAGCGGCCACCGTGCTCCGCGAGATCCACGACGTGCCGGACAAGGACATCCCGCAGGAGCTCTGGGAACGCGCCGAGTGCGTGATCGTGGTGCCGGGGCTCAAGAAAGCCGCGTTCGTGATTGGCGGCGAATACGGCAAGGGGCTCATGAGTTGCCGTCACGCCGGCGCCTGGAGCGCGCCGATCTTCATGCAGATTGGCAAAGGCAGCTGGGGCCTGCAGATTGGCGCGCAGTCGATCGATCTGGTGCTGCTCGTGATGAACGCCAACGGCATGTCGAAGATGCTGCGCAACAAAGTATCGCTTGGAGCGGAAGCATCCGTCGCCGCGGGCCCGGTCGGTCGCGACGCGCGCGCCGCGACCGATGCGCAGATGAAATCCGAGATCCTTTCCTACTCTCGAACGCAGGGCCTGTTTGCGGGGATCAACTTGTCGGGCGGCGTCGTGCGCGCGGACGAGGATGACAACGCGGATTTGTACGGCAAGGCAACCGCGCCGAAAGACGTGGTCATGGGAGACACGATCAAACCGCCGTCAGTCACGGAACCGTTCATGGCCGCTCTCAGGCGCCAGAAATAGCCCCCACTGCTCAACCCGGCGCGGCCTCACGCGGAGGCCGCGCCGCGCGCACCGCCCCTTCCGATCGACATCACACCTGAAGCGCGCAAGCCCAGCCAGGCGCTCTTGCCTGTGGATGGGCATACAACGTGCAGAACAAAACGCAGAGGCATTAAA
>Ga0163163_10006588_pt1 | contig 10169 bp, 7 predicted proteins | sample S65metaG_FD_119766 | JGI IMG/M metagenome (GOLD analysis project Ga0163163, IMG submission 119766) | Switchgrass rhizosphere microbial communities from Kellogg Biological Station, Michigan, USA - S6-5 metaG | ecosystem: Host-associated > Plants > Roots > Rhizosphere > Soil | place: USA: Michigan... | reverse complement strand
GTTGAAATGACCAGTTTTGTCCAGTTGAGTGCCCCAAACCTTATGCGAGGCTTGATGTTCGGAAGGGCCAAAGTTTAAGGGCGTTCCAAGTCCCATATCAAAGTCGTGAATGTCCTCCAAAGTGTCAATCAGCTTTTCAGTGTCCAGCTGAGGTCCAACGCGTCTTAGCGCTTCGACCAATATTTTCGCGACCACGTATCCTTCGAAAGATACGTAATCCGGTCGCTCGCCAGAAAAATATTTCGTCAACGCCGTCTTGTAATCGAGTACCGCTCGTGAGTAGCCGCTTACCGCCGGAACGACTTGGGTCACAATTACTCCATCAGCAAACCTCGCGCCTTGCAGTACAAGCTCCTCCGATAAGGCTGTGCTGCCGACGAACGACACATTCGTATATATCATGTGGGGGTATCGATCACGCGTTTTTACAATGAAATTGGCGGCAGCACGGTACGCTGCGACCATCACTATAGCTTTGATCGAGGATTTACGCGATTGGAGTCGAGCGACTGCATCAGTTACATCCACGGTATTGCGCTTGTAGTTCAGCCGAAGGATAGGTTCTGTATAACCGCCACGAAGAGCCCGGACAGCCTTTGCGACGCCTTCATATCCTGCATCACCATAGGAGTCTTGCTGAGCGAAGACCGCAATCTCGCTTGGTTGCAAGCCACGAACTGTCACTAAATAACGAACGGCCGCTTCGGTTTCTTCTGAGTAGTTAGCCCGATAATTGAAAACATAATGGTCGGGCGGAACCTGTCGAAGCAGGTTAGCTCCGGTGAAGGCCCCGAAGAATAGCATTTTATGGTCAAGCGCAAACGGAAGCGCCACAACTGCCGTTGGCGTGCCGACATTGCCGACCATTCCGAATACATGATCATTTTCCCAGAGTTGCTTCATCGCCTCGCCCGTTCGGCTCGGCTCGTAGCCATCATCCGCCGAAAATAGCTTCAGCTGACGACCATTAACTCCACCGGCCTCGTTCACGAGACTGAATACGGTCTCAATCCCCAGCTTCATCTGTCGACCAAGCTCTTTCGCGGAGCCGGAGAAAGGAGCAACAATCCCGAAGCGAATTTCGTTCTCCGAAATACCTGTAGGACGGAGGTTGATCGCATCGAGCGCCGCTGGCTGCGCAGGTGCGGCAGCGGGCGACTGCGCCGCTACACTACTCCCCGCTGAATCAGCTGCCGCTTTAGCCGCTTCATTGATGGCCGTTTGATTTCGGGAAGACAGATCAAGCGGAAAGAAGAATTCACTCGGCGCAACGCTCAAATCATGGGGTGAAGGTGGCGAGCGGCTCAGACCTTTGCGTTCCCGCTGCCAGGCACCCGTATCCAACGCTGCGCTTCCGTAAGGGGTTGGCGGAGTCTGCGCGAGAGTCGCGCCTAGCCCTAATAGGACCAGCAAGGCTGAGCAGAGCACGGCGGCTATCGTGGTGCGAGATCGAGAATGAGCCGATTTCATTGGCCTACGCAACAACAGCCCGCGAGCTCGCAGAATTACGCGGGACGGCTCCATCATTAACAGAACGTTAAGCTTTTTACCACGCTTTGTAACATCTCATGGTTAATGGACAAGCGGAAGCGTCCGGCTCCGCTAAACTTGGCACCGCAATTTTACATCTCATTGTCGCGGCGGTTTCATCCTGCCTTGCCAGCCTGCGCTCTCCGATAGATCGCCGTCTGGAACGGGTTGGCTGCATGAGATCAAGTTCGATGGATATCGGGTGATCGCCCGCAAAAACGGCGAGCAGGTGCGCCGTGGACCCTCCCGAGGACGAGCGCACGATGTAGATTGGAAATGGGCCGGCGCGCCCTGGGTGGCAAAATCCTTCGCTCGCCTAGTACCTCGATTGGGTAACAGGGACTCGTCGACGGCCTTGCAACAGACCAGGCTTGGCGATCACGACCCTCGATCATGGCCTTTGGAGGCCGCTCTAAAAGTTTATGCTCGAATGAGAGCTGGCGTCTGCACCCGTTTACCAAAAAATAACTATGTAGTTTGCGGCCTGCACTCTGCGGTTCAGTATGGGAGGACCTGGGCCGAGAGGGGACGCGAGGGTGATTATTAGCGCGCGATTTGCTGCACGGGCGGCCTTGGGCGGGACGGTACTTCTCGCTGGTTGGGTTACTGGCTGGCTTGCCGGGCTCGCCTCGCCCAGCATCCAGCATTTCTACGCGGCAGCGATCGAGGAGCGGAACTCGTCGGCCGTCCCAACCATTTTGATAGCAGACCGCGAGCCCGCTGATGCGCCGCAATCAACCGCGATGGTTCCCGTCTCCAATGTGGGGGGGACGGCCGTGGTTGGCAGGCCCGAGCGAATGGATTTATCCACAGTCGTGACTGTCCTCGCCGATGTGGCGCCAGCCGATCTCGCGTCACCTAAGCCCGTCTCGTCGCTCGCCGAGGTGGCGGCGGTCAATTCCATGTCCATCAAGGAGACCGCCGATCCAGAGTCCCCCGAAACTCCGGTTGCCCTCGCAAGTGTTCCCGCGCCGGAGGTCCTGATAGACGGACCTCTGTCCGACTCGCATCCCCCGCCGCAGCCCGCAATGCAAAGCCTCGCTTCGCTGTTCACATCTGATCCGCTGAAGCAGGATGCCCTGCTTGCCGTGCGCCCGGTTGAAACGCCAAGCGAATGCCCCGCCCCCGAAGCCAAAGTCTGCATCGAGGATTACCTCTGGGCGATTTATGAGCGCACGCCAAAAATCGACACCAACAAGGTGGTGGAGAGGGTCAGGATCAAGGCCAAGGTTACCATTAAAGAGAAGAAGAAAACCCGGACTGTTACTAAGACTTTCATCAAGACTAATATTAAGTATGTGCTCGGTGACTTCACCTGGAAGGATCCGATCGCGGCAAAAAAATGCGGCATGTCGCTTAAGGATTACGTGATTGGAGGCATGGATCCCAGCTTTAAGCTGAGACTCTATCGCGCGCTTCGCGCCTTGGATGACGCGGGGCATATGCCGGGCATCACAAGCGCATTTCGGGATGACTATCGGCAATCGATCGCAAGCGGCCACAAGGCTGCGAGCGATAGCTCCTACCATGGTGGGAGCCGGCGTGGTGGGTATGGCCACGGGCTTGCGGCCGATCTCGTGAGCGTCAAAGGCGAGAACCGTTCGCAGCGGTACGCTGCGACCCAAGAGCTGTGGAAGTGGATCGATGCACATGAGAAGGAGCTTGGGATCGCGCGTCCGTATCTCGATCGAGACCCGCCGCACGTGGCCCCGCTCGATGGCGCGGAATATGCGGCTAAGCGCGGGCGCGTGATAGCGCAAAAGCCGGGAATGCAAACGAAGAAGCACGACCGCCTGGCTGGGCTCCCGCCGCGAAGCTGGCTAAATTATCGAAGGTGAGCAGCCTCAGCTCATACCGAGGAGGCCGTTTCGATATTGGTCGTCAGGCGCGCAATTCAGCGAGCAGCGCCGTGGCCCGCTTCACGTCGTGCGTGCCGAAACCCTCGGTGAACCTGTTATAGATGGGCGCCAAGAGGTCGTGAGCCTTCCGCCGTTCGCCGCGAGTGGCCAAGAGCTTGGCACACGAGTTCGCCGCCCGCAGCTCCAGGGACAATGCCGATTGATCCCGCGCTACCTTGATTGCCTGATCAAAGGCTGTGAGAGCTTCTGGGAACTGACCTGCGTCTAGCGCGACTTCGCCGCGAACCCGATGGTTCTCCGCCTCCCAGAGGTGCTCGTTAAACCGCTCGATCATTCCAAGCGAACTGTCGAGCGCTGCTTTTGCCTCCGCAAATGTACCCTTGATCCGCAATACATCGGCTAAGCACACCAGCGATGCCGAAACCAAGAATCCACCCCACAAGCTGCGGAACTCCTCGATGCCGGCCCGCAGCCACTTAAGGCCGTCGGCGACATCGCCGGTTCGGGCCAAACTCCATCCGTGGCCAATCTTTCCCAATGCTAGCCAATGTGGAAATCCATGCTCTTCACAATGCGCGATGAGCTTCGGCGTCAGGCTGCGCAGCGCTTCGAGATCGTGGGTGCAGAGATGGAGGAACGTGGCCCAGCCGTAAGCCAGAGCAAGGTTGGGGGCGTGTTGGGATTCGATTGCCAGGCGGATGGAAGCGTCGCTGGCCGCCAGCGCTTCCGTCACTTTTCCTTGTAACCAAAGAGCCCACGATATGTACCCGTTGCATGTGGTGCCCGGGTCATAGCCGTAAAGTAAGATGTTGGCCCGATGCGCTCAGCCTTTCGCTCAGCGCTAACCAACTGAATTCATGAGCATTTATGGAGCGGGCGAAGGGATTCGAACCCTCGACCCCAACCTTGGCAAGGTTGTGCTCTACCCCTGAGCTACACCCGCATCCGTGGTGCTTCGGAAGGTTCCAAGACCTTGCCGAAGGCCGGCGTGCTTATGACGTAAGGGCCGGGCGAAAGCAAGGCAAGCGCGTCACCCCGCGGCGGCCTCGGCGGCGGTGCGGCCGCTCAGCGGATTGTCCGGGTCGAACCGGTAGGCGAGCGTCTCGAAACGCATGTCGCGCGCATCGATGAGCAGGAGCCGCCCGACCAGGCCCTCACCGAACGGCACGATCTCGCGGATGACTTCGAGCGCCATCATGGCGCCGACAATGCCGGCGAGCGCGCCGAGCGCCCCGGCCTCCGCGCAAGTTGGCACCGCGCCGTCCGGCGGCGGCTCGGGGAAGAGGCAGCGATAGGTCGGATTCGGCTCGCCGCTCGCGGCTTTCTCGAACGGCCGCAGCGTCGTCAGCGAGGCGTCGAACTGGCCGAGCGCGGCGGTCACCAGCGGCACGCGCTCGTGGAAGCAGGCGTCGGAAACGGCGTACCGCGTGGCGAAATTGTCGGATCCGTCGGCGACGATATCCCAGCCGCGCACCAGCGCGCGCGCATTCTCAGGCGTGAGGCGCACTGCAAACGCGCTCACCTTCACATGCGGGTTGAGGCGCAGGACAGCGTCGGCGGCGCTCTCGACCTTCGGCCGGCCGATATCAGGCGTACCATGCAGCACCTGGCGCTGCAGATTCGATAGCGACACCGCATCGTCATCGACGATGCCGATCTCGCCGATCCCGGCGGCAGCGAGATACTGGATCAGCGGCGACCCGAGGCCGCCGGCGCCGATGACCAGCACGCGCGCCGCCTTCAGCTTCTGCTGGCCGGGCCCGCCGATGCCGTGCAGGACGATGTGGCGCGCATAGCGCTCGATCTCTTCGGAGGAGAGGGGCATAGCGCCAAGCGCTAGCCCCGCCTCGCCGCCCAGTCCAGCGCCGTGTCGAGGCGGTCGTTGCCCCAAAACAGTTCCTCGCCGGCCGCGACGAAGGCGGGGGCGCCGAAAATGCCGAGGCGTTTGGCTTCCTCGGTCTCATTTTTCAGTCGCGTCTTGATGTCGTCCGACGTGGCGCGGGCGAAATGCGCATCGGGATCGAGCTGAAGCTCCATGAGGATTGCGGCCAGCGTCTCTTTGTCGGCGATCTGCCGCCGCTCGCCGAACTGCGCGGCATAGATGGCGCGGGTGAAGGCCGGTCGCTGCGCCTCGTCGAGCGCGAGGGCGAGGCGCGCCGCGGTCAGGCTGTTCTGCGGGAACGGATCCGGCCGCGCAAAGGGTAGGCCAAGCGTGTCACAAATGCGCTCGACGTCGCGCCACATGTAGCGGCCTTTGGCCGGATAGATGTTGAAGGGCGAGTTGCGCCAGCCCTGGTCGAAGAAGATGGGGCCAAGCAGGAACGGCCGCCAGCGCACGTCGACGCCGCGCTCTTTCGCTGCTGCTTCGATGCGCATCGCTGCGGGGTAGGAATAGGTGCTGGCAAATTCGTACCAGAAGTCGATCTGGGGCATGCATCACTCGCATCGTCGCGCAGCAAGTTCATTGACAGCGCGCCATTCATCTCTTGGCGGCGAGTGTGCCGGGCGTCGACCTTTCGTCAAGGCCGCGGGCTTCGCCCGCGCCGGCGCAGCCGGTGCTTCGCAGCCTTGACGAAAGATCGACCAGCTCAGCGAAAATGCTTGCCATGAGATCAATGGCGAAACCCGCTCTCGCGTGAGAGCAAGGAGAATGACGATTCGATTTCTTCCCGCCGCGCTCATCCTCTGCTGCGCGCTCGCCATTATCGCCGCCGGCGTGCTTCTCGCGTTCCCGCAGCTCGATCTCGCGGTAACGCACATGTTTCACGGCGAGCGTCACGCCTTCTACGGCACGAGCTTTCTCGGCCGAACGTTCCGCGAAATATTCCGCCTCGCGTCCTACACGATCTTCGCCGCCTTCGTGCTGGCCTATGTGAGCGCGCGGCTCTACGCGCGCAAACGCCTCGTGCCGACCGGCTGCAATCTCGCGTTTCTGGCGGTGACCCTGGCGCTCGGCCCGGGGCTCCTCGTCAACGGCCTCATCAAAGAGCATTCGCATCGCCCGCGGCCGTTTCAGACGCAGGATTTCGGCGGCCCTTGGCAGTTCCGCCCGTTCGGCCATTTCGATGGACCGTGCGCGACGGATTGCTCGTTCGTTTCGGGCGAGGCTTCGACCGCCGCGTGGAGCCTCGCGCCGGCGCTGTTGACGCCCCCGCCCTGGCGCGCGGCGGTGATCGGCGCATCGCTTCTGTTCACTGTGATTATGGGCGTGGAGCGCATCGCCTATGGCGGCCATTACCTCTCCGACGTCACTTTCGGCGCGCTGATCAACTGGGCGCTCGTGCTCGCCGCGGCGATGGCGATGCGCATCCGCACGCCTGGATGAGCTTGCGCCGCAAAGCTCCCTCCCTATAGTCGCGCCGCTTTCCCTCAGGACGCCCGATGCCAGCCAAGACCGACAAAGCCATCAAGCGCGTCGTACTCGCCTATTCCGGCGGGCTCGACACCTCGATCATCCTCAAATGGCTGCAGGAGACTTACGCGTGCGAGGTCGTCACCTTCACTGCCGATCTCGGCCAGGGCGAGGAATTGGAGCCGGCGCGGCAGAAGGCGCTGATGCTCGGCATCAAGCCGAAGCACATTTTCATCGAGGACCTACGCGAGGAATTCGTGCGCGATTACGTCTTTCCCATGTTCCGCGCCAATGCACTTTACGAAGGACAATATCTGCTCGGGACCTCGATCGCGCGGCCGCTGATCTCGAAGAAGCAGATCGAGATCGCGCACAAAGTGGGCGCCGACGCGGTGTCGCATGGCGCTACCGGCAAGGGCAACGACCAGGTGCGCTTCGAACTCGGCTACTACGCGCTCGACCCCGACATCAAGGTGATCGCGCCGTGGCGCGAATGGGAGTTCCCCTCGCGCGCGGCGCTGATCGAATATGCCGAGAAGCACCAAATCCCCATCGCCAAGGACAAACGCGGCGAGGCGCCGTTCTCGACCGACGCAAACCTGTTGCACACGTCCTCCGAAGGCAAGGTGCTCGAGGACCCCGACGAGGAAGTGCCGGATTATGTTTATTCGCGCACCGACGATCCGGAGAAGGCGCCGGACGAGCCGCAATACATCAGCATCGATTTCGAGCGCGGCGATGCGGTCGCGATCGACGGCACGAAGCTTTCGCCGGCGGCGCTGCTGACAAAACTCAACGAGCTCGGGCGTAAGCACGGGATCGGCCGGCTCGATCTCGTCGAGAACCGCTTCGTCGGCATGAAATCGCGCGGCATGTACGAGACGCCGGGCGGCACGATCCTGCTTGCCGCGCATCGCGGCATCGAGCAGATCACCCTCGATCGCGGCGCCGCGCATCTCAAAGACGAGATGATGCCGCGCTATGCCGAGCTCATCTACAACGGCTTCTGGTTCTCGCCCGAACGCGAAATGCTGCAGGCGTTGATCGACAAGAGCCAGGAATTCGTCTCAGGCCGGGTGCGGTTGAAACTCTACAAAGGTTCGGCTGGGGTGGTCGGGCGCGAGAGCCCGTACTCGCTCTACGACCAGGATCTCGTGACCTTCGAGGAGGGCGCCGCGGCTTACGACCAGCGCGACGCCGAGGGCTTCATCAAGCTCAACGCGCTACGGCTGCGCACATTAGGCAAACGCGCGCAAAAGCACCGCGCCGGCTGACCGGCACGCGAGCATTGCTCACGCCGGCGCGAGCACGGCGGGCGGGCGGGTCGGCCGCATCAGCGCCGAGGCGATCTGCACCGCGCCTGCGATAAGTCCGATCGCCACCGCGACGCGCCAGGCAAGATCGTAAGAACCGAGCGCGTCGTACAAAAGTCCGCCGCCGAAGGCGCCGACAAAGCTGCCGACCTGGTGCCCGACAAAGGCGATGCCCTGTATCATCGCCTGCCAGCGCAGCCCGAACATTTCCGCAACCGCACCCGCGACAAGCGGCACGACACCGAGCCAGGTGAAGCCCATGAGCGCGGCAAAGACGAGCGTGCTGCCGGGGGTCGGCAGCCAGTAGAAATAGACGCCGAGGATCAGCGACCGCATGACGTAAATGATCCCGAGCAGAACCAGCTTGTTCCAGCGCCCGCCGGCCCAGCCGAAGAACAGGCTGCCGAGGACGTTAAAGCCGCCGATCACGCCGAGCGCCTCGGCACTCAGCATCGGGTCCATTCCGCAGAGCGCGAGGTAGGACGGCAAATGCGTCGTCAAAAACACGAGCTGCAGCCCGCAGACGAAAAACGCGATGGCCACGACGACGAAACGCGCGTCCTTCAACGCCGCGACGAACGCTTGTCCGGCCGAGCGCTCGTCAACGCCACCCGGCATCGGCGGCGGCTCGGCAATCTTGTCGGCGCGCCCGGCAAACCAGGCCGAGGGGATCATGATGACGGCGAGCGCGACAAAGCCGATGACGCCGATGCGCCAGCCATAGCCGTTCGCAAGCCCCTGGCCGATCGGCGCGGCAATCATGGCGCCGATCGATCCGGCGGCCGAGACGATGCCGTAGACGAGGCTGCGCAGCTGCGGGGCCACGGCGCGCGCGGAGACCGACATCGCCAGCGCCGACGCGGTGCAGGCAAGCGAAGCGCCGATCAGAATGCCGGCGCCGATCATCACGGCGATAAGCCCGTTCGCGGCGGCAAGCGCCACAAGACCGACGACATACATGAGCGCGCCGACAACCATGATCGGGCGAAAGCCGAAGCGCGGCGTCAGTGCGCCGGCGACGGGCTGCAGGAAGCCCCAAGCAAGGTTCTGGATGGCGATGGCCAGCGTGAAATCCGACACCGAAATGTGGATGTCGTGCGTCAGCGGCTGCATGAACAGGCCGAGGCTCTGACGCAGACCCATGCTGAGGCTGAGCATGACAGACGCGCCGATGAGGATCGGCAGCGCCGGTCCGAGCGCACGCAAATTTGCACGTAGAGCGGCCATCAATAGAGCTCCGTAGCGCCGTCGCGGGCGGCCCCGTATCGATAAAGATTAGTGTAGGCTTTTGATGCGCCGCGACATTCTGTCAACCGCAGCGCCCGCAGAGCAGTTATGCAGCTCGCCTCATGCGGGGCGGTTATGCAGCCGCCGCTCCCAGTCGAGCGCCTGGCGCACGATCTCACTCAGATTATCGTGCTGCGGCGTCCATCCGAGTTCGGCGCGGATGCGGTCGTTGGCGGCGACGATCGCCGCGGGATCGCCGGGCCGGCGCCCCGATCTGCGCACGGGAAAATCGACGCCCGAGACTTTTTTAACTACGTCGATCACGTCGAGCACGGAATAGCCGCGCGCATAACCGACGTTGCAGGTGAGATTGCCGCCGCCGGCACGTAAATAATTCAGCGCGTCGACATGGGCGCGCGCGAGATCCGTCACCTGGATGTAATCGCGCAAGCACGATCCGTCCGGCGTCGGATAATCGGTGCCGAACACTTCCATGCCGGCGCGCCGCCCGAGCGCGGTCTGCACCGCCACCTTGATGAGGTGGGTTGCGTTGCGCGTCGATTGTCCGATTCGTCCCTGCGGATCGGCGCCGGCGACGTTGAAGTAGCGCAAGACAACATAGGAAAGGTTGTGCGCTTTCGCGGTATCCTCGAGCATCCACTCGACCATCAGCTTCGAGCGGCCGTAAGGCGACATTGGTTTCAGCGTTTCGGATTCGCTCACCGGCACCTGCGCCGGTTCGCCGTAGACCGCGGCGGTCGAGGAAAAAATGAAATGCTTCACGCCGCAATCGACCGCGCAGGCGAGCAGCGTGCGCGCCATCGCTGTGTTGTTCAGATAATAGCCGAGCGGATCGGCGAGCGAATCCGGCACGACGATTTTTGCAGC
>Ga0163163_10006585_pt1 | contig 10174 bp, 7 predicted proteins | sample S65metaG_FD_119766 | JGI IMG/M metagenome (GOLD analysis project Ga0163163, IMG submission 119766) | Switchgrass rhizosphere microbial communities from Kellogg Biological Station, Michigan, USA - S6-5 metaG | ecosystem: Host-associated > Plants > Roots > Rhizosphere > Soil | place: USA: Michigan... | reverse complement strand
GCGGCCGCTGGCGGGGTCTTCCTTGTCGTTGGTGACGTAGGACAGGAAGATCCCGACCATCGGGTTGAGGGTCACGATTTCGAACAGGTCGCGCCAGTTCTTGAAGGCGTTGGCCCCGAGCAGGTCGTAGTAGTTGGTGGTCGCGAGCGAGCCGTTGAACTCCAGCTCCTCGTTCTCGCGGGTGACCACGAAGATCTGCGACAGCGCGAACTGCATCCGCTGACGCAGCTGGTCGGGCCGCGTGATGGCGCCCTGCCAGAAGGCCTCGACGAACGCCCCGTGCCCGTCGGTGCGATAGGGTTTCTGCCCGGTCGTCTCGTCGATGCGCTTCCTGACCGCCGTGAGCATCGAAAAGGGCGTCATGGCCATCTGCTGGTCGATCCAGCCGGAGAAGCCGAGGCTTTGCACCGAGGCGATGTCCGCGTCGGTGACGCCGAAGGTGCACTGGGTCAGGAAGCGTGCCGCCGACCCCGCCGAGACGTCGGTGGCCAAGGCCGTGCTCGAGCCCAAGTTGCGTGTCGCGACCACTGCCGCGGTCGCCGCGACCGCCAGCCCTGCGCCGACGGCGACCTTTGTGCCGGTTTCCATGTTCGAAGAGCCCCGTTGCTATCTGCGGTAAGCGTCGCCAACCGCCGATATTTTTGCAATGATAGATTGTACTTAATCGAGAAGAATTTTTCGGGGTAGAATTTTAGAGCTCGAAAAATACCTGTAATATGAGGAAAAACAGATAGTTAAATCATCTTACGCAGTAATGTCAAAATCGCAACTTAAGGATGTCTTAAGGCTGTTTAAGGCTTCGCGTAAAGGCTGTGGCCGTGGGGCGAAGCGGGCGCTCGCCCAAGGGCGGTCGCGATGGGAGCGCGGGCAGCGCGTCCTAGACGAGGGCGTAGAGGGTGTCCGGAGACGGGGCGCCGGCCGCGGTGATTCTGCCTTGCCGCTGCAGGTGGATCACCGCCGCCAGCATGGACCGGGAGGCGGCCGGCCAGAGCCGCGCGTCGACGTCGGCATAGAGCGTGGGCACCAGGTCGCGGATGCGCGCCGGGCCCGACGCCAGGGCTTTCACGATCTGATCGGCGCGTTCGTGGCGATGGGCGACATAGGCGTCGATGAACGGCGTGACCTCGCGGATCGGCGGGCCATGAGTGGGCCACAGCGTCGTGAAATGGCGGCCGCGGATCGCCTCCAGGCTGGCGAGATAGTCGGTCATGTCGCCGTCCGGCGGGGTGATCACCGTCGTCGACCAGCCCATGATGTGATCGCCGGTGAAGCAGGCGTTCTCCTCCTTCAGCCCGTAGCAGAGGTGATTGGAGGTGTGGCCCGGCGTGGGAATCGCCTCCAGCGTCCAGCCCGGGCCGGAGACCGCGCCACCGCCGCAGAGGCTGACGTCGGGCTTGAAGTCGTGGTCGTGTCCGGCCTCCATCTTCACCTCGCCGGTGTCTTCGGCCTCAGGACCGGCCACCGCGCAGCCGTAGATCGTCGCGCCGGTGGCGGCCTTCAGCGGGCCCGCGAGCGGCGAATGGTCGGAGTGATGGTGGGTGATCAGGATATGGCTGACGATCTCGCCCGCCACCGCGGCCAGGATGGCGTCAAGATGCGCGGGGTCGTCCGGGCCGGGATCGATCACCGCCACCTCGCCGTGGCCGACGATGTAGGTCCCGGTGCCCTTGAAGGTGAACGGCCCGGGGTTGTTGGCGACGACGCGGCGGATCAGCGGCGAGACGTCCTGAACCACGCCGTATTCGAACTCGATGTCCCGGACGTAGGGGATCATCCGCCGAGCACGCCGCTCAGGTCGTAGCCCGCTGCGCGGCCCAGGCTGACGAGCTCGCCGCGGGCGCGGGCGCCGGACATCGCCTGGCCGATCGACCAGGTGGTGATCGAACGGGTGCCCGAGCGGCAGAAGGCGAGCACGGGGCCGGCCGCCGCGTCGAAGGCCTGGCGCACGGCTTCGACCTCCGCCGGACCGGGCGCGCCGCGCACCGGGATGTGGGCGTACTCCAGGCCCGCCGCATGCGCCGCCGCCTCGATTTCGGCGCTGTCCGGCTGAGACGGGTCCTCGCCGTCCGGGCGGTTGTTGAGGATCGTGGTGAAGCCCTGCCGCTTGGCCTCGGCCACGTCGGCGACGCCGATCTGCGGCGCGACCGAGAAGTCGTCGGTGACGCGTCTGAAGTCGGTCATGGCGCTCGGTCTCCGGATGGATCAGGCTTCGTTGACATCATCGGGGGCCGGTGGAAGTTTCGCAATGCGCGGCCCTGAAAAGACTCCGCAAGGCAGAGGCGTCCCTCAGCGTCATGTTCCGCTTCATCGGCCGGCGTCTCCTGGTCGCGATCCCGACGCTCTTCCTGGTGGTGACGCTCGCCTTCTTCATGATGCGCGCCGCGCCCGGCAGCCCCTTCGACACCGACCGCAAGCTGTCGCCGGAGATCGAGAGGAACGTTCTCGCCAAGTACGGGATGAATCGGCCGCTGGGGGAACAGTACCTGAGCTATCTGGCCGGGGTGGCGCGCGGCGACCTCGGCCCGTCGCTCAAGTACAAGGACAAGTCGGTCGGCGAGATCCTCAAGGAGAACTACCCGGTCTCCCTCAAGCTCGGCCTCTCGGCGATCGTGCTGGCGGCGCTGCTGGGGGTCAGCCTGGGGGTGCTCGCCGCGATGCGCCAGAACCGCATGGTCGACCATGGCGTGATGACGGTGGCGATCCTCGGCGTCTGCATTCCGACCTTCGTGACCGCACCGCTGCTGGTGCTGGCCTTCGCCTCCAAGCTGGGCTGGCTCCCCGGCGCGGGCTGGAACGGCGGGGCCTTGGCGAACATGGCGATGCCGGTGACCGTGCTGGCCCTGCCGCAGATCGCCATCATCTCGCGCCTCACCAGGGCCGGGATGGTCGAGGTGCTGCAATCCAACTATGTGCGGACCGCCCGCGCCAAGGGCCTGTCGGAGAGCCGGATCGTCGTGCGCCACGCCCTCCGGGCGGCGATCCTGCCGCTGGTGAGCTACCTGGGCCCGGCCTGCGCGGGGCTGATCACCGGTTCGCTGGTGGTGGAGAAGATCTTCAACCTGCCGGGCCTGGGGAAGTTCTTCGTGCTCAGCGCCCTGCAGCGTGACTACACGGTTGTGATGGGGATGGTGATCTTCTACGCCGCCCTGATCCTGGTTCTGAACCTGATCGCCGACCTGGCCTATGCGGCGCTCGATCCGCGGGTGCGCCTGGCATGAGCGCGCAGGTCCTGGCTCCGTCCCCCCCGCCCGCGGTCCGAGGCCGCAGCCTGTGGGATGATGCTCGGCGACGGCTGCTGCGCAATCGTGGCGCGGTCGCCGGCATGATCCTGCTGGGACTGCTGGTCGTGGCGGCGATCGCCGGCCCGGCGTTCACGCCCTATGGCTATGACTCGGTCAACAAGAGCGATGTGTGGTTCGCGCCCCTGCGGCACGGCCACCTGCTGGGGACCGACGCCTTGGGGCGGGACCTGCTGGCGCGGCTGTTGATGGGGCTTCGGGTGTCGCTGGCCATCGGCCTGGTGGCGACCTTCGTCTCGCTGGCGATCGGCGTCAGCTGGGGCGCCGTGGCGGGCTTCGTGGGCGGCCGGCTGGACGAGCTGATGATGCGCTTCGTCGATGTGCTCTATTCGCTGCCGTTCATCTTCTTCGTGATCCTGCTGATGGTGACGTTCGGCTCGAACTTCATCCTGATCTTCGTGGCCATCGGGGCCGTCGAGTGGCTGACCATGAGCCGGATCGTGCGCGGCCAGACACTGACCCTGAAGCACAAGGAGTTCATCGAGGCCGCGCGGGCGGCGGGCCTGGGCCGGGGCGGGATCATCGCCCGCCACATCGTCCCCAACCTGCTGGGGCCGGTCGTGGTCTATGTGACCCTGACCATCCCGGCGGTGATCCTGGCGGAGAGCTTCCTGAGCTTCCTCGGCCTGGGCGTCCAGCCGCCGATGGCCTCGCTCGGGTCGCTGATCGCCAGCGGGGCGCAGGACATGGAGCTCGCGCCGTGGCTGCTGATCTTCCCGTCCGCGGTGATGGTCGTGACGCTGATGAGCTTCAACTTCATCGGCGATGGCCTGCGCGACGCCATCGACCCGAAGGATCGCTAGGGCGTCCAGGCCGGCCGGCGCCGGCGCCTATTCCACGCGGTGGACCTTCACTTCCCGCTGCTTGCCGACCGCCATGGCGTAGCTGCCCATCGAGGCCTTGCGGATCTTGACCGTCTGGCCAGGCTTGGGATCGAGCGGGATCTCGGTGGCGTCGATCTGGGCCCAGACGGCGCCGTCCTCGAGCTTGATCTCCCAGCGGCCGTTCGGAAGCCGGCGCGCCGAGGCGATCTTGCCGTCGGTGGTGGCGATATCCTCGGCCTTCTCGCCCCGCTCGAAGAGGGAGATCGAGGGCAGGGTGAAGCCGAAGGCCTGGCGGCGGACCTTGCGGGCCTGTTCGCGATTGACCACGACGATGTCGCCCTTGGCCTCGGCCTGGTCGAGGGTCGCGGCGGCCTGGTCGTAGCAGGCCAGGCGCGCGGCGTTGTCGGCAAGCTTGCGGCAGTCGATGAGCTGCTGCAGCTCCTTGGCCCGCTCCTGGGCGCTTTGCGCCGGAGCGGCGGCCAGCGGCGGAGCCGCGACTGTCGCCGCCAAGACGGCCACTGCGACCAGACGCGCGCGCGTTCCAACTGCTGTCATCCTGGCGATCCCATGGCTTGGCTTTTCGAGTCCCGCATTGAAGCCCGCGCGCGAGTCCGGCGCAATCGCTCGATCCGGCCGCCGGCCCGACCAAAGATTGCGCTTCCTGGAGGAAATCCGACGGCAGCTCCTTCGGCCGGCGGCGTCAGGCGGGGACGAAATGTGCGCCAAGCCGGCTTGGCGCCCAATCTGTGACCAGAATGCGACAGGTGACGCTCGACAACATTGCCGAAAGCTAATGTACGTTGACCCACCCTTGGATACGCTCGTAACTCCGCCGTAACCGGTCTCGACTTCGGATTCCGGGAACGAATTTGTTTGGGGGCTGGCTAGCCTTTCGAGGCGGCCGCTGGAGGATGTAGACCTTGAAAATTCAAACCACCCGGGAGCGCCTGTTGGCCTCCTCGATGATCTGCGGCGCGGCCTTCCTTGGCCTGACCGCCACCCAGGCCAACGCTGCGGCCGCCGCCGCGGCCGCGAGCGGCGAAGTCTCTGAAATCGTCGTCACCGGCACGCGGATCCCGTCGCCGAACCTGACCTCGATCGCGCCGGTGACCACGGTCGGCAACGCCGACATCAAGGCCCAGGGCGTCACCCGGATCGAAGACATCACCAACTCCCTGCCGCAGGTGTTCGCCGGCCAGGGCTCCTCCATCACCAACGGCTCCAACGGCACCGCCACGGTCAACCTGCGCGGCCTGGGCTCGTCGCGCACCCTGGTGCTGATCAACGGTCGCCGCCTCGGTCCCGGTGGCGGCACGGCCGCGGCGTCCGACCTGAACTTCGTCCCCTCCTCCCTGGTGGAGCGGGTCGACGTGCTGACGGGCGGCGCGTCTGCGACCTACGGCGCCGACGCCGTCTCCGGCGTCGTCAACTTCATCATGCTGAATAACTTCGAGGGCGTGCGCCTCGACGCGCAGTACTCCGGCTACCAGCACGATAACAACAACTCCGCCGGCCAGACCGCCCTGCGCAACTCCGCCGTGGGGTCGCCGCTGCCCAATCTGTACAGGATCCCCGGCAATGAGTTCGCGGGCGAGGGTTCGGAAGTCTCCCTGACGATCGGCGTCAACGCGCCGGACGGCAAGGGCAACATCACCGCCTACGCCACCTACCGCCAGAACAATCCGATCCTGGAAGCCCAGCGCGACTTCAGCGCCTGTACGCTGACCTCGACGGCCGCGGCCGTGTTCGCCTGCTCGGGCTCCGGCACCGCCTACCCGGCGTCGTTCAGCAATGCGGTCCTCGGCACCCAGATCGTCGACCCGGCCAACTTCAACACCTTCCGCAACATCGCGGCCACCGACGTCTTCAACTTCGGACCGGCCAACTTCTTCGCGCGTCCTGACGAGCGCTACAACATCGGCGCCTTCGCCCACTACGAGATCGCGCCCTGGGCCACGGCGTACCTGGACACTATGTTCATGGACGACAACTCCACCGCCCAGATCGCCGCGGGCGGCATCTTCGCCGGTGTCTTCTCGATCAACTGCGCCAACCCGTTGCTGAGCGCCCAGGAGGCCGGTCGGCTCAACGCGACCGCCGCCACCGGCGGCGGCACCTGCGCGGCGAACCCGGCCGGCACCTTCACCGGCACCGTCGCGCGCCGCCTGCTCGACCAGGAGCAGACCGGCCGTCTGACCCAGTTCCGGCACAACGACTACCGCATCGTGGTCGGCCTGAAGGGCGATCTCGGCAAGAACTGGAACTACGACGGCTACCTGCAGTACGGCTCCGTGCAGGTGAACAACCGCCAGTCGGGCAACTTCGACACCACCCGGATCAACCAGTCGCTGAACGCGGTGCGCAACGCCGCCGGCCAGATCGTCTGTAACCCGGCCGCCAACCCCGACCCGGGCTGCGTGCCGATCAACATCTTCACCTCGCAGTTCATCTCCAAGGACGCGATCAACTTCCTGTCGATCAACAGCTTCAGCAGCTCCAACAACACGGAGCGGGTGGCGAGCCTGGCCTTCACCGGCAAGCTCGGCGACTACGGGCTGAAGAGCCCGATGGCGTCGGAAGGCGTTGGCGTCGCGATCGGCGCCGAGTATCGCCGCGAGCACCTGGACACCATCGCCGACTTCCTGTCACAGAACGGTCTGGTGAACGGCAATGGCGCGGCGAACCTGCCGGTCAACGGCAGCTTCGACGTCTATGAACTGTTCGGTGAGGCCCGTGTGCCGCTGGTCAGCGACATGCCCTATGCCAAGGAAGTCTCGCTAGAGCTTGGCTACCGGTTCTCGAACTACTCGTCGATCGGCGACACCAACACCTACAAGGTGGCCGGCGAGTGGGAAGTGATCGACGGCCTGCGCTTCCGGGCCGGCTACAACCGCGCCGTCCGCGCGCCAAGCATCAACGAACTGTTCGCGCCGCAGAACGTGGGCCTGGACGGCAAAGCCGACCCTTGCGCGGGCCTGACCGCCGCCAACCCGCTGGTGGCCACCTGCGCCACCGTCTTCCACCTGACCCCGGCCCAGGTCCTGGCCATCGCCCCCAACCCGGCCAACCAGTACCAGGGCCAGTTCGGCGGCAACCCGAACCTGAAGCCGGAAATCAGCGACACCTACACTGTGGGCGGCGTCTGGCAGCCGAGCTTCCTGTCCGGCCTGAACCTGTCCGTCGACTATTTCAACATCAAGGTGGACCAGTTCATCGGCGGCATCGGCGCGGACCTGATCCTCAACAACTGCCTTTCCACGCAGAACCCCTTCTTCTGCAACCTGGTGCACCGCTCGACCAACCCGGCAGTGTTCGGCACGCTGTTCCTGGCGAACGACGGCTTTGTGCAGGACACCACGCTGAACACCGGCTCGCTGAAGACCACCGGCGTCGACGTGAGCGTGGCCTACCGGACCGACCTGTCCAACCTTGGCCTCGGAGACAATGGCTCCATCTCGGCCAGCATGATCGGCACCTGGCTCGACACCCTGATCACCCAACCTCTGCCGGGTGGTCCGAGCTACGACTGCGCCAAGCTTTACGGTCTGAACTGCGGCACGCCGAACCCGGAATGGCGTCACAAGGCGCGCCTGACCTGGAACACGCCCTACAGCTACGGCGATTGGGTGAAGAGCGTGAGCTTCTCGGCCCAGTGGCGCTACTTCTCCAAGGTGACCGCTGACGCGTTCGACTCGAACCCGCAGCTAGCCAACGCGAGCCGCGCCTTGCGCACCAACGAGCGGACGCTCGAGGCGCAGAACTACATCGACCTGACGGCGAACTTCACGGTCCACAACAACCTGAACTTCCGGGTCGGCGTGAACAACGTGTTCGACAAGGATCCGCCGCTGACCGGCGTCAACTGCTCGGCCACCTTCTGTAACGGCAACACCTACCCGCAGGTCTACGACGCCCTGGGCCGGTTCGTGTTCGTCGGTCTCTCGGCCGACTTCTAAGACCGGTCATCAGACTTCAGGAATGGGGCGGCGGAGCGATCCGCCGCCCCTTTTCTATGGGCGCTTCCGTGTGAATTCAGGGACGTCCTCGGGGCGTTTGTCGCAATCGCCTTCCCCTTGGGCGAAGCGGCGGGCTAGCAATGGGGCCAAAGGGAATCGGAATGTCAGGGCAAGGATGGTCCAGGCGCGGGCTGGCCGCGGCGCTCGCGCCCGTCGCGCTGGGCGCCTGTGCGGCCATTGGCTCGCGCCGGCTGGTGTCGATCAACCTGCTGGACACCGAACCTCCGCCTGCGGAACCGCCGTTGGACGCCGGCGCCCAACTGGAGACGGCGTTCGACCAGGCCAAGCGCATGACGGTGCCGGTCTATTTGAACGGCAAGGGGCCTTTCGGCTTCGTCGTCGACACCGGCGCCAACCGAACGGTCGTCTCTACCGAGGCCGCGGCCGCCTGTGGCCTGCCGCCCGCGGGTCAGGCGCAGGTGCATGGCATCGCCGGGGTCGAGGCCGCGGCCCTGGCGTCCGTGCGGCGCCTGGGGGTGGGATCGGTGACGTCGTCGGGCCTGACCTTGCCGGTGCTGCCGCGAGCGCGGCTGGGCGCGGACGGGCTACTGGGCGTCGATATCCTGCGCGGCCGCCAGATGCTGCTCGATTTCGTGCAGAACCGTTTCGAGATCGCCGGCTCCGGCCAGGGAGTCGCGATCGGCGCGGGGACCAATTCCCGCATCCGCCCCGACCGGGCGCCGATCCAGGTCAGCGCGACCTATCGCTACGGACAGCTGGTGATCCTCGACGCGCAGGTGGCCAATGTCGCGGTCAGCGCCTTCATCGATTCAGGCGCGCAGGTGACGGTGGGCAACCGCGCGCTGAGGGACGCCGTGGTCCGCACCCACCCCGACTTCGGCGTGCACCTGGCGCCCGTGCCGCTGATCAGCGCGACCGGCCAGACCGCCATGGGCGAGTTCGCCCCGCTTCCGACGCTCAGGCTGGGGGGCATGGCGATCAATCAGGTGATCGGCATCTTCGCCGACCTGCACATCTTCGACCTCTGGAAGCTCAACGATCGGCCCGCGATCCTGATCGGCATCGACGTGCTGCGCCATTTCCACGACGTGACGCTCGACTTCGGGCGCCGGGAGGTCATCTTCACGCCCGCCCTGCCGGGCGACCGACGGCCAAAGCCGGCCTTCTGAGGCGCCGGCGCCCTAACGGACGCGGGTCGGCGCCAGGACCATCGCGCCCTGGCTACGCAGCCTGGCCTGCGCCAGCTCGTCCATGATCCCCTGGGCCCGCGGGTCGCCGAACACCCAGGCGGCGGCGGCCAGGGTCTTGGCCGAAGTCGCCGAGACACCGAGCATCTTCTGCACCGCCTCGAACGGAGAGCCCTTCGGCGACATCCGCTTCAGGCGCACCTCTCCCGAGATGCTGGCGAGCGTCTTGGCCTTGTCGACGGCCTGGTAGAAGCCACCGATCTCGTCGACCAGCCCGAGATCCCTGGCCTGGACGCCGGTCCAGACGTGACCCTTGGCGATCTCGCGAACGCGGTCGGGGGCGAGCCTGCGCCCCACGGACACGCGGGCGACGAAGTTGTCGTAGATGCGGTCCATCCAGCGCGCGAAGGCGGCGCGCTGGTCAGGGGTGAATTCCTCGCCCATCCCGAAGGCGCCGGCATAGGGGCTTCCCACGCCGAGCTGGCGGACATCGACGCCGAACTTGGCGAGCGCCGGGCCCAGCGCGAACTTGCCGCCGAACACCCCAATCGAGCCGGTCAGCGTCGAGGGTTCGGCGAAGATGGCGGAGGCTTCCGACGAGACCCAATAGCCGCCCGAGGCGCCATAGGTTCCCATGGAGACCACCACGGGCTTGCCCGCGGCCTTGGCGGCGCGGATCGCGGCCAGGATCTCCTCGGAGGCGGTGTCGGACCCGCCCGGCGAGTTCAGGCGGAAGACGATCGCCTTCACGTCCTTGGCCTTGATGGCCTTGTAGAACGCTTCGGAGACGTCGTCGGCGTAGATGGTCGAGCCGCCCGCGAAGGGGTTGCCGCCCTGGTCCTTGCCGTCGACGATTTCGCCCTCGCCCTCGATGACCGCGATGGCGG
>Ga0163163_10006582_pt1 | contig 10176 bp, 7 predicted proteins | sample S65metaG_FD_119766 | JGI IMG/M metagenome (GOLD analysis project Ga0163163, IMG submission 119766) | Switchgrass rhizosphere microbial communities from Kellogg Biological Station, Michigan, USA - S6-5 metaG | ecosystem: Host-associated > Plants > Roots > Rhizosphere > Soil | place: USA: Michigan... | reverse complement strand
AGTCAAGCTGTAAGGGGAAGTGTCCGCGTCAGCAGGTGGTACCTTCTCTGCCGCCCAGAGGTACCGCCTCCAGGCAACAAACGTCAGTACAGCGAAAACCGCGAAAGCGGTTGTTGTTACTAGGATTGCTTCCAAAGCCTTTCCTCACGGGCTCCTGAATTCCAGACCGTTGAGCCTTAGAGACTCCGTAAGGTCTCGACTGCAAACGTCACATTAATCTGGTAGTCAGTTCCGCGAAACCGGTGCGCTCAATCGAAATATCGTTCCAACGTTCCGGTTCGGCGGACGTCTAAGGTAACGCAGTGGAACCCACCACCCAACATCTTGGAGTGCCGCAATTCCAGAGGGATCACATCAAGACCCTCTTTCTCCAAAAGCTTGATGAGCGCCGTCTGATGTCGATCGACCACAACCAGGTTCGGACTGATGCTGAAGGAATTCATATCGATCCAATCACTGCCAATACACTTGGAACGGTAGGCGGCATCAAAGCGCTCTGTATTTTCCATTGGTGGGCTGTAAATGACTTTCCACTGTTTCAATATTTTGGGGAGGGTATCTTCATTGACACGAGAAGGGTTGCAAAGGATCAAGCCGGGACGTAATGCGACAAAGGTTGAATCAATATGGCTGCCATAATAAACATCCTTAAGAAAATGAACCCGAAACTTGTCACCCAAGATTGTCTGCAACCACTCTCCACCCATTTCGTTTCCAGTAGCGCTAACTAGATAAATCAAGTCCTGACCAAAACGCAGGATGTTGGCTGCATCAAAAGCCGGTTCATCGTTACGCGGCATGGGCCTGTCCAGGTCAACTCCCTCAAAGAGTGAGTCCAAAAGCATGGGTTTGGGAGCGCTGTACCACTTTGCCCCTGACTTCATATAGTCGAGGAGTAACTCGCGATAGCTAAACGTTTCCTGTGCGCGGCTGCGGATGACATTGGGCGTTTCTATAATGTGATCGCCGATAACCAACATAACGTCGCGGGGACAATAGTTGTAATACCCTTGAGACTGCCAATTGATTGTGGAAAAGGTAGCGTCGTGTGGCCATGTTTCGGGGCGTTTGACCGTGATCCCCAAGCCCTCCAAAGTCTGAACAAATTCATTCAGATCCTCTTCCGTCTCTTCAATGATCTGTTGTGGAAACGGGCCGCGAGGAATTTCGGTCAATGGACGATCGGGAAATTCTGCGAGTTGAGTGCTAAGGTCGGGAGTAGGGAATCGCGCGTTCAGCGGATTGCCCACAATGACTTCTTCCAGTTGATCCCATTCGTTGCAACTCCATACAGTTGCCATAACATGTCTCCTGCTGAACGAGAATGACCTGCCTTAGTGCCCGCTTACTAGTTCTCCACTCCACCACCACATTGAGTTCACCATCGGGCTGAATTGCTAAAGAAGTCCGGAAGCGCAATTGCGACGTTGGACGTAATTGCTTTCTCAAGGACTAAATTGCCTACTGCAAGATCGAGAACACCCAGCCCAAAAGGAGAAAATATGCGAGGCCTGTCGGAATCAAGTTTGACCTTTTTCTCCAGGACATCCACGAGACTACCTGATACGTGATTTCTATTGCCCGACGACAGTTCTGTTAGATGAAGTGATGTGTTCGCCTTCAGGGCATGGTCTATATCGTCGACAATGTTTTGCGATTCGAGAATTACATTCACGCAGATATCGCGTAGCGAAAGATGTAGGACAGTTGGAGCATGTTCGAAAAGCTTTTCATCGGCAAGATAAGGTTCTGCTGCCGTGGTGGTAATAAGTACCAAAGAAGCCCCGCTAACAGCATCCTCCAAACGGTCTCGAATATCCGCCTGGATGTTGTGCTGAGCGCGCAGCCAGTTGCTCAGGTGCTCAGCCTCTTTGCGGTCCAGATCGTACAAACTGATCTTTCGAAATTTCCATTTTCGAAACAGGAGCCACTCGATGGTTGTTCTGGCGATTACCCCGGTTCCGATCACGCAGAGAGTTCCGTCAAAAGGATTTGGGGAAACATGCTCCGCTGCCAAAGCGGCTGAGGCAGCCGTGCGCGTAGCACTGATCAGTGATGCCTCGAGACATGCTACGGGATAACCGGTCGCCGCGTCGTTTAAGATCAAGACCGCCGACGCCCGGGCCAGGTTGGTGGCCCTGTTTTCCGGGAAACTCGATATCCATTTAATGCCGCTCTTTTGAACTGTGCCCCCGAGATGGGCTGGTAACGCAATTATGCGAGCGTTGGGTTTGTTGGGATATCGTAGAAAGTAGCTGTCTGGATTGACAGCATCACCAGAGGAGTGAAGACGATAGGCGTTCTCTACAGCATCGAAAACTTGATCTCTATTGTCGTCAATTATGCTCTTTACTATCGAACCGGGCACAACGTAGAACGTCGGAGCGGCCGCCATAACTCATTCTCCTATCCAACAAGTGCGCACTCGGTCATATCTTCTTGGATAACGACGCTCTCACACTCTGCCTTTTTATAAACAGTGTCTAAGTACCTTTCACCAAGATCCGGGGAGATGGCGACGATGGTGTCCCCTAAACTGAACTCGGGAGCTATCCTTTGTATTGCTGCCAGAACGGTTCCGGTGCTTCCTCCAACGAGTAGGTGATAATCTCGAACAAAGGCAAAACAACTTTCAATTGTTTCGGCTTCGCTTATTTCCACGACGATGTCCGGATTGAGAAGGTCCGCAAGTTTGGGTCTTACACTAGTACCTATGCCGGGAATAGTTCTTCTCCCAGGCTTCCCACCGAATGTGACTGAGCCCACCGGTTCGACGGCTACGATCTTGATGCTTGGGAATTGTTTGCGAAGGCGTTCAGAGACGCCGCAGAGGGTACCGGTAGTGCCGGTCCCAACAAAAAGCCAATCGACCTTATCGAACTCGGCCGCGATCTCATTTCCTGTTTGCTCAGCATGGACATTCTTGTTGGCAATGTTTGCGTATTGATTGAGCCAGACTGCGTTCGAATCGGAACAAAGAATGTTATCGATCACCTTAAGTCTGGTACCCAGGAATCCCCCTGCGGAATCGCGATCTCTAACGACTATAACTTCCGCTCCATGGAGTTCCATTTCTCTTACAGTGGCGTTATTGGCGTTTGGGTCTGTTACGCAGATGAACTTGTAACCTTTGACCCCACATAAAAAACTAAGCGCCAAACCAAGATTTCCAGATGACGATTCGACTATTACTGTCTTGCCCGGTATAGCAAGACCTCGTTTTTCCAGGTCCTCAAGAAGACCTACAGCCGTCTTTATCTTGATCGAACCGGTAACATTGAATCCTTCCAACTTTAGAAATACGTCATGAAGACCAGCAAAACTACGGAGACGATAAAACAGATCCCGAAAAACCAAATCTACGGGAGACTCGATAATCATAGCTTCACCATCAATTGATGAAAGATTAGCTCAGCACCGCCTCAGGCACTGGACTGTCCAAGCCTCACATCGATCATCCAATAATTGCCCTTTCTCGTTTGTTTGCCTAGCAATTCTTCGATGCGTGATCCGGTCAACTGGATCGTTTACGACATTCCAAAAAAAGTTTAGCAGTGGCCAAAATAATGATAACTGTAAGTTTTGACAGGTCTCGTCTGCCTTACAAGACAATATAGAAACACTACGGTAATTAACCTCCCAGGAGGAAAACGAAAGCTTCGACGGACCAGTCCGCTAGCGCATTCCCACTTGCAAATCGCTGGAAAAGAGTGGTGAGGTGAGAAAGGCTCCAACATGAGTGACATACCGAGAAACACACAGGAGTTGGCCTTCGACCGCACGGAACTGGCGTGGGGTAGGTCGATAATGGCTCTCGAACGCACCCTAATGGCCTGGATACGCACATCGCTTTCCCTGATAGGTTTTGGTTTTGCGATGTTCAAATTTCTCCAGGTCATGCAGCACGAGGGCACGACGAGCGTGCGCGCAAGTTCTGCGCGAAACCTGGGTTTATTCTTTATTCTTCTCGGGATGAGCCTGCTGGTACTCGCGATCATTCAGTTCCAGAAAGCGATGACCAAGATCAGGCAATTCTCGGGGAGGAAACCACAGTTCTCCCTGTCGTTGGTTGGGGCCATTGGCGTCCTCGCGGCTGGCTTGATTACGTTGCTCAACACGTTGATCGGCTTTGGTGGATTCTGAGGAAAGGCTATCCGACTCATAGCTGGCCGGCCCGGAATGCCATCGCTAGGGAGGAATCCTGAGCACTCAACTGCAATCGGTTTATTAGATAACCAGCCGATCGAGAAACGGCCTCATTGAAGAAATGCTCATGCGGTTTTGGACCAACCTACTCGTTTGGTTTCGCATAGCGCGAAGGCTCCTAAGAAGTCGAAGCAAGGTTAGGCTCAGCTCATCCGCCAGCCTGTCATTTCTAACAGTATTAAATTCCCCAGCCAAAAATAGAATCTTTAGCCATCTGTGAATCCTTTGAGCTGTTGGTGTGTTTTCTGTTAGCCGGTAGGCTTTCATTAATTGCTACATTGGGAGATTTATCATGATGCCAACCAGATCACTGGCTAACGACTTAAGCGCATTCGGAATCGCACGGTCAACTATTCAGGGAACTCCACTTAACGAAGAAGAAGCGCGCAAAACCCACGCCTTTTGGAGTGCTTGCAATTACCTTGCTTTGGGAATGATTTATCTGCAGGCGAACCCACTCTTGCGGGAGCCGCTAAAGCCTGACCACATCAAAAATCGGATGCTGGGACACTGGGGCGCCAGCCCCGCTCTGTCCTTTATATATAGCCATCTGAACCGCGTCATAAAGTCCTTCGATGCAAACATGATTTATATGGCCGGTCCGGGTCACGGTGCTCCGGGAGTTTTGGGGCCGGTTTACCTTGAGGGTTCGTATTCCGAGGTCTATCCAGAAAAGAGCCAGGACGAAGAAGGTTTACTGCGTTTCTTCAAGGAGTTTTCTTTTCCAGGCGGAATCGGCAGCCACTGCACGCCCGAAACACCCGGTTCCATTCATGAAGGTGGCGAACTCGGCTATGTATTGTCACACGCATGTGGTGCCGCGTTCGATAATCCTGACCTGATAGTCGCGGCCGTGGTAGGCGACGGAGAAGCTGAAACTGGTCCGCTTGCAACCTCCTGGCACATTAATAAGTTTCTCAATCCAATTCGAGACGGCGCGGTGCTCCCGATCCTCAATCTCAATGGTTACAAGATCAACAACCCAACACTTCTCGCTCGAATCACTCACGAGGAACTAGAGAATCTCTTCAAGGGATATGGCTATACACCTCTTTTCGTTGAAGGCTCCGATGCCGAATCTATGCATCAAGCGATGGCTGCGACTCTCGACCATTGCCTGAATACAATTCGAACATTGCAACAAGACGCGCGAAGTTCAGGTGAGACTACACGCCCTCGCTGGCCCATGATTGTACTTCGTTCACCAAAGGGTTGGACGGCGCCTTCAGAAGTTGATGGCCACAAAGTGGAAGGCTTGTGGCGATCACATCAAGTGCCGCTCGCTGGAGTGAAGACGAATCCGGAACACTTAAAACTTCTCGAGGAATGGATGCGCGGCTACAAGCCGGAAGAGCTGTTCGACGCAACCGGAAAATTGGTCGCCGAACTGCGTGAGTTAACGCCCAAGGGTGACCGTCGTATGGGTGCGAATCCGCATGCGAACGGAGGACACCTACGAAAGAGTCTTCGCTTGCCGAACTTTCGAAAGTATGGAGTCACGTTCGATAAGCCTGGTCAGATCGAAGTCGCAAACACAAAACCACTCGGTCAGTTTCTTCGCGATGTTATGAAGATGAATATGGATTCCTTCAGAGTTTTTGGACCGGATGAGAATACTTCGAACAAGCTTGACGCGATTTACGAAGTCAGTAAGAAACTCTGGCTGGAAGAATATTTTCCTGAAGACAGTGATGGTGGCGAGCTTGCGCCTGATGGTCGCGTCGTTGAAATGTTGAGTGAACACACCCTGGAAGGGATGCTCGAAGGATATCTGTTAACGGGTCGGCATGGTTTCTTTTCTACTTATGAAGCTTTCGCACATGTAATCGATTCGATGTTCAATCAACACGCGAAGTGGTTGTCGATCTGTAACGAACTTCCGTGGCGTCGGAACATTGCCTCACTCAACCTGCTGATCACTTCTACTGTTTGGCGTCAGGATCACAACGGCTTTACTCATCAGGATCCCGGGTTTATTGATGTAGTTGTAAACAAGCGCGCCGAAGTCACCCGCATCTATCTTCCTCCCGATGTAAACAGTTTGCTTTCTGTAGCTAATCATTGTCTGCGCAGCGAGAACTACATCAACGTTATCGTTTGTGACAAGCAAATGCATCTGCAGTACCTCGACATGGATGCGGCAATCACGCATTGCACAAAGGGGATTAGCATTTGGAGCCAGGCCAGCAACGATCAAGGTGTGGAACCTGACGCTGTGATGGCATGCGCTGGTGATATTCCAACCAAGGAGGCCCTCGCGGCGACCGCGCTGCTGCGAACGGAATTCCCGGATTTAAAACTCAGGTTCATTAACGTCGTGGATCTATTCAAACTACAGGCAGACCACGAACACCCACATGGTCTGAGTACGCGCGACTTTGACGGACTGTTCACGGTCGACAAGCCAGTAATTTTCAATTTTCACGGATACCCGTGGTTGATTCATCGACTTACCTACAACAGAACTAACCATCAGAACATTCACGTGCGTGGCTACAAGGAACGGGGAAATATAAACACGCCATTGGAACTGGCGATTGAGAATGAAATTGATCGATTCACTCTGGCAATCGACGTAATTGATCGCGTGCCGAAACTTCAGAATATCGGTGCGCATGCCAAAGAGAAGTTTCGAAACATGCAGATCGCCTGTCGGCATTACGCCCACGAATTCGGTATCGATAGGCCGGATGAGGTTGAGTGGCGATGGCCGTTTTGAGCATTGCCGATTGTAGATTGTCAATTGCCGATTGACGGTGTCCGATAATCTTCAGCTTGTCGTTGGCGGTACTCCTCTCTGAGATTACCCGGAAAAGCTTAAGCGCATCGGACACAGAATTGGTAATCGGTAATTGGCAATCGACAATTGATAGAGGAGCCTTAATGAAAATTCGTTTCCTTGGCGCAGCCGGTGATGTGACCGGATCTGCTTATCACGTTCTGACAAAGGACGCGAGCATCCTCGTTGACTGCGGTTTTTTTCAGGGCCGAATGGGGGGCGCGAAGAATCGTCGTAAGGAGCAGATAGAAGGCGGCAAGTTGGATGCGGTTGTTCTGACTCACGGACACCTCGATCACATCGGCCGCTTACCATTGTTGACGCGCAACGGATACGCCGGTCCTGTCTATGGCACTCGGCCAACCATTCAGCTGGCAACTCTTGTCCTCAAGGATTCTTTAGGTCTGCAGAAGCAGGATTTAAGACGGGAAAATAAGAAACGGGCCCGCCAGGATTTGCCGCCGCTTGAGCCTCTGTTCGAAGAAACTGATGTTCGCAAGCTCGGACAACTGGTCAAACCTGTGAAGTACAACCAGCGTTTTCATCTCGCACCAGGCATTGATGCGCGTCTGGTCGATGCAGGACACGTTATTGGTTCGGCCAGTGTCGAACTGACTGTCTCAGAAAATGGCCAGAAAAAAGTCGTCGTTTTTTCAGGCGACCTTGGGCCACGCGGCGCACCACTGTTAAATGATCCGGTACCGTTTGAAAAAGCCGACGTTGTGATCATGGAATCTACTTACGGAGATCGGAATCATCGTTCGCTACATGAGACAGCAGTGGAAGGCCGAAAGATTATTGCCCGAGCTATTGAGAATAAAGCCAAGGTCCTGGTGCCGGTGTTTGCCATCGGGCGGACACAACTACTCCTCTATTTGCTGGCCGGGGCTTTCAAAAGAAAGACCCTGACTCAATTTCCAATCTATATCGATAGCCCGATGGCGATAGAAGCGACGGCCATCTACAGAAAGAACAATGAACTATTCGACGCTGAAGCATTGGACATGGTCCAGACAGGTGAACTCAGGCGACATCTCGCCGGGGTTCGTGCTTGCGCAAAACCGGCAGAATCAAAGGCTCTAAACGACGTCGAGGGGCCGTGTTTGATCATGGCAGGCAACGGAATGTGTACGGGCGGGCGCATCCTGCATCATCTACGGCAAAACCTGCCAATTCCCGAAACGGCCGTGCTGATCGTGGGCTTCCAATCTCGCGGTACGCTCGGTCGCAAACTGGTTGAGGGCGCGCAGAAAGTTTGGTTGTTTGGCGAGGAGGTTCCTGTGCGCGCTTCTGTTCACACGATGGGAGGCTTCAGCGCGCATGCTGATCAGAGCAATTTACTCGACTGGTATGGCGTACTGGCGCCATCGAAACCGCGAACGATCATCACGCACGGTGAAGATAGTGCACGAGAAGTGTTTTCAAATTTGATCCAGTCGCGTTTTGGGATGAAGAGCGAGTGGCCGGCACTGGATGACGTTGTTGAAATTTGATTTGGTGGGGCGGCACTCCGTGGTCGCCCTGGCTCAATCAATCGTATCGGTGGACCAAATGAAGGAAGGGGCGGCCACGGAGTGCCGCTCCTACAATCGGAGGGCGATATGAGCGCATCGGAAAACACATCCCAGAGAACAAATGCCGTAAGTCTCGGCGATGAGGACGCCGTCAAGAAAGTATTGGTCGACTCAGTGCTTGGCCTGTGGGATGTCGTTAACAACCTGACACGACTGCAGCCGTCGAAACGAGATCGCTATCGAGTGACAATCTTTGGGTCCGCGAGAGCGAAACCCGGAACAGTTGCTTATGACGAAACGAAGCGAGCAGCAAAGGCACTTGCGGAGATGGGCTGCGACATCATAACTGGAGGTGGTCCGGGTTTGATGCAGGCAGCAAACGAAGGAGTAGAAACGGCAGGTGAGGCGAAGTCGGTGGGCATTCGAGTGGATTTACCTTTTGAGCAGGAAGTAAATCCATTTGTCGAACTTGCTTTCGAACATCGCACCTTCTTTACGCGACTCCATCACTTTGTGCTCGCATCGGACGCGTTCATTGTTGCTCCGGGAGGTATTGGAACTGTTTTGGAGACGATGTTGATTTGGCAGTTACTACAGGTTCGACATCTCGATGAGACACCCCTGATTCTCGTTGGTAAGCTGTGGCCAGGTCTGGTTAGTTGGGTCCGCGACTCAATGCTGTCGTTCGAGACGCCGCTGATCAATGCTGAGGATGTCGATATTCCAGTTTGTGTGGCTAATGCTGATGAGGCAATAGCGATTATTCGTAAGCATCATGATCAGTGGGTCGTTCGAAATGGATCGCAAGCGCGACCGGCAGTACCTTAAATTGTAGGGCGGCACTCCGTGGCCGTCCCTCGGTTGAAAATACAGAAATTGGAAAATCACCGAGCGGCCACGGAGTGCCGCCCCTACAAAGTCTTGCGCTTCAACACAACCGCCGTCAGATCATCTTTTTGTTCAGTGCCCTGGCAAAAACTCTCAACCGCCGCACGAAGTCTTGCAATGACATCTGTAGCCGAACAGTCGCGAGCCTGGTGGATCGTTCTCTCCAACCTTTCTACGCCAAATTCTTCTCCCTGGGGATTCTCCCATTCATAAAAACCGTCGGTGACGAGAACAATCATGTCGCCGGCTGCCATGCGTCTGACTTGCGCCTTTTCATAGCTGATACCAGCAATCATTCCGAGTGGAATACCCTGGGCTTCGAGACTCTCAAATTTATCTGTGCCGTATTGATACCAGAGGATTGGACCGTGACCGGCTGACAGAATTTCGACAGTTGCATCTTCCGGATTGAGAAACACTACAGCGAAAGTTACGAAACGATTCGAAGATAGATCATCAGCAAGAAGACGATTGAGCCGCTCGAGTACGTGATCATGGCTATTGCTGCTAACGAAACTGGCTCGTGCATAGGCTCGGCAAGATGTGCCGACGAGTGCGGGCCCGATGCCATGGCCCGTTGCATCTGCCAGACTTATTGCCAGGCGACCATCAGGTAACGATTGCCAGTCGAAGTAGTCGCCGCCCGTTTGATTCGCAGGCTGATTCCAACCTGCAAGATCGTAATCATCCAAACTTGGCGCATGAGGTGGTAGCAATCCCTGTTGTATAGAGCGAGCGATGTCCAGATCGTGATTCACTTCCTTCAGCTCGTTTTCCAATTCCGCTTGT
>Ga0163163_10006580_pt1 | contig 10177 bp, 9 predicted proteins | sample S65metaG_FD_119766 | JGI IMG/M metagenome (GOLD analysis project Ga0163163, IMG submission 119766) | Switchgrass rhizosphere microbial communities from Kellogg Biological Station, Michigan, USA - S6-5 metaG | ecosystem: Host-associated > Plants > Roots > Rhizosphere > Soil | place: USA: Michigan... | reverse complement strand
GTGGCCGTGATGAAGTGGGTCGGCGACCTCGGGAAAGGCACCCTGCGCGAGCTCAGTGCCGTCGCCCTCGGCTGCGCCGCCTTCTTCCTGTTCGACTACCTCGTCTCCGCCGTGTCGCTCGCGTTGGAGGACCGCAGCCCGTTGCGCGGGGAGCTGCGACAGAGCACCGGGCTGGCCGCCTTGGGCGTGTTCGTGGCCATCGACAGCCTCGGCTACCTCGCGGCGCTGGTTCAGCGCAGGCTGCCGCCCTGGGCGATCCTGCTCCTCGCGGTGCCCGTGTTCACGATCCTGGTCGCGACCCGGGCGCTGTCCCGGGGCCGGGAGCACCGCCGGCGGCTCAGTGCGCTCTTCGACGCCGCCGCCGAGGCACAGGTCGTCGAGTCGGCGGCCGAGCTCGAGACGGTGCTGCGCGACAACGCCCGGGCGGCGGTCGCGAGCCGGTTCGCTGACCTGCGCCGAGAAGGCCCCCTGCCGAAGGAGATCGGCGCCCGGGTCCGCGCCGGCGAGCAGACGATGTGGCTGGTCGCGCCCGCGGTCAACCGGGCCCGCGCCTCGGTCGAGGGCGACCGCAAGGCCCTGGAGGCGCTCGCCACCGTGGGCGAGGAGGCGTTCGCCCGGCTCAGCCTCACCGAGGAGATGGGCCGCCTGGCCCGTCACGACGCCCTGACGTCGTTGCCGAACCGCACCCTGTTCCTGGACCGGGTGGAGCAGGGCGTGATACGGGCCCGGCGCAACGACACCACCCTGGCGGTGCTGTTCCTCGACCTGGACGGGTTCAAGGGCGTCAACGACCGGTTCGGCCACGCCGAGGGGGACGAGCTGCTCAAGATCGTGGCGGCCCGGCTGGTCGCCTGCGTCCGCGCAGTCGACTCGGTGGCCCGGCTGGGCGGTGACGAGTTCGCCGTCCTGCTCGAGGGCGTCGACGGTGTCGGCGAGCTGGACATCCTGTGCCAGCGGCTGCTCGTCGCGCTGCGCCGCGAGATCCACGTCATGGGCCACGAGGTGGTCGTGGGCGCCAGCATCGGGGTCGCGGTGGCCGACCGCACCGACGACGCCCCTGGTCTGCTCCGCAACGCGGACATGGCGATGTACCGGGCCAAGGCGCTGGGCAAGGACCGGTTCTTCGTCTACCAGCCGTCGCTGCGGGAGGAGAACGTCCGCCGGCTGGAGCTCATCGAGGCCCTCCGGCGCGGTATCTCGACCGAGCTGGTCGTGCACTACCAGCCGATCATCGACCTGGCCCGTGGCCGGGTCGCCGGCGTCGAGGCGCTGGTCCGCTGGCAGCGCGCAGACGGCCTGGTGGCGCCGGACTCGTTCATCGTGGCGGCCGAGGAGAGCGGCCTGATCTCGGAGCTCGGCGAGCGGGTGCTGGCCCGGATGGTCCAGGACGCGCCGTCGCTGGCCCTGGCTGCCGGGCGGCCGCTGACCATGGGCTGCAACATGTCCGCGCACCAGCTGCGGGACCCCGGCTTCCTGGACCTGGTCGGGCAGGCGGTGACGGCGCTGGGGGAGAACCGGCTGCTGCTGGAGATGACCGAGACGGTCGTCGTGGCCGACGACGCCGAGACCGACTACGCGCTGCGCACCCTGCGCGCGCTGGGTGCCGGCCTGGCGATCGACGACTTCGGGGTCGGCTTCTCCTCGATCGGCTACCTCCAGCACCTGCCGGTCGAGACGCTCAAGATCGACCGGAGCTTCACCCGGGACATCGACGTCAGCCCCCGGGCTCTTGCCCTGGTCGAGGCGATCCTGGTGATGGGTGCGGCACTGGACCTCAAGGTGGTGGCCGAGGGCATCGAGCGGCCGGCCCAGCTGGAGCGGCTGCGCCAGGCCGGCTGCACGCTCGGCCAGGGCTACCTGTTCGGCCGGCCGCAACCGTTGCCGGACCTGGTCCGGGCGCTGCGCGAGGGGATCGTGGTCGGCGACCTGATGACCACCCGGACGTCCGGCAGCTGAGCGAGCGACACGCCGGGGCTGTCCGGTCGGGCCGACCTGGGTTACCGTGCTTACCTACGGGTACGTAACCGTAACCACGTTCCGTCCCGCACCCCCGTCGTACCGCCTCGGAGGCCCCATGACCGTCGTCGGCATCCCGTCCGCCTCGAAGCTCAGCCAGACCGACCTGCTCCGCGAGCTGGAGCCGGTGGTCGAGGAGAACCTCGAGCGCCACCTCAAGGTGGCCAAGGAGTGGATGCCGCACGAGTACGTGCCGTGGAGCCAGGGCCGGGACTTCGACGGCGTGCTGGGGGGCGAGGCCTGGGAGCCCGGCGACTCGAAGATGTCCGACGTCGCGCGCACCAGCCTGATCGTCAACCTGCTCACCGAGGACAACCTCCCGAGCTACCACCACGAGATCGCCACCGTGTTCGGCCGGGACGCTGCCTGGGGCACCTGGGTGCACCAGTGGACGGCCGAGGAAGGTCGCCACGCGATCGCGATCCGCGACTACCTGCTCGTCACCCGGGCGGTCGACCCGGTGGCGCTGGAGCGGGCCCGGATGACGCACATGGCCGCCGGGTTCGAGTCGGCCAACCACGACGACCTGCTGCGGTCGCTGGCGTACGTGTCCTTCCAGGAGCTCGCGACCCGCATCTCCCACCGGAACACCGGCAAGATCACCCGGGACCCGATCGGCGACCAGCTGCTCGCCCGGATCGCGCTGGACGAGAACCTGCACATGCTCTTCTACCGGAACCTGCTGGGTGCCGCGCTCGAGGTCGCGCCGAGCCAGACGATGCGGGCGATCACCGAGGTCGTGAAGACCTTCGAGATGCCCGGCCACTCGATCGAGGACTTCACCCGCAAGTCGGTGCAGATCGCGCTGTCGGGCATCTACGACCTGCGGATCCACCGCGACGACGTGCTCGCGCCGGTGCTGCGCGCCTGGGGCGTCTTCGACCTCGAGGGTCTCGACGCCGACGGCGAGGCCGCGCGGGACGAGCTGCAGGCGGCCCTCGACGAGCTGGACCTGGCGGCCTCGCGGTTCGAGGAGAAGCGGGTCGCCCACCACGACAAGCTGGCCGCCCGCGGCCACGTCATCGAGCGCATCTAGCAGCCCGCCCCTCGACCGCTCGCTCTGCCGAAGCGGACCGGGTCGGCGCCCCGTTGTGGGCCGTCCAGCCGGTCCACTCCGGGTCCGGGACCAGGCCCAGCGTCGGGGCCGACCGGAAGCGACCTGTCGGCCCTCAGCCCTTGGCGTCCGACCAGCGGCGCACGACGGACACGTCCGCCACGAACCGGACCCCGCTGCCGGCGGCCCACCGCGCGGCCGTCGAGCCCAGCACGTCGTGCAGCAGGGCGGCGACCTGGTCGGCCTCCTGCTCGGGTGCGTGCACCAGCAGCTCGTCGTGCAGGCAGAGCACGACCTCCGCTCGGGGTGGCAGGGCCGCGCGCACCGACACCGCCCACATCTTGAACAGCTCGGCGGCGGCGCCCTGCACCACGGCGTTGCGCGCGAACCGGCCGCGGGCCGCCGTCGCCGCGGGGTCCACCGGCTCGGCCAGCGGCCACATCCGGACCCGCCGGCCGCCGTACGTCGTGACGTCGCGACCGGCAGCCCCCGACTCGTGCGCGGCTCGCAGGTAGTCCATCGCCACCGGGTAGGCCCGCTCCAGCCCGCGCAGCGCCTCGCCGGCAGCGCCGGAGGTCTGGCCGTACATCGCGGCGAGCACCGCCACCTTCGCGGTGGGCCGGTCGACAGCCAGCCGGGCGGCCACCGGCGCATAGAGGTCGTCGTCGCCGGTCGCCCGCGCCAGCGCGTCGTCGCCGGACACTGCGGCCAGTACCCGCGGCTCGACCTGGCCGAGGTCCGCGCGCACCAACAGCATCCCGGGCTCGGCGGCGACGGCCGGCCGCAGCTCGGCGGGCAGGTTGTGCAGCCCGGCGGACGCGGTCATCCGGCCGGCTGCGCCGTCGCAGCCGGTCCAGCTGCCGCGCAGCCGGCCGTCCGGCCCGACGTCGCGGTCCAGCCAGCCGAAGCCGTAGGTCGTGGCGATCCGCTCGGCCTGGCGCCAGTCGATCAGGGCGGCCACCAGCGGGTGGGTGCCGCGGAACGGCTCCAGCCGCCAGGCCCGGGTGTCCGGCACGTCGATCCCCACCCGGCCGAGCAGGGCCCGGACGCTGGCCGGGTTGCGCAGGTCGACGTCCTCGGCGCCGGGCACCAGGGCGCGGACCGCGTCGTCCCGACCGGCCCGGGCCGCCGCGGCGGTCACCGCGTCGACGGGTCGCGGGCCGACCCGTTCCTCGACCAGCCGGATCGCGGTGGCCCGGTCCAGCGGCAGGCCGCGGACGCCGAGCTCGACTGCGAGCAGCTCGGCGGCCGACTCCGACCAGGCGGTCAGCAGCGCGAGCGCGGGCGTGCCCGGCGAGCGGCGGGTGTCGGGGAGCACGCCGAGATCCCGCTCGTGTGCGGCCTGCACGACCAGCGCGGCGGCGGCCCAGCGGGCCGCCGCCTCCGGCGTCGGGGGACCGTGCTCGGCCCAGCCGGGCCGCAGGTGGCCGTCCGGGCGCACCGGCTCGGCCGGGTCCACCGGGTCGTCGGCCGACCCGGGCGCCGGACCACCGGCCAGCAGGTCCAGCTGGCCGGTGCGCGGCCGGTGTGCCGGGTCGAGGCCGCGGGCGACCGCCCAGACCAGGGCCGGGTCCCGGTCGGACCCGCCGTGCAGCAGGCAGTGCGTCGCCGCCAGGTCCCAGGACGACGCGACGCGGACCCCGGCCCGCACGAGTGGCGTCGCGTCGCGCGCCGACCACCAGACCAGCCGCGGGCGCAGGGCCTCGAGCACCCGGCGTACGGCATCGACGCCGTCACCGGGACAGGCCAGCAGCGCGTCGCCGTGAGCCAGTCCGACGCCGTCCGCGGACCAGGCCACGCCGACCGGTGTCCCGGCGCCGACGCCGGCCGCGCGCAGGCCGGCCACGAGGTCAGTGGTGGTCGTGGCGCGGGTCACACCCGCATCCTGCCGGTCGGGGCCGACGAGGGGGTTCCTGGCCGCGGCGGGCGGGCAGGAGCGCTGGACACCCTGCCTCGACGAGAGCGAGATGCACCGCCATGCAGCAGCGCACCATCGGCCAGCAGACCGTCAGCGCGATCGGCCTCGGTGGGATGCCGATGTCGATCGAGGGCCGCCCCGACCGGGCCCGCTCGATCGCCGCCGTGCACGCCTCGCTGGACGCGGGCGTCACGCTGATCGACACCGCCGACGCCTATCACCTGGGGCCGGACGACGTCGAGCACAACGAGGAGCTGGTCGCCGAGGCGCTGGCCAGGTGGGGCGGTGACACCAGCGATGTGCTGGTGGCCACCAAGGGCGGCCACCTGCGCCCCGGCGACGGCGAGTGGACTCTCGACGGCAGCCCCGAGCACCTGCGGGTCGCCTGTGACGCGTCGCTCAAGCGGCTCGGCGTCGAGGCCATCGGGCTGTACCAGTTCCACCGGCCGGACCCGAAGGTGCCCTACCTCGAGTCGGTCGGCGCTCTCGGCGAGCTGCTGGACGCCGGCAAGATCCGGATGGCGGGGATCTCCAACGCCGACCCCGACCAGATCCGCGCGGCGCAGGACGAGCTGGGCGGCCGGCTGGTGTCGGTCCAGAACCAGTACTCGCCGGCGTTCCGGAGCAGCCTGCCCGAGCTGCGGCTGTGCGAGGAGATGGGCCTGGCCTTCCTGCCCTGGAGCCCGCTGGGCGGCATCGGGAAGGCGGCCGACGTGGGCGCCCACAACGCCTTCGCGACCGTGGCGGCCGCCCACGGCGTCAGCCCGCAGCAGGTGACCCTGGCCTGGATGCTCGCGACCGCACCCAACGTGGTGCCGATCCCGGGCGCCAGCCGGCCCGAGACGGCTCGCGACTCGGCGGCCGCCGCCGACCTGCGGCTGACCGACGACGAGCTGGCGAGCCTGGACGCCTCCGTCGACGGCTGATCCGGGTGAGATGGCTAGGGTTTGCACCGGACCGGACACCGCAGGCACGGATGACGGGGAGCACCAGATGACCGAGGCCACCCGCGACAAGCCCGACGAGATCGATCCGCGGGTCGTCGAGCTGGTGATGGCCATCCGGGACCGGTTCGGGCTGCGCGGGCTGCGCGGCGCCCGGGTGATGATCGACAAGGAGATCGCGCTCGCCGAGGAGGCGTTGGCCGAGCTTCCCACCGAGTAGGCCGAGGCGGGTCACTCCTCGCCACGGCGCAGCCGCTTGGTCTCGCCGCGCCGCTTCTTGGCCGAGATCCGGCGCTCCTGGGATGCCCGCGACGGGCGGGTCGGCCGGCGCGGCCGGGGCGGGGGAGCGGTGGCGTCGCGCAGCAGCGCCGCCAGCCGGGCCCGCGCGGCCCGCCGGTTCTGCAGCTGGGAACGGTGCTCGGACGCGGTCACCGTGACCACCCCGTCCACCAGCCGGTCGGCCAGCCGGGCCAGCGCGCGCTCCTTGTGCACCGGCCCGAGGGCGGTGCTCGCGGCCAGGTCGAAGGACAGCTCGACCCGGCTGTCGGTGGTGTTCACCGACTGCCCGCCCGGACCCGAGGACCGGGAGAACCGCCAGCGGAGCTCGGCTGCGGGCACCAGCAGGCTGGCGCGGACCCGCAGGTCGGAGGGGTGGTCGCTCACGGTGCCCATCATCGCGCCCAGCGTGGCGCTTCCGTCCCCCGGACGGCCTAGCGCCGGTTTGCCGATCTGTGACCCGCCCCACTACCCTGTCCCGACCGCGCGCCGCGCGGTCCCACCGACGGCCCGCCGAATCCTGCCCGCCGTCAGGGGGACGAATTGAGACCAGTGGGCAGGAGTGGGGGAACCACCTTCGGGTGTGGCGACCTGTGGTGATCTGCACCGATCACCGGCCGGTCCCGCATCCTCGGGGTGAAGCCGCAGAAATGCGGCCGGGCACTCTCTCGCCCGAACCCGACAGCTCACCTCGCAGGCGGCGAGAGGGAATGACCTATGGCGCAGCAGCGCGCGCAGAGGCGGTCCGGCACGTCCGGCCGCGGGCGGCACCGTAAGCCCAGCAACCACACCCGTACCCTCGGCCTCGCGACCGTGCCCCTGGTGGCCGCGATCCCACTGGCCGCCGGCAGTGCCTCGCCGGCCTCGGCGGCCACGAGCGCCTGGGACCGCCTGGCCGGCTGCGAGAGCGGCGGCAACTGGGGCATCAACACCGGCAACGGCTACTACGGCGGCCTGCAGTTCGCCGACGGTACCTGGGACGGCAACGGCGGCGACAAGTACGCCTCCCGGGCCGACCTCGCGACCCGGGCCGAGCAGATCGTGATCGCCTCCAAGCTGCTCAACAGCAGCGGCTGGGGCCCCTGGCCGGCCTGCAGCAGCCGCCTCGGCCTCGGTGGGGACGAGAAGCGTGAGGCCCTCGCCACCGCGGAGGCCATCAAGGCGCGGCTCAGCGGTGACACCACCACGGCCAGCAGCCCGGCGGCGGACTCCACCAAGTCCAGCGCCGAGAAGGTCGCCCAGGACAACCGGGTGCAGACCGAGCGCGCCAACCGTGGCAAGCACCGCAAGGCGGCGCCCACCGGCGACGTCTACGTGGTCCGCCGCGGCGACACCCTCTCGGCGATCGCCCGCAACCGGGACGTCCCCGGTGGGTGGCAGAAGCTGTACCGCATCAACAAGGCCACGATCGGGTCGAACCCCGGCCTGATCCGTCCCGGGCAGCACCTGCACCTCGGCTGACCCGCACCCCTCCGCAGTCCGCGCGGTCCCACCCGGCCCGGGTGGGGCCGCGCGGTGCGTTCAGGCGATCTCGAACCCGCGCAGGCCCTCGACCGGCTCCTCGGTGACCTCGACCGTGTCCACCCGGGCGTACGCCGGTCCCTGGCGGAGCCAGGCCAGCACGGCGGCCACCTCGTCCGGCGGGCCCTCGAGGACGACTTCGACCCGGCCGTCCGGCAGGTTCCGCGCGAGGCCGGCGACGCCGCGGCGGGCCGCCTGCTGGCGGCTGCTGTCCCGGAAGAAGACGCCCTGGACCAGGCCGCTGACCAGGGCCCGGCGCCGGACCACCGGGCCCGGCCGCAGGCCGTCGTCGACCCCGCCACTCATGGCGCCAGCGCCTCCAGCACCTCGAGCCCCCGGCGTACCGACTCGTCCTGGTCGGCGTCCGGCGACCCGACCTCGGAGTCGAAGTTGAGGTCCAGGAAGACCTCGGTGACCCCCTGCTCGGCCAGCACTCCCAGGTCGGCGCGGACCTCGTCCAGGGAGCCGGTCAGCGGGCGCCGGTCCGCTGCGCCACCCGGCCGGACCCGGACCACCCCGCGGGTCACGACCCGCACGGCGTCGGGGTCCCGGCCGGCGTCCCGCGCGGCGTCCCGCACGACGGCGGCAGCGGTGCCGATCGAGGTCAGGTCCTGGCCGCTGCTGCTGATCCAGCCGTCGGCGATCCGACCGGCCCGGCGCAGGGCAGCCTCGACACCGCCGCCGAGCAGCACCGGCGGCCGAGGGCGCTGCACCGGCTTGGGGTCGACCAGGGCCGGCCCCACGTCGTGGAACTCGCCGTGGAAGTCGACCACCCCGTCGGCGAAGCAGGCCGTCAGGCAGGCGACGAACTCCTCGGCCCGGGCGCCGCGGCGGTCGGCCGGGGCCCCGGTGGCGCGGTACTCCTCCGCGGCCCAGCCGAGCCCCAGCCCGAGGTCCAGCCGGCCGGCGGAGACGGTGTCGAGGGTGGCAGCCTGCTTGGCCAGCAGGAGCGGCGAGAACCACGGCATGTTCAGGACCGCGACCCCGAGCCGGACCCGGTCGGTCTGCCCGGCGAGGAAGGCGAGGGTCATCAACGGGTCGTGCACGCTGCGGTAGACCGGCGGCCAGCGGCGCGGGTCGTCGGCGGTCGCCACGTCGGCCGGGTACAGCAGCCGCTGGAAGGACCACAGGGACGCGTAGCCCAGCTGCTCCGCGCGCCGGGCCAGAGCCACCTGGTTCGCGGGCGTGGCCCACGACCCGGACTGGGGGACGGCGAAGCCGAGGTCCATCCCCCCATCCTCACACGGCCGCAGGGCCGGTCAGTGGTCGGCGAAGCAGCGCCCCAGGCCCAGCTCGGCGAGGCCGCGGAGGTCGCCGGCGTGGTAGCGGGCCAGGGGGTAGCTGTTGGTGTCGTACATGACCTGGAAGGGGTCCGTCACGTGCCCCAGCCCGACCAGATGGCCGAGCTCGTGCAGCAGCACGGCCCGCGCCTTGCCGTCGTCGCCGGACTGCAGCTGGCGGGTGAGAGCGGGGCCGTTGAAGACCGCCATGCCGCTCACGTAGCGCTGGTCGGCACCGGCGCCGAACGGGTCGGGGCCGGCCCGACCGAGGATCCGGTCGCCCAGCATGGAGGTCTCGGTCGGGTCGGACCAGGTGACCAGGACGGGTGCCCACCGGTCGCCGTACCGCTCGGGCTGGAAGGCCCGGCGCGCCGGGTCGGGGCCTTCGGTCGTCACCCCGTCGTCGAGGAACTGCAGGCCGGTGGCCGCGCTGAGCTCCCCGAGCACGGAGAGCAGGAGGGACCGGCCGCCCGGCGGCTCGCCGTCCGGGCGGACCACGACGTGGATCGGCCGGCACGGGTCGAACGCGACCGGCGTCCCGTCCGGGTGCGTGGCGAGGAAGCTGTACCCGCCGGTCCCACCGGGGGCGATGGCCGGCCGGCCGAGCGGGGCCGACGCCGCCTCGAGCGGCGGGCGGGACGGGATGTCGACGCCCGGCCGCTCACCCGGGGGAGCGCTGGCGGCGCTCAGTGCCGCGCACGAGGTCAGGGCGCCGGCGAGTGCCACCACGGCGAGCAGGGCCGCGGCCCGGCGCCCGGCTGCGACGAGGTCCACGTCGGTTCATCGGCAGCCGCGGCGACCGACCGTAGCCGCGGCTCATCACGGGGTGCCCCGAGTGGGATTCGAACCCACACTGGACGGTGTTTGAGACCGTTGGCTCTGCCAGTTGGCCTATCGGGGCGCGCGATCATCATGTCATCCGCCGATAGGGTCAGACGGTGGTCGACGCGAGGCGCCGGGTGGTCATCGCCGAGGACGAGGCGCTGATCCGGCTCGACCTCCGCGAGATGCTTGAGGAGGAGGGCTACCAGGTCGTGGCCGAGGCCGCCGACGGCGAGTCCGCCGTCGCCCTGGTGCTCGAGCATCGGCCGGACCTGGCCGTCCTGGACGTCAAGATGCCCCGGCTGGACGGCATCACCGCGGCCGAGCAGATCGCGGCGGCCCGGGC
>Ga0163163_10006579_pt1 | contig 10179 bp, 8 predicted proteins | sample S65metaG_FD_119766 | JGI IMG/M metagenome (GOLD analysis project Ga0163163, IMG submission 119766) | Switchgrass rhizosphere microbial communities from Kellogg Biological Station, Michigan, USA - S6-5 metaG | ecosystem: Host-associated > Plants > Roots > Rhizosphere > Soil | place: USA: Michigan... | reverse complement strand
GACGCGGCGACCGTTTGCACGCCGAGTGACGCAACGGCGTCGCTACCGGCCCGCCGCCAGAGCGCAACCATCGCGGCAGGCGTCAGCTGTGGCAGAACCATGCCGAACACCAATTGCACTGCAGCGGCGGCCGCGCACCAAGCATCGTACAGCGGTCCGGTCGGCTGCAGCCCGGTTCGCGTCGTGTAGAGCTCGGTAAAATGCGGCACCTGTGGGTATGCCGCATCGCGGACCAGGTGTCCGTTATTGTCGAGTGTGCCGAGGGTGAACAGCGGTTGCGCGCCCACAGCCTGCAAGGCGGCGAATCGCTCCGGCACGCGCTGCCCATGCAGCAGCACCACATCGGCGGAGCCTTGCAGGAAGGCCTTTTCCGATGCATCGGTTTCGGCGGGACCGAGCGCAACATCCATGCGTATGCCCAGCAAATACAGGCCGAGCAGCGAAGCGAGATCGGGGCCAGCCGGGTTTGGCGCGACGACGCGGGCATGAGGGGCGCTGGCGAACACGCTGGCCCGACCGACTACAAGACCACCCCGGGTTCCCGCCACCACGGGCACCCAGCGCGCAACGTCGAACTTGGCGCGTGGATCGCCGACCATCCAGGCGAGCACCGCCTGTCCAGGTGCCAGTAAAACGGTCTGGCCATCAGGTACGCCGCGAACCTCGAACTGGTTGGCGCCGGTGACACCATCAACGCTGCCGACCTCGACCCGGCGGATCGACGTGTCGGGCGGCAACGACTGCTGAAGCGCAGGTAACAACGCATCAGCCCAGCGGTTGAGCGTGCCGTCGGCAGGACCCGCAACCAGCAGCTTCGGATTCTCGGCGAACGGCGCGAACGCCATTGGCGACGGCGCGGCCAACACCGACCCCGCCCGCATCGTGGCGGGCAGGATTGTCGCCCAGGCCAGCAATCGGCGCCGACTCGGCGGCAGGGTCATCCCTGTGTCCCAACCATGGACCTTCCTAGCCCGAACCCGTCCGGGCGCAAAGCCCGGAGGACGGCGCACGCTCCTACTCGTCGTATGAAACGAGCGCCTCGCATGGGATGTCGAGACGGCCGCGTCCCTTCAGGAACGTAAGCTCGATCAGTGCCGCCGCGGCTGGCACGACGGCGCCCAGCTCACGCAACAGATTGATCCCGGCCGCCATGGTTCCGCCGGTCGCCAGCAGGTCATCGACCACCACCACGCGTTGGCCGCGCTGGATCGCATCGGCCTGCACCTCGATCCGGTCCATGCCGTATTCCAGCGCGTAGTTCAGGCCGACCGTTTCGCCGGGCAGCTTGCCGCGCTTGCGCAGCATGATAAAGCCGCAGCCGAGTTTGAGTGCCAGCGGCGCGGCAATCAGGAAGCCGCGGCTCTCGATTCCGGCGAGCATATCGGGCTGATAACGACGGACCGCCTTCGCCATGCGGCCCATCGCCACCTGCCAGCCATCCGCGTCCCTGAGCAGCGTCGAGATGTCGTAGAACAGGATGCCGGGCTTCGGGAAATCCGGAATGCCCCGGATATATTCCTTTAGGTCCATGCGCCTGCCTTTCCCGATAAGCGTTCGCCGTCGCATGTAGAACGCGTGGCAGAGACCTGCAATGCGGCCGGTTGCCGAACGACCGGATGGGCGGGCAGACTGTGTACGACCTGGTGGAGGCGCCCGATGAGCGAGACGGAATTGCGCAACGCGGATATCGACGCGGCCCTGGCCGAGGCGAAGGAAGTGTACGTCAAGCGCAACCCGAAAAGCCTTGCTCGCTTCGTTGAAGCGACGGCGGTTATGCCAGGCGGCAACACGCGCACCGTATTGCACTACGCACCATTTCCGCTGGGCATCGCGCGCGGCGACGGCTGCCGCCTATGGGACCTGGACGGCGCCGAGTACATCGACTTTCTCGGCGAATACACGGCCGGGATCTATGGCCATTCGCATCCTGTGATCCGTGCTGCCGTGGATCGCGCGCTGGACGCTGGCATCAACTTCGGCGGCACCAATCTGACCGAGGCGAAATTTGCCCGCGTTGTTTGCGATCGGTTCGGACTGGAACGCGTGCGCTTCACCAACTCCGGCACCGAGGCGAATTTGCTAGCGATTTCGGTGGGCCGCATCTTCACCCAGCGACCCAAGGTGATGGTGTTCAATGGTGGCTACCATGGTGCGGTGTTCGGCTTCGCCGGGGGCGGGTCACCGATCAACGCGCCCTTCGACTATGTGCTGGCGCCTTACAACGATATGGCTGCCACGCGCGCGCTGATCGAGCAACATGCCGCGCACCTCGCATTGGTCATTCTGGAACCGATGATGGGTGGCGGCGGCTGCATCGCGGCCGCGCCCGAGTTCCTGACCATGCTGCGCGAGCAGACAACGAAGGTTGGCGCGCTGCTGATCCTGGACGAGGTGATGACCTCGCGGCTGGCGCCGGGTGGCCTGCAGCAGGTGCGCGGGGTCAAGCCGGACCTGACAACTTTCGGGAAGTATATCGGCGGGGGCATGTCGTTCGGCGCCTTTGGCGGCCGCGCCGATATCATGGACCTGTTCGATCCGCGCCGGCCTGACGCCCTGCCGCATGCCGGCACCTTCAACAACAACGTTCTGACCATGTCAGCCGGCCTGACTGGATTGACCGAGGTCTATACGCCCGATGCGGCGCGCGCGCTGAACGCGCGCGGCGATGCATTGCGGGAGCGGCTGAACGCGCTGTGCCGTAAGCAGAACGCGCCGATGCAGTTCACCGGCATCGGCTCGATGTTCGCGGTGCATTTCACCCGCGAGCGCGTAGCGTCGCCCGCGGATGCGGCGAAGGGCGATCAGAAACTGAAAGAACTGTTCTTTTTCGACATGCTGGCGCAAGGGATCTGGCTGGCGCGGCGCGGCATGTTCACCCTCTGCCTGCCGATCGGCGATGCCGAATGCGATAGGCTCGCTGCGGCGGTAGAGGAGTTTCTCGCCAGCCGTCGATCGCTGCTGAACGACCGATAACCGAATCACGACAGGAAGGAACGTACGACAATGCCAGGACTTACGCGACGCCATGCTTTGGTGGCGGCAACAAGCGCCGTGTTCGCGCCAGCCATCGCGCGGGCAGCCACGCGTGGCGTCAGCGACAACGAAATCATCATCGGCAGCATGGCCGACCTGTCCGGGGTCACGGCCGTCCAGGGTGTCAACAACGCCAATGGGATGCGACTGGCTTTTGACGAAGTCAATGCCAAGGGTGGGATACACGGCCGGAAGATCCGCTTTGTGGTGGAGGACAACGAGTACACCGTGCCTAAGGCGGTGCAGGCGATGAACAAGCTGCTGAACCGCGACAATATTTTCCTTGCGGTCGGCAACGGCGGCACGCCGATGAACGATGCCGTGATGCCGTCGATGATCGAGAAGGGAGTGCCAAACGTTTTCCCGACGACCTGCGCACGCTCGATGTACGAGCCGTTCAACAAGTACAAGTTTGGCCAGTTCGCCTCGTATTATGACCAGATGCGCGCCGGCGTGAAGCACTTCGCCACCACCAAGGGCATAAAGACCGTCGGCGTGATGTATCAGGACACCGACTATGGCCGCGACGTGCTGGCCGGTGCGAAGGCGCAGGTCGAGGCGATGGGGCTGAAGCTGGGCGGCACCACTGGTCATAAGCCCACTGACACCGACTTCAACGGTGCAATCGCCAAGCTGCGCGACGCCAACTGCGACCTTATCGTACTCGGCAGCATCGTGAAGGACACGGTGATCATTCTGCAGACGGCGCACAAGATCGGCTGGGATCCGATCTTCATGGGGAATTTTGCCACCTATTCCACCGCAGTCGCCGAGGCGCCTGGCGGTCCCGCGGAGGGCTTCTTTTCGATGTCGCCGGCGCCCTATCGCTATCCCGACGATCCTCGGCCCGAAGTCCACGCGTTTGCGACCAAGTTCAAGCAGACCTTCGGCATTGACCCCAACTATCTCGGTGAGGCCGGGTACGTCGCCGCAAACTTCACCTTGGCAGCGCTGCAGAAAACGGGTCGTGATCTGACGACGGACGGCTTCATCGCGGCGATGGAAAGCATGCGCGACTGGCGAGACATTTTTGGCGGTCCGCCGCTGTCGCTGAGCTCCACCGATCACCATGCGTCCAATCAGTCGTTCCTGTCGGTGGTGAAGGATGGTCGCTGGACACCGGTGATCCAGGAGCCGCTCAGCTTCTGAGAGTGGTCACGCAAGGGTCACCAGAATGCCATCACTCGGCAATGCGGGCCCAGTAGTGGCCACGCACGAAACAGAGGACAGCACATGAAGCGTCGCACAGTGTTGACCGGCGCGGTTGCGCTTTCCGCCGCACCTTCTCTTGGTCGTGCCGCAGAGAGGACGAAGATCGTCTGGTGGCATGCAATGACGGCAGCACTCGGCGAACAGGTGAATCACCTGGTCGACGCGTTCAACCGGAGTCAGGACGCGATCGAGGTGCAGGCGATCTACAAAGGCGGCTACGCCGATGTGCTGACCGCGACCATAGCTGCATTCCGTGCTGGTCAGGCGCCGCATCTGGCACAGATCTTCGAGGTCGGCACCGGATCGATGCTTGCTGCCGGTAAGGCGACCAAACAGGTTTGGGAGCTGATCAAGGAGACCGGCGTCGGCATCGATCCAAACGCCTATATCCCGGCGGTGCGTGGCTATTACAGCCTGTCCGACGGACGAATGGCGTCTATGCCGTTCAACTCGTCGACTGCGGTGATGTGGTACAGCAAAGATGCGTTCCGCAAAGCCGGGCTCGATCCGGACAAGCCGCCGGCGACCTGGCCCGAGGTCCTGAAGGCAGCCGAGACGATCAAGTCGAAGGACGCTGCCGAAATACCAGTGACTAGCTCGTGGCTGAGCTGGATCCAGCTGGAGCAATATAGCGCGCTGCACGACATTCCCTTCGCCAGCAAGGCAGACGGGTTCGACGGGCTCGATGCACAGCTGGAGATCAACAGCCGCGCGCATGTCAGACACATGCAGCGGCTGCTCGACATGGCGAAGGACGGCACGTTCAAATACACTGGCCGCGACAACCAGCCGGATCAGTTGCTGGTCTCCGGCAAGGCCGGCATCCACTTCAACTCGTCTGGCATGCGAGGCGACATGGTGAAGAGCGCCAGGTTCGACTGGGGTGAGGCGTTCCTGCCCTACGATCCAGAGATCATCAAGTCGCCACTCAATTCCATTATTGGCGGTGCCAGCCTGTGGACGATGACGGCACCCAACCGGACAGCGGAGGAATACAAGGCCGTGGCGGCGTTCCTGCAGTTCATTGGCAAGCCGGACAATGACGCTTACTGGCACCAGCACACCGGCTATGTCCCGGTCACGTTCGGCGGCTTCCAGCTATCGCAGCAACAGGGCTTTTACGACAAGAACCCTGGCGCCGATCTGCCGGCCAAGCAGTTGACCCGCGGCACGGTGACCAACAATTCGCGCGGTCTGCGATTGGGTCGGCTCCTGGAGATCCGCAACATCATCTATGAGGAAATGGAAAAAGCATTTCAGGGTGGCCAAACCGCGCAACAGGCGATGGACGGCGCAGTCAGCCGCGGCAACAGGGTGTTGCGCGAATTCGAGAAGTCGGTGAAGTCATAGCCGCTCCTGATGGAGCGCCGCACCGTCTTCGAGGGCTGGTTACTGCCAGTATTGTTGGTGCTGCCGCAGTTGCTGCTGACCGGCTTCTTCTTTCTTTGGCCCGCCGGTGAGGCAATCTGGTCGAGCTTGATTCGCGCAGATCCATTCGGCCTCGGCTCGACATTCGTCGGCCTGGAAAACTTCTCTGAGCTGTTCTCGGATCCGCTGTATGTCGACTCGATCATACGCACAGTAATCTTCTGTGCTGCGGTCAGCCTGCTGTCGATGAGCGTCGCACTGCTGCTCGCCGTGTTCGCCGACCGCCACATCGCTGGACGGGCGATCTACCGCACGCTGCTGATCTGGCCCTATGCCGTGGCGCCCGCAGTTTCTGCCGTGCTGTGGCTGTTCATATTGAACCCGCAGGTCGGATTGCTCGGTCGTTGGCTGAACTCGCGCGGCATCGCCTGGGATTACACGATCAACGGCGGCCAGGCGATGCTGATGGTGATCGTTGCCAGCGCATGGAAGCAGGTTAGCTACAACTTTATCTTTTTTCTTGCAGGCCTCCAGTCGATCCCGCGTGCCGTGGTCGAAGCGGCGCGGATGGACGGCGCCAAGGGGTGGCACCGGTTCCGCACGATTACCTTCCCGCTGCTGTCGCCAACCACCTTCTTTCTGCTGGTCGTAAACCTGGTCTATGCGGCGTTCGATACGTTCGGCACCATCTATGCGCTGACACACGGAGGTCCGGGCAAGGATACCGAGACGCTGGTCATCAAGGTGTATCGCGACGGTGTGGTAAATCTGGACCTTGGTTCGTCGTCGGCGCAGTCGGTGGTGCTGATGGCCGGCGTGATCGCTCTGACCGCGATCCAGTTCCGCTTCATCGGCCGGCGGACCAGCGCATGAGCCAGGCGATCATCAGCGCACCGATCGAGCACGTCGTCCCGCGGCAACGGCCGGACTGGCTGGCCCATATCGTGCTTGCCATCGGGGTTCTGCTGTTCGCGTTGCCAGTCTGGCTGGTGTTCGCCGGTTCCACCCAGGATTCCGGCGCAATCACCCGAGGCGAACTATCGCTGCTGCCAAGCCTCGATCTGTCCGCCTATCCAAGGGTTCTGCTGCACGGGAGTATGGGCACCGAACCGGTCTGGCACATGCTGCTGGTGTCCGGCGGCATGGCACTGGCGATTGCGCTCGGCAAGATCGTGATCTCGATTCTATCTGCATACGCCGTGGTGTTTTTCCGTTTCCCGTTCCGGCATGCCGCCTTCTGGCTGATCTTTATCACGCTGATGCTGCCGGTCGAGGTGCGCATCATTCCGACTTATTCAGTGATGGCTAATTTTGGCCTGATCAACAGTTTCACTGGCCTAACCGTTCCGCTGATCGCCTCTGCCACGGCGACGCTGCTGTTTCGTCAGGTGTTCGTGGCAATTCCGGACGAACTGGTCGAGGCGGCGCGCATGGATGGCGCCGGTCCACTGCGCTTCCTGCGCGACATCCTGATCCCGGTCTCGGCCGCCAACATTGCCGCCCTGTTCGTGATCCTGTTTGTCTATGGCTGGAACCAGTATCTCTGGCCGCTGCTGGTTGCTACCGATCCGGGCCTCGACACCATAGTGATCGGTATTGTGAAGATGATCGGCGTCGAGACGCAGACGGACTGGAGTTCGGTGATGGCAACCGCGGTGCTTGCATTGCTGCCGCCCATCGTCGTGGTGGTGTTGATGCAGCGTTGGTTCGTTGCCGGGCTGACCGAGGGCGAGAAGTAGCCGTTATCCCTGCGCTGTGGTCGTGCCGGCCGATGCGGGCTATTCGCTGTGTGCCAGCGCGAGGCCGATGCCGGCGCCGATCAAGAGTCCTCCGGACAATCGGTTGCGCAGCCTGCCGCGCACCGCGAGTACTGCGCGCATGCGACCCGCCAACAGCGCCCAACAGCAGTCCAGTCCTGCGGCAATCACGAAAAACGTCAGCGACAAGAGCGCCACCTGTGGCGGGATCGGCGAATGAGGTGTCAAGAATTGCGGAAAGAATGCGCCATAGAACAGCAGGGTCTTCGGATTGGTGAGCGAAATCGCGAAGCCGCGCAGTGCAATCGCCTTGAGGGAACGCTGCTGCGGCCTCGTTCGGGTTAGGTCGGTCGGCGCCGTGCTCCATTGCCGTATGCCGAGATACAGCAGGTAGGCGACCCCGATCCAACGGATCCACTCGAACCAACCGGCCAGCACACCAAGCGTCGCAGTGAGCCCCAGCGCTGTTAACGCCAGTTGCAGCAGGACGGCAGACGAGGTCCCTGCGACGGTCAGTATCCCGTAGCGTGTGCCATAGGCGATCGAGTTGGCGACGATCAGCGAGACGTTGGGACCAGGAAGCAGGATGAGCGCGACAGACGCGATGACGAAGCCAAGGTAGAGATGCAGCTGCATGTTATACATACGCTTCCCAAGCCAACCACCCGGTCCGAGTGGCGGGGCCATTGTATCGCCGTCTCGTCCAATCCGGCGATATCCTGATGCTGCAGCTCCGAGGCTGTGCCGGTCAGGGCGATAAGATCACGACCGACTCGGGGGGCAACGTGATGTCTGCGGTGATGCCCGACGAGACAGCGACTGGTGTGGTGGCGCCACGTGGGCTGGCGGAGCTGAGTTCCCATTTGCGAATCGTCGCATTGCCGGTGCTGTTCCCAGGCCAACGACTGAGCGCCACGCGCCCACTCTTTGCACTTACACCAGCGTTGACGATCGCAACGCCAAATCCGCCGGTGTCGTTGCCGGTCGCCCACGCAGCGACCAAGTCTGCCTGCGCAGACGAGCTTACCAGCTGACCGGGCATGGTGGCGATAAGTCGTTGCATCGTGAAATACTGTGCACCACAGATCATCGCCGGCGGCGAGGAAATGAGGTTGTACCCAGCGCCCTCGTCATTATACAGGTCCCACACAGCGCCCCATGCCGGCACCGGTGACGTCGCAGCGGCTTTCATCAGCGTGGAAACGAGGAAACAGGCACCCACGGGTGTCTGGGTTCGTTTCTCACCGGACCATGCACCGCACTCGATACTGTACTCACCGCACAGTACTGGCAGGGCGGCAGCATAAGTTCCGGCAGCTGTGTTCGCAGCAGCCCGGAAACCGCCGGTGATTGCCCTGCTGCTATTTTTGGCTGTCTGACCCTGGCAGACTTGTTGATCCGACGGATAAGAATCTGCTCCATTGCAATAGAGGTACTGGTGATAGTTGAGCAGACCGAGTGACTCGATACTCTGCGAGGCAATCAGTGACCTGGTATAGTTACCGCTATAACCCGCGGTCGGCGGACCAGAGCCCTTGAGCAAATAGTCCTCAGCTTTCGCACCGGCCATCATGCCGCTGAAGCAAGCATTATATGTGCTGCTTGGAACCGTTGGTTCGTTCATGCATTCGACAAAGGCGATGGGTATCGGGCTGTTTTCCCGCCAGTAGCGAACGAGTGCCCGGGTATAACTCTGCATAGCAGCATACGATTGGTCGTCGGTTTGGATGCCGACCACTACTGTGCAGTTTCTCGGCAGCATCCTGCCGATGTTGCTGACGAAGTTGGCAATCTGATGCGGTGCGAAGCTATTCGCCAGCGCCTTTGCACTTCGGTCGTACATCCATAGCGCGTTAAGACGTATCAAGGGCAGGTTAAGTGATCTGACCAAGTTCTGCAGATTGGGAATCGTGCAATCGGCGAAGAAGTCATTGCCAAGGCCGCCCGTCGCCGCGCCGAAGAGCTGCGGATGAACGGTCTTGCCGGTCGGTTTGGCAAAATCGATGTTGATGAAGCTCCCTTCGGCGACAGGACCGCGATCGTTGTCTGTCTGCATACGGGAATTGCCGGTTAGGGGCTGGGACGAACTTGGTGAATTGGCGACCGCCGGCAGCGCCAAGGAGCCGCCCAAGAGCCAACGTCGATTGATCACGGTCTAACCTTGAGTAGCGCCAGCTGCGTTGTATCGCCGACCAACAACGATAGAGTCAAAGCGGAAGTCGAGGTGCATATGCACACCTTTTTCTCCAGGGGCCGGGTGGTGCGTTACAGCGGTAGCGAGGAAATGCAAGCCGCCGTTAGCGGTAGGTCGATTGGATTACCGATGACACGTCATCAAACGCCCCGAGGCGCTTTCCCGCGGCTAATACAACCAGACAGCGAGGGGTAATACCCTAGGGGTAATGACATCAGGGAGCGAGGTCGAACAGATGCACCGATGCTTGCTCGGATCGCGCTCGCTTTCTTGCTCTGGCCGGTGGTCGCTCTCGGACAAACTCACGTTTGTAGTTCGCGGACGATCAATCCAGTGGCTGTCCATGTCAGCCTCAAGGGGGCCTACGAAATGGCGGGCAAACGCCTCCATGTCGATCCTGACCTCGCCCAGGCAATTACTCAGATCGAGAGCGGTTTTGATCCGCGTGCCGTCTCCCCGAAGGGTGCGCAGGGTCTGATGCAGCTGATGCCTGAAACAAGTGCCGCTATGCACGTGACCGATCCTCTCGACCCGCATCAGTCCATCTTAGGTGGTATGCAATTTTTGCGTGTGCTGGCGGACGATCCGCGCTTCGCAGGCAATCCCTATATGGTG
>Ga0163163_10006578_pt1 | contig 10179 bp, 8 predicted proteins | sample S65metaG_FD_119766 | JGI IMG/M metagenome (GOLD analysis project Ga0163163, IMG submission 119766) | Switchgrass rhizosphere microbial communities from Kellogg Biological Station, Michigan, USA - S6-5 metaG | ecosystem: Host-associated > Plants > Roots > Rhizosphere > Soil | place: USA: Michigan... | reverse complement strand
TTCTAGGGATTGGCGGGTGGTGCGGGGGCCTAGAATTCCGATGGCTAGCATTACGATCAGCATGCTGCCGGCGATGAATGTGAACACGCCGGGGACGCCGAAGCGGTCGAGGACGAACGCGATGACGAAGGCGCTGAATACTACGGACAGGCGGCTCCAGGAATAGACGAAGCCGACGGCTAGGGCGCGGATGCGGGTGGGATAGAGTTCGGCTTGATACGCGTGGAATGAGAACGAGAGAATGTTGTTCGACATGGTCAGCAGGATTCCCAGGGTGATCAGCATGGGCGCCAGTGTCATCTGTCCGAAGAGCACGCCGAACACGGCCACGCCCAGCGCCGCCAGCACGATCTGCCATTTACGTTCGAACTTGTCCGCGAGTTTGTAGGCGACCAGCGGGCCAAATGGAGCGGCGATGGCGATCAGGAATGTGTATTCCAGGCTGTTGACTACCGGAATGCCTCGTTTAATTAGGAACGTGGGGACCCAATTGGAGAAACCATAGAAGCCGACCGTCTGGAAAATATTGAACGCTACCAGCATTAAAGTGCGTGTGCGATAGGGCGGCTTCCAGATCTCGGCGAAGGTGCTGTGCGGCGACGGTGTCTCCACTTGGGCCGGGTGGGGGAGTACGGAGCCTGACTCCATGGCGATGCGCGTTTCTAACTCCTCGAGGATGGCTTTGGCTTCGTCGAGTTTGCCTTGTTGCGCTAGCCAGCGCGGGCTTTCCGGCACGCTGCGGCGGATCCACCAGACGAAGACTGCTCCAGCGGCTCCGATTAACACTACCCAGCGCCAGCCATCGAGACCCAGTGGCATTCGGGGCACTAGCAGCCACGCCAGGAATGCTACTACGGGCACGGAGGAAAATTGAATGGTCTGGTTGAAGGCGAACGCGCGCCCGCGCAATTCTTTGGGGACTAGTTCTGAGAGGTAGGTGTCGATGGTGACTAACTCTACGCCTACACCGATGCCGGAGATGAAGCGCCAGAGGTTGAGTCCGAAGACGTCGCTTTGAAACGCCATGATGACGCTGGCGACGGTGTACCACAGTAGCGAGTAAGTGAAGATGGTGCGGCGGCCGAAGCGGTCGGCTACAAAGCCGAAGAGGGCTGTGCCGAGGAATAGGCCCGAGAACATGGCGGCGACGAAACTGGCCACGCCGGTGGTGCCGAACAGGCCGTGGGTGGAGGCCGTCAGGATGCCGCTGCGAACTAAGCCCGGGGCGATGTAGCCGGTGAAGAAGAGATCATAGAATTCGAAGAAGCCGCCGAGCGACAGGAGCGCCACCAGGCGCCAGACCGTGCGAGTCGCCGGCAAGCGGTCCAGACGAGCGCTGATGGAGCCCGTGGCTTCGGCCGCTTTCATTCCGTGCCGAAGGCGAGTAGCACATTCCCGGCCATGCCGCCGTTGCGCGGGTAGCCGGAGTTGATGAAGATCATGCCGCCAGAGATTACGGGGCCGGCGCCGTCTAGGGAGCCGCCTTTCGCGGGGACGCTGTTGACGGTGGGGAAGTCGCGTACGGTGTCGAAGTCCCAGATGACTTTGCCGTCTTCGGCGTCGAAGGCGCGCATGTGGCCATCGAGGGAACCGGAGAACACTACGCCGGGGATCATGGTCACGGCCATTTCCTGGGCGGGGCTGCAGCCGGGCTTGGGAGGGGCACACGGTTGCGGGGGGGCGAACCAGGCTTGCGATCCGTCGCCTAGGCGGAGAGCCGTTAGGCCGCCGCCTGCGGTGGGATCGTACTCGGCGTTGCCGAGCACGGACGCGGTGCGGGAGCCGCCGGAGACCTTCAGTGAATCGCCGGTGGCGGCGTAGACTTTTTGACCGTCGCTGGCCATGCCCCACTGCACGCCTCCGTTCAAGCCGCCTTTGCCGACGCGTTTTTGCCAGATGATTTTTCCTTTTTGAGCTGGGTCGAGTGCGTAGACTACGCCGGATTTCTGTCCGGCTACCAGCATTTCTTTTCCTTCGGGGGTGTGGACTAGGAGCGCTGAGGAACCGAAGTCGTAGTCGGGGCCGGGGTTGTCGGGGCAGTTGGGCGCGGCTTTATTTGAGCACGACGAATTGTAGACGTCATCGGGAAGTGTCTGCTGCGACCACAGGATCTTGCCGGTCTTGATTTGGAGCGCTACGATGGCGTCGCTGGTCTTCGATGCCGGGTGCGAATAGTTGTCACCAGTGGTTACGTAGAGCACGCCCCGTTTGGCGTCGATGGTGGCTGCGGACCAGATGCCGGCGCCGGAGGGGCCGTAAGTCGCGGTGCCTAGTTTCGTGACGCCAGTCTTCTTGGGGACGTCGATCATGAAGGATTTCCACGCTACGGAGCCATCGCGGACGCGCAGAGCGGTCAGGCTGCCGCGGAAGGTGCAGCACGGGTATTGCGGATCTAACGATCGAGTTTCTTCCCAGGATGCGGCGGGGATGTAGACTACGCCGTCGTGTTCGACGGGCGAACCGGTTAGGCGGGTGGCTTCGTGATCCTCTACGCGTTTGCGCCAGAGTTGTTTGCCGGTTAAGGCGTCTAGCGAATACACCCAACCGATCTGATCGCCGAAGATCAGGGACGTTCGCGCGCCGCTCGGCACGGCTAGAATCGCCATGCGCACGGGGCCGTTGGCTTCAAAGGCCCAGTGCGTGCAGCCGGTCTTGGCGTCGATCGCATAAATGTTGCCGCCAGCGCTGCCGGTGAATACCGTGCCGTTGAAGACTGTGGGGGCGCCGAACGCGGTGATGTCGCCGGGAAATCCGAAGGCCCACTTGAGTTTCAAGTTGCGCATCTGGCCGATGCTGACGCCGGCTTTTTCGGTAGGGACGTAGCGGGCGTTGTCGAGGGAGGGGCTCCAGCCGTTCCAGTTACTGGCGGCGGATGCGGAGATCGGCGCTTTGCCAGCGGGGCAGGCGTTGGCGAGTGGCGGCGCTTCACTGGCTGCGACTCCCAGGAAACCGGCGACGGCTTCGCGTTCGTCGCGCTTCAGGGTGTAGGCGATGTTCATCATCAAACCGAAATCCAGAGTTTTGAGGATGCGCGTGGCGGGTAATTTGCGCAGGGCGTCGCGCGGCGGAATGCGCGGGGTGTTCTGGTCATGGCAGGCGGCGCAGTGGGCCTTGTAGACTTCTTCGCCGGAGGGCGCGGCGGCGGCGCAGACTGTAAGTATTGAGAGGATGACAAGCTGTTTCATGGCGTTGAGTACCAGTGTAATGCGATAATGCCGGATATGCGGCAACTGTTGTTGATTCTGATTTTAGCGTTGCCTGTGGTAGCGGCGGATGTGACGAAGATGAAGATCGTGGTGACCAACGATCTGGGTAAACCTGTCGACCGTGCGGACGTGATTGTACGTTTCGGCGGACGGTCTGTAGTGAAACTGGGGAAGCTGGTGCGAACCACCTGGGAGATGCGGTCTAGCCAACAGGGTGTGGCGGAGATTCCGGAGATGCCGAAGGGGAAGATTCGGGTGCAGGTGATCGCTAAGGGGTACCAGACTTTCGGGCAGACGTTCGATGTCAATGAGGATGAGCGCACGATTGAAGTGCAACTCAACCGGCCACAGCCACAGTATTCGGCGCATTGATTGAGTGGGGCGGGCCTCCTGGCCTGCGCATGTACGGCACAAGCAGGCCGACCGGAGGTCGGCCGCGGACCTGGAGGTCCGCCCCACATCTTCTTCTGAGTTCTGAGGGAAAAGTTAGGGGTAGTGGAATTGGCGGCCGCCACTGAGCAGGTCCAGCACTAACTTGCCGTCGGCTTGCGTTGCGCCGTCGCCGGAGTAGCTGTCACTCCCTTGTGTCAGTTCCAGCGCGGAAAGTTTCCACTTGGGGCCGGTGGGGGTCATATTGACGGCGAAGCGTCCTGACACGCGGCGGAATTCCGCTTCGGGGGAGAAAGCTACGGCGCGGCCGCGGAGGGTTCCTTCGGCTTTCACGCTGGCTAGTAGCGCGGCGCCGGTTCCGGCGGCGGTCACTTTGCCGGTGAAATCCAGCTTGCCGCCTTTGTAGGCTACGTCCTCTAGTTTTCCGTCGAAGCGGTAGGCTGGAGTGCGTCCGGATAAGTCCACATGCAGATCGCCCGTTAGGGCGGCATCGGCAACTTTGCCTTGGATGGCCGAAACTTGCACGGCGTCGCCATTCCAGGACACTCGGGCCGTGTTGACGTTGAGACGAGCGTCGGCGACAGTCAAGGCCTGAATCGAAACGGTCCCTTCTAGGTTGCGTTGGGTGAGCCACTCGGGGGTGGCGCCGGGGGCGCCTAGACGGAGGGTCCGCGCGATCAAGCCGCCTTCGCGGGAGGTGGTGGGTTGAAACAGGCGCTCGATTTCGGTGGAGGCGGCTTCGGGAATCTGCAGGCGGAAGCGTTGCGGCTGGGCGGCATCCGCGCTCCAACGATATTCGCCGGTGAATGCAACGTCGCCCGCCTTTGCGCGCAGGCGCGTCACCGACACTTGCTCCGGGTTGACGGTCACCGACGCTGACTGGACTCGCACGGGATCTGCAATGCCATCGACGGCGAGGCTGGTGTTCTGCACTTCGAAGTCGCCCGACCACGCTCCGGCAGCGGCTAGCGGCTTCTGGTACGTTAACATTCCGCGCCAAATACCGTCCGTGACGCGATCCAACATGGGGACGGTGCCGCCGAGTGCACGCAAGTCCGCCATGTTCATGCGGCGCGTGGTGATCTTGACCTGGGTCCCACCGCCATCGCCGGCTTGATAAGTGGCTTCGACGTCGGCTGCACCCTGCTCGCCGATCTGAACTGTGTTGGGGCCGGCCACCAGCGTTTTGTCTTTCAGAAAAACCGTGGCGGTGGCGATCTTCAAGGGCGCGGCGTCGGGCACCGTCACCGAGGCGTCGCGCACTTCGAGGTTGCCGCCCAGGCCCTCGGTATTGCGATAGCGCGCGGTGCCGGACACGACGCCTTCGGCGGTCATCTTCTCGGGCAGCGGGGCGCCCAGCTTACGCGCCATGTCGACGGCCGAGCCCAGCGAGGCGTCCAGAAAATCCGCCGAGACCTCCCATTGGGGGGTGGTCAGCAAATCGCGTGTGAGCACATGCAGGCGCGTATTCAGGCCGGGAGGCGACGTGGAATCGAGTTCCAGCGTCTGGCGCATCAAATCCATCTTGCCCTTGTAGCCAACGCGCCATTCACCGGCGCCGTCGAGTTGCAGAGTGCCTTGCACGCTGAGTGCGGAGGGCGATCCGGAGAGCTGCGCGTCGAGCGACACCGCACCTTTCAGGCCTGCGCCGCGGCTGTCGAAGAGGCGCGCCACCGCATCGAGCGCGCTCGGTTCGAGCTCTACCCTAAGGTTTAGGGACGGGGCGACGGTGCCCCGCACATAGAAGTGCCCGAAGTTCTGCGCGGACTGATCGGTGCGTGCGGGGGCTCCGGAAAAGCGCAGATCTACTGCGCCGCCGTAGCCGGGAGAGACGTCAAGGTCGGTATCGTCGAAATACAGCACGGACTTGGTCTGGGCGAACTTGAAGTTGACGCGGCCGCCGCGCACTTTTATAGTTGGCAGCGAAGCCGCCGCGGGCGCGGTTTGACTCAACAGCATCTGGAAATTCCATGGCGCGTTGTCGGGTTTTACCAGGTTGAAAGTGGCATCGTTCAGGTGGAGGCTCGAAAATTCCAGGCGGCCGCGCAGCAATCCCAGGAGGCTGATGCGTGCGTCCAGGGTGTTGGCATAAGCGAAGGGTTCGATTCCGGCGCGGGGGTCGTCGTGGATGGTGACGCCGTCGAGCGATACCCCGGGGCCGGAGAAAAGCGTCAGCGAAACGGCATCGACTTCCACTTTTCTGCCCAGGCCGCGTGCGAGCGCGCGCTCCAGCGGAGCCTTTAGGAAATCGACGGGGGCATAGGGCAGGGCGACGCCGAGCATGGCGATCGCTATCACCGCGATGACGCCGATCCGAATGACTGTGCCTCGTTTCACAGGGCGGCCTCGGAGAGACGGCGATAGGCTTCGCGGTCGTCGATGTCGGTCAAGATTCCTGGGTCGTCCACATCTATATAGAGGGTGTCGGAGACATGCGCATGAATTACTTGGCGAGCTTGCGCCGTGAGCGGCAAGGCGCTCAATTCATTCGCGATGGTGCGTGCGGCGAATACCGGGTGGCCGCGCTTGCCTTCGAAACGTGGAATCACGAATAGGGTGGCCGGATCGCGCCGCTGGAATTCGGAGGCCAGGCGTTCGACGGTGGCGATCTTGACGGCGGGCGAGTCGACCGGCGTGAACAGGAAACCTTCAGCTGCGGACGGGAGGGCCGAGAGTCCGGTCTGCAAGGAGCTTAACTGACCGCGTTCGGGAGCGGGGTTCACCACGATGGTGGCGTCGGGAACGGCAGAGTGCAGAGCATCGGCATGATAGCCCAGCACCACAATCACGGGATCGCACACCGCCGACAGCACGCGCACCAACCTTTGAATAAAAGTTTCGCCGCGATATTCGAGCAACGCTTTGGGGCTACCCATCCGGCTGGATGCTCCGGCGGCCAGGATAATACCGGCGATCACTTCAATAGCGCCCGCAGACTATCGTGGGCGAAAACCGATTTCGAAACCGAGCGCCAGTCCACATTCGGCGTGCGTCGCATGGCGATCATTTCGGCTACCACTGAAATCGCGATCTCTTCGGGTGTCTCGGCGCCGATTTCCAGGCCCATGGGTGCGAAGATCTTTTCGAACAGGTGGCGCGGCAGGCCTTCTTTTTCGAGTTCCTTCACGACCGCGATGGTTTTGCGCTTGCTGCCGATCATGGCGACGTATTTCGCGGGCGTCGCGACGGCCCAGCGCAGCACCCGCATATCGTCGCGATGGCCGCGGGTGACGATGATGATGTAGCTGGTGGAGGTGATGGGCAGCTTGGGAAACACGCTTTCGTATTCGTCGGCGAAAACTTCGTCGGCTTCCGGGAAGCGCTCTTTGTTGGCAAACGCTTCGCGGTCGTCGATGATGACGGTGGCGAATCCAGCCAGATTGGCGACCTTCGACAGGCTCTTCGACACGTGTCCGCCGCCGAAGATGAAGGCGCGCGGCTGGGGTGTTACGGGCTCGACAAAAATGTTCAACTGGCCTCCGCAGATCAGTCCGTTGTCGTAGGCGGCGTCCTCGCCCAGGCTGAAGTTGAGGTGCTTGGGTTTATCGGTTTCGATGACTTCGCGGGCGGCGGTCCAGACTTCGGCTTCGACGCAGCCGCCGCCGACAGTGCCGAGCATGGAGCCGTCCTCGCGCACCAGGAGTTTGGCGCTTTCATAGCTGGGGATGGAGCCGTTCACCTGCACAATGGTGGCTACGGCGCACTTCTGGCCCAGGCGGCGCAAGCGCACGATTTCATCGTAGATATCCACTGGGATCAATTATATCCGGAAGGCAAAACCCTCTGCACAATCAGCTAAAATTGTCAGCGGAGGCGGGACTTCATGATCCGTCGGGCGACCATACTTCAAACGTTGGTATTTTCCGCGGTTTTTACGGGGGAGGCTTCTGCATGTTCCCGCCTGGGCGAGATCTCTAACGTTGCGATGGTGAGGGAAGCCAACGTGATCGTTCGAGCGATTGCGCAGGAATACGCGGTTCCTCCGCGCGCTCCCGAAAAATTGACGGGCAACTCTCTTTATCCAACGAAGCGGGGTCCGGACACACGCCGAATCGTCGTGCCCACCATTCGATTCAGGGTGCTCGAAACGATTCGAGGCACGGTGGGCTCAGAAGTGATCTTACCTGGGGTCTTAGTCGACACAGACGACTTCAACGATCGGCCGGTGCCTTATGCTTTGGTACGCAAAAGCGGTGGGGGAAGTTGTTTCGCGAACTCCTATCGTAGCGGCGCGCAATTTTTGCTTTTGCTGAAGACAACCGACGCAGGGGAGCTCACCGCGAATTGGTACGCGCTGGGCCCCGTCAATGAGCAACTGCATGCGGACGACGACCCGTGGATCCTGTGGGTCAGAAAGCAAGCACAGTAGACTTGAGGAATACGAACTTCGTTGTTTTATCCGCGCTGGTGTTGGTCTCTACCTTGGCATTCGCCGGGCCGCCGTTTCAGACCGACGATCCGCAGCCAATTGATTTTCAGAACTACGAGTTCTACACCTTCGCGGCAACGGACAGCACGGCCATCGAGACCGATACGGTAACGCCGGGTTTCGAGTTCAATTGGGGCGCGCTGCCCAACGTTCACCTGCACATCATCGTTCCGGGCGCCGGAGTTTTTCCCGCCGATGAGCCCAAGGCGTTCGGCCTGGGCGACATGGAGCTCGGCATCAAGTACAGATTTGTGCAGGAAGGCAAACACCGGCCGATGATCGGCACGTTCGTGATGTTCGAGCTGCCCAGCGGCAACTTCGACAAAGGGCTGGGACTGGGCAAGACCTGGTATAAGGTGCCGCTGTGGGTCCAAAAGAGCTTTGGCCCGTGGACCACCTACGGTGGCGGTGGAGTCACGCTAGTGAATACGCCGGGCTTTCGCAATTATCCGTTTGCGGGATGGTTAGTGCAACGCGATTTGGGAAAAAAAGTAACGCTTGGGACGGAAGTCTTTTATCACGGGCCGGAGGGCGAGGGATCGCCGCTGTCCAGGCCCGCGACACTGGTGGATGTCGGCGGCTATTACAAATTTCACGATCCTGGTTTTCAGTTGCTGTTCTGTTACGGGCACAGTGCGCTGGGGCCAAGCGAAAACTACGGCTATCTGGGTCTGTATTGGACTTGGGGCAAGAAGAAGCCGGATGATCCTGCTGGCGCCGCGTTTAGCAGCGGGGCTCACGCGGGACTTCTGGGGCGTATATAAGGAGTCGGCGCTGCGTTTTTCACTTATGGCATTTCTGAGTTTGGGGACGGCGTTTGGGCAGGGGATACCTGTGCCGTTTATCGCGGCACATCCTTTCTCCGCCGATGAGGTGATTGTGCGCGAGCCGTCGCCGCACGTTCATATGGACATCCTTAAGGAAATGGACATCCTCAGGGAAACGATCAAGGTTTACCGCGACTCGGCAGGAAGGACAAGAACCGATGTTTCCGTTCCGCCCAATCCGACGGAGACTCCGTATGTCATGATCATTGACCCGGGCGCGGGCGTCACCTACGCACTGGACACGAAAAACAAAGTGGCGCGGCGCTTCAGTCATCCCCATCCTGCTGGATGGACCGTCCCGACCACGGATGTTCCTTCTTCCGGACGCTGGATCACGCCTGGGATGCCCGGCAACTTCACGATGCGGACCGAAACTTTAGGCAGCAAACTCATTGAGGGACTCGCGGCCGACGGTAAGCGCATCAGCAGCGCTTCGCCTAAGACCCACGACGAGGCCCAGGAAAATGTAATCGAGAGTTGGTACTCGCCGGAATTGCTGGTCATTCTGCTCAATCAACAGTTCAATTCGGTGCTGGGGAATAGTACGGCGCGCCTGGAAAACATTAACCGCGCGGAGCCGGATCCTGCTTTGTTTCAGGTGCCGCCGGATTACACGATCGTGGACGCCGCGAAAAACCAATAATCGTGCTCGGCGAACGACTTAGGGGTAAAAGGGACAGTATCCTCAATCCCCGGTCAATCCGCTGAGGGGATTCCGAATTGGCGGCGGGGATTGAGGATACTGTCCCTCTTGGCTTGCCAATCGCGGGCGATAAGGTTCACGTGTATCGCAGCATTCTCATTTCGCCGGACGCGGAGACGGGGCAAAAACTCACGGCGGCGCTGGCAGCGAGCGAGCAGGTGGAGATTGCGCGCACGCTGGATCATTATCCTACGGGCGTCGAACTGATCCGCACGGTGCGGGCGCTGGCGGCTGACGTCCTGTTTCTCGACTTCGGGAATCTAAAGAAGGGGCTGGAAATCATCCATATTTTGGAGGCGGAGGGCAGTCCGCTGCAGATTGTGGGCTTCGACCGGAAGCTGGATCCGGCGGTGCTGCGCGAGACTATGCGGGCGGGTGTCCGTGAATTCCTGGGGGAGCCGTTCGAGGCGCGGGTGGTGCTGGAAACCCTGGCCAGCATCAAGTCCCAGATGGACCGGCGGCCGGCGGTATATCCATCCACCAACCAGATTTTTACGTTTTTGCCGTCGAAGGCGGGCGTAGGCACGTCGACCATAGCGGCGAACGTGAGCGCGGCCCTGGCGCAGCGGCCGAACACGCGCGTGCTGCTTTCCGATTTCGATTTGAGCTCCGGCATGCTGCGCT
>Ga0163163_10006576_pt1 | contig 10179 bp, 5 predicted proteins | sample S65metaG_FD_119766 | JGI IMG/M metagenome (GOLD analysis project Ga0163163, IMG submission 119766) | Switchgrass rhizosphere microbial communities from Kellogg Biological Station, Michigan, USA - S6-5 metaG | ecosystem: Host-associated > Plants > Roots > Rhizosphere > Soil | place: USA: Michigan... | reverse complement strand
TGACAACCATTTAATGCTGATCGATCTTCGTAATAAAGATCTCACCGGCAAAAAAGCCCAGGAAACGCTGGACAAAGCTCACATCACACTTAATAAAAATGCAGTTCCTTTCGATGATAAAAGTCCTTTTGTCACTTCCGGCATTCGTATAGGTGTACCGGCAATCACAACAAGAGGATTTAAAGAAAAGGATATGGAAACAGTTGTAGATCTGGTTGATCGTGTATTAATGAAAATAGACGATGAAAAAACGATCAAGTCCGTCAGCGAAGAAGTGAAAAAATGGATGAACCAATTTCCTCTTTATCCGGAGCTGGGATAAGACACTACCGTGGAACTGTTTTTAAGAGAGACTTAATGGGCGGGTTTCTCATCCAATTTCTTTAGCTTCCAGAAAACGGTCTCTGCTAATTTCTTTATGTGGATGTTTTCCTCTGATTCGTGAACCTTCTTTATTTGATCCTTTAGACCGGATATGTTGGCAACTTCCGCGGCCCTTAATGCGAATTTTCTTACACCGATATCCGAATCCTTAACTAACTCATTAATCAATTCAACAGCTTTACTGTTGCTACCCACTCCCTTTATCTTGCTCAATGCCTGCGCGGCAGTTACTCTGAAATGAGCTTTGTCACTTTTAGCAGCAGCGACAATACCATCCATAAAGTTTCCAGATCCCAGGTACCCTAGACAAATAATCGCTCTTGTTGCGATTGGGTCAGAACGATGCTTTGCTAGTCGGTTGAGCGTTTCACAGTCCTCAGTGGTTAATTTACTGATGATGGACAAATAATCCGGTTCATCTGCGCTGAGTAATTGTATTATTTCTTTTCTCTTTTTCATTTAAATAAGAATTTATTGACTATGTTAAAAACGGACTCTTCCTCATTTTATCAATTTCTGATTGAGTAAGTACAGGAACAGGTTTCAAATTCGGGCTTCCACTAGCGTTCATTAATAGGCTTTGATCGTCTCTCGTTGCATGTTCCAGTCCAAGTAAATGGCCTACTTCATGTGCTAATGTGTAAAGACGCGCGTTTCTCGCAGAAATAGCTGCCATTGGCTTGCCGTCAGGGTGTACGGCGCAACCCCCATACGCATCGCTCAATGAATGGCAGACGTATACTACTATTTCCCGATCGGGTACACCTGTTCTAAATTGTGCTAAATCCCTCTGTTCGTCTGTTAGGTCGTTCCAGGAACAAGACCCCACATCAAGATCATTTAATGCGGCCAACCCGGGTTCTTTTGCATTTAAAACTTCTTTGGACGCTAATTCTACATCTATTTTCGCTGCGTCGTAAATGTCGTTCATGGCCTTGATCATTTTCTCGACACTTCGTGACGCCCGAGGTTTCCTTAAAATTTTCACGTGAATTTTCAATTTTAGCTTGGTCATGTTTTTTTCAATTTGGTAAGAAATCTAGATTATCATTTCTTTCGAAACAGTATTAGTCCTGGCATTATTCGTTTTTTTTCGCCCGGTAAACTTATTCCATCCCCAATAACACAAAATAAGTACGCCCATCGAAAGCAGAACGAGTGTCCAGGGAAAGGTTTTTCTAAATTCGATCTTATCCGTCTTTCCTATTAAAATGGCCGAGGCCCAGAAGTAGGGCATTTGTTTTTCTTTAGAAGCCGAGCTTATAAAATCCCTTTTTGCCTTTTGCAATGCCATATCAGGTGAAAGCCCTTTTGACAAATATTTATAAAAAAGTTCGGTAAGACGGTAAGTTGATTCATTTTCGACAGACCATAAGTTTGTGATCGAAGAGGGTATTCCTAATGCAGCAAACCCGCGGCTAAAGCTGAACACGCCTTCCCCCTGGTAAAACTTGCCTTTCGCGGTTTCGCAGGCAGACAACATAATAAGTCTTGTCGCGGGCCTTTGTTCATTGAAAAGGTCTGATAAATACAAGGCGGAGTCGGCAAAATAGATGACGGGTTCACCCATGGTGCTGTTACTCAAAGCGTGCGTGTACAATTGGATGATTTTGTACTTCGAAAACTCCTGAAGAAAATTATTCTTTGACGCCCTGGCTGAAATAAAATCATCTGAATACTTAAAATATGATTTAAGCTGCCGAAGAGAGTTGTCGCTGCCACGTAGTTCTGCCAGATACATTTCACTTTTAAAATGCACAGGTGCCATTCCCATAAAATCCCGCGAGGAGGCGACAGGGTTTGATGCAAATTGATTCATCAAATATCTCGCAGAATAAGTATAGCTCACCGCGTGATCATAAAAAAAATAATCGATGTTAGCAGAATTGCTTACGATCAAAGCCTCAAAAGGAAAATAATTTTCAGCGGGCGAAATGATAATACGTCCTACAGGCAAAGGATTGTCTTTAAATATAAGTTGGTATAAATGATAGGATAAATCCCGGAATTTGTCAAAACTTCTGTTAAGTAATTCCCTGTTAGAAACAAAAGAGTTAAAAAGAATAATGGAGTTTTCGAAATTTTTCTTGTCTATCCTCGTTAAACGGGTTTTGTCCGGTGTAACTACATAACAATACACGTTACTATCACCCGAAAAAAACTCCACGAGAGCCTGGTGGTCCTTTAATAAATTATTTCGCACATCGCCAATTGAAATTGAAGTTGAATCTAAAAAGCCCTGGTAGTACAAGGGGTTTTTAGATTTAACGATGTTACCTAAGCGATCCAATTCAATTTTGTGGCGATATAATTCACTCTGCAGAGCTCCGTATTTAACTGAAGACGGTGATGTTGTATCCAGTTGCCTTTCCAACCGCAATATTTCTTTCTTTACCTGGGTGGTCTTCAGTATGTCTCCTTCATCCATCCATCTCTGCTCAATAAGTTGATCGTTCAAAAGAACAGCACGGCTTTTTTCGAAAAAAAGAAATGCATCGCTAAGGTTATTGCCGAGGTAGCAGGCATCGATCGCATGTTCGTACAATAAATGCATCTGCTTCCTCCAAAAAAGTTTAGACAAAGACTCTGATTGCTCAGATTTTATTTTATTAATCAGTAGATCAGATATCTTGTAAATGCGAATTGCCTCATTAAGGAACATTGCGTTTTTCGTTTCTTTAAACCGCGTGAAATAAGCGTCTCCCTTACCGATCAGCAAGCCGACAATAAACTCCATTTTTTTAAACTGTACAAATTGATCAAGGGGGGTATGTAATACCGCCTCTTCATTTATCCCGGTTTTGATCTGGTCGAAAGCCCGCCGAAAATAAATGAATGCGGAATCATAGGATCCCATTTGAACAAAGGCATTAGCGATGCTCGCATAGATGTTCAGGGACTCAATGGCTTGTACACTGTTTTCAACACTGTCATTCCTGATATATTCAAGAGCTCCTCTGTAAGTATCGATTGCTTTTTTGTAATTCTTGTACTCTTCAAAATAAAGACAAAAACCTAAATTGGTCAGAGTTTGGCCGCAGCCAAGTGAATATTTATCCTTTTTATAAAATTGAAGAGCAAGTTGAAAACAGCGTTCTGCTTTCGAATAATCCTTCTTGCGGGTTAATACCATTGCTAATTGTTCATATAGTGTTCCCAAATGATCTTTGGCGCCAATTGATTTGCAGTCTTCAATTTTCTCCCTGACAATCTTTTCAGCAAGATCATAATCTTTAAAGTCAAACAGAGCATTTACCTTCCAGTTCAAAAAGTTTAAAATATAATCAATGCTGTCTCTACCGCGCAAATATTGCTTTATCACTGACTCGCCCAGTTCTGCAGCACTGAAAGCGCGTTGGTAATCTCCCACGTCAAACAGATATTCAATCTTTTCCTTTAACGAATACAAGGAATATACGTCCACAAATCCTGTTCTTAGGGCAATCGTCACGCAGCTATCGATAGCACTGATCTTTTCAGCAGCCCGATTTAATTTTGAATAGACAGAGGACAAATTGTAATACGCTCGTATGAGGCCTCTGATGCTTACAGAAGTTTTCCCGGGTCCGGGTGTATTGATTTTTATGGCATGCTTTATATATGGTAAGGCATTCAAATAATCCGACGTGGCGTAATACATTACTCCAATCCTTTGCAGGAGAAATGCATGGACGCTATCGTTTTTGTAACTGCAATTTTGCACCTGGCCCTCGTAATCAAGCAACTCTTTCAATTGCGCTTCCGGAGAGATGTGAGAGGAGTCTCTTAAAAAAATAAGTCTTTTCCATAACAGATCCCTGTCCGGGCATTGTCCACATACAACCATCCCGACCAATGCGTATAAACAGACCAATATCGATTTTTCCTTCATGGCCGGATGTTATCATTTTTTGCCGTAACCCATAGCATAGCCATTGACAACAGCTCTCGCTCCAATCAAAATATACCACCGTATTATTGGGGAGGTGGCGCGGGAGATTTGGGTGTTGGTGGAGTCTCTTGCGCGAGGGGCCCTGCGCCATTTGGACGTTTGGCAGTAACCTTCAGAAATGTTCTTCGTGCATCACCCGGAATTTCCTTCCAGTCGTACTGTAATTTGAACCCAGGCGTAGCCTTGCCTTTGGCAATCTTGTCTGCCAGGTCGTCGTTCATAATTTTCCGAATCTTCGATTTTTTTGCATCACCTTCACCATCGTCAGGCAAGCGATTAAATTGGCCTACCCATATTGCAGGAAATGATTTGCCTACAAAAAGGGGTTGCAATGTCAGGGTTAGTTCGTTGTTTTTAGGCATAAGAGAAGTTTTAGAAATACTATTAAAAAATCAGACTTTAACCCACCTTGTTTCGTCCAAAATCACAAAACCGTGCCTGGACGTAAGGGCAAATTGTCTCGTCAGTCAATTGCTTTGATAGAGTGGAGTGACAGGTGCGGATTAACGTGAAGAAAAACTCCAATCGCGGGAGGTGTAGGGTATTTGTCGCAATTACCTGACCTAAGGTAAACAATTTTTCTTTACTTTGTTTTCGTGCGACTATTCTATTTACAAGAGAAAGTCATGGGTTAGTAAAAAAATCGAACAGCTCTTTTGAACTTCCGACGATTATCTTACTATAAACTGCCTGGTCATCTTTAGCGGACTGCCGTTGATTGTCAAAAGATAAATTCCAGCAGTTATGGTTGAAGGCAGTTGAATACTCTGGCTCACGATACCGCCGGTGTGGTCCAGGGCCTGATCATAGATCTTTTTGCCCTCCAAATTAGTCACTAGAAGACGATATTTGCCCCGTTCTATATTGGCCGCCAGCGAAAGTTTTTTGTCAACGACAGGATTTGGAAAAAGGTTCAACGCAGAATTATCCTGGCTCATATCAACTCTTACAATTGAGCTGTATTTTGACCCTCCATCGATATCAATTTCCTTTACGCAATAGAACGACGTGTTATTGTATGGAGAAGGATCAATCCACCTGTAGTCACTCTTACTGTTGTAACCATTTCCCCTGGCAGTTATCATGCCCAGCGTTACAAATTGCTCACCGTTTTGCGACCGTTCAATTTCAAAATGGTCCACATTCAGTTCATCATACGTCGACCAGTCGAGTGTCAAATCGGTATTCTCTTTATAGACTTTGAGATCACCAAACTTCAGTGGCAATGGAGTGCCGACTTTTCCAATACCAAATGGGGAAAAAGTGGTAATGCCAGTTCTCGTGACAGTTTTCAATGCCTGGTTACCTGAACCCAGTGGCGATTCCCAATAGGTTCCATAATGAGCTATGCCAACAGAACTATTTGGAAAAGCCGAGAAGGACGACCCTTCGAGGGCTGCGGGCCACGACAGCGTCATCGTCACGGCCCCTGTTCCGCTGTTCTTATTTACGATCCATTCGGCATCTACTATTATTGATTTTTGCACCGAATTAAAAGGTACCCCGTTGGCAGTACCATTGTTGGTAACCCCTTGAAAAACGGATATGCTGAAATCAAACGCAGATGCAGTAGTTAATGTAATGGGGAGATAATAAGTTCCATTTCCGATCGGAAATGTAGCCGTACCTGTGAGACTACTCACGCGCAACGTGCCTGTAGCACCTGTACTGGTGTTTACCTGCGTTACAATATGTTTGGAAACCCCGAATCCTGAACCGGTAATGGTGCTCTCCGATGCGACCGTTAATATTCTTGCAGTAGGAATGATGAGTTTTCCTGTTACCAGGCTCAAGCTACCGGTAACAGAGACATTTTTATTAAGTGTAACGTTTGCATCCACTACTACGTTGGTTGCTGTTACTGTGCTAAGCACGCCGGGAAAGGGACTGGTTGTGGCTGCATGAAATTCATAGGAAGCTCCGCTGACAAAACTCGCAGCTCCCGTCACCTGGATGGAACCATCGACACCTGATGTGTTTGCTGTACTCAAAGTACCGGTTGAGCTAAGAGTAAATGACCCAGTTCCGGTTACCTGTCTTGTATTGCAATCTAATGTCCCATTAACAGTGATGGTTCTTGATAAAGCAATGGCGAAACCAGAATTAAGCGTCAGTTTTTTTGTGGCATTCACGACCCAATTCACATAAGTATTCGTTATGGTGCCTGCCGTTTTAGTGAACGTGCCGTTGGCTCCGTTAAATTCCACTTGCAATGCACCGGTGTTATTTGTGCGGATAAAACTTCCGCCTGATTGATTATAGGACCCGTTAATGATGATCTTTTGATTAAAATTTCCATTGGCTTGTCCTGCCTGCAGAACCCCACCTTCAATGATCAGATCACCCCCAATTGTCAAAGTATAACTTTCACTTGCCGAAAGTCTGAATTCATTTGTGCCAGCTCCTGTATTCCGAATGGTAAGTGTTCCGGCTATGTCAGTAAGAGTACCTCCCTGGTTCTGATTATTAGTAAACCCCACAGTGTTGATAATAAGATTACCCCAGGTTGTTGGACTGGGTAATGCGGCGCCTCCATTCCAATTTCTTATTTCAACCGTACTTGTTGCCGCCAGCGTCCTCGTCGTACTTCCGGGAACAGTGTTCGTGCTGCCATTATGAATATATGTCCCGGTACCATCGATCTGGAAACTGGGAGACATTACCCTGTCATTAGCCAGGAGCGTTGCCCCGGTTTGAATAAGGAGTTTGCCATTTGTTCCACTGATAGACCAATTGGCGGTAGTGGTCAGCAAATGACCCGTTTGAATAACAAAAATATCACCACTTGTAAAATTTGCGGGAGTGGCGCCGGTTCCATTGGTGTTGACATGCCAGCTCGTGGTAACATTTGGCGCCGTGCCGTTACTGGAATAGTAAGTAGTTGCTTTTAAGAAAAGAAAATAAAATGACAGCACAGATAGCAGTACGGCTTTCTTCATTGGATTGGATTTCGAGCGCCTAAAGTATCTAAGGAATTCCACTTAGGCAAGCCTTGGGAGATTTATTTACAGAAAAAATACTTATCGAACTTGTTTTTGATAATTGTCAAGTTGACAAACGTCCGGTAAAAAGCAAAATGAGAGGCCAATTCAAACAAGAAATAAAGTAACCCAATTACACAAGTAGGAACTCCGACTCTACTTCTGCTTTATTAGCTCCTTCAATACCAATAAGAATTTGATATGTGCACCCTGCAGTTCAGCAGGATCAGTTTTCAGTTCCATTGTTTTTAAGGAACTCATTAGTCTGTCATCTGTCTTTCCAAACCGAACAGCCAGGTCTTTTAGATCACTAATCATGTTCTTTAATTGACCGGGATAATCGTCAATAGTCAGTGTTCTTTTTTCAAAGCCACTAATAAAAGCATCGGAGAGTTCAATCAAATGTCCAAGAGAAGTGTCTTTGTTTTGTGAGCTTATTTTATGAGCTACCAAGGATTGCAGATACATGGTTTGCAAAATATCCGCAATATTTCCTTTTTCTAATTGTTGAAAGGTCAAGTATGCATCAATCGTGTTAAGAAATGATAAGTGGGCATTTGCAATTTTTATGACATTCTTATATTTTAATTGTTGCTCCAGAATATTTGCCGCCGATAGTAATCCAAAGAGATCATCTCCTTCGATAGATATCAATTCTCGTGTCACCAATTTCATCAAAGGAAGATTTTCTTTTAGATAATTGAGATAGGCTTCAGAAGAAATATTTTTTTCAAGATCATTCGCATCGATCCTTTTTACCAGTGAAACTGTGTTTATGGTTTTATACGATGCAATTACCTGGGTAAATATTAACGCATTGAATCTTACATTTTCCTTTATTGTTTCATCAATTGAAAAATATTTGTGCAAAATAGTAAAAGCATTAACCCGTCCTCCATTCTTAATTTCGTTAAATGTGAGAGAAAAACTTTTTCCTGTTCTTGCCGGCGGTACTGGATAGCTTATCTTCAAAAAACGGCTCTCCCCGGGTTTCATGTTATGCAAAACAAACCTGTTTTTCTTGTCGACTGAATATTCTCCTTTACGTGCAATAACAGCGAGTGAAGGCCTTACTTTGGTGAAAGAATTAATTACAGTTTCTAACTGAATATCGGTTGTTTCTAAAGCAGGATTATGTATAAGTGCATACATGACCGCAGTGGGGGGCATAGTCATCGCAGACGCACTGGTGACCCGTTTTTCGACAGGAGGATCAGGGGCTACGTATAAATGCGTATTGCGCTGCGCCCTGTTATTATCATTAATGATCAGTAGGTTCGTACCGGTGCTCCCCCCGGGGACATGATGATCTAGAGTGGTTCCGATCAAAGGATCTTTGTCTGTGCTGATTTCAACACCAAGACAAACTTGATTTGAAGAACCGGTTGGGAGACTCCAGTGAATTCCGGATGTTGTTTTGTCTGTCTCTGAAGGCGAAAACGAAAGAGTGGATGACCCAATGGGCACAAAATTGTTGCCCGCTCCAAACTGAGCACAATAGTAATTTAGGCTAACAGTTTTGTCAGCGGAGCCGGCAGGGGCAGGGCCTTTGCGACGTACCCGAGTGAAAATAAAATTATCCCCGATCACTCGCGGCTCTGTGCACACAGCTCCGTTGTCCCTGTAGGGACCAGGTGTGTTAGTCCTTCGGTTCCAAATGTCGCTTGTAATGGAAAACCTGGGACTAGTCGATGGTTCGAGACCCTCGTCGTAATACGTTGAAGATTCTGTAAAATCCCGAACAAAAAAGTCTTCGCTCGGATCTAATTCGGTCACGTGAAAGAAAAAAGGATCAATTGAAGGAGTAACCACGATTGTGTCTCCATTCAAAGTCGTGTCCCAGAGCCTGTGTCTCGCGTCAAAATCCGCATTTCGCTGGTAGGTAACGCCTTCTGGGAAATTTGCCGAGTCAGGGTAATTGGAGGCACTGAAAACGCCATAGAAATCCTTGCCCACCGCCATAAGGTGCAAGTAGTCACCCATGTAAAATTCGTCGTTCAGATCCCGAGGCATACCACTTTCGAGGAAGGTTGAAAGAGTATCATCGCTCCATGAAGAATTTCCGTCTGGAGATCTTCTGAGATGAGTTTCCCAGCTACTGTCCCCTGTTAAGTGAATCAATTGCTGGTATAGAAAACCAACCTTTCCGTTCGCATTCACTGCTAGGGCTGGGTTAATACCATTGGGTACCGTTAAAAGTTCAGGCAGCCATGATTTCGCAGAATCAATTGATTTTTTAAGATGCAGCGTGTAGATAGGTTCACCGCCGCTGCCGGTTTCAACATAGTCAGCCCATGCAACATATACTATGCCTGCATCGTTCGGATTGACCGCGACAGATAGATGGGAACCAACCAGTCGATTACTTCCGAGTAGATGCGGTGTCACAGGAAGCGCAACATTGCCGGCAACGGACCGTCCTATCTCCCCCGAAGATTGTGTCAAGTCTTCAAAATATTTGCTGGGTCCCTTTGCCCACCGATCGTCCCGCACGACCATTACATCGACGGTGTCGACTTGCGAAGCGTGGCCCAAGTGCCTGATACTGTAAAAAACTGCATATATGACTCCGGAGGCGTGAATAGCAGTTCTTATCCCTGACTCATTACTTGAGTCTGGCGTTGTCAACCTCTGATCGACTTTCCTAGCTACAGGCTGGGATCTATTTGCGTCGACTGAAACATCGACCGTCGCCACGTTATATGGAGCCGCATTGTCACGATTAGGAGTATTGTTATTATTTCCCACGTAGAGGCGATCTGATGTCTCTTCACCTTCGATCGCAGTAGCGGCCTGAATATATGGTTGGTCTACATAAATCCGAGGGGGGCGTAGCAAATCCACTGCACGATCTGTCGAAGTAAAGTCGTTAACAGTCATTAT
>Ga0163163_10006575_pt1 | contig 10180 bp, 10 predicted proteins | sample S65metaG_FD_119766 | JGI IMG/M metagenome (GOLD analysis project Ga0163163, IMG submission 119766) | Switchgrass rhizosphere microbial communities from Kellogg Biological Station, Michigan, USA - S6-5 metaG | ecosystem: Host-associated > Plants > Roots > Rhizosphere > Soil | place: USA... | reverse complement strand
TCCGAAGACGTTGAAGAACCTGAACAGCTTCCTGCCGGTGCCGACCGAAGGTCTTTCACGGGAATTTGCCGCCGGCGACTCGCCGGAAGATGTGTGCGCGCGGACGATTCGCACGCTGCGCGACGCCGGCGCGCAGCATTTCTACATCAGCAATCTGCCGATTGGCCGCGCGCAGACCGTATTGAAGCTGATTCTGGAGAAAGCCGGAATCTGACGTCACCTACTTCACGTGACGGCCGCCGTCGACGCGGACCGTTTCGCCGGTGATGAACTCGCTGTCGAGAAAAGCCAGCACCATCTTGGCGATTTCCCCTTCCCCGCCCCAGCGTCCCAGCGGTGTCGCCCTTTCCACCGCCGTCGACTCATCGTCTGAGGTGTCCGGGGGAGCCAGAATCGGACCCGGCGCTACGGCGTTGACGAGGATATTGTCCGACGCGACTTCGAGCGCGAGTGCTTCGGTGAGCGCCATCACGCCAGCCTTGGCGACGTAATACGGCAGATATCCCGGATAGCGCGGCCGGCCGCTCTTCGCCAGCCAGTCGCTGAAGTTCACGATGCGCCCTCCGCCCTGCCGACGCATGTGCGGCACGGCTGCTTTTGAGCAGAGAAACGCCGCGCGCAAATCGACGTCGATGTTGGCGTTCCAGTCGGCGACACTGAGGTCGTCGAGTTTCTTCTCGCGGTAAACGGACGCCATGTTGACCAGGATGTCGAGCCGTCCGAATGTCTGAGCGACCTGTTCGACGACGTCCGCGCACGCCTGCGGATCGGACAAATCGGCTTGAAAGATCTCGCCGCGGACGCCGTGGCTCCGCACCCTGCCGATGGCCGCATCGGCCTCAGCGCGCGACCGCGCATAACAGAGCGCGACGTTGACGCCGCGTTTGGCGAGTTCCTCGGCGACGACAGCGCCAATCCGTTTGGCGCCGGTCAGCAGTGCGCAGCGATCCTTCAGTTCCATGTCAGCAAAAAGAGGGAACGCAGAATGCGCGGAGCCCGCAGAGCATCTCTTGACCGAGAAACACTCTGCGCTCTCCGCGGTCTCGTTCCCTCTTCGCGATCCCCGCGACGTGGTGGTGAATTATCGAGAAAACGTGCCGAAAAACGAGGAACGACGGTTCGGATCGGACCACTTCGATCCGAGTCCCGATCCGGTGAATGAATGCTGCGCGGTCAGACCGATTTCGGCGTCATCGACTGTGGCCAGCGGATGGAACCACTGCATGGCGCCGCAGGTTTCCTCGTGCGGCGCGTGCTTGGACACTTCGAGCTTCACCGCAGCGGTACTGACTTGCACCTCGGCATCACCGTCGGCAAACGCGATCGGTGCAGGGGCGACGTTGACGATCGTCCCGAGCGTCCCCTTCGAGAGCTCGCTCGCCATCGCCACCAGCGCGAGGCGCTGCGCGGGATTGGCGCGCTCGTCGACGAACAGCGTCGACCGCGTCACGGCCTTTTCGCCGCCGACTTCCTGAATGCCAAGGTTCTTGTCGCCGGCCACTGCCGCCACGACGGAGAGTCCATCAAGCGAAATGCCGTTGAAAGTGCCGCGATCGACTTTCCACGCCAGGACGGCTTCCTTGCCCATCGTCTCCGCCTCGCTGCCCATGATGCAGCCGCCGGTGAAGACTTCGGCCGTTCGCGCCTCGACGTAGGAGCCGCTCACGTTTCGACCGCCGGCGACGACCGGTCCGCCGGCGAAGGCGAGAATTGCCGATACGAGCATGAATCGCTTCATAATCAGGCCTCACATCTCGTCCGGCTAGAGCCGGACACTACGAAGAAATTATAGCCGCATCGCAGGAGACACGGTGATGAATGAAACCGTTGGGTTCATTGGACTTGGCGTCATGGGACGGCCAATGGCGAAACATATTCTCGCCAAAGGACACAAGCTCGTCGGCTGCAATCGCAGCCGCGGACCGGTGGACGATATCGTGAAGGCTGGAGGCACGGCCGCTGAAACGCCGGCTGACGTGGCGCGTCGCGCCACCATCATCATCACGATGGTTCCGGACACGCCCGACGTCGAGCTCGTGCTCAGCGGGCCCAACGGTGTCCTGACCGCGTTGCAGCGCGGCTCGGTGGTGATCGACATGAGCAGCATCTCGCCGGTCGTGACGCGCAAACTGGCTGCCCAGGTGGCCGCGCATGGCGGCACGATGCTCGATGCCCCGGTGAGCGGAGGGGAAGTCGGCGCGATCAATGCGACGCTCTCGATCATGATCGGCGGCGACGCCGAGGCGCTGAAGCGAGTGCGTCCCATCCTCGAATGCATGGGCAATCCAGAGCGGATCGTGCACATCGGATCGGAGCCTGGCTCCGGGCAGGTCTGCAAGGTCTGCAATCAGATGGCGATCGGCGGGGCGCTCGCAGGCGTCAGCGAAGCATTTGCGATTGCGCAGAAGGCCGGCGTCGATCTCAGCCGCGTGCGCGAAGCGCTGCTCGGTGGTTTCGCGTCGAGCCGCGTGCTCGAAGTCCACGGCGAGCGGATGATCAAAAAGAACTACGTGCCGGGATTCCGCACACGGCTGTATCAGAAGGACCTGCGTCTTGCGAACGAAGTGGCCGCTGCGCACGGCGTCGCGGCGCCGGCGACCGCCGTCGTCACGCAGTTGGTCAATGCGCTGGTCGCAGCGGGCGGAGCGGATTTGGATTACTCTGCGCTTGGCACTGTCCTGTTCAAGCTGGCAGGAATCGCATGATGTGGAAGCATTCGTGAGACGCTGAAAGACGCCGGGGACGGCCAGGCCGTCCCGATCAGGAGAACGCCATGCGAGATTCATCGATCGGTATCGGGCGACGGGAGTTGATCAGGAGCGCGGCGTTCGTCGCGGTTGCCGCCAGGGCCGGCGCGCAGAACCAGACACCGCCGGCGGAGATCGTCACCACGGTCGTCAATAGTCCACTGAGCCCGTCGAACACGGTGACCGTGGAGCGGCGCGACGACATCGTCCTGGTCGGCATCAACCGACCGTCCATTCAGAATCGCATCGATCCGCCGACGCGGCTGCGGCTCAACGAGGTCATGTATCAGTACGAGCACGATCCGTCGCTGCGTGCGCTGGTGCTGTTCGGACACGGCGAGAATTTCTCACGCGGCATCGATGTGGACGCGGCGCAGGCCGGCCTCATCGCGGGACAGCGTGCGACCAGTCCTTCGCCAACCCTCGATCTGCTCGGCAACAGCCAACCGCATCGCACCAAGCCGATGGTCGTCGTCGTGCACGGTGATACGTGGAACCTCGGGCACGAAATCTACCTCGCCGGTGACGTGCGGGTGGCCGCCGCCAATACGCGATTCGGCCAGGACGAGAACACGCACGGCCGCTTCCCCGGCGGTGGCGCCACCGTGCGTTTCGTCCGCGAGGCGGGCTGGGGCAATGCGATGCGCTACATGCTGACGGGCGATCACTGGAGCGCCGAGGAGTCCTACCGCATGGGCGTCACCCAGCAACTCGCGGCAACGGCGCAGGCCGCCCTCGATGCCGGCGTCGCCCTGGCCCGCAAGATTGCGGCGTGCGGTCCGCTTGGAATCCGAGCGACGCTTGCGTCAGCGCACCAGATGGTCGATCCGGTCGAAGCCGACGCGTTATCGAAACTCGGGGCGCAGTATGCGGCGCTGTATCGAACCGAGGATTTTGTTGAAGGCCGGAAGGCGGAAGCAGAAGGACGGCCGCCCAAGTATCAAGGGAAGTAGGCGCGCGTAGTCGACCGCCCGTTTATCACGAAGGCACGGAGAGCACGAAGGTCACGAATCAATTTTGGGCTCATGTCCCTTTTTCGTGGTCTTCGTGGTCTTCGTTGCTTCGTGATAAGCCGTCAATGTTTACAACACTCTCTTCTTGATTGACACACGTCCGGTCGGACTGGCTGGCCGTCAGGCCCGAATCCGGTTTGTGTCTCACTGCACCAGTAGGCTGTCGCGTCGTAGTGGTCGTAGAACGTCTCGTCGCCAGGATTCGGTACTTCACCGATGTACATCGCCTTGTGGCGGATGTTCAGGCAATGGGTGCCGAACGTGATCTTGGTCGATCCAAAGAGCTCGCTCATGGCTCAGATCCTCTCCACTCGCTGTCCCGCCGCCTGCAGAATCGCCCTTTTCACCGCCGTCCTCGCGATCTGCACTTTGTATCCATTCCGGTTCATCGGCTGGGCCGCACGGACCGCCGCGTCGGCGGCTTCAGTCGCAGTCTGTTCGTTCAGCGGTTTGCCGGCCAGCGCTCGCTCGGCGTCTTCGGAACGCCACGGCACCGGCGCGACTGCACCGAGCACGACGCGCGCCGACTGAATGGTGGTGCCGTTCATGGCGAGGACGACGGTCGTGAAGGCGAGCGGCCAGTCGTGCGAAGCCTTGTAACGCACCTCGTAATGCCCGCTCTTCACATTGCCCGGTGGCGGCAGAATCACGTGCGTCAGCAGTTCATCGTCGGCGAGGACGTTTTCCTTCAGCACGTTGCGTAGCGTCGGCATCGTGAAGTAATCAGACGCCGGCACCTCGCGCTCACCCGAAGGGCCCGCCAGACGAAATTTCGCGCCGTAGGCGACGAACGGCACCGCCAGGCTCGACGGATGCACGATGTGGCTGGGTCCGTTGTTGCCGAAGATGGCGTGGAACTGATTCTCTCCCGCCGGCGAGAAGCAGCGGTTGCCGCCTTTCTTGTAGCAGTTGAATTCCTCGTTGCGGAAATACCAGCAGCGCGGACGCTGATTGACGTTGCCGCCAACCGTGCCCTGGTTGCGAATCTGCGGTGTGCCGATGTCACCGGCCGCGGCGATGACCGCGGGGTAAAGGCGCTGGACCTGCGCATTCTCCATCAGGTCGACGATTTTCATCGCCGCGCCGATCTTGAGTCCGCCGTCCGGCGTCGCCGTGACCGTCGTCTCGAGCGCATTCTTGACGTTCACGATGCGATCCGCAGACGTCACGTAGTCCTTCATGCGGGCGAGCAGATCCTGTCCGCCGGCGAGCGGCATGGCCACGCCGCCGACGAACTTGAGCGCCGTGACCGCTTCTTTCTCGTTCTTCGCGTCAACGTAGGCGAAGGCCTTCACAGCGTCCCTCCAGCTTTCTGCTGCTCGATCGCATCGAGCACTTTCTGAGGCGTGAGCGGCAGGCTGCGAATCGTCGCGCCGGTCGCATTTCTTACCGCGTTGGCGATGGCTGAGGCCGTCGAAACGGTCGGCGGTTCGCCGATGCCGATGACGCCGCGCTCGGGCTGATTCTTCAGGTGCACTTCAATCTTCGGAACATCCGACATCCCGGCCAGCAGGTACCACTCCATGTTCGGATTGACCATCTGCCCGGTGACGCGATCGAGGATGCGATCTTCGAAGAGCGCGAAGTTCAATGATCCGATGATGCCGCCGTAAACCTGGCTCTCGGCTGTGAGCTTATCGACGACGAGTCCGCAGTCCTGGATGGCCAGGATGCGTTCGACTCTGACGATGCCAGTCTCGACGTCCACTTTCACTTCGGTGAACTGGACACCGCTCGTGCCCGATCCGGAAAGCCCCGGCTGCCACTGGGCGTCGGCCGCGATGGGTTCAGTGCTCAGGAGTTTGCAGGCGTCCTTCCAGACGAGACCCTTCGACGGATTGTCTTTCACCTGGATGCGACCACTGGTTGCAACCAGCGTGGACGCGTCGACCCCAAGTGTCGGCGCAACCTTGGCGAACAGATTTTCGAGCGCCTGTCCGGCGGCAAGGCGGATTGCCGGCGACACCGATGCGGCAGTCGTGCTGCCGCCCGAGCCGCCGCTGAATGGATACAGCGTGTCGCCGATTTCAGCCTTCACCGCACTGAGCGGCAGCCCCAACGTTTCGGCCGTGACCATCGCCACGATCGTCCGCGTCCCGGTGCCGATGTCCTGTGTGCCGCACTTCATGACGACGCTGCCGTCGGCCATGATTTCGCAGCGCGCTTGTGACCCGCGACCCCCGCCGCCCCACTGATGCACCGAGCAGCCGAATCCGGTCTTGATCGGTCCGCGAGCCGCGTCGCCCGTCGGATGACGCTTTTCCCACCCGAACAGCTGCGCGGCTTCCGGCAGATACGTCTTCCACTTCGCGTTGGGCGCGTCAGCTGGAACGTTCTTGATACGGAACTCGACCGGATCCATGCGCACGCGATCGGCGAGCTCGTCCATCAGGATTTCGGTGAGGAAACATCCTTGCGGATGTCCTGGCGCGCGCATCGGCCGCTGTTGGCCGGCGTTGATGTAAACGTCCTTGTGCACCCGTTTGCGGTTGGGGAACTGATAGATGTACGGCAGCGGGAAGTTGGATCCGGCTCCTGCTCCGCCGGTGCCCCAGCTTTCCGCGTCGAACGCCGTGAGCATCCCGTCGGCGCCAACGCCGGCCTTGACGTGCGCGGTCGCGGACGGACGATTGCCGGTGTCGAGATGTTCTTCCTTCCGATCGAGCGTGAGCTTCACGGGCACCTTCGCTGCTTGCGCGAGCCGCGCGCAGAGGATGCCCTCGGCGCCGATCTGCGACTTGCTGCCGAAGCCGCCGCCCATGTGTTGCGTGACGACGCGCACGTTGGTTTGTGGAATCCGCAGTCCGTTGGCGAACTGCTGCGCCGAGCCGTGAACGGCTTGTGTCGAAACCCACGCCGTCAGCTTGTCGCCGTCCCACTCGCAGACAACGGCGTGGCTCTCCATGCAGACGTGTGTAATGACGTGTGTGGAGTAGGTCGCTTCAACGGTTTCCGTCGCTTTCGTGAACCCCGCCGCCAGGTCCCCGGACTCCTGCGTCTGACCTTGCCGGACGTTGCCGCCCTGGAACACCTGCGACGCATCCGGGTCCATCGCCTGTTCGACGTTGGCCAGGTGGGGCAGCACTTCGTACTGAACTTTTACGAGACGAGCGGCGTCGATCGCGCGTTCCTCGGTATCCGCGGCCACCGCCGCCACGGCGTCGCCGTGATACATCACCTGCGCACCGGCTTGTTTATGTTCGAGGGCGGCGCGAACGCCAGGCGCCCGCTGGGCCTCGGACAAATCGATCGCGACGATGCGCGCGTGGGGATGTGGCGAACGAACGATACGGCCGTAGATCATCCCGGGACGGCTGATGTCGAAGGTGTACTTCGCGCGTCCGGTGACTTTGTCCGGGCCGTCGAGCCGCTTGACCGACGTGCCGACGATGGCCGGTTGTTCGGGCCACGCGTATTTCCTCACCAGTTCCGGATTGGCCGCCGGCGCCGCGGGCGCGGCCGCGGGTGCTTGAGGACGGCCGGCGCCGCCGCCGCGTTGCTTAGCCACGGGCCACCACCTTTGCCGTCAACGCCGCTTCCTTGATCCGAACGAACGTTCCGCAGCGGCAGATGTTGCCGTCCAGTCCTCTGTTGACCTGTTCTTCGGTCGGCCGCGGATTTTTTTCGAGAAGCGCGACCGTCGCCATGATGAAGCCGGGTGTGCAGAAGCCGCACATCAGCGCATCGACATCGCAGAAGGCCTGCTGTACTGGGTGGAGCGTGTTGCCGGTCGACAGACCTTCGACCGTGCGAATCTGCTTGCCCTGGACGTCGATGGCCAGCGTCGAGCACGCGTAGACGGTGCGGCCGTCGACGATCATCGTGCAGGCGCCGCACGCGCCGCGATCGCAGCCGCGTTTGTTGCCGGTCATGTCGGCGCGCTGACGAATGGCGTCGAGCAGGGTGACGCGCGGCTCGATCCTGAGCTCGACGCGCTTGCCGTTCACGGTCAACGTGATGGGGATGTCGCCGGGGCCAACCGCTCTGACGGTTTGGGCCTCGGCTTCGCCGGCGCCCACCACGCCGACGGCGAGGCTGCCGACGCCGGTCGATTTGAGGAAGGTCCGGCGGCTGACGCCGGTCCGCTCCGTTGTGTCGTGCTTCTCGTCTTTCGGAGCCATCGTTGAACGCCCCTGCTTGTAGGGGACGTGCCTTCAGACCGTCCCACGTCGTTGCCTTCGGGCCGTCCCGACCGAATAATCAAAAGATCGTAAGTATATACAGCGTTTTACGGTCCGACGATTCCGCCTGTTTACGACGCGTCGAGGATTTCCAGCAGTTCTTTCAACGACTCGAGCTCGTCCTTGGCGGCATAAATGATGGCTCGCCGCTCCTGCAGGCTCGGTTCGGTCCAGTCCTCGTTCTCTATGCGTACCCAGCCGTCGGCTCGAACTTCGACGACCACGGCGTCCATTGGCGCGACGTAAAGCTTCATTGCGCCGCATCGTGCCATAATTTCTGTTTCCTGGGTGTCAGATGGGCGTCAGACAGGTCTCTGACACCCATCTGACCCCGGATTGTGGGTGCCAAAAAAGTGACGCTCATTTCATGGCAGTAGTTCACCCGTTTCGGGCCCTCAGGCCTCGGCCCGCCGAAGCCGCTCGCGTCGCCGCCGTCCCCTACGACGTCGTCAACACTGAGGAAGCGCGAACGCTTGCCGGCGACAACCCGCTCAGCTTCCTGCGGGTCTCGCGAGCCGAGCTCGAGTTGCCCGCTGATACCGATCCTTACTCGGCGGCCGTTTACGACCGCGCTGTCGCCAACTTCAAACGGCTCAAGGAGGCGGCGCTGGTCATCGAGGACGAGCCGGCGCTCTATCTGTACCGGCTGCGCATGGGGAACCATCAGCAGCTGGGATTAGCGGGCTGTTTTTCCCTCGACGAATACGACCGCGACATCATCAAGAAGCATGAGCGAACGCGTCGCGACAAGGAAGACGACCGCACCCGCCACATGCTCGCGCTCGGCGCGCAGACGGGTCCGGTGTTTCTGACCTACCGCGCGTCAGCTGACGTCAACGACGTGGCGGCGCGGCGTACTACGCAGGCGCCGCTGTTCGACTTTGCGGCGCCCGACGCCGTCGAGCACTCGCTGTGGCGGATCACCGGCCCCGATTGCGCGACGCTGGTGAATGCGTTCTCGCGCATCCCGACGATGTACATCGCCGATGGACATCATCGCGCGGCCAGCGCGGCGCGGGCACGCACCGAGATCAGGGAAGGGCGGCATGCAGCGCAGTCACTCAGCGACGGCGCTGATTTCAGCACGTTCCTGGCAGTCGCGTTCCCGCACGATCAGGTGCAGATCCTGCCGTACAACCGCACCGTCAAGGATCTGGGCGGCCTGTCGGCCGAAGCATTCATGCAGGCAGTTCACGAGCGCTTTACGATCAGGCGGGGGCCGGCTGCGCCCGACGAACGCGGCGACATCGCGATGTATTTTCACGGTCATTGGCAGACGCTCAGGCCGAAGGTCGCGCCGGACCCACGAAATGCGATCGCCTCGCTCGACGTCAGCGTCCTCCAGGACAGCCTGCTCGCGCCGGTGCTGAAGATCGCCGACATCCGCACCGACAAGCGGATTGATTTTGTTGGCGGGGCTCGTGGAACGAGCGAGCTCGAACAGCATGTCAACTCTGGGAAAGCCGCGGTCGCGTTCTCGCTCTATCCCGTCGGCGTCGACGAGCTGATGGCGGTGTCGGACGCGAACGAGATCATGCCGCCCAAGTCCACTTGGTTCGAGCCGAAGTTGCGGGATGGTTTGTTGAGTCACGTAATCTGAAGGGGACGGCAATGTAGGGGACGGCAATGTAGGGGACGGCAATGTAGGGGACGGCCTTAAGGCCGTCCCTTACCGACAAACTCTCCTACCGACAAAGATGAAGATTCTCGTCGCCGACAAATTCGAGCAGAGCGGAATTGACGGTCTGACCGCCGCCAACTGCGAAGTCGTGTATCAGCCGGACCTCAAGGACGAAGCGCTGGCGGCGGCCATCCGCGACGGGGGTGCGGACGTCCTGATCGTCCGCGGGACGCCGGTGACCGCGGCCATGCTCGAAGGCGGCTCGCTGTCGCTGATCGTGCGTGCCGGCGCCGGTTACAACACCATCGACGTGGCCGCGGCGTCGCGGCGCGGCATTTACATCTCGAATTGTCCCGGCAAGAATTCGATTGCCGTCGCCGAGTTGACCTTTGCGCTGATTCTCGCGCTCGATCGCCGCGTCCCCGACAGCACGGCGGAACTGCGGGCCGGTCATTGGAACAAGAAAGAGTATTCGAAGGCGCGTGGCTTGTTTGGCCGAACCATTGGCCTCCTGGGCTACGGATCCATCGGGCAGGAAGTCGCCATTCGGGCGCTCGCCTTCGGGATGCCGGTCGTCGTGTGGAGCCGCCGCTTTGCCGAGGGGCGCGAAGCGCCACC
>Ga0163163_10006573_pt1 | contig 10181 bp, 12 predicted proteins | sample S65metaG_FD_119766 | JGI IMG/M metagenome (GOLD analysis project Ga0163163, IMG submission 119766) | Switchgrass rhizosphere microbial communities from Kellogg Biological Station, Michigan, USA - S6-5 metaG | ecosystem: Host-associated > Plants > Roots > Rhizosphere > Soil | place: USA... | reverse complement strand
GGGCTCGCGCACGACAAAGACATCGGATGCAGCATCGTAGTCTCGGCAGTTACCCGGTCATCATCCGCCAATAGGCGGGCGATCCCGAAGTCCAATACCTTTACGTCGCCGGCGGGAGTAACCAGGATGTTCGCGGGCTTGATGTCGCGGTGTAGGATCAGGTGCTGGTGCGCGTACTGTATGGCCGCGCAAATCGTGCGAAACACGCGAAGCCGTTCTGGAATGGACAGCTTGGCATCGCGACAGTACTGTGTGACGGTCTTGCCGCTCACCCACTCCATCACTAGATAGCGCCGCCCTTGCCAAACTCCGCCATCGATCATGTGGACAATGTTCGGATGATCGAGGAGCGCCAGAATCCGGCGTTCGGCGAGGAATCGCCTTTCCGCTTCAGGGGCAAACAGGCGTCCGCCAACAAACTTGATCGCGACCTCGCGCTCGAATTCGCCATCCGCCCGCGTCGCGCGATAGACCACGCCCATGCCACCTTGGCCGGCTTTGTCGAGCAAGCGATACGGTCCGACGGTACTATCGGCCGGCGCGTCGTGCGCGGTGTCGAGAGGCCTTAGGAAGTCGCCCGCCGAATCATATGCCGCCAAAAGAGACACAACTTCCGTGCGCACGGCAGGCGCCAGCCGAGACAGCATCATCTCCCGTTCGGAGTCCGCAGTCTCGATCGCTTCGAGAAAGGCTTCTCGTATTGACGGTAGGTCACTCACGCAAAGGTCACCGTATGATCAGACAGTCTCTCATAAGATAGTGGCGTGGAATCGGAGTAAAACACGTCAAGTTATGAAGAAAGTAAGTCAGGCGGATACGGGTCGCAATCTGCGATATAGCCAAGCCCTGGCGAAACTCCACAACCGTGTAACGGAGGACGGCGAAATCTCTAGGACCTCTGCTGTCTCTTCGATCGAGAGGCCCCCAAAGCACCGCAATTCAACTACTCTCGCCGATTCCGGATCCCCTGCGGCCAATTCATCCAGCGCATGATTCAGCGCAACGACGTCCAGATCGGGTTCTAAGGCCACAGCGAGCGTGTCGTTGAGTTGTTCATGAACCGCGCCGGCTCCGCGTTTATCGGCCAATCTTCGTCTAGCCTGTTCCACGAGGACTCGGCGCATGACTTGTGCGGCGGCGCCGAAGAAGTGGGCTCGCCCGTTCCATTGCATCCGCGTCTGGTCGACCAAGCGCAAATAGGCTTCGTGAACCAACGCCGTGCAGTCGAGCGTGCGCATGTGATGTTCCTGCCGGAGGGCGTTGTGGGCGACGGTCTTCAGGTCGTTGTAGACGACCGGCATCAACTCGTCGAAAGCCTCGGAATCTCCTGAACTCCAGCGGTTGAGCAGGTCCGTGATGTCCGCCACACCCCGGATTATAACAGCCATCCTCCGTGCTTCCCTTCAGATCCGAGAAGCAAGATGTTGTAGCGGGTAATCCTGTATACTGGGAATGTTCGTGGAGCTTCCCAGGTGCGGGAGTAATTCAGTGGTAGAATGCCAGCTTCCCAAGCTGGACGTCGCCGGTTCGACCCCGGTCTCCCGCTCCAACTTTTCAACGACTTAGCGTCCACTGCCTTCAAAGCCTGCTCCAAAATGCTCCAAAACCCTTCTCTAGTTCACTGGAAGGGCATTCTCTAGCGCGTCCACCGCAGTCTTTCGTCTTGCAATCGAAGCCCGCGTGTAGACGTTTTGATTCACATCAACGGTGTGCCCGAGCTGGTCGGCAACAAGCTTCGGATCGTCGTGGATCTCGTTCATCAGCGTCGAGTGTGTCCGGCGCATGACGTGAAAGTCCACCCAATCCAAACCCGCATCTTTCAGCCTTGGCCCGATTCGTCTCCGCCAAACGTTGTCACGTCCAAGCGGAGTCTTTCCAGTCTCAGAAGGAAAAACCCAGGCGTCTGCGCTTGCGTCGAGCGAAAGCGAGCGCCAAAGTTCGATCTCGGCCATCAGGCCAGCGGATAGCGCCGCCTTCCGGATAGAGTTCGTGGTTTTGGGCGAGTCGATCTCCCCTCGGTAGACTCGCTGCCGGATGTCGGCATGAGTCCCCGAAAGACGCCCCCACTTCAGACCGAAGATCTCTCCTGGTCGTAGACCGGCAAGAACGGCAAACTTCACAATCAATCGTTCTCGTGGTTCAAGGACTGCAAAGCATATTGGAACCTCCTCTCGGCTCATGGCCGTGTGTTCGGGACGTTTCGCTTCTCGTGGAATGAAAAGAAGCTCGGCGGGGTTTCTTAGGATGTGGCCTTCCGAAACGGCCATCCGAAGAACCTGCCTGAGGTCCCATCTGAGATGGGCAACGACGCTGTAGGAAAGCCCGCTTGCGGCTTTCTCGTCGAGCATCGTCTGAAGCTCCTCTCGGTTGAAACTTCCGAGAGTACGCTCCGAGTAGATCGGCTCAAAATGAACGCGGAAACGATCCTCGTTACACTTCGCAGTCGAGTTTTTCCATTTCCGACGGTAGAAGGGGAGGTAGGTGTTGTTCACGAAGTCCCCCCACTTCTTGGTCGGTGACGGAGCGTCAGCCCTGCTGTTAATCGGACCAAGTATGGCGTCCAGTTCACTTCGAGCTTGAGCCTTCGGCACCGACGAGACGGACCCCAAGGTCCGCTTCCGCCGATGGCCGTCTTCCCGCCACTGTGCGATCCACTTTCCATCGACCTTTTTCAAACTTCCTTCTTGATATCGCCTTCGCATGATTGAGTTCCTCTCATGCGTCTGCGGCGTCAATGTCTGGCGATGATCGGATCATACCAGCCTCCGACTCGTTCAGTTCAATCCATTCTTGAAGAGTGTCAAATCGGATCAGGCTGCGTCTGCCTAAGCGGAGAGCCGGTAGCGGTCGAAGACCCCGCACCTTCCCACGAATCAGGTTATGAACATGCGCTTTGGAGCAGCGCAGATCGCGAGCAACATCCGACACGGTGAGTATTGGTGAGTGCCTCTGCATCATAGTCCCATTCGATTTTGTTCCTGAACCACCGGGCAAGAACTGGGCGTCGTTCGGATCCCGCGCGGCTTCTCAGATGTTTGACAGCAAAACGTAAACTGCTCTAATTTAGCGTTCGAGTAGCGCGGCCTCGTTATAGGTCATTCTTCTGAGACATGGTCCCTGGTATCGAGCGAGGGCTCGACTCCTTGGACTAGGGTCCAGAAAGGGTTTTTTGAACAATTCAAATCGTTACGTCGTGCGCATACTAACGTACATCTACAGTCAGTACGGCGCGGAGGACTACAGCTCATTTGCCAATGGACCGATTCCAATGACCACTCCTTACCGGCGGTCTTCAAGGGATTCTTCACTGAACTGACGCTGGAAGTTGAAGGAATGGTGGAAGGAGTGCCGACGATGTCTTTTCCTCTTCACGTGGGGGAATTCAAACCCACGCTTGAAGAAGCACGAGACTTCGCCTTTCGCGAAGCCGGTGTTTTCCCGGAAGTGATTCCAGGGTGGTCAGAAGTCCCGCCACCGCTGACGGGAGAATCTCGACTGTTAGTGGCTCAGTGCGTTGTCGAATTCATCCAAACCGGTAAGACGGTCGCAGACGTCAAGGCCGAGAGCTTTATTCACCACCTCGGAGGCGGCAAGAAGGCCACCTCGTCGCTGGGGCCTGCACCGACCACAAACTGGACGCAGTAAGGCTCGGTGCAAGTGCAGGCAGTACAGCCGGATGGCGCGGCGTTTTCTCTTTTCAAGATCGCCGCGCTATTCGTCTTTTGACGCGCTGTCGATGTAACGCTCGGGTACGTGAAGCCAAACGTTTCCTTTGCCGTCTCCGACGATGACTCTCTTCCAAAGTGAACAGCGCTTCAGAAGATCGGATGCATGGGCGCTTGTTCCCCGCCAGGACGCAAGAAGGCGGCCTTGAGGTAGCGGCAGGTTACCCCGCAGGAAGTTCTTCCAGAGGATGTCAAAGCAGTGCCGTGCGCCATCAGCAAACGTATGCACCTCATGGAACCAGTACAAACTACCGCCTCCATCTTCGTAGACAATTAGTCCGGCTTCGATCAGTTGGCGGGCGACGTGCCTGCTCACAAAGACGGGTTTGTGCTCCATGTGTTCTCCTTGGTCTCATTGTGCCTCTGACGCGCTAAAATGCACGCCAAAGCAAAATGCAGAGTAGAACGCAGACGGCAGGCTAGACGATCTTCCAGCGCGTGCGGATTGTACCGGGCTGCGGAAAATCACAACTCCAGTTGAGCGCTATCCCTCGCTCCCAGCAGTGAACCATCGCACCGAGATCTTCGATTGGCTGATATCCGGTATCCGAAAAACGTTCGATCCCTGGGTTTGACGTCGCCCGCTCGGTCTCTTGCGTTAAGTGGAAGATCACGCGATTCGTGACGGCGGTAATGTTTGTATCCCAAAACGCCTTCATGAACGCGTTCGAACAGCGAAATGAAAAACGATAAAGTCGAAGCTCGCCCGGCTGGACCGGTGGATTGAACTCAACGAACCACCGCTTGACGTTGGGGTCGTCATGGACCATCTCTATGGTTTCGCTGCCCGATGCCTTGATGTCAAAAGGGTTCGACAATTCTGAAAACCAATAATAGTGAAGGCGTTTGTAGAGAGGGACTTCCTGGCAATTACAGATCAAGAATTCTGCTTCAAACTCAGCGATGTGCGCAGAGGTGACCTTGACCCTCATGAATTGAAGGAGGTTTAAAACAGGCGGCGCTCCAGCATTCGCTATGAGTTGCCTCGTCCGGAAAATCTTTTCGCGCATTTCAAGACTGCCCTGCCAAAGTTCGCGGTACCGGGCATGGAAGCTTGGAACGGGAGGCGCTACTTCTTCAACGGGGAGAGAAGCAGTGGGCTGGTCAATCCTTATCAACAATAAGAGAAGATCTTCTTCGAGGTGTCCGAGGGCCGCCTCGCCAGAAACTTCTCTTCCGTCGCGCAAGATCGAAATGTTGGAATAGGGCAGGAATAAAGGGTTGACCGAAACCTCAACCGGGCGGGAATCATCGGTTAGGTTACTGTTTTGTCGAACGAACAGAGTCTTTGCGACGGTGTCGTCCTTTCCGAGCAAACCGAACATGTCGGATAGCCAACGAAGCCCGTGTTTTCTTGAGATTGCGTTATCAAGGGAGCGGGCAGGAGAGTCACGTCCTCCGCTCAAAATCGGACGAGATGCGTCGGAGCTGACCGCGTGCTTTGCAGCCTGCACGATCAGCAGACTCATACTTTTTACTGCGCGAGACCAGCCGAACGTACGCGGCTCCTGAGGATTCTTTCCCCAGACGGTCCGACGCTGTCCGTGATGATTGGAGAATATTACTTCGTCAAGCCGCACGTTCTGGCTGTGGCCAGAAAACGCCAGCCTCACTCTGGCGGTGCTGTCAGATGGTGTCGAATCTGTCGCCATTCCAATGCATAGAGCCCGATCCGGTAATGGTACCAAACTGCTCCAAGCCCTTTGGAGTCGTCAGCTTACGACTTTCCTGGCGGTTGCCCTCTGCACGCCCGAGCTTTGCCCAAGTACTGCTGCGATCATGTGATCAGGCCGCAACACTCGGCCACCAAGTCTTCGACATCGAGTATCTTGTGAGTAGCAGAGCGTTCTTATGATGGATCGTTGTGTTGGTTGCATGAAAGGTTTTTCTAGTTTTGTAACCGTCGTTTGCTGTTCGCATCGTTCATGGGGAACAGGGACAGCAGCGACTTTATCAACGGAACGTTATGAGAATTATTAACTACCTACTGCTAAGTGCGGAAGAGCAACGCGTAAAACAGCTCTTTCGAGCGGAGATTGAGGACTGGATTAGGACAGATCGTCAGCGCCGCTTGAATGCATTTCTACTGGCCATTGGGCAGATTGTAGTCGCCGTTGGCTTGCTGAAATTGCTTGGGTAGTGTGTCGTAAATTGTAGTACTGAGAAATGCTCTCTTGGGTTCGCCTAAGAGAGCTTTCTCTTTTTAGTAGAGATCACTGGGCCGGTTGCCGTGCCCATCACGTTGCTCTACACCCGATTGCTTATTTTCGGAAAACAGAAGGCATGCGGTGGTAACAACCATCAGGCCAATTATCACGCTAATTACTAAGGACATGACACGGTCGGCCTTTCGGCTTGCATGCTCTTGATCCCATCGCGCTCGAAACTGTTGCCTCTTCTCGAAGACACCGTCTAATACCCGGCGAGTGTCGTTGTATGCCTTGAGCCGCATGGCTACGCGGTAAAGAAACCGAAAGTAAGCGGCGCGAAGTCCAGGAACCCCGGCAAAGGGCGTAGTTTCGGATGAAAGTGTGTCTTCAGTTGCTCGCATCGTCAGTCCGCAATAAGCTATCGAAGCATGCCACACTCTGCAAAGAATCTAAAGCAGATTCACTTCCTGCAACCAAAGGCACCGGCCTGCCCATCCTGGAGTCCTCGACCGTGACGAGGACCAAAGCCGCCGGGAATACGTAAGGCGTAGTCCAAACTACATCGCTGGCTTGGAAGAACGGAATCGCTCCCTTCTGAGCGATTGCCGTTCGGACTCCAAGGATAATGCCGGCACATCCCGCTTGCTCATGATCGTTCTTGACATTCAGTGCATATTCCCAGGAAGACGTCAGGTGGACGTGACGCCTGGACTTCGGGTTAAGTCCACCTTGAGATATCGCGTTAAAGCTAGATGCCCGCGTCGCGTGGAATAGCAGCTCTGGAGGCTGGGTGAAGATTCCGATGGAGACGTGCATCAGAGTGTGGCCGTACAGCGCCCGGATGTTTCCGTCGCGGATTTCGAACCGGCTGAAGGTGTGTGATTGGACTAACAGCTCAACTTCATTGATCGAGAGATCGACCCATGATGATCGCAAACGAATCGCATCCACAAGACGCTGTAACGGTGTCCACCCACTTCTATCGACCTTAACACCAACCGATTCCGGATTGTGGCGAGGGCAAACGACAGGATACGAGTTAGTCTGCGAGCGCGATCCAGCACTTCTAAGACTTGTTGGCCATTCGGTGACGGTGTTGTCATTGCGGCGTTCTCCTGGCAAGTTCAGTAAGGCGACTTCAGCGACGATATAAATTCATCCACCATCGTCTTCTCGGTGACCAGGCCCGACGCTTTATAATCGGCAGAGGTCTTGACCACATGACCTGGGGAAGAGGACATTGTCGGCCATCGCGCAGCACTTCTACGCTTGTGGAGGTGTTCCGGCATTGAAAAGAGTCCTTTTACAGCGATCGGCTTACCGTCGTGGTCAACAAGCGGAGGAACACCCCTTCGAACCCACAAAATAAACTCTCCCCGATTGAATATGGAGGAGATGTCATGCGGACGTAGACGTGGTCGAATGTACTGCGTGACGGTGGTTTCTTTTGAAACGCTTTCAGACTCAGTCGTGGAAGTACTTTGACTATTCGACGTGGTCTTGGAAGTGCCCTTCGACATGGATTCGCTCATGCTCTCTTGAACGCTTGTTGTCGTGGTCTCAGGATCGAAAGGAGATGACGATATGGTGATACTTTCTCCTAGAGTGAGGCCGTTGGACGTCGCCCGCGATCGGGACGTTGACGAGGCGGTACTTATCGACTCGCTTCTGCCTTCAGATGAACCCTTAGATCCACCATGGGCGACCGAAAGAAAGGTTCCTGTCGTCTCTCCAGACGCATCGGATAGCAACTCAATTTCTTTTGGATCGGCGCTTCCAAAATGCAAGGAGGCTCGGACATTGCTTAGGACTAAAGGCCACAGCTTAACATCGGGGGTGTTGAGTTGGTCGATATTCTGGTTCGCAAGCGTTGCTGAAATCCCATAGCTACGGGACTGCTCCAAGAAGAGCGCGAGATTCTCGCCGATTAGCCGCTGAAACTCATCAATGATGAGGTATGTCTGTTTAGTCTGCCCGGCGTCGTTTCGCCTAAGAGCGGCGAAGAACAGATTGTACAGGATCAGCTTGCCGACTTCCCGCACAGAGATCGATTGTGTTGCACACGGCAGCCAAAAGTAGACCACCTGATTGCGCTCTAAGACCTGGTCGAACTGGATGATGCCGTTGCCGGTCTTTTCTTCCTCGGCAGTTGTGTAGAGCTGAGGATAGTCGCACAGACCCTCTACCGCTGCGATCAATTCATCTTTCTGACTGCTGACGGGAACAGGGCGTTTGCTTGGCTTCCCACCAGGAACCGTGTTCAGGGCCGCGATCAATTCACGGAAGCTGTTGATATTCGGGTTCTCTCTGATAGCCTCCAGCATCCTTTGCCTGTGGATGCGCGAGAAAAAGCTCCTTCCATAGCCCTCGCCGTGGTTGAGCCCCAGAGCATCGAGAATAGGCTGGATTCGTTCGTTTACCGTGCCATCAAATTTTCGAATCCCCACGAAGGGGTTGAAACGGTAACTTTGCTTGTCCGACTCGATCGAGAAGAAGTGGAAATCTTGATTATTTCGTTCAGCCTCTTCACGGACGGTGTGAAACAATGCCCTGTCGCCCTTGAGATCAAGTACGATGATAGGGCTGGCCTCGCTCTGCCGCAAGAGCTGAACCGCGATGGGAAGAATGCCTTGGCTTGTCTTTCCGGTTCCGGTTCCGCCGAGGATGTGTAAGTGCTCTCTAAGAATTTTCTTGTGGATGAACACTGGCTCGACGTCGTGGTCTGAGCCCTCGGGTGTTGAACGGGTTCCGATCAACAAGTGATCCTGCGTACGAAGAGTAGGCCCTCCTGGCACTGTCACTTCTTCCTGAGAGGAAAGATGCTGGGTGATGCAGTCGAAGGGCAACGAATAGAAAAGCGCTTCTGCTGAGCGCTTCTTGTCGGCGATTGCGTCGTCCGCTTTCTTCTGTCGCTGGGCAAGTTCTTCGTCGAGCTTCGTCTGAAACCTTGCTTTCGGCGATCCAGTTCTGCCTCTAGTTCCTCCAATCGTTCCTCGTAGTCGTTCTGTAGGGCGTTTGCGGACGCCTGGACTGATTCGAGGCATTTCTCTTCATTTCGAATTTCCAGGCGGAGCTGCTCACCCTGGGAGCGAAGCGAGACCAACTGATCTAGCTCAAGCGTAGTTTGACCGAGTAGGTCGAGGAGTGCCGGGAGAGCTAGAAGGGAGGCAGCAATATAGAAGACAGCGCCGATTCCAAACGAGTACTGCTGCGACAGGTATTCCCAGCATGGATGTAAAACGGAAAGATAGAAAACGCAGCTTAGAGCGAAGCGATACTGATTGTCGAGAAGTTCATCAGCAAGACACTCCATCGGATTTGAGAGAATCTTTAAGTGTCCGCCTCTTTTTAGCGCCAAGAACAGTCCTACAATGGCACCGGAAACGACAAGAAGGACAATAGCTGGTAGGGCGTCGGGAAACTGTGAGCAAACCGCACCAACCAACAGCCCGGGTGCAATGATCCTTAGTAACGCCGGCTTTCGCTCTTTCTCAGCAACTGCCAGCAGATACAGTCCGATTAACGATGCCCCGACGTACGCTGAGAACGGAGGCAATAAGCTTGCCCTGATCAGAGCGATAACAACTGCGAGCAGAACTAGGGCCTCGCTTCTTGTAATCACCATTATGCCGGTGACAAGGATCACAAAGAGGGTGAGCTTGGACTGGCCACTCAGCATCGGTGGGCCGATAATAGATACGGTCAATAGTGTCACTACGGCTGGAAGCACCGCGTATAGTTCGATAGTGTAAGGACGGCTATTGGTGTGATGCATTGGAAACACTCCTTGTTGTTTTGTGGTTTCGAATTGCTGTTGCCAAGTCGTGGACACTTGGAACGAGTTGGATCAGGATCTGAACGGGAATATGGGAGTTCTTCGACAGATACTCCTGGAGCTGTTCTTGCCGATCGTGGTGTTCGACCAGCACGACGAACAGGTAGCGCCTAGCGACGACTAATGGCGCGAGCTTGGCATGAGCAATTGCATTTTCTGCATCCCTGGCAAGCGATCGAAAGATCTCGTCTGGAGCGGTATTCGGACCGGGGGTATAAACGCGGTAAATCGTTTTGAGTTCTCCGAAGACCTCCCAGCAGTGGGGAACGCCAAGACCCGGTGCGTCCTTGAACGCCTGGGTGAGGATGTTTCGCTCAATTCGGTGCCGATCCTTACCATCCATGCAGCAGAACCAAAGCATTGCGATAGTTCTGCGTAGCGCTCGCGCTTGAACGCCGGTCGGTTTCGCTCGATTCTCTTGAACTCCTCTAGCTCTGGCGGCTGCGAGAGTGAGGCGGTAGTAGCTAATTC
>Ga0163163_10006572_pt1 | contig 10181 bp, 8 predicted proteins | sample S65metaG_FD_119766 | JGI IMG/M metagenome (GOLD analysis project Ga0163163, IMG submission 119766) | Switchgrass rhizosphere microbial communities from Kellogg Biological Station, Michigan, USA - S6-5 metaG | ecosystem: Host-associated > Plants > Roots > Rhizosphere > Soil | place: USA: Michigan... | reverse complement strand
CGCGCGGGCCAGGGCATCCGGGCGTGCGCGCGGATTCGCCGCGCTGCCGGTCGGCCCGCAGAATGCCATCATGCGGCAGGTCGAGCACGGCGATTTCTTCGCGGCGGCCCGCACCCTGGTGATCATCGGCACCTTCGCCGATCCGTCGTACGGCGGGAATCAGGGCATGGCGGGATGGAGGACGCTCGGCATAGACCATCGCCCGAGCTATGTGGCGCCGTTCGGCTGGTACGCCGCCCAGGCCGGTGCGCCGCACCCGGGACGGGCCGGATGATCCAGCGCACCTACGGCGAGCGCGATCCGGTGGATTTTGTCGTCGTCGGATCCGGCGCCGCGGGCGGCGTGCTGGCCAGCGAGCTCGCGACCGCGGGGTTCGAGGTGGTGGTCCTGGAACAGGGACCGTGGCAGCAGCCGGCCCAGTTCACCCATGACGAGCTGGCGGTCGAGCGCCAGCTCGCGATGCTCAACCGGGCTTTCGAGCCGGCCCAGACCTTCCGGACGACCGAGACGGAGCCCTCCGGATCCCATTCGACCGCCCGCGGGCTGCTCTATCGCCGCGCCGTCGGGGGGAGCAGCGTCCACTTCGCGGCCAACTACTGGCGGTTCCGTCCCATCGACTTCACGGAGCGATCGGTGTGGGGTCCGATCGGCGGCACCGGATTCGCCGACTGGCCGCTGACCTATCAGGAATTGGAGCCGTACTACACCAGGGTCGAGTGGGAGATCGGGGTCTCGGGCGCTCCCGGTCCGTTCGACCCGCCCCGCTCCCGCCCGTATCCGATGCCGCCATTGCCCAACAAGTCCTCGGGGGTACTGCTCGAGCACGCGGCGGGCGCGCTCGGCCTCCATGCCCAGGTCGCGCCGATGGCGATCGTCTCCCAGCCCTACCAGGGCCGCGCGGCATGCGGGGCCTGCGGGAAATGCTCCTATTACGGATGCGAGTTCGGGGCCAAGTCGTCGGCGCTGGTCACCGTGATCCCGAAGGCGCTGGCGACCGGCCGCTGTGAGGTCCGCGCCGAGTCCACCGTCTTCCGGGTCGAGACCAACCCGCGGGGCCGCGCGACCGGCGTGGTGTACTGGGACGGGAAGGGCCGGGAGCGGCGTCAAGCGGCCCGCGCCGTGGTCGTCGCCGCGAACGGTGCGGAGACGACCCGTCTGCTGCTGCTGTCGGAATCGGCGGCGTTCCCCCACGGGCTGGCGAACTCGAGCGGCACCGTCGGGCGCTACATCATGTTCAACGGCTACGCGTACACCAACGGCCGCTTCGAGCATCCGCTCAACGAGTACCAGGGCGCCGTCGCCAGCCGGGTCGTTCTCGATTTCTACGACGCCGACCCCGGGCGCGGCTTCTACGGCGGGGGCGGCATCGATGCCCGCTTTCCGTCCGGACCGATCGCGTTCGCGCTCGAGGGGCTGCCGGCGGACCTGCCGAAGTGGGGCAGCGAGTACACCCGGGCGCTGCGCGACTACTACACCCACACGACCCGGTTCATGTCGCACCTCACGTCGCTGCCGGTGGCGGCCAACCGGGTGACGCTGGATCCCGATCACCGGGACCGGTTCGGCCGCCCCGGGCTCAGCCTCACCTATCAGGATCACCCCGACGACATGAAGACCAAACAGTGGTTCCGGGATCGGACCCAGGAGCTGATGGAAGCGGCCGGTGCGACCCGGGTCTGGAATCAGCCGGTCCTTCCGGTGGACGGCGGCGTCCATCTGCTGGGCACCGCGCGGATGGGCAACGACCCGCGCGACTCGGTCGTCGACCGCTACCACCGGGCCCACGACGTGCCCAACCTCTTCATCTGCGACGGCAGCAGCTTCGTGACCTCCGGTCGCGGCCAGCCCACCATGACCATCCAGGCTCTCGCCTTCCGCGCCGCCGAGCACATCGCCCGGTTGGCTCGCTCCCACGCACTCTGATGCCACCTCTTGACCAGGAGAATGCTCCCATGACCTTCGCCGTCGGTATCTATCTGTTCGATGAAGTCGAAGTGCTGGACTTTGCCGGTCCCTTCGAGGTGTTTTCGACGGCGTCGCGCGTGTCCGCCCGCCTCTATCCTGGTGCGCCCAAGCCCTTCCGGGTCACCACCGTTGCACGGGAATCGCACCTGGTCACCGCGCGGGCCGGGCTCGAGGTGCAGCCCGCTCACACCTTCACCGATCACCCGCCCATCGATGTGCTCATCATTCCAGGCGGGGTAGTGACGGCGGAAATGGAACGGAAGTCCGTCATCGACTGGATCACCCGTTGCTCGGTGGGGTCGATCCTGACGGCCTCCGTGTGCACCGGCGCCTTCCTGCTGGCCAAGGCCGGCCTGCTGGACGGCAAAACGGTCACCACGCACTGGGAGGACATCGGGGACCTGCGCGCCGGATTCCCCAGGGTGACGGTACTCGAGGAGCAGCGCTGGATCGACGCCGGCGACACCGTGACCTCCGCCGGGATTTCGGCAGGAATAGAAATGAGCCTGTATCTCGTGTCTCGCCTCGGCGGCCACGAGCTCGCCGTGCAGACCGCCCGGCAAATGGAGTTTGACTGGACCTGGGCGCCTCATGTCGCGTTGGCCCTGGCGCCGTCGCTGCAATGACCTTGTGGGTTGGCGTCCGGGCGGGAGGTGCATCGCCGGATTGACCCGCTCCCGCGCGAACTGACGTGGCTCGTGGCCCGGGGTTATTCTTGGGGCGTCCTGCGTAGACCCAACAGTTCCCCCGGGAGATGTCGCCATGCCCGTCCGTTCGATCGGTACCGCTACCATTTCCTTCGGACTCGTTTCCGTGCCGGTGCACGTGTACTCCACCGGCGAGTCTGCGGCCGCGGTGTCCTTCAACATGGTCCATAAGGATTGCGGTACGAAACTCAAGCAGTACTACAAGTGCCCCAAGCACGACGTGACGGTGGAGCGCGCCGATACCGTGAAGGGGTACGAGTTTGCCAAGGGCCAGTTCGTGATTTTCACCCCCGAGGAGCTCAAGGCCCTGGAAGAGAAGGGCGATGGCTCGATCCTGATCAACGAATTCATCCCCCTGGCCCAGGTGGACCGCATCTACCTGGAAAAGGCCTACTACCTGGGCCCCGACAAGGGCGGCGATCGACCCTACAAGCTCCTCGCCGAGGCGCTCAAGAAGAGCGGCCGGGCCGGGCTGGGGCAATATGCGGCCCGCGGCCATCAGAATCTGGTGCTGGTACGGCCCACCAAGGACGGCGTCCTGGTGATGGAGCAGCTCCACTATGCCGACGAGCTGCGGCCGGGATCGGAAGTTCCGCTGGGTGAGGGTGAGGTCAAGCCGGCCGAGCTCAACCTCGCGATGCAAATCGTCGAGCAGGGGGCCACCGAGGAATTCAAGCCCGAGACCTACAAGGACACGGTGCGGATCAAGGTCCAGGAGGCCATCAACCAGAAGGTCGAGGGCCACGAGATCACCGGCGAGCCGCAGGAGGAGAAGGGCACCAAGGTGCTGGATCTCATGGAGGCGCTCAAGGCGAGTCTGGCCAAGGGCAAGGCGGCCGAGAAGAAGGAGAAGGAAGCGCCGGCCAAGGCGGAACGGCCCAAGAAGAAGGCGGCGGGAGGCCGCTGATGCGGTTGCTGGCCGGCACCAGCGGCTGGTCGTTCAAGGAATGGAAGGGGTCGTTCTATCCCAAGGGCCTTCCGGATGACGGCATGCTGGGTTTCTACGCCGGCAAGTTCCCCACCGTGGAGATCAACAACACTTTCTACCGGATGCCCAAGGAATCGGTCCTCCTCGACTGGGCGGCGAAGGTGCCGCCCGAGTTCCGATTCGCCATCAAGGCCTCGCAGCGGATCACTCACTACGGGCGGCTCAAGGAGGTGGAGAGCGAGGTGGAGTACTTCACCCGCATCACCAGCGTGCTGGGTGAGCGGCGCGGACCCACCCTGTTCCAGCTGCCGCCCAATCTGAAAAAGGACCTGCCCCGGCTGACCCAGTTCCTCGACGGGCTCCCCCGCGGCTGGCGCTCGGCGTTCGAGTTCCGGCACTCGAGCTGGTTCGACGACGATGTCTACGAGGCGCTCCGGGCCAGGGATGCGGCCATGTGCGTCGCGGACCACGACGATTTCGAGACGCCGGCGGTGCGCACCGCGAGCTGGGGTTACGCCCGGCTGCACCGGCTCACCTACGATGAAAAATCCCTGGCGGATTGGCGGGCGCGGCTGATGGGGCTCGGAGCCGACGAGCTCTATGTCTTCTTCAAGCACGACGAGACGGCGGGGTCCGGTCCGGCGGCGGCGGAAGCGTTTACCCGAGTCTAGTCGTTTGGTGTGCTGTAGCCCGGTCGTCCGCAGTACCGAGAATCGGCCCCCCGTCCATCGAATCCTGGCCCGAATCGTCTCCTCTATTGCAGGATCGGCGAGCCCGAAGCTCGGGCCCGCATCACCACCAGGAGGATGCGATGGGAAATCAGAAGCTCTCCCGAACCGCCGGAGCAGCAGTGTTGCTGCTGGGGCTGATCGGCTGTGGCGGCGGGTATGGCACGAATGTCGGAGTCGGGGTGGCGTATATCGATCGGGGTCCGCCTCGTGAACGGGTCGAGATCCGGAGTATGCCGCCGGGTCGCGGATACGTGTGGGTAAGAGGATACTGGCGCTGGACGGGGGGCGGATACGACTGGGTGAGTGGACGCTGGGAGGCGGTGGGGCAGGGCCGCCGGTCGTATAAGCCGGGACGCTGGCGTCACAACCGGCAGGGCTGGTACTGGGTGGACGGACGCTGGCACTAGGCGTTCCGCGGTTGCTCCAACGGCGAGCCCGGTTCTTCTCCCGCACCTTTGGGAATCGGGTTCGTCGGCCCCGCCGCCCCGCGGGTTACTCCGGCGGCCTGGGAGTGAAGCCCATCTCTTCCAGGAAGCGATACCCTCCCGTCGACAGGTCCTTTCGCCGTTCCGCCCGGGTCATCACCAGCCGATCCTTCGCCCGGGTCATTCCCACGTAGAGCAGGCGCCGGGATTCCTGGAGATCCGCCTCGGGAATATCCCGTCCCTCGCGGGGCATGCCGGGCAGCTGGGCGTCTTCCGCCCCGACGATATATACCCGGGAGAACTCCAGCCCCTTGGTCGAGTGCAGCGTGAGCAGATTCACTCTCGCGCCGAGATCGGAATCTTTTTCGGCGACGTCCGAACGCGACAAGGCCACCCGGTTGAGGAATTCGCGCAGCTGATCCGCCAGATCGCGGCCCCCTTCGGTATCGTCGAGCAGCCGTCGGAGCCGGGCCATTGCCGCCGGATAGCGCTCGCCCGCGGCCTTGACCATGCGGTACTGCTCGAGCCGGCGCTGACCGCCCAGCCGCCGGATGACCTCGTCCATGGATGGCGCATCGAAAGCCCCCGGCGCCGCGCGCTCCAGCCGGTAGTGCTCCAGGCAATCGCTGAAGCGCCCCAGCGCGAATGCGCGCGCCACCTTCCAGAGTCCCTTGGCTTCTTCGGTGAGCGTCTTCGCATCCGACAGGGCGAGCGCCAGCCCGAGGTAATCGAGCAGGTGCACCAGCGCGGTCTTCCGGGCCCGGGCCAGTTTTTCGGCCTGGAGCCGAAGAAAAACCAGGGCGAGCGCGTGCGCGTCATCGTGCGCCCGGTGGGCCTGGGGCAGGGCGATGCCGAAATGATGGGCCAGGTCTTCGAGCTTTCGGCTGCCGGGATGGAGGTCCCGGGCCAGGGGCAGTGAATCGAAGGTGACGAACTCGGCCCCTTCCAGCAGCTCGCCCCCCAGCCGCCGCAGAATCGGGAAGTCGAACCCGTTGCCGTTGTGGGCGACCAGGATGTCCGTGCCGCAGAATTCCTTGAATCCGGCCCAGACCTGGTCCAGGGTGGGCTGGTCCCGGAGCTGTTCCTCGGTAATGCCGTGGGTCTTCTGCGCCCCTTCGGTGATGGGGACGCGGGGCCGGACCAGCTGCTGATACTGGTCGACCACCTGGCCCTCGCGCACCCGCACCGCCCCGAGCTCGACGATATCGCAGGTGGCGATGTCCTTGTCCGTGGTTTCCAGGTCCACCGAGACGAAATCCCGGAAGGCGTCCTGGAGGGCCCCGGCGTGGACCATCTGCAGCGCCTTGAACAATCCGAGCGCCAGTCCCGGTCGGCCACCGGCCTGCGGCGAGATGGTGACGTCGTCCTCCCGAGGGAGCGCGGCGCCGTCGAGGTAGGCGACCGAGGTCACCCCGGCGCGGAGCAGGAGGCCCGACAGCGCCAGCTCGAGGCCTCCCATCCGGGGCAGCCACACCCGCCGCCGGCCATGGAGCGCGCCGCGGAGCCGGTCGGCGAGCGCCACCACGTCGGGATCGGAGGCCGGGTCGCTCAGCTCGTCGTGCCGGTCCTCCAGCACCGTGCGGTATTCCCCGACGCGCTGGGAGAGCAGATCCTCGACCAGGCCCGCCAGGGCGGAATGCTTGCGACCCAGGGCCGGGAGATTCTGGAGCGCGTAGTCGGCGCGGCGCAGCTTCTTGCCGGTCTCGTCGTCCTTGGCGAGACGCTTCGCGACGGTGCGCATCCAGGCCACCGGATCCTGTTTCTTGCGCTCCGCCTCGGACGCAATGGTCGACCAGACCATCGGCGGGAGCACCACCCGCGCGAAGGCCTCCTGCCGAAGCGGGTCCCCCGGCTCGGCGATGACCCGGAGCGCGGCGACGAGATACCGCACCACCGGATCGTCCTGGAGCGCGCGACCCGACGCCATCCGGCAGGGGATGCCGGCCCGAATGAATTCCGCCTCGAGGGTGTCCCCGATCTCGTGTTTGCGGTAGAGCACGCCATAATCGCCCCACGGCCGCGCCGTACGCCCCTGGTCCGCCACCAGGTCCGCGAGGAGCCAGCGCGCCTCGGCGTGCTCGTCGTCGAACCCCAGGGCGCTCACCGGGTACTCCGACTCCCGCTCGGCCTTGAGGATCTTTTCGTCGAACAGGCTGGGATTCTGCTGGAGCAGGCGGCGGGCGGACTCGAAGATCTGGCGGGCGGTGCGACGGTTCTCGTCGAGCACGACCATATGGTCGAGCCGGAAGTCGTTGAGAAACTGGCGCAGCACCTGCGGATCCGCGCCGGTCCAGGAGAACACCGACTGCTCGTCGTCTCCGACCACGCACAGGTTGCGGTGTCCCCGGGCCAGCCGGCGCACCACGTCGTACTGCTTGGGTGTCAGATCCTGGAACTCATCCACCAGGAGGTAGTCCCAGCGCGCGGCGACCTGAACGGCGATCTCGCCGTAGTTCTCCAGCAGCGACGCGGTCCGGATCACCAAATCATCGAAATCGAGCAGGTTCCGGTGCTCGAGGTGCTGGCAGTAGCGCTGGAAGATCCCCAGATCCTCGGGGGTGAGCTCGACCCCGCGGGCGCGATGGAGTCCGAAGCGCGTCAGCAGCCAGCCGCGGCGCTTGTCCCAGACGCCGAGGCGCCGCAGCACGTCTTTCTGATACTCTTCGTCGGCGATGCCGAATCCCCGGTGGGCGCCGATCCATTCGCCGTGTTCCCGGAGAATCTCGGCGCAGAGCGCATGCAGGGTTCCGCCCTTCACGCCCCGGCCCCGCTCGCCCAGGCTCTTCTCCAGCCGCTCCCCGATCTCCTCCGCGGCCTTGTTGGTGAAGGTCACGGCGCAGATCCGGGCCGGGTCGAATCCCTTCTGCTCGATCAGAAACCGGATCCGCTCGATCAGGCAGAAGGTCTTGCCGGCACCGGGACCGGCCAGGACCAGGACCGGTCCGAGCGGCGCCTCGATGGCCTCGAGCTGGCGGCTGGACGGAGTGAAACCGGAAGCCGTCTCGGCTTCGGCGCTGGGGAGCATTCCGAGAATCTAGCCTGCCGCGATGGGCGTACCCCACGCGACCAGCCGATCCGCCAGGTCGCCCATCACCTGCTCCGGGCTCCGTCCGGCGCGCTTGGGCACCTTGAACGAATGATCGCCGTCGTCGATCAGGTCCAGGGTGGCGAGCGATCCCAGCTGGTCGCAGACGCCGGTGAGGAGCTCCCGGGTGGCGAATTCGTCCCGGGTCCCCTGGAGGAACAGCATCGGGACCCGGATCTGAAACAGATGCTCCGCGCGGGAGACCGAAGGCTTCCCCGGGGGATGCAGCGGGAATCCCAGGAAGGCGAGACCGCGGACACCCGGAAGCGGTGCCTCCGCCTGCGCGGTGCTGGTCATCCGGCCGCCGAAGGATTTCCCTCCGGCGATGAGCGGGAGGCCCGGCCATTCGGTTCCCGCCCGTTGAACCGCTTCCCTGACCCGCGCGGCCGCGACCGCGGGCGAATCGGGACGGTTCTTGTGCGCTTCCATGTAGGCGAACTCATAGCGGAGGGTGGCGACGTCGCGCGCCAGGAGCGCCTGAGCCATCGCTTCGAGGAAGGGGTGCCGCATCCCCGCGCCGGCACCGTGGGCCAGGACGTAGGCGAACCGGGGCCTTTCAGGAGTGGTGACCAGCACCACGGGCCCGCGATCGTTCATTTCTTGAGGATCTGATTCAGCATCGCGGCCAGCCGGATCCCGGCCTGGACCAGACGCTGCTCGGCCCGCGGGAGGTTCTCGCCGGCGTACCCGGCGCTCAGCTCGGGGGGGTCGGGCAGGGTGTATACATGGTCCCGTGACAGGGCATGGCTTTCCGCGGCCCAGTCGGCCGGTGTCCCACTGGCCACTTCCTTCCGGTGCAGGCGCTTGGCGTCCTTTCTCAGTCGCCCGAGCCACTGATCCTCATTGAGGCCGGCCGAGCTGATCAGATAGGTATCCCATACCGAATGGAGATTCGCGGGGCGTCCCTGCCAGGTCACCTTCACGTCGTTGCCGCCCCGGTCGCCCCGCTCACCCACGTGAAGCGGCTGGTGCAGATCCCCCACGAAGTGGATCAGGAAACGCAGCGCCTCGGCCCGCTCCGCATCGGGACGGGTTCGGTCCTCCAGGATCTTGGTGTACCGGTCGATGGCCATCAGAACGCAGCCCTCGGCGGGGCAATAGTGCGCCCAGCCTTCGAAGCTCGAGTCCACCGGCACATCGATGTAATGCCAGGGCCCGGTCTCCTTCCGCTCACTCCGGATGCTGTCGGCCCAGGTCGATGCGTCGGCCAGGCTCTCTCCGCCGAGCAGGCGCGAGATCTCCTTCCGGGAGTCCATCGAGAGGAAGTCCATCGCCAGCCGGGCGGTGAGCCGGTGTCCCAGGGTCCCCCAGGCGTACGCGGGAATGGGGAGGAGCAGAAGCGAGACTGCGAGCAGGATGCGGCGCATGAGGCACGGCAGCTTTCGAGGGATGCTGAAATAAAAGCGGGGGTGGCCCCGTTCGGGCCACCCCCGCCTTCATTCACTTCGCTTCGCTTAGCGCTCGACCAGGATCAGGAAGCGGGCCTGCCCCCAGAACCGCTCCGGAGAGTTGATCTGGATGGAGCCCTTGACCCGGTTCTTGGCGTCCAGCGGAATGTTGCTGTACGCGATGTTCTGGTTGGTGACCAGCTGATACTCCTTCGCGGGATCCGGAAGCTTGATCTCCGTGAGGTTCCGCCGATCCACCATGGTGAAGCCCGCGGGATCGAGATTGGGGCCCGGCTTGAGCACTTCACCGGTCCGGGTGAAGATCAGGAAGCGGGTACCGCCCTCTTCCGTGATGATCCCCTTGTCCTTCAGATCCTTGCGGGTCCCGATGATGTAGTACACCGTGTTCTCACGGGTGGTCACCGCGGAGACGGTATCGGTCAGGACGGCCTTCTCCTCGCTCAGGGTCGCCACCTGCTGCTTGGTGCCGGTCAGATCGGCTTCCAGGGTGGCGATGGTGTTCTTCTGGCTCTCGAGGGTCGCGTTCAGACCGTCGATCGTGGCCTGCAGGTCACCCAGCGTGCTCTTCAGGCTGTCGGACTCGGAGGTAAGCTGCTTGAGGCGCTTCTGGCTCGCGGCCAGGCGGGACTCGTTCCCGCGGAGGCGCGCGGTCAGGTCCTGGACCCGCTTGAGCACCATGGCGCGATCGTTGGTGGCCAGGCCCTCACCGCCCACGACCGGTTCGACCGGCTTGCGGGCGTTGGAGACCTTGAGGATCTCCGTATTGATGTCGGAGAGGAGCCGGGTGGTTTCCGCGAGGTCCCGGACCAGGCTGTCCTTGGCCGCGGCCACGGTGGTCATCTGCTCCACCTGGGTCCGGAAATACTGGGACGAGTCGGCTGGGATCCGCTGAGCAACCTGCCCCGACTGCGAACAGGCGGCGGCAAGGAGT
>Ga0163163_10006569_pt1 | contig 10188 bp, 6 predicted proteins | sample S65metaG_FD_119766 | JGI IMG/M metagenome (GOLD analysis project Ga0163163, IMG submission 119766) | Switchgrass rhizosphere microbial communities from Kellogg Biological Station, Michigan, USA - S6-5 metaG | ecosystem: Host-associated > Plants > Roots > Rhizosphere > Soil | place: USA: Michigan... | reverse complement strand
GACCGTCGTCGCACCGGCCGGCAACAAACCGAAGCGTATCGAAGAGTTTGCCGGCCACGTCAATTCCGGCCATTCCGGCGTCAGCGTCGCGCGGATGGTCTCTCCACAAGGCTGGCAGGAACCCGGCCAGCGGCCCGAGTTCGAAGAAATCACCGTCGTGCTGCGCGGGATGATTCGTGTCGAACACGACAGGGGCACCACCGACGTGCGCGCCGGCCAGGCGATCGTGACGTCGCCCGGCGAATGGGTGCGCTACAGCACACCTGAGCCTGGCGGCGCCGAGTACATCGCCGTCTGCACGCCCGCCTTCTCCCCGGCGACTGTCCATCGGGACGCAACGTAATCGTGAATCGGGTAATTGCTTAATCTGGTAATTGGGTAATTGGGATCATCCAATTATCCAATTATCCAATTATCCAATTCCCCAATTACCCAATTCCCCAATTCCCAATTCCTCAACCTCCGCCGCCGCCCAAGAGCCAGCGGCGTCCTTTCGGTGTCTATACAGATAGACGTCGCCAGCGTCGCTTGTTTGGAGGGTCCATGCGCCGGTCCCTGTTCTCTGCGCTCGTCGTCGCGCTCGTTCTTTCGGGCTTCGTTCTCGCCCAAACCAGTTTCGGTCACATCCATGGTGTCGTGCGCGACGGCAGCGGCGCGCGGATGGCCGGCGTCGAGGTCACGATATCGGGCGGCGTGTCGTCCCGCCGCACGACCTTGACCGGCGATACCGGCGAATTCTGGTTTCGCGACGTCGGGCCGGGGACCTATACCATCACCACCAAGTTGGACGGCTTTCTGCCGGCGAGAACCACCGCCGTCGTCGCACCGGGTTTCACGCGCGAGGTGACGCTCGCCATCAAAATGTCGGCGGTGGTGCCAAAGGAGGTCGTGCCGCAAGCAGCGCCGACCGGCATCGAAGGGCGCATCATTGGCGGCACCGCCGGCGGCGTCGTGGGTGGCGTCGCCGCGGGAGCAATGGCCAGTCCACGCGCCATCGCACCCGGGGCCCGATTCAACACCGAAGCCTACGACAAGATCGACGACAACCAATGGACGGAGGTGTCGCGGCGTCCGCTGTCGACCTTCTCGACCGACGTCGACACGGCCTCGTATGCCAATGTCCGACGGTTCCTCAATCACGGCCAGCTGCCGCCGAAGGATGCCGTGCGGATCGAGGAATTGATCAACTACTTCAGCTACGAGTATCCGGAACCTGCCAGCGACAAGCCGTTCACGGTGACGACGGCGATCGGCGAGTGCCCGTGGAATCCACAACACCGCCTGGCGTTGATTGGCTTGCAAGCGAGGCATCTCGACGCGTCACAAACACCGCCGCGCAATCTCGTGTTTCTGGTGGACGTCTCGGGCTCGATGGCGACGCCGCAGAAATTGCCGCTCGTCAAAGCCTCGCTCGCGATGCTCGCCCGCAATCTGACTGCCAGTGATCGCATCGCCATCGTGGTCTACGCCGGCAACGCGGGCCTGGTCCTGCCTTCGGTGTCCGGCGGCGATCCGATGGCGGTGCTCGAGGCGCTCGGACGGCTCGAGGCCGGCGGATCCACCAATGGCGCCCAGGGCATCCAGCTCGCCTATCAGGTGGCTCGCGATCATTTCATCGCCGGCGGCGTCAACCGCGTCATCCTCGCCACCGACGGCGACTTCAACGTCGGCGTCACCAACCAGGGCGACCTCCTTCGACTGATCGAAGACAATCGCGTCAACGGCGTCTCGCTGTCGGTCCTCGGCTTTGGCATGGGCAATCTCAAGGACTCGACGATGGAAAAACTCGCGGATCGCGGGAACGGCAACTATTCGTACATCGATTCGTTGAACGAGGCGCAGAAGGTACTGGTCGAGGAAGCGGGCGGCACGCTGGTGACGCTCGCGAAAGACGTCAAGCTGCAGGTCGAGTTCAACCCGCGTGTAGTCGCCGCCTATCGGCTGGTCGGATACGAGAACCGGCTGCTGCAGGATCGCGACTTCAACGACGACAAAAAGGACGCCGGCGACATGGGGGCCGGCCATTCGGTGACGGCGCTCTACGAGATCGCACCGGCCGGCGAGAAACTCGATCTCCCCGGCATCGATCCGCTGAAGTATCAGCAGCCGCCGGCGCTGTCATCGAATGCCCGGACCGGAGAAGCCATGACCGTCAAGGTTCGCTACAAGGAACCGGATGGTGTGACGAGCTCGCTCGTCAATGTCGCCGTGCCGTCGCGAACCGAGATGACCGCGCCGCTCGGCTTCGCAGCAGCGGTCGCGGAGTTCGGCATGCTCCTCCGCGACAGCGAATTCAAGGGCCGATCGTCGTACGCCAGCGCCATCGAACTCGCCACGAAGTACAGGGGCACGGACGAGTACCGGCATCGTGGGGAATTTCTGCGGTTGATCAGCGCCGCCGACAGTCTGAGTCGTCTGCAGACGGAGGGGAGGTAACTTGAATTGGGGAATTGGGGAATTGGGGAATTGGATAATTGGGTAATTGGATGATCGCGCCGTGAGACGCGCGTGTCGAAAAGACATGCGCTTTTCAATTGCCCAATTACCAGATAATCCAACTCCCCGCTGCCCCGAGTCAGATCGCGTCGCTGACGCTCGACAGATTGAACGCGCGCACCTTCAGCGCCGGCACAATGATGGGCGTGCCTACGGAGCTGCTTTCGCCCGCGCAGACTCGAGTCGGGCGACCCATCAACTCCACGTTCTTGAGCAGATCGGCGAGCGACTGATTGAACCGGAAATTCGTGACCGGCCGGCTGATCCTGCCATTCTCGATGAGGAAGGTCCCGTCGCGCGTGAGCCCGGTCTGCACGAGCAGCCGCGGGTTGAGCGGCCGGATGTACCAGAAGCGCGTGATCAGCACACCGCGACGCACGGACTTGACCAGATCGTCCAGGCTGGCGTCGCCGCCGCTCATCACGAAGTTCGACATCGAGGGCCTTGATGCCACACCCTGTTTGTTGGCCCAGAAGCGTGAATAGGCAAGGTTTTTGAGGACGCCGTTCTCGACCCATGTCTCGGCCGGTGTGGATTCGCCGATGCCCGTGAATGGGGCCGTCTCGCCATTCTTCGACGCGGGATCGCTGGTGATCGTCACGCGTTCGTCGAACACGGTCTCGCCGAGCCGCGTGCCGCCGCCACGTTTTGAGAAATACGATCGGCCTTCGTCCGCCGCGCGCGCGTCGAACGCATTCATCATGCGCAGCATCAGCATGCCGACGGCGGTCGGCTCGAGCACGGCCTCGTAGGTGCCCGGGTCGAGCGCCGCCTTGCCGCGCCAGGCTTGACACTTCGCGAAGGCATCGGTCGCGATGCGCTCGGATTCGATGGTCGTCCAGTCCGCGCCTTCGTCGCCCGCCCAGCCGGATGACGCTCCGTCAGGCGTGCGGACCGTGAGCGTCGAGGCGACCCCGGTCGATGCGTGATAGGCGAACAGACCGTTCTTATTGGCCACCGCCTCCGAGCCGGCGAAGACGTCGATGAACCCGGCAGCGATCGTGTTCGCCGCCTTCGATCGCTCGAGGACCAGTGACGCCGACCTGGCGCGATCTTCTGTCGTGAGCGTGCCGGTCGACGCGTAGTAACCGGACACGTCCGGGTAGGTCTGTGCCGCGGGCTCGGGAAGGTACTCGGGATTTTCGGGCGACAGCCGCGCCAGCGCTTCACTGTCGCGCACGGCGCGCTCGAGCGACGCATCGTCCAGCTGGTTCGTGTCGATGGAGGCGACGCGCTTTCCGATCGCGCTCGTCACACGGACACTCACGTCATCGGTGCTGCCGGCAGTCGTGATCCGGTTCATCGCCGTCCGCGTGAACCCACTCACGCCCGAGGTGATGTTCACACGCGCCTGATCGACTCTCGCGAACGACAGGACGCGGTCGGCCAGCGCTTTCATCTCGTCGCGCGAGAGGCCTTTCGGGGCGGGCAACGAGGGCGAAGCCGAAGGACCCTGGCCCACGATCAGGCTCACGCGGTACGAATGACGTTGATGTTGCGAAAGAGCGCCATCGGACACCCGTGCGAGACCGAATTCAACTGCCCGGGCTGCCCTTTGGCGTCGGAAAGCGCCCCGCCCAGCTCGTAGGTCTGACGGCCGCCGATCATGGCCATCGCCTTCCAGAAATCAGGCGTGCGAGCCACGTAAGCCACGTCGCGCAGTTGGCGGATTTTCCTGCCGTTGCGAATTTCCCAGAACGTCTGACCGCCGAACTGGAAGTTGTAGCGCTGCTGATCGATCGAATAGGAACCGTCGCCTTCGATGTAGATGCCGTGATTGGTCGAGGCGAGGACCTCTTCTTCGCTGATATTGCGCGCTGCCGGTTGCAGGCTGACGTTGGGCATTCGCGGAAAGGGAATCGATGACCAGTCCTGACCATACGAATGGCCCGGCGCGCGTTTCAAGGTGCTCATCGACGACACCACATCAATCATTTCGCGTGTCGCGCTCTGGTAGCTGACGAACAGCCCCTTGTCCACGATTGGGTACGACGAGGCGGCAATCCCCTCGTCGTCCCAGCCGACGGTGGCGCAGCCGCCACGCTCGGTCCGATTGGCAACGAACGTCATCAGTTCCTGACCGAGGCGGAACTTGCCAAGCACCTGATCGGGAGGCGCGAGAAACGTCGTGCCGGCATAGTTCGCTTCGTACCCGAGCGCGCGATCGAGTTCGCTCGGGTGGGCAATCGACTCGTGGATCGTCAACCACAGGTGAGAGGGATGGAGCACCAAATCCCAGGTGCCGGCTTCGACTGGTTCCGCGGAGAGCTTGGCCACCGCTTCGTTGGCGTAGCGAATCACGCGCTCGGGGAGCGTCAGGTTCGTGACATATTCCCATCCCATGCCGGCCGGTCCGACGGCGCCGTTGCGCGTCTGCGAGTCGGCGTTGTCGGAGGCCACGGCGGTGACGTTGACATTGGGGCTGACCCGGATGAACGTCTGCTGGATGATCGAGCCGTCGGTCGTCGCGAGCAGCCGGCCTTCCTTCAATGACGTGACGCTCGACGTGACGAAGCGCACGCCCTTCACCTTGAGCGCCTCTTCGTTGATCCGAAACAGCAGTTCCGCTTTCGATTCGAGGGAGACCGAGAACGGATCGACGAGGTGAGGGGTGATCCAGCGTCCGTCCGGCACCTTGGCGACCGGGGCCAGGGTGATGCGGCTCGGAGCGATCCGATCGTTGGCCGCGGCAATGGTCACCGCTTCGCGCGCGGCCCGCACGACGGCGTCGCGCGTCACGTTCCGTGTCGCGGCAAATCCCCAGGAGCCGCCGACGAAGGCGCGAATGCCGATCCCGTACGATTCGGTCTTGGCGACGTTGGTGATCTGACGCTCGCGCGTGCCGAGCGACTCGGACCGTGCACGGATCAGGCGAACATCCGCATAGAGTGCTCCCGCGGATCGCGCCGCATCGAGCGCGGCCAGTGCGAGATCGCGCTCGGCCGCATCCGGTCCCGGCGCGCGGTTTTGCTGCGCGTCCACGACCGCCGCACCGACACCGGACAAACCGACCGCCGCCGCGGTTCCGCCGACCACCCTCACGAAATCGCGCCGATTCATCGAGAAAATCCTGGAATCTGATAGTTGGTTAATCTAGTAATTGAGTAATTTGGAAAAGCACTCGTCTTCGGGGGCCAGCGGTTTTTCAATTACCAATTACCAATTACCAATTACCCAATTACCCAATTACTCAATTACTCAATTCAGGCGTCACTGCCCAACGAGCTTCGCGACCAGCGGCTCGAGCTCCGCACGCGTCATCTGACCGGGATGGAACAGCGCGACCTTGCCGGCACGGTCGACGAGAACGAGCGTGGGCGTCGCGTCCATCCCGTACTCGAGCGCATCCTCGTCGCTGACCGGCACCGCCATGTCTTTGATCATTCCGTAGTACTGCTGCCGGATCTTCTCGATGTGCGCCAGTTCCTGGGCCGGCGTCGCATCGACGCCCTTCTCGGCGTAGCCGTAGTGGCGGGTCGGTCCGATGACCAGCAATCCGCGATCGCGATACTTGTCCAGGAGTTCAGCGATGATGGGCGCTTCGGCCTTGCAGTCCGGGCACCAATGCGCCCAGAAGAACAGGATGACGGGATGTCCCTGGGTCTTCGGCATCGGCGCGCCGAGATACTCCTTCGCCTGCAGCGGCGGCGCCGGTTGCCCTTCGAGGCCGAGCAGATTGATGTTCTTCTGGATGCGTCCACTGATCGGTGAATTTCGATAGCGATCACGCTGCTGCCGGAGGAAGAGAATGGCGCCGGCGCGCAGACCAACCGCCGCCATCGCTTTGCCTTCGGTCTCGATGGCCGCCCCGAGCGCGGTCTGGAGGTGAGGATCCGAGGCGAGGGGACGGGTCGGCAGCATCGCGACGACGAGCTGGCGTGTTTCCTGCGAGTAGCGCACGGCGCCGTCGTTGTCCTCCGCAGCCAGCGCGCCGCGGCCAAGCCATGACAACGCTTCGAGCGCCTCGGGCGTCGTGCCGTTCGCCTGACGGAATGTGGCGAGCAGCGCGTCCGCTCCTTTCAAATCTTTTTTGGCAATCGCCGCACGGACATCAGCCACGATGGTTGTTTGCGCGCGCGCCGCCGGCGCGATCAGCATTGCCGCGACCAGAAAGGTCATCAGTCGCTTCATAACAAACCTCCGCTGCGCACCCTGTGCACCTATCCCCGATCCATCGTAATCGTGTAGTCGTACCATTCCACGATCTTTCCGTCCTTCACAAAGAACACGCCGACGCCGTGCCAGGCTTTGAGCGGCCCGCCCGAGAACGAATCGATGCGCTCGTTGATCACCATCGGCCCACGCGCCCAGGTGTCGAGCACCTCGAACTTGACCACGCGATCGATGATGCTCTTCACGCGCGCCGTCACCGCGTCTTTCCCTTTCGCCGGCTCCGTCGTTTCGGTCATGCGATAGGCACCGTTGTCGGGAAAGAACGCCATCACCTTCGAGAGATCGCGGCTCGGCCAGGCCGCGCAGAAATCGTTGACGATCTTCACGTTCGCTTTTTCATCCGCCGTCATCTCGGCCGCGTCGGCCGGACGCGCAAACGCGGCGATGGCGGCGAGGCCCGCTCCAGCCGCGAGGAACCCACGACGATCGACCGATTGCTCTTTTGACATCGCTTCAATCCCCTCAACCACGCCGAAAGCCTAAAGTCTAAAGCCTAAAGCCGTTCGCAGCGCCTACTTCAGCCCTTCCACGACATAGAGATCCGACAGCACTCGAGAATAGGTGTGGACCCAGTACTTCGCGTCCGGAGAGATCCCGATCACGCTCAGCCGCAGCCCGGCCGGGTCGTGCGCCCGAATTGTCGCGGCGGGCGTCCGTTCCCCGGATGCCAGATCCAGGCGTTCGACAACCCACGGCAGCCCGTTGCCATGTGCGACGAGGAGGGCGCGGCCGTCCGACGTCCATTGCACGACCACGTCGTCAGGTTTCAGATTCTTTACAGGCTCGACGCTGCCGCCGTTGACCGAATAGATCATGGTGCCTTCATGCTCGTCCGCGGCGACGACACGAGTGTGATCGGGAGAAACCGGGAGGCTCCACCAGCGCTCGGTCGAGACGGTTGATCCTTCGGGCGTAAACCGTCGCGGTGGGCCGTTGTTGACGTCCTGAACGAAGCCCTGCGATCGATCGCCGGCTTTCTGCCCAAACGCGATGACGTGGTTGTTGTCCAGCCAGCCGGCCAGCTTGAACAGAATCTTGTCGGGGTCGGGCAGTTCCCGCGACGATCCCGGTCCAGTGGGATGGACGAATAGCGGGTAGCCATCGACCGGTGTAGAGACGGCCCACTTTCCGTCCGGCGACAGCGAGGCCGGCTGACCGGTGCCGAGGTGAATGGGACTGCCGCCGGCTTTCAACAAGTAGGTCTCATACGACGCGGAGGATTGATCGGCAATCAGCGTCACGCTGCCGTCGTCGGCGATCCAGGTCGCCGACGACTGTGCGCGCAGCGTGACATCGACGGGCGTCGAGCTGCCAGCCATCAACGCTTCCACAAGCTTGTCTTCGTGATCGTAACTGAGCAGGACTCGGCCGTCCGACGCGATATCGAGGATCTTGTACCGCGTTGGACCGACCAGCACCGCGCGCTGATGTCCTTCCGGTGTCACGCTGTAGATGCCGTCGCCACTGACGGCGGAGCCCTTCGTGCCGCCAAACCAGATTTCCGAACCGTCTTTCGTCCAGGCCAGGCCGTGCACCGAGATCCACCCATCGGATAGCACCGAACGCCGCTTCTGCTTATCGACGATGGCGACGGATCCGGCGTCGTCGGCAAACACCGGATGATCGGCAAACGCTATCCGATCGCCGTCCGGGGAGATGCGAATGTCGCTGATGTATCCGCCGGTCTCATAGAGAATCGTCCCGACCGGAAATTCAAGCCGTTCGAGTCCGCCGACTCGCCGGACAATGGCGAGTTCACTCCCGTCGGGAGCCCATTCCGCTTCGCGAACGTGCTCGATCATCACGCGCGGCGCACTTCCGAGCACCGACGACCGCGCGAGCGTGCCCTCGCCCATCCACCCTTCGTAGGTATGGCCGAGTGAAATGGCGAGTTCACCGGTTTTCGAAATGGACAGCAGCCGCGCGTCCGGCATCGTGAGCGGCGCCGACTCAGGGCTGTCGACGCGTGCCATGAACACTTTCAAGGGCCGACCGTTCCAGGCCGCGCCGTAGATGATCGACTGGCCATCGGGCGTGAACCGGCCGTCGCGAATGGTTCCCTTGTCAAAAGTCAACCGTCGAAACTGCGGCTGGAGATTCGCCGCGACAGTCGTGGAGCGGCCGCTGACTCTCGCCAGCGCATAGCCAATCAGCGTACCGATGATCAGCGTCGCCGCTGCGGCGATCAGCCATCGGCGATCGCGGACCGGCGGCAAGGCCGTCCCGCTCGAGGCGCTGCTGCTGTCGACGGATGATTCCAGCGCAAACGCCAGATCGCGCGCCGACTCGAAGCGCTCCTGCGGACGTTTTTCGAGGCATCGGCGCAGCGCACGCAAGACGGCCGGTGGCACCGCTACGTTCAGCGCCGCCGGATCGGGCGGATCCTCGCGCAGGATCGCCGTCATGGTTTCGGGGCGCTGTCGCGTTTGTAGGCGCGCTTGCCGGTGAGCATCTCGTACAGCACGCAGCCAAGCGAAAAGATGTCCGACCGGTGATCGCTGGGCTCGCCGCGCACCTGCTCCGGCGACATATAGCCGACCGTTCCCAGCACTGTCCCCGGCGTCGTGGCGGGCGACATCGTGGGAGAGTCGAGTCGCGTCAGTTCACCTTGCTCGCTGATGTTGCGAGCCAGACCAAAGTCCAGAATCTTCACGCCGCCGGTCGGCGTGAGAAACACATTCTCGGGTTTCAGATCGCGATGCGCGATCTTCGTGTCGTGGGCCGCGGCGAGGCCGCGTGCGATCTGAGCGGCAATGTCGACAGCCTTTCGAACCGGCAGCGGACCGCTCTCGAGGCGCGCCCGCAGCGTTTCGCCCTGCAGCAGTTCCATCACCGCGTAAGGATGGCCGTCGCTGTGCCCGACGTCGAAAATGGTCAGGATGTTGGGGTGCGATAGCGCCGCAATCGCGTGTGATTCGCGCTCGAATCGCGCCAGCGCCTCCGCGTTTCCGGCGACGGCCGGGGGAACGACCTTGATCGCGACGTCACGATTCAATCGCGCATCGCGCGCGCGATACACCTCGCCCATACCGCCCGCGCCGAGCGGCGCGACGATGGTGTAGGGACCCAGACGTTCGCCAGGAGTGAGAGACAACGGAAACCGGCGGGCGGATTATATCGGAGACTTCCCGACCGAGGGGACAACGTCCTTCACCGCGTCGGCGCTGATCGGAGCCGGCGTCGTGGTCAAACCCACGAGCGCGGCGGCGCGGCCGATCACTTGCGCCGGCGACAGTCCGGCAGCACGCAGATCGCGGACGCTGGTGTCGCCATCGGCCTTGCTCAACTTCTGCGTGGCGGTTTTCATGACCAGCGGATGATGCAAGAACTGCGGCGGCGTCGTTCGCCCGAGCAACCGCGCGAGCTGGATCTGCCGCCCGGTCGATGTCAGCAAGTCGTCGCCTCGGATCACCAGCGTGACGCCCTGATCGACATCATCCACGGCGACGGCGAACTGATAGGTCCAGTTGCCTTCACGATCACGAATCAGGAGATCGCCGCACTGCTCGAACGGCCGCT
>Ga0163163_10006568_pt1 | contig 10188 bp, 10 predicted proteins | sample S65metaG_FD_119766 | JGI IMG/M metagenome (GOLD analysis project Ga0163163, IMG submission 119766) | Switchgrass rhizosphere microbial communities from Kellogg Biological Station, Michigan, USA - S6-5 metaG | ecosystem: Host-associated > Plants > Roots > Rhizosphere > Soil | place: USA... | reverse complement strand
CTGATGAAGAAACCGCGCGAGCTTCGCATACTCACTCGCGGTCAACAACTCCGTTGAATGTTGCCCGCGTCCGGTAATTAGAGGGGCAGTGAGCAACAGGATTGCCTGAGTATTAGCTGAGACTTGATTGCCGATTACTGTTTGCGAAGTGCTCATCAAACGTTTCCTGTCATAGCGAGAGCAAGCGGCCAAACCTGGCTAACGCCCTTAGTGCGCAGCAGCCAGGCTGCAACCGTCAATGTCCAACGGGAATCCACGATATCATCTACCAACAATACCGAGCCAGCAAGTAAAAGTTGTTCATTAACAGCGAGCGAACCGTCGACGTTTCGAGCTTGGTGTGTGCTATTAGCCATTGTTTTCTGCTCCGGGCGTGCTCCGGTTTTGACAATTGCGTCCCGGAAGGGCAGCCTCAACTCTGATGCTAACCTGCGAGCAAAATCCGGCACGAGCTTCGGATGCCGCAGTGATGGAATACACGTAACCCAAGCAGGCGCTGGTTGAGGATTCCACTCTCTCACAAGGGTCACACATGCTTTGACGAGTTCGTCGCTAAACTGTCCGTCAGAATACTTTCCCGCTTGCAACAGCCTGGCCCAACCAGCGTCGCCCCACATACTTAATGCCCTGCCTTGCTCCGCCAAATGCTCCGCGCGGATGTTCCCTTTGAGTTCATATTTCGGCATTCCTCCGAACGGCCATTTTTTGCGTGGTTCGATTGGTAAACTGGTGCGGCGTAGAAATTCAATCGCTTCATGAACAAGCTGTGCGTCTACTGTCGTTGGTAGCAGGGGTAGCAAAGGAGTAGGCGCTTCGTTCAGCTCACCGTCGAGTGCCCGGATTAAAAAATCCATGTGCCCACTCGAAAGATTAACGTATTCCTGCATCTGATCTCGCTCACTCTGCCGCAACTCTGTGAGTCGTTGAGCGCGTTGCCAAAATTCTTCGCTAAGGCTTGTGGTAGTTAAAATCCACTTCGTATCTTGCTTTACGATGGGAGCAGGTGATTCGAGTGAGAGCAGGTCGATGGTCCTTTGAATTCGTCCGCCCCTAATATTCAGACGCTCCACTAACCCCGGAACAGAGAGTCCGCCTTTTGCTTCCTCGAGGACATTAAGTATCTGTTCCGCTTCATCTCTGGTAGGAAACGCCGTTTCAATAAAGTAATCGATGACTTCGGTATCTTCCTGCCCACTCAGCAAAACACCATAAGCAGATTCGAGCGCGCGCCCTGCTCGTCCAACTTGTTGGTAATAGGCTACCACCGATCCCGGAGTTTGATAGTGAATTACAAAAGCTAAATCCGGTTTGTCGAAACCCATCCCCAGAGCAGTCGTCGCCACTAAAGCTTTAACCTTGTTATCGAGCAGGCTACGCTCAAGTTCGTCACGTCCATCGCCGGTTCGTCCGGTATAAGGCTCAACATTTATGCCTCGCGACTTGAGCCAATCAGCTAGCCGAATTGCGTCTCGAACGGTCAGCGTGTAAATGATCCCGGCTCCGGGCAGATTCGGAAGCTGCTCTGCCAACCACGCCATTCTTTCTTCCTGAGTAGACAGCCGGATCGTTTGGAGCAGTAAGGAAGCACGGTTTAGATCGCCGCGCATGACATCAAGTTGTGGTCCCAATACAACACGCAGATCATCCATTACTCTATCGTTGGCTGTAGCGGTAGTGGCCAGTAAACGCAGATTAGGTGGCAGCGCTCGTACGATTCTTTCTAACAGTCGATAGTGAGGACGAAAATCGTGGCCCCAATCAGAGATACAGTGAGCTTCGTCAATAACTAACAAGGCAATACGCGCTGCAACCCGCGAAAGAACTTGTGACCGAAAGCGTTCGTTGGCAAGACGTTCAGGCGAAATCAAAAGTATGTCCAGTTGGTCGCTTATTAGCGCGCGCTCGACGCTGTCCCACTCATTGGGATTGTCAGAGTTAATAGTGGCGGCCCGAACACCCATGCGCTCAGCGGCGAGTAGCTGATTGCGCATTAACGCCAGTAGCGGTGAAATAAGCATGGTCGGTCCGTGGCCTTGTTCTCGAAGCAGTTTTGCTGCGATGAAGTAAACGAAGCTTTTGCCCCAGCCGGTCCGTTGGACGACTAACAGACGACCACGTCCCTTTACGATGTGTCGGATGGCTTCTTCCTGACCTTCACGAAATGTGGCGTTTTTAAGACCGGAGCCAAGCCGAAGGAGTTGAAGTGCGCGCACGGAGTTGTAAGGCATGAGGTAGTAGTAGAGGGAGAGCGGTAAGTTACAGAAACAAGTGGCGGAGCCGACGGGACTCGAACCCGCGACCTCCGACGTGACAGGCCGGCGTTCTAACCAACTGAACTACGACTCCGCAATGACTTCCTTTGGTAGGCACGGAGGGATTCGAACCCCCAACCTCTTCCTTGTAAGGGAAGCCGTCTACCATTGACGTACGTGCCTTTACCAGGACCAACCCTGTCGTCAGCCCTGCTCGCAAGCGAGTGGTCATGCTATGAGAACCCGCCATTAGTGTCAAGCTCGCCACAAAAAGGTTATTTGCCACAAAAAGCACAAAGGGCGTGCAATGAGTTTAGCGAAATCACGGAAGCGCTTTAGTAAACCTTTTGTACCTTTTGTGCTTCTTTGTGGCTAATAGCTTTTTGTGGCAATATTCGCGAGAGCCCATCCAGTTTGTCCTATGTCAATATCTCTAAAGCTTTGCCTTCTAATCGTCGTCTCTGCGATCGCGGCTCAGCAGATCACCCAGCAACCTGCACAACGACCGCGACGAGTGGGCGGAAACGAACAGACCACCGAATCGAAAAAATCCGCGACCGGCCCCGACGAGGTCGACGAAGGTGACGTCATCAAAACCGATACGCAGCTCGTGTCTGTTCCCGCGTTTGTCACCGACGCCACCGGTCGGCCAGTTTCAGGTCTTCGTCCGGAAAACTTCCGCATCATCGAGGACGGCCAACCGCAGACGATCGCGAACTTCGGCACCACCGAGACGCCCTTCGAAATCGCACTGCTGCTCGACACCTCAGGCTCAACGCGTGACGACGTGGCGCTGATACGTTCAGCCGCAAACAGTTTCATCGAGGCGCTACGGCCGGGCGACCGCGTCGGAATCATCGCCTTCAACCAGTCGCAAACACGATCGTCTTCAATTGCTACGGTCGAAGTGTTGACGCCGCTAACCGACAATCGCGATTCGTTGCGAGCAGCAATCGAGAATCTCGGCGCAAGCCAGGGCACGCCCTACTACGACGCACTCGAACGCGTCGCAGACAATATTTTTCGCGATCCGCCGCGCGATGAAGTGCGTGGGCGGCGTGCAGTAGTAGCGTTGACTGACGGGGTTGATTCGTCGAGCAACTCCGATTTTGCTACCGCGAAAGTGAAACTGTCGCGTGCCGGTCTCGCTTGCTACTTTATTCAGGTCAACACGGAAGACTTCGTCGAAGATCGATTGATGAAGGATTGTAGTGACGATGGTCAGCTCTCGCTTTCACAGCGTCAGATACAGCGTTATCGCGAGCTCTTCTTCCCGAAAGCAAGAGCGGAGAACTTCAACAGCTTTTGCCAGATGGGGCCGTTTGAGCGAATGTCGATCAGCCGCGATCTCTACAATCTGGCGCGACGCGAGATGGACGACCTCTCGCGCGGGTCCGGCGGCAGAAGTTTTCCCGCGGCGACGTTGGCTGATGCGCGCGCCGCGTTCGCGCGTGTCGCCGCCGATATCGGCACGCTTTACAGTTTGGGTTACTATCCCACCAACAAAGCTCGTGACGGAAAGTTTCGTTCCATCAAACTCGAAGTGCGAGGCTTGAAAGACAAAGCACAGATCCGTGCGCGCGACGGTTATTACGCGCCGAAACAGTAAAACTTAATGCCCACTTTTTCTTCTCCGTTCCAGCGCGTCTTATTGATCGTTCTTGATGGCGCGGGCATTGGTGCAATGCCCGACGCTCCCGACTGGGGCGACGCCGGCGCCGACACGTTTGGTCACATACTCGAGTCGCGGCCCGTGCGCCTGCCGAATCTCCAACGTTATGGTCTCGGCAACATCCGTCCGTTACGAGCGTTGCCGCCGTTGGACCAACTGACCGGTTCGTACGGCCGTTGTGCTTTGCGCTCTAACGGCAAAGACACGACCACGGGTCACTGGGAGATGGCAGGCATTGTTTTGGACCACGCTTTTCCGACGTATCCAAATGGTTTTCCATCGGCTGTGATCGACAGGTTTGTCAGAGAGACTTCAGTGCCGGGCATTCTCGGCAACATTCCCGCTTCGGGAACAGAGATCATCAAGGACCTGGGTGCGGAGCACGTCAAAACAGGCAAGCCCATTGTTTACACGTCGGCCGACTCGGTGTTTCAGATCGCCGCGCATGAAGAAGTGATCCCGCTTGAAAGGCTTTACGACATTTGTGAGATCGCGCGACGCATCCTTGACGGCGAACACAAAGTCGGCCGCGTGATCGCGCGACCATTCCTGGGCCAACCCGGATCGTTCTATCGGACTGAGAACAGGCACGACTACGCGGTGCCGCCGCCGCGCGCGAATCTTCTGCCGGCGCTGGCCGATGAAGATCTTGACGTGGTTTGTATCGGAAAGATCGCGTCGATTTACGATTCGATGGGTGTGACGAAAGATCTGACGGCGAAGAATAACGAACAGTCGATCGATCAGACGATCAAAGCGCTAAAGGATTCGACGCGCGGACTGATCTTCTCGAATCTGGTCGACTTCGACATGCTCTACGGCCACCGCCGCGATACCGAAGGCTATGCCAAAGCTCTCGAACACTTCGACACACGCCTTCCCGAAATCGAGTCGGCAATGCGTGCGGACGACGTGATGATGATCACCGCCGATCACGGAAACGACCCGACCTTCCGCGGCTCAGATCACACCCGTGAATACGCTCCTCTCCTCGTCTACGGCAAAAACGCGCGCCCCGGAATCAACCTCGGCACGCGCGCATCACTTGCCGACATCGGCCAAACAATAGCGCATAACTTTGGCCTGAAACTGAATGCCGGTGAGAGTTTTCTGCCACAGATACACGCGGATTGATTACGGATCTATTTTTTCGCAGTTACGCTTTTGTAGATTGTTTCCACCCAGCGGTCGGTTTTGATGAAGCCTTCGCCCCAAGGTTTCCATTCGTCGGGTAGGCCCTCGGTTTTGATCTGGTCCAGGGTTTTGCCGGCGGCCATTTTTTGACGAACGATCTCCGTGGTTTGTTGCAGCATGCGGTGGTAGCTCTTCAGGTCGTCGAGCGTGGAGATAGGACCATGGCCGGGAATCAATTTCGCCGTGGCCGGAATCTTCGTGACGAGCTCGCCGATGTTCTTGATCAATCCTTCCACACTGCCGCCACTCTCAAGATCTACAAACGGAAACCGTCCGGCAAAGAAATCGTCGCCGAGATGAACGACGTTTGAGACCGGGAAGAAGATGACGCTGTCGCCGTCAGTGTGGCCGTGTGGGAAGTGAATGGCGCGAATGTCTTCGCCGTTGAAGTGGACTGACAACGACTGATCGAAAGTGATCACCGGGAGTGCTTCTTTGGGAGACGCGGGCGTCGTGCGATTGAAAACTTCAGACTTCTGGTCCGTCGCGAGACGCTTGCGCACGTTATCGTGAGCGATGATCGTCGCTTCGGCTCCAAATGCGACGTTGCCGCCCGTGTGATCTCCGTGCCAGTGCGTGTTGAGAATGAAGCGCAGTTTCTTGTCGGCTATGCCTTTGAGGGCGGCCCTGATCTTGTCAGCCAGCGGCGCAAACTGATCGTCGACGATCAAAAGGCCATCGTCACCAACCGAGACGCCGATGTTTCCGCCGGAGCCTTCGAGCATGTAAACATTGCCGGCAACTTTCGTCGCCTTCATCTGCACTTTTGAAAAGTCAGTTTGCGCGTGAGCGACAGCGGCAAACCCCAACAATAGAGCCAACGACAGAATCTTCTTCACGTTATCTCCTTCTACGCCTCTGGATTCTTCAACACAGCGATAAACGGCAAGTTGCGATATCGTTCCGCGAAATCCAAACCATACCCAACGACAAACTCATCAGGGATCTGAAAACCAAGGTAATCAATTTTCACTTCTCGCTGGCGTCGCTCAAACTTGTCGAGCAGCGCCGCGAGTTTCACACTGGCAGCTCCGCGTGATTCAAGGTTGGCGATCAGGTACGAGAGCGTCAGTCCCGTGTCGACAATGTCTTCCACGACGAGTATGTGTCGACCTTCGATCGGCACGTCGAGATCTTTCATGATGCGAACTTCACCGGAAGTTCGCGTCGACGATCCATAACTCGAAATCGCCATGAACTCGATGCTCAGTCGCGTGTCGATGGCCCGCAGCAAGTCGCTGAGAAAGAAGCACGCGCCCTTCAAAACTCCGATCAAAAGCGGGTTGAGACCGGCGTAATCGCGGGTGATCTGCGCGCCCAACTCCTTGATACGCGCCTGAATTTGTTGCTCCGAGAGCAGAACGTCAAGATTAGGATTGCTGAACTCCGATGTGAACTGGGCGGAAGAGGTAGCCAACTTGTTTCTCCTTTAATGAAGTGCTGGAGCAAGAGTTTGCCTATGTGCTGCGTGGTGCGACATACTATGAAAGCTCTTCCTTCAGGTCAAATGAATAGCAGAAAAATTAAGACACTTGTTTGCGCGCTCGCGTTGACGGTTCTCGCTATCCCCGCGTTTGGACAGCAACCGGCTATCGAGCCGTGCCCGGCGACACCCGCTCCCACAAAGCCCGGCATCACTGCGCCACAAAAGACAGCGACGAACGCGAAGTTGCTGGAAGTCGACGCCGGCGTTCCCGACGATCCCGACGTGGTGAAGATGCTGGCGCCGTACACCGAAAAGATCAGTGAACTGAGTAAAGTAATTGGGCACCTCGAAGGGAATTTAAAAAAGAGTGGCGTAGGCGGCGGCACACTCGGAAACTTTGTTTCCGACGGTCTCAGACGCCAGGCCGAGGTGAAACTCGGGAAGCCGGTCGCGCTTGCGATCATGAACGTGGGTGGCTTGCGTAAGAATGAGATCTCCGCTGGTGAACTGCGCGCCAGCGACATCTTCGAGTTGTTGCCGTTTGAAAACGCGCTGGTAGCGGTTGAAGTCACCGGCGCTCAGCTTGCAAAACTGATCGAGGTCGCGACGCGTGACGCGCAATCCGGCGCGCGTATTCACTTCAAGTGGAATGAACGCGACCGAGCGGAATTCATCAGCGGTAAACTGCTCGACGAGAACGGCAAAGAGCTGGAGATCGATCCGCAAAAGACGTACACGATCGTCACGATCGATTACCTGATGCGTCTCAACAGCGGCCCGTACGCGATTCTTCATGAAGGTAAGAATCCACAACCGCTGAATCTCACGCTGCGCGATGCAATCATGAATTACGTGAAGTCTGAAACTGCCGCGGGACGACCGATACGCAGCGCGCTCGACGAGCGCTTTATTCAAGTTGGGCCAGGCCCAAAGAATAGCGAGCCACCGCGATGATCAATCGTCGCACGTTTCTAACAACGTCAGCCGCGTTCGGCGCGATGCTCGCGGGCTATCCTCGTGAACTATTCACGGCGAGCGCCGCGGAAACCGTAATCACGATTCTGCACACCAACGATACCCATTCGCAGATCGATCCGTTGCCGGCAAATGACAGGAACGCAGGGAAGGGAGGCGTGGCGCGCCGCGCGACGCTCGTCAAGCGAGTCAGGAAGGAGAATCCGAACACGTTGCTCATCGATGCGGGCGACGTGCTTCAGGGCACGCCGTACTTCAACTTCTTCAAAGGCGAAGTGGAATACAAAGCGATGTCGGCGATCGGTTACGACGCCGGCACACTCGGCAATCACGAGTTCGACAACGGCGTCGAAGCACTCGCAGCGGCGTTGAAGTTTGCAAACTTCGACATCGTGTCGGCGAATTACGATGTGAAAGGCACGGTGCTCGAGCAACGCGTGAGGCGTTACGTCGTCAAGACGGTGGGCGGGATTCGCATCGGGTTGTTTGGGCTGGGCGTCAGTCCGGTTGCTTTGATTACGCCCGACAATTTCAAAGGCGTGACTTTCATCGATCCGGTTGTTGCCGCGCGTGAAGTGGCGAAGAAGCTACGTGACGAAGAACATTGTGCGCTCGTCGTTTGCATGTCGCATCTCGGGTATTCCAAAGACGGCAAGCAAGGCGATTCGTTCGTCGCGTCGCAAGTTGACGGCATCGACTTTATTGCCAGCGGTCATACACACACGTTCATGCAGGAGCCTGTCACACAAGCGCAACCGTGCGGCGCGAAGACGTTGATCTTCCAGGTCGGCAAGAGCGGAATCTATGTGGGCCGCGTTGATTTCACTTTTCGCACCGGCAAGCTCGCGTCGGCTTCGGCACGGTTGTTGGATCTGAGGAGCGTTTGATGGCAGACGATTCAGCTCGTGATCGAGTGCGCGCGTTGGTGCGCGAAGTGTTGGCGAAGGCCGCGCCTGAAAGCGCGACCGAAGCGCCGCAAACTGCGACTCGCTTCGTGAACACAGTTTCAGAAACTGCTAACGAACCAGCAGTGACACGTGATGAGTCGGCGAAGAACGTCATTACTGAGGACGATGTGCGTGGTTTGGACTCGGGCTCGGTACTCAGAATCGGCGAGGATGCGCGCCTGACGCCACTCGCCGCCGACATCGTTAACGAAAAGAAGATTCAGATCGTGCGACGCACTTCACGTCGCGGATCGAAAGCTTCGAAGCTGATCGCAGTGGGATCGGATCACGGCGGCTTTCAGATGAAGGAAGAGATCAAAGTGCTGCTGAATGAGTTGGGCCATAAGGTGCAGGACTTTGGCGCATACTCGGAAGAGGCAGTCGACTATCCTGACTTTGCGCACGCAGTCGCACGCGCGGTCGCGGATGGAAGTTCTGATCTCGGAATCGTGGTCGATGGCGCAGGTGTCGGCAGCGCGATGACGGCGAACAAGGTGCCAGGCGTGCGGGCGGCGGCCTGTTATTCGGTCGAGGTGGCGCGCAATTCGCGCGAACACAACGATGCGAATGTGCTGACACTCGGAAGCAAGACCATCAACAGTAAACAGATGCGCGACATCGTGATGACCTGGCTCTCGACCGAGATCAGCGAAGAGCGGCATCGCAAACGAGTCGCGAAGATTGATGCTATTCAGCGCCAGTATCAGCGGTAGTTTTGGCCGCGGATTTTCGCGGATTAATGCGGATTAGTCTAGAATGCTATCGTCATGTCTTTTTCCAACAACGGCGATTACGAGTCATTAATTGAGCAGATAACCGATGTGATTGTGGCGCGCCTGAACGGCGACGGCACCGAGCAAACGGCGATGTGCGGGTGCACGTCCGAGTGTTTTCATCGCTGTCCGGAGCGGATGCACCGCATTGTCGACGCGGGCGCCGCTCGCATCGGCCTCGTGCTCGGCCAGACCGGATCGGCACGAGAGTGGGCGGGCCTGATCGATCACACACTGCTCAAACCTGAGGCGACGGACGATGACATCAAGAAACTCTGTCAGGAAGCGGCGACTTATCGATTTGCTTCCGTGTGTGTCAATCCAACGTGGGTGCGTGTCGCTGCCTGTAACTTGATCGGCAGCGGCGTTCCTGTTTGCACCGTGATCGGATTTCCACTCGGAGCTACGCTTCCCGATGTCAAAGCCTACGAAGCTCGGCGCGCCATCTTTGACGGGGCAAGGGAAGTAGACATGGTGATCAATATCGGCGCGCTCAAGAGTGGCGACGATTGTTTGGTCGAACACGACATTCGTTCAGTCGCGCAAGTCGCACACGAGTACGACGCGATCTGCAAAGTGATCATCGAGACTGCTCTGCTGACCGACGACGAAAAAGTGCGTGCCTGCGAGGCAGCGAAAAAAGCCGGTGCTGATTTTGTAAAAACTTCAACCGGATTCTCAAAGGGCGGTGCGACTGTCGCCGACGTCGCGCTGATGCGACGCACTGTCGGCTCAGAACTCGGCGTGAAAGCGTCGGGCGGCGTGAAAGGACTCGACGATGCGCGCAAGATGGTTGAAGCAGGCGCAACGCGCATCGGCGCCAGCGTTGGCGTCAAGATCGCACAGGAAGCCGCAGGTAAAACTCCAACAACCGCAAGATCCTCCGCTTACTAGGACGGTGATCACAGGTGCCGGCAAATACAAAGCTGTTGGCAGTCATTCTCGGCGG